>Ga0209261_10000482_pt1 | contig 10752 bp, 12 predicted proteins | sample DOMMetBare1Fresh_FD_187470 | JGI IMG/M metagenome (GOLD analysis project Ga0209261, IMG submission 187470) | Wetland sediment microbial communities from St. Louis River estuary, USA, under dissolved organic matter induced mercury methylation -... | ecosystem: Environmental > Aquatic >...
GCGTCACCAGCATGGTCATCAGTCACGACATCGCCAGCTCCTTCAAGGTGGCCGACAGGCTGGCCGTCCTGTACGATGGCCACATCGCGGCGCAGGGCACCCCCGCGATCGCCGGCGAGAGCTTGCCGTCCTTGCCGACGATGCGCATGCGGCCCGGCTTCTCGGTGACCACGAGGCGGCCATCGGGAAGAAATGCGAGCGACCAGGGATTGGCGAGCCCGCTTGCGATCGTCTCGACCGTGAGATTGCCGGCCGAGGAGGAATAGGTCTGCGGGGCGGCAGACGCGGCGGTTGCGGCCGTAACCGCAACGACGGCGCCCGCAATGAGCCATTTCATGAAAAAATCCTCCTCGACATACGGCGATAACAGATACGTCATGGTAGCGGTTCCGATGCCGGCGTCGCGGTCACGTGTCGGTGACAAGCCGCCAACCCAAGGACATCAATGCGCGCCGGATTGTGGCGCGCCCGGTTGCTTGAGCGGGTGGGCGCGCGCAAACGCGTCGTCCTTAAGGCAGGTATCGACGATGCGTGCGACAGTCGGATAGGGCGCAAGACTCATGTCAAACAGCTTGGTTCCGACCGCGTGGCTGACCAGGCATATGTCTGCGATCGTGACGCTGTCGCCATGGCAGTAGCGGGCGGTCTGCGGGTCGCGGCCAAGATGCGTTTCGAGCGCGCCGAGCGCTTCGCCGATCCAGTGGTGAATCCATTTGAGACGGGTCGGCTCGTCGAGCTTGAGCTCGCGCTCGAGATAGTTGCGCACGCGCGGCACGATCAGGGGATGGGCGTCGCAGGCGACGATCATGGCAAGCGCTCGCACGCGCGCCCGATCGGCCGGTTCCCGTGGCAGGAGCGGGGGATTCGGCCTGATTTCATCGAGGTATTCGAGGATGGCAAGGGACTGAGAGAGCACTCGCCCGCTGTCGTCGACCAATGCCGGAATCAGCATCTGGGGATTGAGGGAGCGGAAATCGGCGGCGTGCTGCTGTCCCTTCATGAGGTCGACGTTCACGACCTCGGGTGCAAGGCCCTTGAGGTTGAGGGCGATGCGGACGCGGAACGTCGCCAGCGAGCGCCAGAAGGAGTAGAGCTTCATCATCAATGTCCTCGCTGGTTGATGTGTCTCAATCTTGCGCCTTTGCGATACCCGCGACAACGCCACGCAGATGGGTAGCGCTCCGTGCAAAACCACGGCATGCTTGGCGCTAAGCGACATGGATGGGCGAATGCCCAGGGACCAACCCGAGGAGGAGGACGGCTATGACAGTCCATCGTCGAAAAGTGCTGAAAGGCCTGGCGGGCGCCGGTGTCGGGATTGCGACGCTGCGAGCGCCCTATGTGCACGCCCAGGCCCCGTTCAAGCTCGGCCTGCTCACGGTCAAGACCGGGCCGCTCGCGCAGGGCGGCATCCAGATGGAGCAGGGCATTGCTGCGTTTCTCAAGGAGAAAGGCAGCACGCTCGCGGGACGCAAGATCGAGTTCATCTCGGCCGATACCGGCGGCAATCCGGCGGGCGCCAAGACCAAGGCGCAGGAATTGATCGAGCGCGATAAGGTCAACGTGATCATTGGACCGCTGGCCGCCTTCGAGCTCTTGGCAATCATCGACTACGTGCGCGACAACCAGACCCCGCTCATCAGCCTGGCGGCTGCTGAGGACGTGACCCAGCGCAAGGCCAATCCGTTCATCATCCGGCCTTCGGCGACCTCGGCGCAGTGCTGCCACGTGATGGGCGACTACGCCGCCAAGGAGCTCAAGTTCAAGCGCGCCGCCACGATCTCGGAAGACTTTGCCTTCGGGTACGAGCAGATGTCCGGCTTCCAGCGCGTGTTCGAAGACACCGGCGGGCGGGTGGTCAAGAAGCTGTGGCCGCCGCTGGTGACGCCCGACTACACGCCCTACATCGCGCAGATCGGCAACGTCGACTGCGTGTTCAACGGATTCGCCGGCTCCAATCCGGTGAAGTTCATGCGCTCCTATGCGGATCTCGGCCTCAAGGGTCGCATTCCGTTGCTGGCCGGATGGACCGCCATGGACGACGCCCTGCTGCGCAGTCTCGGTGACGAGGCGGTCGGGGTTATGTCCGCGGCGTGGTATTCGGCCGATCACAACACGCCGAGCAACAAGCGCCTCGTGGACGCGCTGCAGAAGGACTATGGCGTTCTTCCCGGCGGCTATTCGGCCGGCACCTATATCGGTGGCCAGTTCATCGAAGCCGCCATTCAGAAGATCGGCGGCAAGGCCGACGACCGCAAAGCCCTGGCGGAAGCGCTGCATGACGTGTCACTCGTCGACACGCCGCGCGGCCCGGTCCGGATCGACAGCTATGGCAACGCGGTCGGCGATGTCTTCATCCGCAAGTGCGAGCGCAAGGGCGGGCAGCTCGTCAACACCGTGGTCAAGACCTACTCCAACGTCAGCCAGTTCTGGAGCTACGACGAGAAGCAGTTCCTGGCGAACCCGGTCTACGCGCGCGACTATCCGCCGGCGAGGTACCTGGAATAGCGGGCGGAGCGAGCCCCTCATTGAGAGGAATGCCATGCGCGCGTCGCTGCCGCGAGGCGGCGACGAGTGCAGCAGGCTCCTCATGTGGCGCTCGCCTTCGCAACGCGAACGACGCGTTCGTGTGTCGCTGTCGTTCGCGTGCCGCTGTCAGATGTGTGGAGACGCTTCGCTCGATGTTGACCCAGATCACGTCCGCGCAGGCCGCCATCCTGGCGATCAACAGCCTGGCCCTCGGCGGGCTCTTGTTCCTGCTGTCGTCTGGCTTCTCGCTGATCTTCGGCCTGATGCGGATTCCCAACCTGATGCACGGCTCCTTCTTCATGTTGGGGGCTTATCTCGGCGTCACGTTTCTCAATCGCGGCTTGAATTTCTGGGTGGCGGCGCTGCTGAGCGGTCTCGTCATGGCGTGCATCGGCGGGGCGATCGAGCGCCTGCTGCTGCGTCGGCTCGAAGGCCAGGTCCTGCCGCAGGTCCTGCTGACGCTCGGCCTGGCGTTCATCATTGCCGATGTCTGCCTGATGATCTGGACCGGCGATCCCTGGCAGCCATCGGCTCCCGCGGAGCTGCGTGGCGCGGTGCAGGCCTTTGGCATGTTCTTTCCGATGTACCGGCTGGCGATCCTCGCGATCGCGGTGGTGATTGCGGTGGCGCTCTGGATCATGGTCGACTGGACCAGGCTCGGCGCCATGATCCGCGCCGGCGTCGACGATCCGCCGATCGCGCGCGTGGTCGGGATCAAGGTCTCGCAACTGTTCACGCTGATCTTCGCGCTCGGCGCGGCGCTTGCCGCGTTCGCGGGCGTGATGGGCGCGCCCTATCTGTCGGTCTATCCCGGGCTCGATTTCGAGATGCTTCCGCTCGCCCTGATCGTGGTGATCCTGGGAGGCACCGGCAGCCTGCTTGGGGCGCTGGTCGGCAGCTTCATCATCGGCTTCCTCTATAACTTCGGGCAGGCGATGTTTCCGGACCTCGCCTACGTCATCCTGTTCCTGCCCATGCTGTTGGTCCTGGTGCTGCGGCCGCAGGGCCTGTTCGGCCGGGTCATGGCATGAGGTCAGGACCGCGATATGCCGCGGCGGTCGCAGCGCTGGCGCTGCTCGTCAGCCTGCCGCTGTGGGTGGGCAACACCTATTACATCAATGTCGCGAGCCAGATCCTGCTGTTCGCGGTGTTCGCGCTCGCGCTCAATGTGCTGGTCGGCTACGCCGGTCTGGTGTCGCTCGGCCACGCCGGACTGTTCGCCATCGCGGGCTACAGCGGCGCGCTCCTGCTGCAGGCCGGATACGGCCATCTCGTCGCCAACAGCGCGGCGCTCATCATTACGCTCGCGGCCTCGGCGATCTTCGCCGCGCTCGCCTTGCGCTCGACCGGCATCGGCTTCCTGATGATCACGCTGGCGTTGGGTCAGATCGTCTGGGGCGTCGCCTATCGCTGGGCAAGCCTCACCAACGGCGACAATGGCGTCAACGTGACCACACGGCCGGCGCCATTCGGAATCAGCCTGGCGAATGCGCCATCGTTCTACTTCGCCACCCTCGTGGTGTTCCTGGTCGCGCTCGCCAGCATGGCGGTGTTCGTCCGCTCGCCGTTCGGGGCGAGCGTGCGCGGCACCCGCGACCAGGCGCTTCGGATGAATGCGCTCGGCTACAACGTCTGGCTGATCCGGTTCCTGGCGATCACGTTCTCCGGCTTCTGGGCCGGCGTGTCCGGCCTCCTGTTCGTCTACTACAACCAGTTCGTCAGCCCGCAGGTCTCCGCCCTCACCGCGTCCGCCGAGGTCCTGCTCATGGTGATCGCCGGCGGCACCGCCACCTTGTTCGGCCCGATCGCGGGCGCCGCCATCGTGGTCATCATGAAGAATGTGGTCAGTGCCTATGTCGAGCGCTGGAACCTCGTGCTCGGCGTGATCTTCGTCGTCATCATCAGCTTCATGCCGGAAGGCCTCGTGCCTGGCACGGTGCGGCTCGTCCGCTGGGCATGGCAGACGATCAGGGCGCGGCCTGCCGCAACCGACGCGCAGCCGATCGAGGAGCGCCGCCCATGACCGCGCTCGCCGTCAATGCGCTGTGCAAGTCGTTCGGTGGCCTGCAGGTGACCGCCAACGTCAACTTGGCGGTCGAGCCCGGCGAGCGGCGCCTGATCATCGGGCCGAATGGCGCCGGCAAGACCACGCTGTTCAACCTGATCACGGGAGAGATTGCGCCTGACGCGGGCTCGATCCTGCTGTTCGGCCAGGATATCACCCGCGTCGCGCACCATCGGCGTCCTCATCTCGGCATGGCGCGGACCTATCAGATTATTACGCTGTTCGGGAACGATACGATCCTGCGCAACGTCACGCTCGCCTTGCTTGGGCTCTCGCCGCTGCGCTGGAGCCTGTTCAAGGATCTCGACCATCAGCACGAGCTGGTCGGGCGCGCCCGCGAGGCGCTGGCGCGCGTCGGGCTCGATGGCATCGCGGACCGGCCCTTGGCGCAGACGTCCTATGGCGAGCGCCGGCGCGTCGAGATCGCGATGGCGCTGGCGCAAGATCCCAAGGTGCTGCTGCTCGATGAGCCGTTTGCGGGTCTGTCGATCGACGAGCGTCGCGAGGTGCGGCAGCTCCTCAACGCGATCCCGCGCGAGGTGACCGTCATCATGATCGAGCACAACATGGACGTCGCGCTCGATTGGGCGGAGCGCATCACGCTGCTGCACTTCGGCGAAGTCATCGTCGAGGGCACCCGCGCCGAAGTGGTCGCCAACCCCCGGACCCGGGAGGTCTATCTTGGCCACTAACGCGTTTGCGCTGAGCGAGATTGATGCCTTCTATGGGGACAGCCGCATCCTCGAGAGGGTGTCGTTCGCGCTTGGCGAAGGGCGCCTCCTTGGCCTGCTCGGCCGCAACGGCGCGGGCAAGTCGACCTGCATGAACGTCGCCGTCGGCCTGCTGCCGCCGCGGGCCGGGCGGGTTGATTTCTTCGGCGCTGACGTCACCCGCCTGCCGCCCGAGCAGATCGCGGCGCGCGGCATCGCGCTCGTTCCGCAGGGACGCCGCATCTTCAAGAGCCTGACCGTGCGCGAGAACCTGGTGGTGGCCGCGCGCCGGCCCGATCCCGGCAGCCGACACGCGCCGTGGACGACCGAGACGGTCTTCGGCATGTTCCCGCGGCTGGCCGAGCGTCGGAAGCAGATCGCGGCGCATCTGTCGGGCGGCGAGCAGCAGATGCTCGCCATCGGCCGCGCCTTGATGGCCAATCCGCGCGTGCTGTTGATGGACGAGCCGTCCGAGGGCTTGGCGCCGCAGATTGTCGCCGACGTGATGGCGACCATCCGCAGGCTCAAGGAGAGCGGCCTCTCGATCATCCTGGTGGAGCAGAATCCGAGGCTGGTGTTCGATATCGCGGACGATATCGTGGTGCTCAACAGCGGGCGGGTGGTCATCGTCTCGACGTCTGAGGCGCTCCAGCGCGAGGGCGCCGACCTGCAGCAGCATCTTGGCGTGTTTTGAGGAGAGGACGCATGCGAACGTGTCTTGTCGCCTTCGCGTTGATTGCTGGAGCGTCCGCGATCGGCAGCGCCCAGGCGCAGACCTATCCGTCCCGCCCGGTCTCCCTGATCGTGACCTATCCGCCAGGCGGACCGGTCGATGCGGTGGCGCGCATCGTGACCGACCACATGCGCGCTACGCTCGGACAGCCTGTTGTGATCGAGAACGTGAGCGGCGCCGGCGGCAGCCTCGGCGTCGGCCGTCTCGCGCGTGCGGCGCCCAACGGCTACACCGTTGGCGTGGGCGATATCGGCGCCTTTGTTCTCAATGGCGCCGTCTATCCGCTGCCTTACGATCTGCTCACCGAGTTCGAGCCGATCGCCTTGCTGGCCACCACGCCGCTCCTGGTATTGGCCAGGAACACGATGCCGGCGAAAGATCTCAAGGAACTGATCGCATGGCTGAAGGCCAATCCGGGCAAGGTCTCCCAAGGCCATATCGGGTCCGGAACGCTGTCGCATCTGTGCGGCCTCTACATGCAATCAGTTGCCGGCGTGGCGTGGACGTTCGTGCCCTATAGGGGCGCGGCGCCCGCGATGCAGGATTTGACCGGTGCGCAGATCGACCTGATGTGCGCGGCGCCGGGCGGCAGCTCGCTGCCGCTGGCGCGCGGCGGCCAGATCAAGGCCTACGCGGTGACGGCCGGAACGCGCCTCGCCAGTGCGCCCGAGATCCCGACCGCGGATGAAGCCGGCTTGCCCGGCTTTCATCTCTCGTTCTGGCAGGCGATGTGGGCGCCGAAGGGCACCCCGAAGGACATGATCGCGACGCTCAATGCGGCGGTGGTCGCCGCGCTCGCCGATCCCGTGGTGCGCGGCAAGCTCGCCGATCTCGGCCAGGTCATCCCGCCGCGTGCCGAGCAGACGCCGGATGCGCTGGGGGCGCTGCGCAAAGCTGAGGCCGACAAATGGTGGCCGATCATCAAGGCGGCCGGCATCAAGCCGGAGTGAGAGCGCGCACTCGCTCCAACCAGCGTAGCGCCCCGTGTCCGGCGGCGGCGCCGGTCGCAAACGCGGCCTGCAGCAGATAGCCACCGGTCGGCGCATCGACGTCGAGCATCTCGCCGGCCACGAAGGTGCCGGGGCGGCGTCGCAGCATGAAATTCTCATCGATCTCGTCGAACGAAATGCCGCCCGCTGTCGAAATCGCCCGGGCGATCGGCTCGGTGCCGATCAGGCGCACCGGAACCGCCTTGATCAGAGCGGCGAGCGCCGCGGGAGCAAGCTCCGACAGCCGCGTCGACGAAGCGACGGCGGCTTCCTGCAGCAAGCCAATCGCTGCCGGCGACAGGCTTGCGGTCTTGCGCAAGACGTTCGAGAGCGACTGCTTGCGGCGCGGTGCGCTGAGTTTCTGTTCCAGCGCGGCAGCGCTGCGGTCCGGACACAAGTCGAGCAGCAGCACCGCATGGCCCGCGACCGCGATCGCCTCGCGCAGAACATCGGACAGCGCGTAGAGGCTGCCGCCCTGCAAACCCATCCGCGTGATCACGGCTTCGCCGCGCACCGAGCGGCCGCCGAAGGACAGCGCGATCCGCTTCAGCGGCTGGCCCTCGAAGCGGCTGCGAAAGATGTCGGACCAGCCGACCAGGAAGCCGCAGTTCGCCGGCCGCAGCGGCGCCACCGCAATGCCGGCGCTGGCCATGGCGGCAACCCAAGCGCCGTCGGACCCGAGCTTCGGCCAGCTTGCGGCTGCGGAGGGGCGCGTGCATGGTTAGACCTTAGTCTATTATTAGACTCAGGTCCATCGACGTCGACCCATCTTCCGCTCCGGCATGGGGCCGGCCCGGGATCGGGGCTCGATCGAGGCAGCCCTCATGGCGCCCGTCGTCCGTCCCCGGAAGACTGCTCGATCGCCCCGCGGCCGGCGCACCCGCCTACGCGGCTCAGTGCGGGGCTCCTCGCACGAGGCCGCGCACGGCCTCGTCGATGGGCGCGGCGTCGCCCTCGACCGGCTCCATGTAGAGCCGCGCCCACCGGATCCGACCGGCCTCGATCCCCATCACGATCACGCCGGCCATGTCGAACGCGCTCCCGTCGGACCGGCGCCCGCTCCACCGCCACTCGGAGAGGGCGGTATCGCCCTCGACCGCGAGCGCGCGCCGCTCCGCGTGGAGATCGGGGATCCCCTCGAACATCGAGGTCCAGTTCCGACGCACCTGCTCCGTCCCCGTGAAGCGCCGAGCGGGGTGGATCGGCTGCTCGCTGTCGTACCGGGGATCGAAGCAGCCCACGAACGCGTCGACGTCATGGGCGTTCATCGCCGCCTCGAGCCGCGCGACGAGGTCGCGGGCTCCGGTCGGGCTGGGCGCTGGGCCGGTGGTCGCCATGGCTCGCCTCCGGTCGCGGTATAGGGGTTGCCTCCGCGCGGCGCACGGCCTGCGGGCGGGTCGAAGGGGGTCGACGGGATTCGGCCACGCGCCGGAACGTCGCCGGGCGCGTCCACGTAGCTCGGGGCGATCGCATCCCCGGAGATGGTCAGGGCACTTACGGTGGCCAGCGCCGCCGCGCGCGGCAACGGCGCCGCGCTCCGCGGGGCGGAGCCGATCCCCGCGGACACGCGCCGGCAGCCGCCCTGCCGCGCCGCCGCGCCGAGACGAGATTCCATCCGATGCGCCTCGTCCTCCTCGCCGCGGTCGCGCTCCTGCCCGGGACCGCCCTCGCACATGCGGTCGGCCTCTCGTCGGGCGAGCTCCGCGTCGACGGCGAGGCGATCGTCCTCACGGTCCGCGCCTCGGAGGCGGAGCTCGGAATCCTCCTGCCCGGCGCCACCCTGGGCGACACCGCGCGAGAGCTCGCTCGCACGATCGAGGTCACTCGGGACGGCGCGGCGTGCGCTCCGGGCCCCGGCGTATCCGCGCGCGAGCCGCCGGACGGCGTGGTGATCACGGCGCGATACCGGTGCGCCGGCGCGACCGGGCGCACGCAGATCCGGCTCGGGTTCCTCGACGCGCTGCCTTCCGGTCACAGGCACGTGCTCCGGACGGCCGCCGGCGAGCACGTGCTGCGCCGCGGCGCGGATCGGATCGAGTTCGCGGACACGGGCCGGCCGTTCGTGCGCTTCCTCCTCCTGGGCGTCGAGCACATCTTCACCGGCATCGACCACCTCGCCTTCCTGCTCGGGCTGCTCCTCCTCGGGGGGCGGCGGCGAGAGCTCGTCCAGGTGGTCACGAGCTTCACCGTCGCGCACTCGCTGAGCCTCGCCGCGGCGACGCTCGGCGCCGTGGACGTGCGGCCGTCCATCGTCGAGCCGATGATCGCCGCGAGCGTGCTGTACGTCGCGCTCGAGAACCTCTGGGTCACGCGCGCCGGCGCGGCGAGCGAGCCCGCGCGCCGGCGCCGCTGGGCCGTGACGTTCGGGTTCGGGCTCGTGCACGGGCTCGGGTTCGCGGGCATCCTGCGCGGGCTGGCGCTGCCCAGGGGCGCGCTCGCGGAGGCGCTCGTCGCGTTCAACCTCGGCGTCGAGGTGGGCCAGCTCGCCGTCGTCGCGGCGGCCGTCCCGCTGCTCGCGCTGCTCCGGCGGCGGGAGGGCGTCGCGCGCGCCACCCTGCGCGTCGGCTCGGCAGGGCTGGCGATCGCGGGCATGGCCTGGCTCGCCGTGCGGCTCTCGGCGCCGTGAGGCACGCGCCGGCCGAGCACGTGCTCAGCCCGCCGAGGCCGACGTCGCCGCGGACGCCCGCGCGTCCATCCAGGCGCGCAGCTCGGCGAACCCCGTCAGCCGGAGTCCGTACGGCAGCGGCTCCGGCCACCGGCCGCGGCCCCCGACCACGAGCAGCACCCCCGCCTGCCGCGCCGCCTCGCCCACGCGCCGGACCTCCTCGGCGAGCGACTCCGGCGCGCTCGCGGCGCTCGCCGAGAGGGCCACCGCCTCGCCTTCGCCGTGCCGGATCGCGGCGGCGAGCTCGCCGGCGGGCGTGCGCGCGCCGTACCAGCACGGGCGCCAGCCGCCCTCGCGCAGGCACAGCTCGACGAGGGAGAGGCCGAGCGTGTGTTCGTCCTGCTCGGCGGCCGCGAGCAGGGCGCGCGGGGTCCCGCGTCGCACCGGCAATCCCTCGCAGATGCGGGCGAGCGCCCGGGCGAGCCGCGCGCTGGCCCGGTGCTCGTCGAGCACGCAGATCCGCCCGTCTTCCCACCGGACGCCGACCTCGCGGAGCACGGGAGACAGCTCGTCCGCCACCCGCCACCACGCGCCGAGCCGCTCCCGCTCGAGGAGCAGCGCGGCGTGGAGGGCCCGGTCGCCGTCGCCGAGGAGCCGATCGACCCAGCGGTCCACGGCGCCGTCGGCACCCCCGCGCGCGCGGGCCACCCGCTCGATCTCCTCCTCGGAGAAGCGCCGGTGCTTCCCCGCCGTGCGCTCGCAGCGAATGAACCCGGAGTCCGTCCAGCGCTTGATGGTAGCGGCCGTGACGGCCAGGCGGCGGGCTGCCCCGTTCGTGCTCAGCGATCGCACGATTCAAATCTGCGACGCCGGGGCGCGCCGCGCTCGATCCGCTCGAACCGCTCAGCACGAGGCCCGCGCATCGAATGTCTTCGCCCGCGGGATCCCTATTTTCAGTGCTCGAGGCGACCGCGGCCGCTCCTGGCCAGCGCGCCGCCTCCGGCCGTCAGGCGACGGCCAACGGAAAGGGAACCATCATGGAGCGGAGCATCACGCGCGGCGCCTTCGGCGCCGCGGTACTGTCGTCGTTCGCGATCGTCCTGGGGCTCGCGCCTGCGGGG
>Ga0209261_10000484_pt1 | contig 10744 bp, 10 predicted proteins | sample DOMMetBare1Fresh_FD_187470 | JGI IMG/M metagenome (GOLD analysis project Ga0209261, IMG submission 187470) | Wetland sediment microbial communities from St. Louis River estuary, USA, under dissolved organic matter induced mercury methylation -... | ecosystem: Environmental > Aquatic >...
TCCTGGAAATCCTATTCGTTCCCTGGTGATCCAATGAACCGGTGGGATGAAGATTTCAGGGGAAATTGATTTTGGAACAAAACAGAAAAACCGGCCAATGAACTGTACCCCAAAAGTTAGACAAAAAACTTTTGGGGTATTTTTATGGAAAAGAGGAGAATCAATCGGCAATATAGTTATTCCGATAAAATGGGAGTTATCAAACTCTATCAGCAAGGTTATGGCTCTACAACCATAAGCAATGATGTTCAAATTTGCAGAACAGTTGTAAAAACCTGGATTCGTTTATATGAGAGTTATGGAGTTTCTGGTTTTGACAAGCGACCAAACGAGCATTACAGTATTTCATTTAAGGAGCAGGTCGTGAGAGATGTATTAGATAATTATTTATCTTACCCCTCGGTGGCGCTCAAGTATCACATTAGCCAGTCTACTGCTTATCAATGGGTTCAACTTGTAAAACAAGAAGGATTCTCGTCATTAAAGGTCACAAAACAAGGGCGTCCTACAACTGCTATGGGAAGACCTAAGAAAAAACAACCAGAAACAGAGATTGAGAAGCTCGAAGAAGAGCTTCGTTACTTAAGAGCGGAGAATGCCTACTTAAAAAAAGTAAGAGCTTTAGTTCAGGAACGGCTATTACGCGAAAGCGGGAAGCAGCCAAAGCTATCGAAGAACTAAGGCATAAACATGAGTTTTCATATCTTCTGAAGGCTTCATCGATGGCACGCTCAACATTTTATTATCATTTTGAACAGCAACAGAAACCGGACAAGTATTTATTTGTATGCGAACAGATTAATGAAATTTACAGTGCCAATAAAGGCAGGTATGGTTATCGACGGATAACCATGGAGCTTCATAACAGATCCATTAGGATCAACCATAAAACCGTTGAACGGCTTATGCGCAAGCATGGAATTAAGTGCCAGGTTAGACTCAAAAAATATCGTTCTTATCGAGGGCAGGAAGGTAAAATCGCCCCAAATATACTTGGGCGTGATTTTGCCGCCGCCTCCCCAAATAGCAAATGGGTAACGGATGTCACTGAGTTTACTTTGTTTGGTCAGAAAAGGTATTTATCTCCAATTTTGGATCTTTATAATGGTGAAATTATAAGTTATATCATCAGTGAACATCCTAACTTACTGATGGTAACAAACATGCTGGAGAAAGCAGTTAAGAATATAACCGAGAGGCTGGACTTAGTCTTACATTCAGATCAAGGTTGGCATTACCAACACGCGATCTATCAAAATAGGCTGAGGCAGACTGGGATAACTCAAAGTATGTCTAGAAAAGGAAATTGCTTAGATAATGCTGTAATGGAAAACTTTTTTGGGCTGCTAAAATCTGAATTGATATATTTGATGAAGTTTTCTTCTATTGAGCACTTTGAATCTGAGCTTAATGACTACATCTATTACTATAACAACAATAGAATTAAAACTAAACTTAAAGGACTAAGTCCGGTAATGTTCCGAACTCAGTCCTTATAATGACTATTTATTAATCCGTCCAACTTTTTGGGGGCAGATCAAATCCGGCTTTTTCTATTATTTTTTGTCTTGCTGATTTCTGCGGTATTCCCTGATCAAATGCGATCTGAACTCGTTTTCGGTACGGTACATCATTAACACTTTTTTATTGGGAAGTATTTTCAGGAATTGCTTGTTGTATTCTTTTAACAAAAGTGCTTCTTTCTCGAAAGAACCAATGTAATTGGCGGTCATTTTTTCAATTTCATTATCAGAAAGCTTACTGAATTCTTCATCAGGCATTCTTTCAAAATCATGCTTTTGTTTTTGAATTTCGAATCTTTTTTTGTCAAATTCGTTGTAAACCGGCCAGAATGCTTGTGCTTCAGCCGAATTTAAATCGAGCTTACTGGTGAAAAAAGATACTTTTTCAGCTTTTATTTTTTCAAACATTTCAGGACTAGGGCCTCTTCGTTCCTGAGCAATCGATACCGAAAAGGTAAAGATGGTCATCATACTTATCAGGATTAACTTCTTCATAATTCTTTAATTTTGAATTTCAGAATAAATATCAACTTCATTCAAGCCACTTGAAAGATAAGCCAGAAAATCATCCTGGTCAGAATCTGTAAAAATATTTGTGTCATCAGAAAATATGGCATTGATTAACGAATTTTCATCCATAGATGCTAAATTGATGGAAAAATCGTTGAGTGAGTCGGTGTTGGTTGTTTCTGTTTCGGTTGTTTGGACAGAATCTTTTAGCAGAAAATCATGAATTGGAGAATAAACCAGCATGAATATAAGTGCAAAGCTGGCAGCCAAAGCCAATACAGGCTTCATTAAACGAATAATCTTTTTGATGGAACTTTGTTTCTTCGACTTTTCATTTATATTTCCCATGATCCGGTCTTCAAGTGACTCAAAGTAGGAATCAGGTGTTCTGAATGGATTTTGAGGATGTTTCCCAAAATCAGGTTTTATTTGATCTTCTTCGTACATGATTATCTAATTATATGGCTTTGACATCATTAAATTCAAATAGTTTAATTTTCATTCCGGTAAATTTTCAACTTTTATGGTTCGATTCTGGTTTCATGCGATTTAACGTACTCTTCAACTTTCTTTACAGCATGATGATAGGAAGCTTTTAAGGCACCTACCGAAGTCTCCAGAATTTGCGACATTTCCTCGTATTTTATTTCATCAAAATATTTCATATTGAATACCAGTCGTTGCTTTTCAGGTAAAGTTGCTATGGCTTTTTGTAAGAGCTGTTGCCATGCATCGCCATCAAAATAAGTATCGCTCTCCAGATTATCAATTAAATACTGACTCTCATCATTCAGACCTGACATTGACTTGCGCTTTCGCAGATTCAGAAATGTAATTGATTCATTGGTTGCAATGCGGTAAAGCCAGGTAAATAAGCTCGATTCTGCCCTGAATCCATCAATTCCGTTCCAGATTTTAATAAAGCTGTTTTGAAGAACATCGTCGGTATCGTCGTGATTCAGTACTATTTTACGGATATGCCAGTATAATCTTTCCTTGTATTTGGAAATCAGATGTCTAAAGGCAAGTTCCTTCGTGGAAGGATCTTTCAGACTTTCCAGAATTTTCAGGTCGTCGGTCATACGTTAACATTCGCTGATAATCTGACAGGAATAGTGGAAAATGGTTTAATTCGAGTATTTGACAATGGGTCAATTTGAAAATTTGCAGTTCCTTTTCCTTATTTCTTTTCTATTTTTTTTACTCTATCCTGAAATTCAATCCCTCATCTTTCAGTTTCTCGTATACCTGAATATCAAACTGATATAATTTAGCTGCACGGTGGGCCACATTTTGCTGCTTTTCGCCTGAATCAATCAATAAATCCATTTTCGCCAGTTTCTTTCTGAAATTACGGGTGTCCATCTTTTTATTCAGGATGACTTCATAAAGCGATTGAATTTCGGTTAAAGTAAATTTATCGGGTAAAAGATGAAATCCGACCGGGTGATACATCACTTCCTGTCTTAATTTCAGGAGTGCCTGTTGTATAATTTTATCGTGATCAAAACAAAGCGGAGGTAATTCATTCAGATTAAACCATTGCAGCGATTTAGCCAGCTTCGCTTGTTTAATGGCGTAATAATCCGGATTAATTAAGGCGTAATATCCGACCGTAATTACCCTGGTATACGGAACACGTTCGAGCGAACCAAAAGTATGTATTTGCTGAAGGAAAACATCATTGAGTCCGGTTGCCTGAAAGAGCAGAACTTTGGCAAATTCATCCAAATCCTGAGCTTCAGGTACATGCCCACCAAAAAGGCTCCAATAGCCATCGCCCACAAAAACCGGATGTTTGTCATAAATCTGCCTGATCTGTTCAGAACTGGCCTGTTCCGGAAGTTCCTGTTTAAGGATTTCCTTATCAATTTGAACAAGCAAAACTTTCAATCCCGATTTATCGAATCCGAATATAACACAATCAACTGAAACTGAATTTAAAATCATAATGATAGCCTTAAAACGCAAAGGTAATAATCCGGAAATTATTCACTCTTATTTTTATTTGATAATTTAAAAGAAAGTCTGATAAGTTAAACAAAAGAGATCCATAAATTATTCTATTTTTATAAAGAATCGAATTGGTCTAAAGAAATTCAATTCCAGAAATAAACCAAATTACGAACTATTTTTACCGAATGAAAACTAAATGCCTGATTACTATTGCTTTGTTTGTTTTGGTTGGCATTAACTCAAACCTCAAAGCTGATAGATACAAAGATTCCTTACAAACACTGATTGTTAATTTGGATAATCCCAATACGATTGACACTTTGTTAAATACCCGTCTTGAGCTCATTAAATATGTAAAAAACTCTGATTACGATTTATTTCTTGATTTGGCAGGCCAAAATATCATTCAGGCACAGAAATACAAAAAAAACTGGGCTTTGATTGACATATACCTCGAAATAGGTGAAGTACTCATTACAAAAGGGATATTTGGCGAAGCCCTCAACAATCTGAACAAGGCATTGAACCTGGCCGAAAATGATGAATATAAACCATATAAAGGCTGGATAAACATTGCCATCGGTAATGCATACAACGGAATGTTCAATTATTCAAAAGGAATAGAATTCTATAACGCCGCCTATGATGTATTTATTGAAACTGAAGAAATCGATGGAATTGGTTTGGCTGCCACAAACTTAGGAACAAGTTACGGAATCATAAATAACCGGACAAAGGCTGAGTATTTCTTTAAAATGGGAATCGAATACCGTGAAAAGCTTGGAAATACAGTCGAATTGGGCTTTTCTAAACTCCATTATTATGCCTATAAAATTAACCATGGTGAATACAGCACCACTGTGGCAGAACTGAAATCGTTGCAGAAAGACCTTGAAAGTTTTACTTCAAGCGATAAAACCAGTTTCCTGTATCAGGAAGCAATGGTACTTCGCGCACAGGTTTTTTCAAAACTGGCAGAATGTGAACAGCATTTCCGCAATTTCAAAAATGAATTCAGTTATCTGCAAAAAGCCATGGAGATCTATCTGCACATTCAGGATAACCTCGATCTTGCCATTACTTTAAATCAACTGGGAAAAAGATTCTTCGAAGAGGAAAAATATATGATGGCAATGAATTATGCAGATTCAGCGCTTGAAATTTCAAAAAAATCGAGCAACCTGACAGAGCAATCCTATTCCTATCGGTTGAGAGCCGATGCCAACGACAAACTTGGTAATTATAAAGAAGCTTTGAAGGATTATAAAGAATTTAAAACAATAAACGATTCAATTTATAACAACTCTGTTATTCAGGCCATTTCAAATGTCGATGTTTTGGTAAAAACCATGGATAAGGAAAATAATATTCTCCTTCTATCCATGAAACTCAATCAAGACCGCCGGTTACGTATCCTTATAATTATCGTTTCCATTTCATTTTTACTACTGACGGTTGTATATAGTATCTTTCTTTCAAGGCGATATAATAAGGAAAAAAAGCTCAGTTTAATGTTGCAGGAAAAAAACAATCATATTCAGGAGCAATCAGATGCACTTGAAAAACTGAATCAGGAATTGGTGCGGTTAAACAAGTCAAAAGACAAATTTCATTCGATAATTGCACACGATCTCCGGAGCCCGGTAGCCACAATAAACGGTATTGTCGATTTGATGCATGAAAATTACGAAACCATGTCAGATGACGAGCGCAAAGCCTTTATTGGAATGGCGCAACAGGCTGCCGGGCACAATCTGAAATTACTCGACAATCTCCTTTCCTGGTCAAGGATACAGGGTGGTCACTTAATCATTAATCAATCAGAGTTTTATATTAATGAAGTGATTTCCGAAATTTCGGATGGATTCAGGAACACGATGGAATTAAAAAATATTTCATTGGAAATGCTGCATCTTGAACCAGTTAAAATTAGTGCGGACAAAGAAATGATTACTTCCGTCATCAGAAATCTATGCACCAATGCAATTAAGTTCACTCATCCGGGAAAAAAGATACAAATTGGAATGAAAAAATCAGAAGAAATTCTGGAAGTTTGGGTACTTGACCAGGGAATTGGAATACCGAAAAACAAACTGGATGAGTTGTTCGAAATCGATTCAAAAATCCAGCGAAATGGCACCAACAATGAAACTGGTACCGGACTTGGGCTACATTTATGTTACGAGTTTATAAAACTGCATAACGGTAAAATTTCCATTGATAGCGAAGAAAGCGTTGGCAGCCGTTTCGCCTTTATTATTCCTCTTGAATACACCAGTCAGAAAGTATAAATACCAAACCGCTGCGTTGTTGACTGAATAGATTATCTTTGCACCGAAATTAAAATTTACTTCAAATGGCTTTAAAGTGTGGGATTGTCGGACTACCAAATGTGGGTAAGTCAACCTTGTTTAATTGTTTGTCGAGTGCAAAAGCTCAATCGGCAAATTATCCGTTTTGTACCATTGAGCCCAATATAGGCGTAATCACCGTTCCTGATGAAAGATTAATCGAACTTCAAAGAATTGATAAACCGAAAAAAGTAGTACCTACAACCATTGAAATAGTTGATATAGCCGGCCTGGTGAAAGGCGCCAGCAAAGGCGAAGGTCTGGGAAATCAGTTTCTTGCCAATATCAGGGAAACCGATGCAATTATTCATGTATTACGTTGTTTCGATAACGACAACATCACTCATGTTGACGGGTCCATCAATCCGGTACGTGATAAAGAAGTCATTGACATTGAATTACAGTTAAAAGACCTCGAAACGGTAGAAGCCAGAATTTCAAAATGGGAAAAAGTTGCCAAACATGGTGCTGATACATCAGCAAAAAAAATAGTTGAAATCAGTCAGCGATACAGGGATGTTCTGGTTCAGGGAAAATCGGCCCGAACTGTTGTTCTGAATCCTGAAGAGAAAAAACTTACTCACGATTTCTTTTTGCTGACAAACAAACCAGTGCTTTATGTTTGTAATGTTGACGAAGGTTCAGCAAAAACAGGGAATAAATATGTGGAAATGATCAGGGAGGCCGTGAAAGACGAAAATGCAGAAATAATGGTTATCGCTGCCGCAACCGAATCAGATATTGCCGAATTGGAATCGTATGAAGAAAAACAAATGTTTCTGGAAGAACTCGGATTGGCAGAACCTGGTGTTAATATGCTCATTCATGCTGCTTACCGTTTATTGAACCTTGAAACATATTTTACAACCGGAGCTGACGAAAGCAGGGCCTGGACCTATGTTCGCGGCATTAAAGCACCACAGGCCGCCGGAATTATCCATTCCGATTTTGAAAGGGGCTTTATTCGTGCCGAAGTAATCAAATACAACGATTATATCCGTTTGGGTTCTGAAGCAGCCTGCCGGGAAGCCGGAAAAATTGGCATCGAAGGAAAAGATTATGTGGTTCAGGATGGCGATATTATGCACTTCAGGTTTAATGTTTAAGAGATAATTCACAATAAAAAGTAAAAAGGCAGTCATAATTGACTGCCTTTTTACTTTTTATACAAAAAATTCATATTTAATCTTCAAAAGGGGGGATATACGAAAACAGGGCTTTGTTTTAATTGTTATTTAGGTTCTGATAGGGGCGTTCAAAATAAATTGCATCTTTTTTCGGGCAGAGGCAATAAAAATATGCCAGTCAAGTGATTTTTTTTGTTTTTTAAATTTTCACAGAAATAATCATTTTTTGACTCATTTGACACTAAATGACACATATTTAAGAATTTTGTCAGTATATCTTTCCAAAATAAATCAAAATGACTATTTTTGATCGCTCAATATATTTTGAAGTGCTAATATTTAAACCCAATATAATATGTGTGGATTTGTAGGTGTTTTTGATTTAAAAGTTCCGGCGCAGGAGTTGCGTCCCCAGGTTTTGAAGATGTCGAAAAAAATTCGTCATCGTGGTCCCGATTGGTCGGGCATTTTTTCATGTGAAAAAGCTATTCTTTCTCACGAACGTTTATCCATTGTTGATCCGGAATCGGGACAACAACCTTTGTACAGTAAAGATGGCAAACTGGTACTGGCAGTAAACGGCGAAATATACAATCATTTGGAAATTCGTGAAAGAATTGGAGATTCGTACGAATTCCTGACTCATTCTGACTGCGAAGTAATTTTGGCATTGTATCGTGAAAAAGGCATCGATTTTCTGGAAGATTTGAATGGCATTTTTGCGTTTGCTTTATACGATCTCGAAAAGGATGTATATCTGATTGCCCGCGATCATATAGGAATTATACCGCTTTACCAGGGATGGGATAAACATGGTAATTACTACGTAGCCTCAGAATTAAAGGCACTGGAAGGGCAATGCAGTATAATCGAAGAATTTCTGCCGGGAAAATACCTGTTTAGTACTGATGGAGAAGTGAAAACTTGGTATGACCGCGAATGGACTTCTTATGATGCGGTAAAAGACAATGGATTTAATATTGACGAATTGCGTAAAGCACTGGAAGATGCTGTTCACCGCCAGTTAATGTCGGACGTACCCTACGGAGTTTTGCTTTCCGGAGGCCTTGATTCTTCAGTGATTTCTGCAATTGCTAAAAAATATGCAGCTTACCGTATTGAATCCCAGGATTCTGAAACTGCTTATTGGCCTCAATTGCACTCTTTTGCCGTTGGATTGATTGGTTCTCCCGATTTGGCTGCAGCCCAGAAAGTTGCCGATCACATTGGAACGATCCATCATCAGATTCATTTTACTGTTCAGGAAGGATTGGATGCCATCCGCGATGTGATTTATCACCTCGAAACCTATGATGTTACTACTGTCAGGGCCTCCACTCCCATGTATTTGCTATCTCGTGTAATTAAATCTATGGGTGTTAAAATGGTACTTTCCGGAGAAGGAGCCGACGAAATTTTTGGTGGTTACCTCTATTTCCATAAGGCACCAAATGCTAGAGCATTTCACGAAGAAACCGTAAGGAAACTGAGCAAATTACATTTGTATGATTGTCTGCGTGCCAATAAATCATTGGCTGCCTGGGGCGTTGAAGGTCGCGTTCCATTCCTCGACAAGGAATTTCTGGATGTGGCCATGCGCATCAATCCGGAAGAAAAAATGGCCAAAAACGGACGCATGGAAAAATGGGTCATCCGCAAAGCATTTGAAGATTATTTACCTGCAAGTGTGGCATGGCGTCAGAAAGAACAATTCTCTGACGGAGTGGGATACAACTGGATCGACTCGCTCAAAGCAATGGTAGCCGAAAAAGTTACCGACGAAATGATGGCTACTTCGAAATTCAGGTTTCCAATCAACACACCCATGTCGAAGGAAGAATATTACTACCGTTCGATTTTTACAGAACACTTTCCTTCCGATTCGGCCGCAAGTTGCGTTCCATCGGTACCATCTATCGCCTGTAGCACGCCAATCGCATTGGAATGGGATGCCAGTTTCAAGAACAATGCCGATCCTTCAGGCCGTTCAGTTGGAAGTGTCCACCTGGAAGGATATGAGAAAAAATAATCGAAAAAGAATTCGTTATTATGAAATATTAAGGGAAACCGGGTTGAATAGCCCGGTTTTTTTGTTGCTAAAAACTATTGAACATTCAATTATTTCCCTTATTTTGCAACGACTTCAAACACATACAACTATTAACACATTAACCATGAAAAATTTTTTGCTGCTCGCATTGTTATTTGGATTTTTTGCCTGTACCCAAAAACCTTCCTTCCAGGTAAAAGTAAAACTTGCCAACGCTGAAGGAAAAGCATTTCTTGCCCAACGGATGAAAGGTGAATGGGTAAAACTCGATTCAATGGAATTGATAAACGGCGAATGCCAGTTTAAAGGCGCAGTTAAAAATCCGGAAGTGTACTACCTGGGTCTTAGTTCCAAAAAAGAAAAGTTGATGTTCTTTATTGAAAACTCACCAATTTCAATAACCGGAGTAGCCGATTCATTGGGTTCAGCTAAAGTCACAGGTTCTGCCATTCATCAGGAATTTCAAACCCTTCAGGATAAATTGGACCTGATGGACCAAAAAGGAATGGCCTTATACAAACAATCAAAAGAAGAAGGAAAAAGCGGGGCAAATAACAAGTCTGACAGTTTGATGGTGCTGGCCGAAAATATCTTCAATGATATCGATACTCAGCAAAAAGAATACATCAAAGCAAATCCTGCATCGTATGTTTCGCCATATCTGTTAGGACGCGTATATTACGATATGGAAGCTGATGTTCTTGAGGGTTATCTTGACGGATTTGAACCGAAACTTGATTCAGTTCCAACAGTAATGATGTTGAAAGAAAGGATCACCAAGCTAAAATCAGTTGCTGTTGGTCAAATTGCGCCTGACTTTACGATGAACGATACTAATGGAAACCCAGTCAAATTGAGTGATATTTATACAAAAAACGAATATACCCTGGTTGATTTCTGGGCATCGTGGTGTGGACCATGCCGCCGTGAAAATCCAAATGTAGTTTCGGTATTTAACAGCAACAAAGCAAAAGGATTTGGCGTATTTGGAGTGTCTCTTGATACCGATAAGGAAAAATGGTTAAAAGCCATTGCTGATGACCAACTAACCTGGCCGCATGTTTCGGATCTGAAAGGTTGGAAAAACGAAGCTGCTGCAGTTTATGCAGTAAATTCTATTCCTGCGAACTTATTACTCGACAAATCCGGAAAAATTATTGGCCGTAATTTGCGCGAAGAAAAACTTCGCGAAAAGATATCAGAACTCCTTAAATAAGGGGAATTAGT
>Ga0209261_10000485_pt1 | contig 10737 bp, 7 predicted proteins | sample DOMMetBare1Fresh_FD_187470 | JGI IMG/M metagenome (GOLD analysis project Ga0209261, IMG submission 187470) | Wetland sediment microbial communities from St. Louis River estuary, USA, under dissolved organic matter induced mercury methylation -... | ecosystem: Environmental > Aquatic > Freshwater...
GGCCTGGCGGAGGTGCTCGGCACCGACGGCGTGCACACCTTCTACACGCTCGAAGGCGCGCTCGGCATGCAGCAATCGATCGCGGCAATGGAGGAAGGCAAGCTCGTGATCGATATCTGCGAGATGCCGATCAAGTGCCCGGTGGCGCCGCTCGAATTCGCCTTTCTTGCCGATTACTACTTCCGCCTCAAGGGCGTACGCGAGCGGATCGACATTTCGCTCGTCACGCCGTATACGGGCGCGTTCACCAAGCCCAACGCCAATCGCGTGCTGTCGAAGGTCGCCGACGACAAGGGCATCCGCGTGGTGCCGAACTTCGCCGCCAGCCGTGTCGATGCGGCAGGCAAGACGCTGCATTCGTTCGACGGGCGCACGCTCGATTACGACCTCTTGGCGGTAATTCCGCCGAACCTTGGCGCCAGCGTGCTCGACGATTCCGGGCTGGGTGATGGCGCCGGCTACCTGCAGACCGATCCGCGCACGCTGAAGGCACGCGGCGCCGACCGCATCTACGGTCTGGGCGACAACACCAACGTCGCCACTTCGAAGGCCGGCTCCGTGGCGCACTTCGAGGCCGAAACGGTGATCGAAAACCTGCTGCGCGAGATCGACGGCAAGCCGCCGCTCGCCTCGTTCGACGGCCACGCAAACTGCTTTGTCGAAACCGGCCATCACAAGGCGATGCTGCTCGACTTCAATTACGACATCGAGCCACTGGAAGGGTCGTTCCCGTTGCCGCACACCGGTCCGTTCTCGCTGCTGCGCGAGAGCTACATGAACCACATGGGCAAGATCGCATTCAAGTGGGTGTACTGGAACCTGCTGCTGCCGGGACGGCTGCCGAACGTGCCGCTGCTGCCGTCGCACATGTCGTTCCTCGGCAAGGACGTGTCGACCGCACCGCAGATCCGGCATGCGCGCGCCATGCACGTCGGCGACGTGATGACACGCGAGGTCGCCACGGTTCACCAGGGTTCGTCGCTGGTCGACGCAGCCAACGTGATGCTGGCGAAGAAGATCTCCGGAGTTCCGGTGGTCGACGTCGAGGGGCGGCTCACCGGGATACTCACTGAAGCCGATCTGCTGAGCGCGATGGACCTGAGCCGCTCCCGGTTCAGCGACGTGATCGACACGGTCGTGCGCAAGCGGCGCGCGCGCAAGACCATGGGCACGATCGTCGACGACCTGATGACACCCGACCCGGTCACCGTGCGCGAGACGGACTCGCTGGAACGCGCGGTCGAACTGATGACGCGCCATCGCATCAAGCGCCTGATCGTCACCGACGACGCGCGGCAGGTGCGCGGCGTCGTTTCGCGCGGTGACCTGATCAAACTTTTCACGATGAAATAGTCGCGCGCAGATGGCGACGCTGCCGGTGCGGCACGTCCGGCGCTGCACCTCCGCGTCGTTCGCGCGGCGCATGCGCGGTGTCTGCGAAAGAAAGGCTGCCGCGTGCGCCGCTTGCAAGGTAATCCTCGGCGAGCGCTCCGGCGACGACTGCCAGCGCGATGTCTCCGGCCTCGCTTAGCCAGCGGTACAGCAGTTCGTACAGTTGCTCGTTGGCGATTGCGTGCGTGCGGCCCGTGTCGGCGAAAAGCGCATCGGAAAATGCGAGCAGGCGCGCGAACGGCGCACCGCCCAGCAGAAGCGGCAGCGCACGAACAAAGCGGCCCGAGTTGCCGATCAGATCCCAGCAGCGCGCGGCGCGCGCGATCCGTTGCATCGTGGCGAAATCAATCCGATCGGTCGCCAGCACGTTGTAGGGCGGGTCGGGGTTGAAGCGCAGCCCGAAGGCCTCGGTGTGACGGGAAACCGGCGCGCCGCGCAGCCGCTTGAGTATCCCGATTTGGATCTCGTGCGGGTTAAGCTGCACCAGCCGATCGAACCCGCGCGCAAAGCCTTCGACGTCCTCACCCGGCAACCCGGCAATCAGATCGACGTGCAGGTGCGCATTCGTGTGCGCGCGCAACCAGCGGATGTTTTCTTCCGCCGCCGCGTTGTCCTGCCGCCGGGAAATCAGTTTCTGCACCTCGGTGTTCCACGTCTGGATGCCGATCTCGAACTGCAGCACGCCGGGCGGAAAGCGCGCGATCAGGTCTTTCAGCGACTCCGGCAGATGATCCGGAATCAATTCGAAATGCACGAACGGCGGATCGAGCGGGCTGCTTTCGACGCAGTCGAGGAAGAAGCGCAGGATCGCCGCCGAGGTCTCGACCTTCAGGTTGAAGGTGCGGTCGACGAACTTGATGTGCCGTGCACCGCGCTCGTAGAGGCGGCCGAGATCATCCAGGAAGGGCGCGAGCGGAAACGGCCACGCCGTCTTGTCCAGCGCCGACAGGCAGAACTCGCACTTGAACGGGCAGCCGCGCGACGCCTCGACATACACGTTGCGATGGCGCAGATCGTCATCCGTGTATTCGCCATAGGGCGACGAGATTCCCGCAAGCTCGGGTTGCTCGCCTGCATTCACCTTCATAAGCGGTCGCGGCCCGCTGAGGATCTGGCGCGCGAGCTTCGCAAACGTCACATCGCCCCAGCCCGTGACCACGTAATCGGCCAGTGCGATGATGCGCTGCGACTCGATTTCGTGGCTCACCTCCGGCCCGCCAACGACGACCATCACTTGCGGCGCGACGGTCTTGAGCAGCGCAACGACTCGCGTCGTTTCTTCGACATTCCAGATGTACACGCCGAATCCGACCAGTCGTGGCGCGAGCGAGAGAAGTCTTTCGACCACCTCCTCGGCGCGGCGGCCAAGCACGAACTCGACGATGCAACTATCGCCGCGCAGTGCGCCGAGGTTTGCGCGCAGGTAGCGCAGCGCGAGCGATGCATGCGCATAGCGGGCATTGAGTGTGGTCAATACGATGGCACGCATACGCCGATTATGACCGCGCTCAAGAAAGGGCTGCGCCGCTCACCGCACGGCCGCGAAGGCTGCTACAAGTGCGCCATCGGCTGGAGGACACGACGTGCAACTGACCTTCCTCGGCGCGGCTGGCGAGGTCACCGGTTCCTGCCTGCGGGTGGAAACGCGCGGCGCGCGTTTCCTGATCGACTGCGGCATGTTCCAGGGTGCAAGCCGTGGGCCGCTGTCGGCGGCGTTGAAGAATCGGCGCGCCTATGAACGCGATCTGGGCCGCATCGACTTCGTTGTGCTCACGCACGCGCACGTCGATCACTGCGGGTTGCTGCCGCGTTTCGCACACCCAACGCGCGTCGCGGCGCAACCATTGATCTACTGCACCAGGCCGACCGCCGATCTGGTCCCGGTGATGCTGAAGGACAGCGCGCATGTGCAGTCGCGCGAACGCCGCTACGACAGGCGCGGCAGGCGCGCGCGCGCGGCCGCGACCGAGGCGCCGCTGTACACGATGGAAGACGTTGAGCGGCTTGCCACGCGACTGCATAGCGTTCCGTACGACGTCGAGTTTCAACCGCATCCCGATATTCGCATCAGCCTGCGCAGCGCCGGCCACATTGTCGGTGCGGCAACGGTGCAGGTGCGCGTGCGCGAGGGTGCACATGAACGAACCCTGGTGGTTTCGGGTGATCTGGGCGAGGCCTCACCGTTGCTGGTCAGCGACCGCGCACCGCCAGCCGCCGCAGACGTGCTCGTCGTTGAGTCAACGTATGGTGACCGCAATCACCGTTCGATGGCGGACACCGAAGCGGAGCTGATCGAGGTGCTCGACGATGTCCTGCATCGGCGCCACGGAAACGTCATCGTGCCGGCCTTTGCGCTCGGTCGCACACAGGAGTTCCTGGTGCTGCTGTATCGGCTGGCGCGCGACGGCCGCACCCGGTTGCCGCTGCTGTTCGTCGACTCGCCACTGGCGCAGCAGGCGAGCGATGTCACCTTTGCTCATCTGGACGCGCTCGACGAACTGGCGGGGGAGTTCCACGCCGCGCAGCGTGCGCGCAAACTGCCGTTTGCGTTGCGCTACACCGAAAGCGTCGAGGACTCGATGTTCCTGAACTCGATCCACCAGGGTGCGGTGATTGTCGCCGCCAGCGGCATGTGCGAAGCCGGCCGCATCCGCCACCATCTGCGCCACAACCTGCCGCGGCGCGAATGCGGCGTGCTTTTCACCGGGTTTCAGGCCGCCGGCACACTTGGACGGCGCATCGTCGACGGCGTGCGCAGCGTATCGCTGTTCGGTGAAACGATTCCGGTGCACGCGTCAGTGCATACGCTGGGTGGGTTGTCCGCGCATGCCGGCCAGGATTCGCTGATGGGCTGGCTGCGCGCCGCGCCGCGCGCACCGCGAACGGTCTTCGTCGCCCATGGCGAGCCGGAAGCGGCGCATGCACTCAGTGCGCGGATCGCGAAGGAACTGCGCTGGAACACGACCATCGCGGAAGCGGACAAGACGTATGCCGTCTGATCGCACGCCCCCGATCGCTGAGGACGCCGCGGAACGGGTCTCGCTGGTCGCGCGCCGCGTGGGCATCGACACCTACCGTGAGAACGTCGCCTACCTGCGCCGCGACTGCCCGGTGTATCGCGCCGAGGGCTTCCAGGCGCTGTCCAAGGTCGAGGTCACCGCCACCAACGGGGAACAGCGCAGGTCCATCCTCGCGGTGGTCAATGTGGTCGACGACGTGCGGCTGCTCGGCGACTGCGACCTCGGACTGTCGGAGGAGGCCTTCGCCTATCTCGGCATCGCGGAAGGGCACCCGGTGCGGATCGCGCACGCCGAGCCGCCCATTTCAATGCCTTCGCTGAAGCGCAAGATTGCCGGCGAACGACTGACCCACGACGAACTGCACTCGATCGTGCGCGACATCGCCGGCCACCGTTACTCGAAGATCGAACTGGCCGCATTCGTCGTCGCCACCAACCAATTCGAACTTGACCGCGATGAAGTCCTGTACCTGACCGAAGCGATGGTTGATGTCGGCCGCAAGCTCGACTGGGACGAGAAGCCCGTGGTCGACAAACACTGTATCGGCGGGCTGCCGGGCAACCGGACATCGATGATCGTCGTGCCGATCGTCGCGGCGCACGGAATGCTCATCCCGAAGACCTCCAGCCGCGCGATCACCTCCCCCGCGGGCACGGCCGACACGATGGAGTGCCTGTGTCGAGTCGATCTGCCGTTCGAGCGCATGCGCGAAATCGTGCATGCGCACCGCGGCTGTCTCGCATGGGGCGGCCGCGCCGCGCTGTCTCCCGCGGACGATGTCCTGATCTCGGTCGAACGTCCGCTGTCGATCGACTCGCCGGGCCAGATGGTCGCCTCGATCCTGAGCAAGAAGGTCGCCGCCGGGTCGACCCACCTTGTGCTCGACATCCCGCTCGGACCGACCGCCAAGGTGCGGCACATGGACGACGCACAGCGTCTGAAGAAACTGTTCGAGTACGTTGCGCACCGCATGGGCGTCACCCTCGACGCGGTGATCACCGACGGCCGCCAGCCGGTCGGCCACGGCATCGGTCCGGCGCTTGAGGCACGCGACGTGATGCAGGTGCTTAACAATGATCCCGCCGCACCGATCGACCTGCGCAACAAGGCGCTGCGGCTGGCAGGCCGGGTACTGGAATTCGATCGCGACATCCGCGGCGGCGATGGCTTTGCGGTGGCGCGCGACATCCTCGACTCCGGTCGGGCACTGGCGAAGATGAATGCGATCATTGACGCGCAGGGCCGGGCCGCGGAACTGCCGCGACCGGCACGGCTGACGCATGAAGTCGAATCGCCCGCCGACGGTACGGTCACGGCGATCGACTGCGAGAGAATGGCGCGCATTGCGCGACTGGCCGGTGCGCCAAAGGTGAAGGGGGCGGGCGTGGATCTGCTGAAGAAACTCGGAGACCGCGTCGCTCGCGGCGAGCCGTTTTATCGAATCCTCACCGACACGACGACCGAACTGGCGTTTGCGCGCGACGTCGCCGAGCGGGCGAGCGGATTTGCGATCGGCGCGCCGGAAGAAATCGCGCACGGCTACGTCGAGTTCTAACCCGATGCTGCTTTTCTTCGAAGACGAAGAACGATTTGCCCGGCAACTCGCGACCGCGGCCGGGCTCGCGCCGCATCGGGTCGCGCGCCACCGTTTTCCCGACGGCGAGCTCAAGCTGACCTTGCCGGCGCGCGTGCCCGAGCGTGTGATACTGCTGCGCTCGCTTTACCAGCCGAACGAGAAGCTGATCGAGCTGATGCTCGCAGCACAGACCGCGCGCGAACTGGGAGCTCGGGACGTCGTGCTGGTCGCCCCATATCTGAGCTACATGCGGCAGGACATCGCCTTTCGGCCGGGCGAGGCAGTGAGCCAGAAGATTGCCGGCCGCTTTCTGGCCACGCTCTTCGAAACAGTCATTACGGTCGACCCGCATCTGCATCGCACCGGCGAGCTGCACACGGCTGTGCCCGCGGCGCGTGCGATCGCGGTGGCAACTGCGCCGCTGCTGACGCGGTTTCTTGAGGGCAAGGTGGATCACCCGGTGCTGATCGGTCCGGACGAAGAGGCTGAGCAGTGGGTGCGCGCGGCGGCGGCCGATCGCTACGAATGGACCGTCTGCCGCAAGACGCGCAATGGCGATCGCGAAGTCGAGGTGGCGATGCCGGGAATGGACGTGCGTGGCCGCGACGTGGTGCTGGTCGACGACATTGCCAGCACCGCCCGCACGCTGGCGCAAACGGCGTACGGACTATGGTCGGCCGGGGTGGCGAATATCGATGTCTTCGTCACCCACCCCGTGTTTGCCGGCGATGCGCTCGATGTGTTGCGCGCGGCGGGCGTCGGCAGCATCTGGAGCAGCGACACGGTGCCGCATCCGACCAACGCGATTTCCGTCGTGCCGCTTTTGGCCGACGCGCTGCGTCGTATCTAACGCAGAAACGAAAAAGCCCGCGTCTGGTGCTACGACGCGGGCCACTGACCGTCGGCCACCCTTGGACCGACCCGGACAGTCTTATGCCGGCTTCAGGTGCTTGCTGACGAACTTCGTCAGTTCGAACATCGACGCCTGCGCCTTGCCGAACAGCGCCTTCAGTTTCTCGTCGGCGTCGATCATGCGCCGGTTGACGGCGTTCTGAAGCTTGTTCTTCTTGATGTACTTCCAGATCTCGCTGGTGACCTCCGTGCGCGGCATCGGCCTGCTGCCGATGATCGCCGCGAGCGGGCCTGATGGCGTCAGCGGCCGCATGAATGCCGCATTCGGCTTGCGCGCGACTTTCTTTTTCGCTGTCGCTTTTTTCGGTGCAGCTTTCTTGACGGTCTTCTTCGCAGTTGCTTTCTTCGGCGCCGCTTTCTTCTTGGTCGCCTTCTTCGCAGTTGCTTTCTTCGCCTTCTTGGCAGTTGCCATTGAACATCTCCTCAACAGGGTTCGATCAGACCACAGCGACAGCGTTCTCGTCGGAAACTGCATCGAGAGCGCTCTCGTTGCGTGACGCGGATACTAAGCGAAATCAGACACGTTGCAAGGGTTTTCAGAGGGAAATTTGATCGACATTAGCCTGCATGCAACGCATCCCCAGAGGGGAAACGGTGCGGCGCTTGTCTGAAGTGCTCAGATCAAGTGCCGAGCACACCACAAGATATTGATCATTCGGCATGCAGTTGTCAGACATCTTGTGCCCCTTGTGGTGCTGAGCGGGTGTCTGGCGTGTGTCACGCGTGGTTCCGGCCACTCTCGGTGAGCCACCACCGTGTTCATGGGGTCGCGCCTGTGGGCACGGTAATGCGAAAGATGTCGAACGCAGCCTGCCCTATCCGTCCTCACCGCATGCGCGGCGTTCGAGCTCCGCCACCATCCGCGCAATCCGATCGGCCAGCCGCTCGGTCGTCAGTTCTTCCCGCAGGCGCTCGACCAGCAGCGGAAAGGCAAACGGCGTGGGCTGCTGCAGATGCCGGTAGACCACCCGCTGCAACCGCATGCGGGCGAGCGCCTCGCGCAGCCGCGCGAAGTCGAGTTCCTGCTCCAGTACCTCGCGCTCGGCCTGCGTGAGCAGCAGATTGCCGGCGTCGTACTTGCGAAAGACCTCGAAGAACAGGCTGCTGGAGGCCTGCAGTTGTCGGGTCGATTTCGGCTGCCCCGGGAATCCCTGGAAGATCAGCCCCGAAACGCGGGCAATCTCGCGAAAGCGCCGCTGCGCGAGTTGCCCCGCGTTCAGGCTGGCGAGGATGTCTTCGAGCAGTTGCTGCTCGCGCAGCAGCGCGGTGCCGCCGTCGCGCCACAGCGCGCGCCAGTCGACATCCTCGCTTGACATCAGCTCCAAGCCGTAGTCGTTCACCGCCATTGAAAAAGTCGACGGCACGCGGCGACCGGCTCGATACGCCAGCAGCGACGCCAGCCCCAGATGCGCGAGGCGGCCCGCAAACGGATAGACGAACAGGTGGCGCCCTTCACGTGAGCGCATCGATTCGACCACGAGTTCGGATCTGGTCGGCACCGCCGACCAGCGCGCCTGCAGCTCGATCAGCGGCCGCGTGAGCTTGAGCTCCGACGAGTCATAGCGGCCGGCCAGTGCGCCTTCGAACTCCTGCAGCACGGCGTCCGCCATCTCGGTCGACAGCGGCATCCTGGTGCCGGCCCAGCGCGGCACCGCGCCGCTCTTGCGCCGGGCCGGCGCCACGAACGCGGTCATGTCCTGCACACGCGCGAGCTCCAGCAGCTTGCCGCCGAACGTGAATACGTCGCCGGTATTCAGCCGCGCGATGAAGTTCTCCTCGATGTGGCCAAGCTTGGCGCCGTTGTTGTAGCGGACCAGCATCGACGCTTCGGCGACGATGGTGCCAACCGACATCCGGTGGCGCCGGGCAACGTGAGCATCGGGCACGCGGAACATGCCGTCCGCGTCGCGCGCCACACGCTGATACTGCGGATAGGCGCGCAGCGACGCGCCGCCACGGCCGACAAAATCGAGCGCCCATTCCCACTCGGCGTCGGAGAGTCGACGGTAACTGAACGCGTCGCGCACCTCGGCGAGCAGTTCGGTCTCGTCAAACCCTGTGCCCAGCGCAATCGTCACCAGATGCTGGACCAGCACGTCGAGCGGTTTGTCCGGCGCGTGCCGCGATTCGACGCGCCCTTCGCGCACGCCGAGCGCCGCCGCCTTCTGCGCAGCCGCGGCTTCGACCAGTTCGAGCGTATTGGTCGGTACCAGCGTCACGCGCGACACGCGCCCCGGCGCATGGCCGCTGCGGCCCGCGCGTTGCAGCAGCCGTGCCACCCCCTTGGGCGACCCGATCTGAAGCACGCGTTCGACCGGCAGGAAATCGACGCCGAGATCGAGGCTGCTGGTCGCAACCACCGCCTTGAGCCGCCCTTCTTTCAGGCTGCACTCGACCCAGTCCCGCACCGCACGGTCGAGCGAGCCGTGGTGAAGCGCGATCAGCCCGGCCCACTTCGGCCGGGCGGCGAGGATCGACTGGTACCAGATCTCCGCCTGCGAACGGGTGTTGGTGAAGACCAGCGTGGGGCCGCTGGCCGCGATCTCGCGCACGACCGGATCGAGCATCTTGATGCCAAGGTGTCCGCCCCAGGGAAAGCGCCCCGGATCATCGGGCAGCAGCGTATCGACGACGATCTTCTTGTCGATGCGGCCGCGCACCAGCGCGCCGTCGTCGCGACTCAGCAGCGCGCGCATCGCTTCGTCCAGATTGCCGAGCGTTGCCGACAGACCCCAGACCGGGAGCTTTGCCGCGTGTTCGCGCGCAAATCGGCGCAGCCTCGATAAGGCCAGCTGAACCTGCACACCGCGCTTGCTGCCGATCAGCTCGTGCCACTCGTCGACCACGACCATCGCCAGCCCCGCAAACTGCTCACGACAGTCGGCGCGTGTCAGCAGCAGCGACAGGCTTTCGGGCGTGGTGACCAGCACCTCGGGCAGGCGCCTGCTCTGGCGCGCACGCTCCGCGGTCTCGGTGTCGCCGGTGCGCACGCCAACCTGCCAGTCGAGGCCGAGCAGCGCCAGCGGCGCCTCGAGCGCGCGCGCCGTGTCCGCCGACAGCGCGCGCATCGGCGTGATCCACAGCAGGCGCAGCCCGCCGCCTTCGATCTTACCGGTCAGCGCACGATTGAGCAGCGCGAAATACACCGCGTAGGTCTTGCCCGAACCGGTTGTCGCGTGCAGCAGCCCCGAGCGGCCGGCCGCTACGTGCGCCCACACCTCGCGCTGGAAATCGAACGGCCGCCACCGGTGCGCGGCGAACCATCCTTCGGCGCTCGGCAGGGCCAGTTGCAGCGGCGCTTCGAGACCTGCAAGTTCCGCGGGCGAGGCCGACTCGGCCAGCGCGACCCGCGCCGCGCGCGCTTGGCGCACACGAATCGCGCGCAGCTGCGTGCCGACATTGGGGCCTGGAGGAAGACGCCGCATGCACGGATGGTAATTTGCCGAGCGCCATGAAAAACGCCGCCCGCAGGCGGCGCTTTTCACCGGCGCTGAATGCTACTTGACGCCAAGTATCTTCATCGCCTTGGCCAGCGTGTCGACCGACTCCTGGTGCTTGCCGGCCTTGTGGGAGGCTTCGCCGTCGGCGCGCAACTTCTTGACGTCCGCCATCTGCTCAGCGCTGAGCTTCGGATTCTTGGCCAGCGCCTCATCGATCTTCTTCATGTCGCCGGGGCATTGAAAGGCAAACGCGGCGCTCGAAGCGAGCAGGGCACCTGCGGCGAGGAAGGCACGAAGTTTCATATTCATCTCCTGGTGGGTTGAGGGCAGAGGGTAAACACCCCGGCGGCGGAGTTTAATCCCCGGCTCGCAGCACATTTTCAGTAGTTGCTTCCCC
>Ga0209261_10000487_pt1 | contig 10707 bp, 6 predicted proteins | sample DOMMetBare1Fresh_FD_187470 | JGI IMG/M metagenome (GOLD analysis project Ga0209261, IMG submission 187470) | Wetland sediment microbial communities from St. Louis River estuary, USA, under dissolved organic matter induced mercury methylation -... | ecosystem: Environmental > Aquatic > Freshwater...
TGGCCACCCCGGCCAGGTGACAGGCCATCACGTCGGTGTAGCCCTCGACCACGACCACTTGGCGGTCCCGGGCGATCGCCTTCTTGGCCAGATCGACTCCGTAGAGCACCTGGGACTTCTTGTAGATCGCGGTCTCGGGGGTGTTCAGGTACTTGGCCTCGATCCGGTCGTCGTCGAACAGGCGCCGGGCCCCGAACCCGACCACCTCTCCCGCAACATCGCGGATCGGCCACAGCAACCGGCCCCTGAACCGGTCGTAGAGCCCGCGCTGCCCGCGCCCGGCCAATCCCGAGGCGACCAGCTCCTCCTCGGTGAAGCCACGCCCGCGAAGGTGGCGCAGCAGGGCCTCACCGGAGCGCGGCGCGAAGCCGATCCCGAAGTGCTCGGCCGCCTCCCGCTCGAAGCCGCGCTCGGTCAGGAACGTCCGCCCGGCCAGGGCGTCGGCCGAGCCGGCGAGGTGCTCGGCGTAGAACTGCGCGGCGACCCGGTGCGCCTCGACCAGCCGCTGGCGCTGGCCCATCCCTTCGCGCCGCCCGGTGGTCGCCCGACCGTCGTCGTCCTCGTAGCCCACCTGGTGGCCGAGCCGGGCCGCGAGCCGTTCGACGGCCTCCGCGAAGCCGAGGTGGTCGACCTTCTGCACGAACGAGATGACGTCACCGCCCTCGCCGCACCCGAAGCAGTGCCACATGCCGACCTGTGGGCGGACATGGAACGAGGGGGACTTCTCGTCGTGGAACGGGCACAACCCCTTCATCGAGCCGACCCCGGCCGAGCGCAGGGAGACGTGCTCGGCCACGATCTCCTCGATCCGCGACCGCTCGCGGACGTACTCGACGTCCTCGCGCCGGATCCTCACCCGTGCCTCACGCCCAGAGTCTAGGTGGGTCGACGACACGGCGGCCGATCTCCACAGATCCCTGCACGAGGGGCGCCGGTACGACAGACTCATGGCCGTGAACCACGTTCCCGACCCGCGCCCGGTGTGGCTGCTCGACGTCGACGGCGTCCTCAACGCCACTCGACCGGGTTGGGACGAGGACCCCGGGCAGGGTCAGGCCTACGTGGACGGCACCTGTTACCGGTTGCGCTGGGCCCCGGCCCTGGCCCGGCGGATCTGCGCTCTGCACCACAGCGGTGGGGTCGAGGTGCGGTGGGCGACGACCTGGGTCGACCACATCGAGCAGGTCGAGCGGCTGCTGCACCTGCCCCGCCTGGCCACCGCATTCGACGGGCTGGACGTGGTGGACGCCGAGGCAGCCGTGGCACGCAAGATCGAGGCGGCGCTGCGGGTGGTCGAGGTGGAGCGCCGTCCGCTGATCTGGACCGACGACGACGCCATCCCGCGGATCGGCCCGCTGCTGGACCGTCTGGACGCCGCCGGCGTGCCGGTGCTGCTCGTCGCCCCGGGCTCGCGGCACGGGCTGCAGCCGGAGGACCTGATGGCGATCGACGACTTCCTCGCCGAGCTCACCGAGCTGGCCAGTTAGGGCGATCTGCTCACCGTGACGGCGCGGCGAGCCCGAGCGCCTGGTGCCAGCGCACCGCCCGGGCGTCGGTGAGCGAGGCCACCTGATCCACCACCGCTCGCCGCCGGGCGTCGTCCGAGCCGACCGTGTCGGCCTCGATCCAGTCGGCGGCGAACGCCGGCTCCAGCCGGTGCGGGGCGCCCGTCAGCAGCAGCTGGTACAGCTCGGCCAGCAGCTCGCGCTGGCGCAGGTAGAGCGGTTGCCGTTCGGCCGCGGTCATCACGTAGACAGCGGCGATCCCCTTGAGCACCGCGATCTCGCAGGTCGTCTCCCGGGGGACGACGACATCGGCGGCGTACCGGGTCAGCCGGCCCCCGCCGAAGGTGGCCCGGGTGGCCCGCTCGACGTCCCGGGCGAACCGTCCGATCAGCTGGCTGGTCAGGTCCTTGAGCGCGGCGAGGGACCGTCGGCTGCCGTCATAGTCGCCCACCCAGGTCGGCATCGCGCGCAGCCGGTCCAGCGCCGCGGCGATCTCCTCGGCCGAGGCGTCCGGCAGGTACCAGTCCCGGACCTGTTCGGCCAGACGGGCCACCGCGTCCGGATCGGCCAGCCGCGCTGGATCGAGGTGGCCGCCGACCACGGCGTCCTCGACGTCGTGCACGCTGTAGGCGATGTCGTCGGCCAGGTCCATCACCTGGGCCTCGACACAGCGCCGGTGCGGTCGGTCGGTGGGTGCGGGCCGGCGCAGCCAGCCGAACACCGCCAGGTCGTCGGGGTAGACACCGAATTTCGACGACGCCGGCCCGGCGGGGCCCTCGTCACGTAGCCAGGGGTACTTCGTGCAGGCGTCGAGGCTGGCCCGGGTCAGGTTGAGCCCGGCCGCCCGGCCCGACGTGTCGGTCACCTTCGGCTCGAGCCGGGTCAGCACGCGCAGGGTCTGGGCGTTGCCCTCGAAGCCACCGAAGGACCCCGCCAGCTCGTTCAGCGCGTCCTCGCCGTTGTGACCGAAGGGCGGGTGGCCGAGGTCGTGCGACAGACACGCGGTGTCGACCACGTCACCGTCGCAGCCGAGCGCCTCGCCGAGCTCGCGGCCGACCTGGGCCACCTCGAGGCTGTGGGTCAGCCGGTTGCGCACGAAGTCGTCGGTGTCCGGCTCGACCACCTGGGTCTTGGCCGCCAACCGGCGCAGCGCCGAGGAGTGGACGACGCGAGCCCGGTCCCGGGCGAACGCCCCCCGGCGCGGATCCTTCGGCTGTTCGCTCACCCAGCGCTCGACGTCCGCCTCGGCATAGCCCGCCGGGATCGGCGGTTCAGCCACCGGACACCGACAACTCGGCCTCTCGGACCGCGGCCACGGCGAGGTCGTCCAGGTCCCGCGAGACGAGCCAGCCGTCCGGTAGGGCCACCCGGCGGGCGGCACCGCTGCGCCCGCGCGGACCCTCGGCGGGCCCCCCCGGGTGCGGCTGATCGCCGTCCAGCCCCGCGGTGGTCTCGTCGAAGGCGGCCAGCGTCTCCACCAGCGCCAAGCCCGCCCGGACCTCGTGCCCGACCACGTACCCCTTGAGGTACCAGGCGATGTGCTTGCGGATGTCGCGGCAGGCCCGGCGCTCGGCATCGTCGGGGTAGACCGCGGCGTAGTGCTCGACCAGCAGCTCGACGTGCCGGCGCATCACCATGAGCACCTCCCCGAGGGCCGGGGCAGTGCGTTGCGGGACGCCGGCGAAGGCTGTGGCGAGATCGGCGAACAGCCAGGGCCGGCCCAGGCACCCCCGGCCGACCACGACGCCGTCGCAGCCGGTGCGTTCGACCATCGCGAGCGCGTCGTCGGCCGACCAGATGTCGCCGTTGCCCAGCACCGGGATCGTCGTCACGGCCTCCTTCAACCGGGCGATCGCCGTCCAGTCCGCGCCGGGGGCATAGTAGTCCGCGGCGGTCCGGGCGTGCAGGCCTACCGCGGCGGCGCCCTCGGCCTCGGCCACCCGGCCCGCCTCGAGGTAGGTCAGGTGATCGCGGTCGATGCCCATCCGCATCTTCACGGTCACCGGCACGCCGTACGGCTCGGCGGTACGCACCGCCTGCCCCACGATCGCGGCGAACAGACCGATCTTCCACGGCAGGGCCGAGCCGCCGCCCTTGCGGGTCACCTTGGGCACCGGGCAGCCGAAGTTGAGGTCGATATGGTCGGCGCGGTCCTCCTCGACCAGCATCCGGACCGCGGCTGCGACCGTGCCCGGATCGACCCCGTACAGCTGCACCGACCTGGGGTGCTCGTCGGCGTCGTGCGCGATCAGCCGCATCGACTCGTCGTTGCGTTCCAGCAGGGCTCGCGAGGTGACCATCTCGCTGACGAACAGGCCGACCCCGATCTCACCGTGCGGACCGCGGGCCATCTGTTCGCGGCACAGCCGCCGGTACGCCTGGTTGGTGATCCCGGCCATCGGCGCGAGCACGACCGGCGTGCCGAGCCGGTGTCGCCCGATCGCCAGCGGGCCGAAGGCGTCGGCGGCAGGAGTCACGCCGCCATTGTGCCCGCCGCCTCCGGACGGCACCGGTCGGTCGGCGACAGCGGCCCCTGTCGCTCCAGGGCCGACCTGCCTCGGCGGCGCCGGAGGGGAACCATGTCGGGCACCGGTCACACCCGGGATACTCGCCCCGTGAACCTGCTGCGCGCCGACCGCGCCCCCGAGCCGCGGACGCTGGTCGACATCTTCCGCGACACCGTGGCGGCCTACGGTGACGAGCCCGCGCTCGACAACGGGATCACGGTGATGACCTACGACGAGTTCGCCGAGGCGGCCGAGGAGGTGGCCGAACGCCTGGCCGAGATCGGCGTGGGACCGGGCGACCGGGTCGGTGTCCGGGTCTCCTCCGGCACCACCGACCTCTACGTCGCGATCATGGGGACCCTGCTCGCCGGCGCCGCCTACGTGCCGGTCGACTACGACGACCCCGACGAGCGGGCCCGCACCGTCCATACGGAGGCTGCGGCGGCGGCGACGATCGGCAACGACCTGGTGATCACTGCGCTGCGCCTGGACGCTGCCCCCGAGGACGCCGATCCGCTCACCGAGGACGACGCCTGGGTGATCTTCACCTCCGGCTCGACCGGCAAGCCCAAGGGCGTGGCGGTGGCCCACCGCAGCGCCGCTGCGTTCGTCGACGCCGAGGCCCTGCTCTTCCTGCGCACCGCCCCGATCGGACCCGGCGACCGGGTGATGGCCGGGCTCTCGGTGGCCTTCGACGCCTCCTGTGAGGAGATGTGGCTGGCCTGGCGCTACGGCGCCTGCCTGGTACCCGCCCCGCGGTCGTTGGTGCGCAGCGGCATGGATCTCGGCCCCTGGTTGATCGCCAACGACATCACGGTGGTCTCCACCGTGCCGACCCTCGTCTCGCTGTGGCCGCCCGACGCGCTGGCCGACGTCCGGCTGCTGATCCTGGGCGGCGAGGCCTGCCCACCCGAGCTCGCCGCTCGGCTGGCCACGCCGTCCCGCGAGGTGTGGAACACCTACGGCCCCACCGAGGCGACCGTCGTCGCGTGCGCCGCCCCGCTCACCGGCAAGGGCCCGGTCCGGATCGGGCTGCCACTGGACGGGTGGGACCTGGCCGTGGTCGACCGTGAGGGCAAGCACGTCGCCGAGGGCGCGGTCGGCGAACTGGTGATCGGTGGGGTCGGCCTGGCCCGCTACCTCGATCCGGTCAAGGACGCCGAGAAGTACGCGCCGATGCCGTCCCTGGGCTGGACCCGCGCGTACCGCAGCGGCGACCTGGTCCGCTACGAGGAGGAAGGACTGCTCTTCCAGGGCCGCGCCGACGACCAGGTGAAGATCGGCGGACGGCGGATCGAACTCGGCGAGGTCGACGCGGCGATGCTCGCCCTGCCCGGGGTCAACGGCGCCGCGGCGGCCGTCCGCCGGACGGCGACCGGCAACGCGATCCTCGTCGGCTACGTCACCGTGGACGACTCCTTCGATGCCGCCGCGGCTCTCGACACGCTGCGCGTCGGACTGCCGGCGGCCCTGGTCCCCCGGCTGGCCACCGTGGAGGACCTGCCCACCCGGACGTCGGGCAAGATCGACCGGGACGCCCTGCCCTGGCCGCCCCCGGGCGCGACCGACAGCGGCCGCCACCTCGAGCTGACCGGCACCCGGGCGCGGGTGCGCGACCTGTGGCTGGACGTGCTGGGCACCGAGGCCGCCAGTGTCGAGGACGACTTCTTCGACCTGGGCGGGCGCAGCCTGACCGCGGCCCAGATGGTCTCACTGTTGCGGGTCACCCATCCCGAGGTGACCATCGCCGACATCTACGACCACCCGACGGTGGCCTCGCTGGCCGCCCACTTGGACGAGATGGCCACGCCCACCTCGCGGCTGAACCGTGATGTCGCCCCGGTGCCGCGGAAGACCCAGGTCGGGCAGGTGCTGGCGACCTGGCCGCTGCGGACCATCGCCGGGCTGCGCTGGCTGACCTGGACGGCGTTGGGCGCCACCGTGGCGCGCAGCCTGGGTCCGGCCGCCCTGGGCTGGCTGCCGACCGCGCCGTGGTGGCTGATCGCTGTCGGGCTGCTGGGCCTGGTCACCCCGCCGGGCCGGATGCTGCTGGCCGCCGCCGGCTGCCGGGCGATCCTGGCCGGCATCGGGCCGGGGTCCTACCCCCGCGGCGGCCGGGTGCACCTGCGGATCTGGCTGGCCGAGCGGTTGGCCGACGAGCTGTGCGCGGCGAACCTGTCCGGCGCGGTGGCGGTGCGCTGGTACGCGCGGCTGCTCGGGGCCGAGGTCGGTCGGGACGTCGACCTGCACGCCATCCCCCCGGTGACCGGGTTGCTCCGGCTCGGCCAGGGATGCTCGGTCGAGCCGGAGGTCGACCTGGCCGGCTGGTGGATCGACGCCGGACGGATCGAGATCGGCCGGATCGACATCGGTGAACGGGCCCGGATCGGCGCGCGGAGCACGCTGCCGCCCGGCACCGTGATCGGGGCCGACGCGGAGGTGGCCCCCGGCTCGGCCCCCTTCGAGCCGGTACCGGCCGGGGAATTCTGGTCCGGCGCCCCGGCGCGCAGGGTGGGTCCGGCGCGTGGGCCGTGGCAGGAGCGCCCGGACAACCGGCCGCGCTGGCTGGTCGCGTATGCGGTGACCGCGTTGCTGGTCTCGGCCCTGCCGGCGCTGGCCGGGCTGGTCGGCTCCGCCCCTGCGTGGTCCGCGCTGCGGTCGTCGCCGACCGCGGCCGACGCGCTGCGCACGGTCGCGCTCTGGCTGCTGCCGGCCACCGCGCTCGCACTCGTCGTCCTGGCCGTGGCGATCTGGTTGCTGGTCCGGTTGCTGTCGATCGGCCTGACCCCCGGTCACCATCCGGTCCAGGGCCGGGTGGGGTGGCAGGCGTGGTCGATCGTGCGGATCCTCGACGAGGCCCGGACCTGGCTGTTCCCGCTCTACTCGAGCACGCTCACACCGCTCTGGCTGCGCTCGCTCGGGGCCCGGATCGGGCGGGACGTCGAGGCCTCGACCGCGTTGATGATCCCCGCGCTGACCGTGGTCGACGAGGGCGCCTTCCTCGCCGACGACACCCTGATCGGCGGCTACGAGCTGGGCGGCGGGTGGCTGCGGATCGAACGGGTCAAGGTCGGCAAGCACGCCTTCGTCGGCAACTCCGGGATGGCGGCGCCCGGACGCAAGGTGCCCAAGAAGGGTCTGGTCGCCGTCCTGTCCGCAGCCCCGCAACGGGCCAAGGCCAAGGCCGGGACGTCGTGGATCGGCTCCCCGCCGGCCAGACTGCGCCGACCGACCGTCCGGGCGGACGACGCGCGGACCCACCATCCGCCGGCGCCGCTGCGGGTGGCCCGAGGGTTGGTCGAGCTGTGCCGGATCGTGCCGGTGGCGCTGGCCCAGCTGCTCGCGGTCGCGGTGGTGGCCGCTCTGGTGGGGATGACCTCGGCCGCCGGCTGGTGGGTGGCCGCAGTGGGGTGTGGGCTGGTCATGATGGCCGCCGGGGCGGTGGCCGCCGGGCTCACCAGCGCGGCGAAATGGCTTCTCGTGGGCCGGGTCCGGCGCAGCGACCACCCGTTGTGGTCGAGCTTCGTCTGGCGCAACGAGCTCGCCGACACCTTCGTCGAAGTGATCGCCGCGCCGTGGTTCGCCCGGGCCGCCTCGGGCACGCCCGTGCTCAACGTGTGGCTGCGCTCGCTGGGCGCGCGGATCGGACGGGGCGTGTGGTGCGAGAGCTACTGGCTGCCCGAGCCGGACCTGATCGACCTGCGCGACGGAGCCACCGTCAACCGCGGTTGCGTGGTGCAGACCCACCTGTTCCACGATCGGGTGCTGAGCATGGACACCGTGACCCTGCGCGCCGGGTCGACACTCGGGCCCAACGGCGTCGTCCTGCCCGCCGCCACGATCGGCCGGCACGCCACCGTCGGGCCGGTCTCGCTGGTGATGCGCGGGGAGTCCGTGCCCGACAAGACACGCTGGATCGGCAACCCCATCGGCCCCTGGGCCGGAGCCTGACGCGGCGGAGCTCAGGTGTCGGCCTGCTGGCGGGGTCGTGTTCGCTGCGTGAAGATCACGGTGCATGGATCGTTCGCCGCCATAGCCAGCCTCATCCACCGTGATCTCCACCACTGTCAGCCGCACGCACAGATCCGGCGAGCCGGGCGTCGACGTGCCACGATCGCCTCGGCGCGGTTCGACCCACCGTCCGACCCGACCCACCGACCGCAGTCGCACGCCACAGAAGGGATGCCCGGTGCCCCGCCCCCGCGAGTACGTGCCCGGCCACGGGGACCGGCGCTACGCCGTCCGGCACTACGACCTCGACCTGGACTACAAGGTCCCCACCAACCACCTCATCGGCACGGCCACGCTGACCCTGCGCGCGCTGGAGGACCTGCGCGAGGTGGCGCTGGACCTGTTCGGCCTGCACGCGGGCAAGGTGACCGTCGACGGGAAGCCTCCGGCCCGGTACCTCCACCGCGACGCCAAGCTCGTGGTCAAGCTGCGAGAGCCGCGTACGGCCGGCGCGGAGTTCGTCGTCCGGGTCCCCTACGCCGGCAAGCCGCGCCCGGCGCCGGGCATCGACGGCCGCGCGGGCTGGGAGGAGCTCACCGACGGCGTGCTGGTCGGCTCCCAGCCGCACGGTGCCTCGTCCTGGTTCCCGTGCAACGACCGGCTCGACGACAAGGCCGGCTACCGGGTGAGCATCACCGTGCCCGCGGAGTACTACGCGGCCGGCAACGGGGTGCTGACCTCGACGCGGACCCGCGCCGGACGGACGACCTACGTCTACGACCAGGCCGAGCCGACGTCCAGCTACCTGGCCTGCGTGCAGATCGGTCGGTACACGGTGACCCCGGTGAAGGTCCCCGGCAACGGCTCGAGGGCCCGATCGGTCGCGGTGCCGGTGGAGATCGTCCACCCGCCGCGGGTCAAGGTGGGCAAGGGGACGGCGTTCGCCCGCCAGGGCGAGATGGTGGCGATCTTCACCGACCTGTTCGGCACCTACCCCTTCCAGGTCTACCGCGCCGTGATCGCCGAGGACGACCTGGAGATCCCGCTCGAGGCGCAGGGGCTGTCCAGTTTCGGTGCGAACCATGTCCCGGCCGGCTGGGAGAACGAGCGGCTGGTCGCCCACGAACTGTCCCACCAGTGGTTCGGCAACGCGGTCACCGCGGCGCACTGGCGCGACATCTGGCTGCACGAGGGGTTCGCCTGCTACAGCGAGTGGCTCTGGTCCGAGCGCAGCGGCGGCAAGCCGGCGTCCGAGCATGCCCGCCAGCACTGGAACCGGCTGAGCAAGCTGCCGCAGGACCTGCTGCTGGCCGACCCCGGACCGACGCTGATGTTCGACGACCGGGTCTACAAGCGGGGCGCCCTGGCCCTGCACGCCCTGCGCCGGACGATCCGGGACGCCGCCTTCTTCGACCTGCTCCGCGCCTGGACCGCCGAGCATGGGCACGGAACCGTCACCACGGCACAGTTCCGCGAGCACGCCGAGCGGTTCGGGGCCGGCCACGACCTGTCCGCGCTGTTCGATGCCTGGCTCACCAGGACCAGACTGCCGCCGCTGCCCTGACCTTGGAGGCGACGATTCCGCCCGACTGGGCCCGGCGCGTGGCCGGCTACGAGCCCGACGGCGGGCCGTCCGGGGCGGATTGGCTGCGCCTGATGCCCGGCCTGGTCGGCGACGCGCTCGACCGCTGGCAGCTGACGGTCACCGGAGCGGCGATGACCGGCTGGACGGCGCTCGTGCTGCCTGTCGAGCAGGACGGCGTCCCGTTGGTGCTCAAGGTGGTCTGGCCGCACACCAAGTCACGCCAGGAGCACCTGGCGCTGCGGCTGTGGGACGGCGAGGGTGCCGTGCGGCTGATCGCGGCCCTGCCCAGCACCGGGACGCTGCTGCTGGAACGCCTGGACGCGCGCCGCAGCCTGGACGGCGACGGACGGTCCGGGGGAAGGAGCCCGGGAGCAGTCGACACCGAGACGGCGTGCGCCATCGCCGGTGGGTTGCTGCGCCGCCTGCACCGGCCCGCACCCCCGCAGCTGCTGGCCCTGGCCGACGTCCTCGGCCCGCTCCTCGACCGGATGCCGACCGACCCTCGGGTGCCGCGACGGGTCACGGTCCGGGTCCGCTCGCTCGCCGCCGAGCTCGTCGCCCGGGCGGACCCGGCGGTGATGCTGCACACCGACCTGCACTACGGCAACGTGCTGGCAGGCGGGCGCGAACCCTGGCTGGCGATCGACCCCAAGCCGCTGGCCGGGCACCCCGGCTACGAGGTGCAACCCTTGCTGCGCAACAGGTTCGATGAGCTGGGCACCGGACCGGCGCTGCGCTGGTCGGTACGCCATCGGCTCGAGCTGGTCGCCGAGGCGATGGGCGTGGACGTCGAGGAGGCCCGGGCCTGGTCCATCGTGCACACCGGGGTCCAGCTGCTCGGGTGCGCGGACGCCCCTGCCGATGCCTCCCGCCAGATGGCCCTGCTCAAGGCCCTCGACGACTGACCCCCGATCCAGCCCACCCACTCGTGATCATGCAATTCGGTCGGCCCGCCCCGGCACCCCGAGGGCATCGGGACCGGCATCCAGGACACGCCGCAGGACCTCCGCCGGGTCGGCGCAGCCGACGTCGATCCGGGCAGGGGCAGGCCGTGGTTCCCCGCAGACCACCGCAGACCGGTGCGTCAGTTGCCGATCAGGCGGGAGGCCAACCAGCCGGCGACCTGGTCGAGGGCGATCCGCTCCTGCTTCATGCTGTC
>Ga0209261_10000488_pt1 | contig 10690 bp, 16 predicted proteins | sample DOMMetBare1Fresh_FD_187470 | JGI IMG/M metagenome (GOLD analysis project Ga0209261, IMG submission 187470) | Wetland sediment microbial communities from St. Louis River estuary, USA, under dissolved organic matter induced mercury methylation -... | ecosystem: Environmental > Aquatic >...
CTAATATGATTTGGTCTTTTTGTTTATTTTCTAATTGCAGTTGAATATTAATGTTTTGAAATTCTGCTAATTTTTTGTTGGACATTGCAACGGCTCTTGCCCAAATCATGTCTGGGCTATTCCAGTTCTTTTCTGCCTGTATAAAATACTGCCTTGCTTCTTTGCCTTTTTCACTCTTTTGCAACATAGCTAATTCTTTTGCCATGTCTATTGTTATTTCGTAATCCGTTGCATTGTGTTCGGCTCCATTAGATGTGTGAATTTTTGTACACACATCTCTGTAGTCCTCATTTTCCACAAATCCGTATTCCTTGTATTTGTCGAACCACTTTGTAAATTTGTCATAAGGTTTTTCTAAGAATTCCCACAAACTTCTTGCACTTGTGGTTTGTCTTTCCTCACTGTTGTTGATTTTTATTAATTCCATTTTTAGAATCCTCCTTGTTTGTTATTACTTATATCATACCACTAATTTAACTATGTGTCAACTTTTTAATCTTTACAAATAAACAAAAAGAATATTGACAAATCAAATCTATTAAAGTATAATTTGAGTATACACAAATATTTAAAAGAAAGGGGTACACACATGGAACATTATTTTTCGTATTTTATCAAACAACTTGCTAGCATAAAGGGATTGAATCAATCCCAGTTAGCAAAAAAAATTGACATGACAAGACAATCAATTTTTGCTTTAGGCAAAAGAAAGCCAACAGCAAAAGCGTTGATGAAGTTTAAACCATTGATTACTAACAGTAAAGAACAAGTCATATGGAAGGAACTTATTAGCACTTGGAAAAAAGACATTAAGCAAAAAGCAGTTCAAAAAACAGATATAGATTTATAACAGTGTTATAGTTGTGTTATAACAGAAAAAATTGTTGTTATAACAGAAAAGAGGTGTAAAATGATTTACTATAACACATTTAATCATGATGCAAACGCCTTAACAGATTCAAAATTAATCAAATTGCGGATGAAATATGGCATGTTAGGGTATGGCGTTTATTGGGCTTTATTGGAGCAAATGTATGTGAAAAAAGATTTATCTTTGTCGTTTGATGATATAGATGCAGTTGCTTTTTTGTTAGGGTTAGAAGAAGGCACATTAACAGAAATTATCAGATTGTGCATAGATGTGGATTTGTTTAAAACCCTTGATAACTCTTTCTTTTCTAGCGGTTTGCAACAAAGGAAAGAACAATTAGAACAAGTCAAAACAAAGAAAAAAGAAGCTGGGAAAAAGGGAATGGAATCAAGATGGAACAAACAAAAAGATAACACAGCTATAGATAACTATAACACAACTATAACAGAAAATAACACAGCTATAGATAACTATAACTATAACTATAATAGAATAGATAAAGAAAAGAAAAGAATAGAAAAGAATAAAATAGATAAAGATAAAGATAAAGATAATTCTTATATGTGTGATTTTGAAAAATTCTGGTCTGTCTATCCAAAGAAGGTAGACAAAAAAGATTCGGAAAAGGCATTTGTCAAAGCAATCAAAATTGTAGATGTTGATTTGTTGATAAGTGCAATACAGCAACAAAAGAAAACAACGTGGCTGAACATAGAAACAAGATTTATTCCAGCAGCAGCCGTTTGGCTAAACAAAGAACGCTGGAATGATGAAATAACAACAGCGAAAGGAGTGAAGTCAAATGCACCAACTGAAGAAGATTATATGCGAGGATCTATTGACCTCTCAATCTTTGACCGATAAGACATATTGCTCAAATTGCTTGGAGCCACAATGGTCAGAAATTGAAATATTGGGGAGAGTGAGGACGGTTGGCAGAATGTGCAGTTGCCAAGCTAAGGAATATCAAGACAAAGAAACAGAGCAAGCAAAGGCAGAAGTACAACGCAGATTAGACACTTTGAAAAAATATAGCCTTATGGAGGACAAATTTTACAAATGCACTTTTGAAAACTTTAAACAAACAGAGCAAAACAAAAAATATTACATGCTTGCGAAGCAATATTGCGTCAATTGGGAGCAAAACAAAAAAGAAAATATAGGATTAATGTTTGTTGGAACTCCAGGAGTTGGGAAAAGCTATTTAGCTTATTGCATTGCCAACGAGTTATTGTCAAAAGGTATAAAGGTAATGGCAACAAGCATTACACAAATACTTAGCAAGATTAAAACAACTTTTGACAGCGATGAAGATGAAACAACGATTCAAAACAAATTTAATCTTGCAGACCTTTTGATTATTGATGATTTAGGCACCGAAAACAAAACAGATTGGTCAATGACAAAGCTTTACGAAATCATAGACAGCCGATATAGATTAGGCAAGCCAATAATAGTTACAACCAACTATAGCCCAGAGCAACTACAAAGCCGTTTAACAAGTTCTGACGGAGTAGAGAGGGTAATGTCACGTTTAGAAGAAATGACAATCTCTGTGAGCGTTGTAGGGGCTAACAACAGGCAAGACATAGCAAGAACAAAAAGGCAGATATTTTTAGAAGAATACCAAAATATTATCAAGGGGGAATAAAATTATGAAATTGGACTTGATTCGAATAAATCCTAAAATGCTAAATTTCACAGAGATACAAAGCAAAATGAAATACAGTAAAATTGAATACAAAAAGTGGGAAAAAATTATCAAAACCCTTAACCCAAAAGACAATGTGACAATATATGTATATTCAAAGGAGGGAATTTATTTCCAAATAGATTTTACAAAATCTCCATCTGGGAAATGGTTAAAAAATTACATACCACACTTTGAAGAACCAACGTTTTTAGGCGATTACATGTGTCGTAAATGTGGAGAACTCCAACCAAATCAAAATTATGGATGTTGCGAATCGTATATAGCCACAGAAGACTTCGTGCTGAAAGAAGTTAAAAGATATATAAGTCCAGACTACAAAATAGAAATTTTCTTAAAGGAGAATAAGCAATGATGCATACTGAAAAAGAAAATTTAAGCTGTCTTTATTGTGGGTACAAAGAAGCGGATAGACATAAAGAAAATTTTTTTACAACAGGCATAACCGAGGTTACAAAACCAGCGCAACAAAATAATGATTTAAACTTAACAGATTCACAGATAAGCAACCTAGCACATGCATTAGGACTTGACACTCAAAAAATAAAAAAATGCCATAAAGCATACAGAAATTATTTTACAGAAACAATAGGGCAGCGATATTATGACGAATTAATGGATATGGTGGAAAAAGGATTGATGTTTCGCAAATGCTCCAACAAAACCATGATCTTTTTTAGTGTCACAACCTTTGGGGTTGAATATTTATCTAAAATAACAGGCGTAAAAATAAAACTGGAGGAAAAATAAATGAAATACACATTAATAAAAAGCTGTAAAAAATTTGAATATTACAAATGTTTAATTGTGCTTTCCGCACTTGAAAAAATGCTAGACAGAATGAAAGGAGAACAAAAATGAATAAATTTATTGATTTTTTAGAAAAAACAAGGGAAGAAGTATCAGACAATTACAAATATTTGATTGATGCTATTGAACAAGCCTATTATGACACCCACCACACGTCACAGGAAGGCGACAAAGCAACCAAAACGCCACAAGAATATAAATTATCATTCCCAAGAGTAAAAACGATTGTAGAGGCTTTTAAGTACAAACAAGACGACATAGAAGACTTTAAAAAATTAATGGCTTTAGAATGGCAAACAAACAACAATCAAAGAGAAATCCAAAAATTCACACAATCTTGCGACAATATACAAAAAGATATAACTCAAACATGGGTAAAAATGAAAGAAATATGCTTGTTTTGGGATTTATTTTACAATAAAAAAGGGGGACAAAAAATAAAAGAAAATACAGCCATAACAAAAGATGCTTGTTTTGGGGATTGTTTTACAGGTGAAAACTGCAAGGAAGAAAATTGCACATTGCAAAACACACAGCAAAACCCAAAAAACACATTTTTAAAACCTACACAAAAAGAAGCTGATGAAGTAATAGAAAAACATTTTGAACGTTATATAAAAGAAAACGCAAAAAAATTTGGCATTGTATTTAGATTGCACAAACAGTACAGGTTTTTAACATTTGATCACGAAGATACAACAGGATACACAGACGAACAATATGGGTTTGAAAATTTAAAAAAAGCAACAAAAGGAGACCTGTTGCATTTGATATATTGGATACAAGGATTGAAAGGAGAATAAGCATGGAATTGTTTAAGGATTTAGTTAAAGAATGGCAGATAAATGAAGTTGATGACGACAAAAGGCTAATAACCATCGAAAGTATAGATATAAAAACTTGCACACAATTTGAATTTGTTTTTCAAAAATGTAGTAATAAAAACAGTTATTGGAAAGTACATTTTAGGCATCCCCAAAAACGCCACATAAAAGAAACATTCAACACGGATTTCACAAGAATAATAATTGAAGTTCTTGGATTCCTTGCAGATATAAGGGTTGGAAGATACAAGGGAACCGTTACTATGAGCAGGTCAATTGTAAATATGCCGTATGAAATACTTAGGGGGAGGAAGGGAGAATAAACATGAGTAACATATATTTTTTTAAAGGCAAACAAATAAATACAGATACACTTTTAAGCAACAGAATTGAGATAATTGAAGGTTTTGAAAACAAAAAAACATACACAGTATATACAGCCAAGCTAACAAACGAACAAAAATTAGAAATTGTAGCTTGGGCAACTCAAATAGCTGAAATTTATGGCGAAATTGAACAATGTAAAGTAACTCAAAAAATACTTTTAGACAGCAAAACATGGACAAAGTACAACAGAGAATTAACAAAATTAATACTTAGCAAGCATAGCCAAATCAGAACATATACTGAAATAGGTTGCAATTTATGTTCTGAAGACGGTGACAAGTGGTGGGAGGAAATTGATTCCGAAAACAAAAATAATTTAATTGATTATGAAATTGTCGGTAACACCTTTTATTGCGGTCGATGTGAGTGCCACAGAGAATATTCAACAAGAACAGCATACGAAAAATGGAAAGGAAATGACTGGGGAAACATTTAACTTTAAAAACAAAAGACCATTTTCTTGAGGTTAGGAAAATGGTCTTTTGTTTAATTTATTAAAAATATCTTTTACTTGCTTTTTTGTACTGCGGTATTTAACTGCAAAAGGCTTGCGTGAGCTGTTTAATATTTTGCGTAAATCTGTCATTGTGCAGGCAAGCATATTTTGAGGACCCCCATTTGTTTTTTGGCGTGACATATCTTTATCTATTCCAGCATCTATTAACATTTGCGCTGGGTTGTCATGATCTATCATTTTAGCAATATCTTTAGCTAATATATATTCCCCATACTTTGGGAGAGAATAACCCATTATTTTAATACTTGCCATGCTTATACCCTTCTTTCTGCTTATACCCTTTTTGACCTACTTATACCCTTTACAGGATTTGCGGGCAATTCATTTATTTTTTTAAAAAACAAAACCACACAACAATTATATCACAACGCAATTTTAAAAAACAATTGCAATATAATTATTATGTAGTTGTAGGTAGGCAATAATTAAAATAAACACAACTCATGTATCAAAACAAATATAGACGCATGCGTGCGCCAGTGGGGACACTATATGATTATGGGATGCATACAAGGGCTATACAGACGTGTATACAAGTGCATATACAGGGATTATACAAGTGTCTATACAAGCACAAGCCAAGTCCTATATACAAGTACAGCCTATACATACCCCATAGGCTTCGTGACCTAACGGGATATCTATAGGCTTCTCAGCCTGTTCAGAATTTCCATTTTTTAACTGCTGTATTTTTTTCTCAAAGAACGTTGTTGTTACCTTATGTATTAATTATATCATAAAGTCACAACAACGTCAAGTGTTTTTTAAAAATATTTTAAATTTATTTTAACCAAACCATATAACCGCCTTCAATTTCTTCAACTTTGGCAACTTGGAAAGATCCCGAAACCAAAACTTCCATCTCGCTGTGACAATTTTCATTTGTTTGCAAAGCCCAAAAATACTCTTCATCGTCACAATCATAATCAACTTCATGCCCAGCTGCATTTACTTTAAAAACAACCGAATGCCCTCTGTCTTTGTACTCCGCCACACCCTCATATGTCGCTCCTTCTTTTGAAAAACTATTTGCAGTAAACTCTACTTTGTCGCCGATTTTATAAGTTTCCGTTGCTTTAATTTCTCTGTATACATCACCTTTGAAATTTATATTTTTAGCAATCTCAAATCTATCCATTTGTTACCTCTTTCTTGTCCGCTCGGACTGTTTTAACTATAAATTAATTATATCACATACTCAAAAACGTGTCAACCGCTTTTGTTCTTATATATGAAATAGTTTTTATAAACTTTTTTTAAATAAGTGTTGACACATTCATAAGAACATGATATACTAAATACATAAGATGAACGAAAGGGGAACAAAAACAATGAACAAATTATCAATGCTGGTAACAAAATATATTAAAAAATGCAATCAAACATTTTACAACGCAGATAAAAGTGTTGCAATTAAAATAAATGGATGGGGTGTATATGTACCTCAAAAAGGTTGGCTGACATTTGATGATTGCATGGTTAAGACAGCTCTTGGAATAGATTTAAAGCCAGAAAAATTTGTACAATATCCATGGATACCTAAAGGTGGCAAAAAAGCCTTAAACGGGCTTGAAATTGATTTAAACAATGCAAAATTCACACATTAATTTTTAAAAAGATGTTGACACAATTCGAACTGTGTGATATACTAAATACATAAGGTTGGTGGTGAGCCAGAAACCACAAATTGAAAGGTAGGTACAATATGAGATTATTTAAAAACATTAACACAGAAGCAATTTTGAGCGAAAAAGAATATGAGGATCTATTGCTAAGAGAAGCTAAAGAATTTTGGGAAGGCTTAGACGAAGAAGATAAATCAGAATGGGAAAATGATTTTGAAGCTTACAAAAAACATTGTGACGAGCAAGACAATGACTTTGAAGAAATAGAAATTATTGACATAAAAGAATGGGCAGACGAACAAAAAGCCAAATACTACGGTATAGTACACGTTGAACATTTGGCGTATTTAACCTCTTGTCTTGAAGGATTTGAAACTTGGACCGTATGGAATGAAAAGTACGAAGAAGACGAAGAGGATATGACAGACGAAGAAATAGTGAACAAGGAGTTTTATCTTGAATACACAATCATAGAAGGGCAAAAATATTATTACAGCGTTGAAGAAGCATAAACAAATATAGGTTTGCGGTAAACCAAAACCGCAGCCCTTTTGGGCAGAAGGAGGTTAACATGGAATTAAAATACAATTTCGAAAATTTATTAAAAGAAATGCTATTTGATTACACTACACATCTCGCATCAGCATTTGCACAAAACAGGTACGATTTTAAACATAACAATCAGCGCATACATTTTTTCACAGACAAAAAACACGATATGTGCAAAAACACAAAAATGCATTCTTTATATTTATATTTTTCAGATGAGGAAATCTTCCTTGTTAATCAAAAATTAGTCAACGAACTAAATGGTCAAAACAATGAGTACTGGACAGAACTATTAGATTACTTACCGCAAAGCGACTGGTGGGTTTTTAAACAAGAAATACTGGAAATAAACAAAGTAATAGTTCTTTAACATCAACTAAAAGAAAAAAGGTATTTAATTATGCACAACACAACGTATCTCCCCTAACACACATTAACCTGTGTGTTTTTTCTTTGCCCAAAAATTCCAACCCAAAATAATGCCAACCACCTTTAATGCGCTATTTTGTACTATAAGCTCGAACTATGTGATATACTAAATACATAAGGTTGGTGGTGAGCCAAAAACCACTATTGAAAGGTAGGTACAATATTATGAATAGAAAAAACAAAATCATAAATGATCCATTTGATTTTAGCAATACAATTAGAATAAAAAACATACAAGAAAGGGGAGAAGGAATCACTGATATAGTTAATAACACTAAAGTTATATCTGGGAATATAAACATTGGCATACTAACTAACAATACAAATACAGGATGCCAATTTAAAACTACCGAAAAAATTACAGTAGATGTAAGTGGACATCACAAAGAAATTTGGTTTGGAGATGAAAGGGACATAAATACCATTTACAAAAACACTTATACATATATACCTAAAAACGGAATTTACAATTGTTGCATGGGCAATGATGTTGATTACAACAATTATTATTATGCGAAAGTAAATACAAAAGAGGTTGAAAATGACTACCTTGCTACTCGTGATATGATGAAAAAATTAGTATTGACAGTTAATAGCATAATTGGGCATGACAATGATTTTAAAGTTGTCGCATTACTAAACAATGGCTATTGGGAATACTATTGTTTTTTCAACAACAAAGAGTCTTTTGCTTTTTGTCCAAACATGATTAAAAACAATGTTAAAAATAATATAAGGCATTTAGGGTTGTATTCTTCAATATATGATTTCGAAACTATATTTGGTAACAGAGCCAAAGAAATAGTTGATACTATAAGTGCGTGGAGCTAACAGAATAACAATTTATAAAAAAACCACTTTATCAGCAAAAGTCACCGATAAAGTGGTTTTTTTTGCTGTAAAAAAGGCGTATAATAAGAGTAAGGAGTGGTAAAATGGCAACACAAAAACAAAAATATAACAAGCTCACAAAAACAAAAAAAGACAAAGCAAAAAAAATGTTCGATGAAGGCTACAGCTTGCAGGCAATTGCGGACAGCTGTGAGTTAACATCTAGCACTGTCAGCAGGCTCAAAAATGAAGAAGGCTGGCAGAGAGAAGGCAAGTATAAAAACGCAAAACGAGCAGTATCTTTTATAAACAAAGAAGGTATAGAAGACGCATTTAAACAATACGCAACAAAAGAAAGCAAACAAAAGCGGTTCGCAGCTAAGGAAATATATTTAGCAATGTGCGGAGAATTGACACTTGAGTATATCGCAGAAAAGTTGAACACTAAAATAAATTTGGTTAAACGCTGGGCGGTAGAAGACGCTTGGAACGAAGCATTAACACGCAGATACTTAACAGAAGAACAGCAAGACTTTGCAACAAATGTAGCAATAGCAAAAGAAAAACTAACAGCAGTAGACTATATAAAACGTCTGCAAGACATAGCATTTACAGACATTACAGACTTTTTAGAGTTTGGCAGTACAGAAGGAACAGCTCTAGACGAAGACGGCAATTTAACACAAGTGTTTAATAATCAAGCAAGGCTCAAAGACAGCAAAACAATAAAGAATCTTGGGGCAATCAGTAGCGTAAAAGTCGGGCGTGGTGGATTGTTTGAGTTAAAGTTAGAAAATAGGGTACAAGCACTTACTAAGCTAATAGACTTGTGCAGCGTATCAGAGCAGGCGAAGCAACAGTTGGAAATACAAAAACAAAAACTAGAGTTAGAAGTAATAAGGGCAGAACACGCAATTTCAAAAGAGGATATTGGTACAGAAGACGTAGAAAATGACGGTTTTAGTGAAGCAATAAACAACTCAATAGACCAAATATGGGGGAATGTAAACAATAATAAACATACAAAACAATAAAAAGTGAATAAAACCCCCATATTTTAGCAATCAAGATTTACAAAACACAAAGAAAGGCGGTTTACAGTGTGGGAAAGAATAAACAAACTTAAAGAACAAATACAAAAAAATGCCAATGCGCTAAGAACGTCTATAAAGTTAGGCGCAGGGTTTAAATGGGAAACGTTTAGTTTAAAACAACTACAATTGCTGACATGGTGGCAAAAAGGCAGTCCACACGCAAATAAAAATGGCATAATTGCAGAGGGCGCAATAAGAACAGGCAAATCTATTTGTATGTCTTTGTCTTTTGTAATGTGGGCTATGGCTACTTTTAACTATGAGCAGTTCGCAATATGCGGTAAGACAATTGGATCAGTGCGAAGGAATGTAATCTTTTGGCTTAAAATAATACTAAAACTAAGAGGATACAAAGTAACAGACAACAGAACAGACAACAAGCTAGAAGTATCCAAAAATGGCAGAGTCAATTATTTCTTTTTGTTTGGCGGTAGGGATGAGCGAAGTTATACGCTGATACAAGGGATAACATTAGCAGGCATATTGATGGACGAAGTGACTCTGATGCCAGAATCTTTTGTTAACCAAGCCATGTCACGTCTTAGCGTAACGGGGTCAAAGTGGTGGTTTAATTGTAACCCAGCTGGACCCATGCATTTTTTTAAAATAGAATTTGTTGATAAAGCCGACCAAAAAGGAATATTTAAACTGCATTTTGTTTTAGATGACAATCTATCTCTAAGCGAAGAAATAAAACGGCGATACAGGAGCCAATTCACAGGGGTTTTCTACAAAAGATATATATTGGGTCTTTGGGTAATGGCTGAAGGCGTTATATATGACATGTTTCAAGATGAAACAATGACTTATGACGATGATTCAGAAGATGGTCCTAATTTTAATTTGTGGTATGAACGACATATATTTATGGATTATGGTACAACTAACCCATGTGTATTTTTGGAGATTATACGGCAAGATGGGAATTCTTGGGTACACAACGAATATTATTATGACAGCAAAGACAGTGGCAACGCAAGGCAAAAAGACAATGAGGAATATGCACAAGACTTAATAAAATTTGTGGACGGAAAGCGTGTGA
>Ga0209261_10000490_pt1 | contig 10663 bp, 7 predicted proteins | sample DOMMetBare1Fresh_FD_187470 | JGI IMG/M metagenome (GOLD analysis project Ga0209261, IMG submission 187470) | Wetland sediment microbial communities from St. Louis River estuary, USA, under dissolved organic matter induced mercury methylation -... | ecosystem: Environmental > Aquatic > Freshwater...
CGTACCAAAGCCCATCATGAATTTAGCCCCAATCGGATTGTCCACCTTATTTTCACGCAGGAAGCTTTCATTCACAAGCATTTTATGTTGATCGGTCGTCAGGTTTTCAGAAAAAAAGCGTCCTTGTGTAAGTTTTAATCCTAACATTGAACTGAAGTTGGCATCGGCATTAAAAGTGTCAAACCTTAATTCTTTTTTCACGCCATGTATTTCCTGATTGGTTCTCCAGTTCGAAATTCCGTTTCCCGGGAAATATTGAGTAAATGAAACTTTTTCAACTACAGGTTTGTCCTGAAGCATCTGTTTAATGACCTCCTTTTTCTGGCTCAACTGAGGTGTCATCTGAATTCCTATGATGTTGTCCTGATTCATGCCCAGATCGCTGGTACCAAAATTTACCTGCTTTTGTACCAGTATCGTAAAGGCGATCAACACAATGGCAATTACAAATTGAGTGGTTACCAGTAATCCCCTGAAAAATGTATTTGTAGAGTTTGTTTTCACCGACTTTTTCAGATTATCAACAGCCCGTGACGACGAGATGCGCATTGCAGGAATAATGCTGAAAACCAAACTCAGGAGAAAGATACCAGCGATGGAAATAAACAGGAAAGAAGGTTTGTAAATCAAAAATGGGTTAAAATGGATTCCGGTATAGGTACTGATTACCGGAAATGAAATCCGTACAATCAGGATGGATAGAAAAAGGGAACTCAGGAATAAAACAAAAGCTTCTGCAAGAACATTTTTAAGAATGGATAATTTGTCTGCTCCAATCACTTTTAAAACACCGGTTTGCCTGATTTTCTCCATCCACTGCGAGGACGAAATGTTGATGAAATTGACCAACGCAATCATCATGACCAACGCTGCTACCATCATCAGAATCATTACTTTTTGCAGGTCGCCGCAATGCAGATAATTGCTTCCAAAAAGTCCAAATTTGGAAAAGTAGAGTTTTGTAAATGGGTTTAGTGTTACTTTTGAATAGTTCGCCTGTTCGTTTTTGGGAAAAAGAGTGAGGATTTTTTTTGCCGTTTCATCAGGTTTTGTACCCTCTTTCAAGAGTGTAAATATCTGGAAATTACACCATCCCCAATCGGTAAACTCTCCTCCGTTTGGCATAACAATTTTGCGTGTTTCAATGGAAGTTATCGCACTAAAAGAAAGGCTGGAATTGGCTTCAGGTTCATTAATAACCGCTGAAACAGTCAGTTCTCTGTCGTTGTTTAGCTTCACTGTTTTACCCAAAGCAGATTCGTTTCCAAATAATTTCTGGGCCAATGGTCGGGTTAGAACAATGGTTAGTGGATCATTCATCGAAGTTTCAAGGTTACCTTCAACCGATCTGTAAGTGAATAATTTGAAGAAATCCTTGTCGGCAAAAACCAGATCTGAAGAAATCGGATCGCGGTCGGCGACCTGAAATACAGGAGTTCCCCAGGAGCCGGTCAGCCTCACTGTCGATTCAATCTCAGGAATATTCAGGTCAATTTGATCTTTCAGTATACCCGGCATGTGCATTTTCATACCCATTTCGGCAAACAGGTACACCCGGTCGCCATTTTTATGATAGTTGTCTGTTGTCAACTCGCTGTATGAGTATACTGACAATACAATTACCAATGCCAGACTGACGGCCAATCCTACCAGATTGATCAGGTTGGTTGCCGGTTTGCGGATAAAATTCCGGTAAGTTGATTTGAATATGTTTTGCATGACGTAAATTGTATTATTAGTTTAATTGTCTGAATCTGGATGGTCTGGATTCTCGGATTTTCAGGATTAATCCGGTTCATCTTTACATCCTGAAAATCCTGATTCAGACATTTTTTTCATCTTTCCTGATTATTCCATCTTCCAACCTGATGATCCGTTTCCCGTATTCCGCAAACTTTTCGTTATGGGTTACCTGAATGATGGTCATTCCTTCTTCATTCAGGGTTTTCAGCGTTTCCATGATCATTTTTCCTTGTGACGAATGAAGGTTTCCGGTTGGTTCGTCGGCCAGCAACAGTTTGGGTTTGCCAATAATGGCGCGGGCTATACCCACCAATTGTTGCTGTCCTCCCGAAAGTTGCTGCGGAAACAGGTCTTTTTTGGCCACCATATTAAAACGGTCGAGCAGGTCGGCTACCATCGCCTGGCGGTCTTTACTTTTTACCCCTTTGTAAATGAGTGGGGTTTCTATGTTTTCATACACCGTCATTTCTTCAATCAGGTGGTAAGCCTGAAAGATGAAACCCATAAAATTGCGGTGGTAATCGACTTTAGCCTTTTCTTTCAGGTCGAGAACCGATTTATCGTAAAGCGAATATTCGCCAGCTGAAGGTTGATCAAGCAGGCCAATAATATTCAGCAAAGTAGATTTTCCGGAACCGCTTGGCCCCATAATACTTAGGAATTCACCTTCTTTTACGTACAGATTTACGGCCTTCAGCACGAAGGTCCGCTGAAATTTTGAATCGTAATACTTATCGATGTTGGTTAATTGGATCATATTTTGTGTGTTATTAGTTGTCTGAATCAGGATTTATAGGATTAAAGGATGTTCAGGATAAATGATCAGTGTTTGCGAAACAATCGTTTTACTTCGAGGCTTGTTGAGCCAAAATTAATTAGTAATCCCTTTTCTATTTGGTAAGCAGTAAGGTAATTTAATGCCTGAGCAAGGTGAACTTCTTCCAATTTTATTATAGCTTTTAGCTCAACCATAACCTCACCGGCAACAATGAAATCGGCTCTACGGGTACCTACATGAATGCCTTCATAAAAGATTGGAAGTTCCTGTTCCCTTAAAAATTCAATGTTATTTCTCTCAAGTTCAATGGTCAGGCAACGTTGGTAAATTACTTCCTGAAAACCATTACCTAGCGTATTGTGAACTTTCATGGCACATCCAATAATCTTGTAGGTCAGTTCATCATCTATTTTTTTATCCATGTTTTTCTATTTAATCTGGTTCATCTTTTCATCCTGAAAATCCTGATTCAGACATTTATTCATACCTCAACGCTTCCACTGGATTGCTAATCGCTATTTTCAATACATGGTAGCTGATTGTCAGGAGTGCGATTAGACCAACCAGAGCGATAGAAACAAAAAATGCGGTTATCGAAAGTGGTTCTTTGTAGGCTCCAGGCATTGTTTTGTAAATATAGATTGCTGCCGGACATCCGACCAGAATGGCGAATCCAAGCATTCCGACTACTTCGGTTGAAAGCTGCCAGTAAATGGATCCAACAGAGCTTCCCAGAACTTTGCGCACTCCAATTTCTTTGGTACGGCGTTTCACGGTAAACAGGATTAAACCGAAGAGCCCAATGGTTGAAATAACCAAGGTTACCACTGCAAAAAACATAAACATTCGTTTCATCGACTGCCAGAAAGGGATGGCATCGTCAAGGTAAAAGGCAACACTGAAATCTTTAAATTCGTATGGGTCGTTTGGAAAAATATTCTCCATTTCGCTGGTTACCAAAGCTCTGGCTTTTTGTTGGTCTCCGGTAAACCGGACCGACAGCAGGGTTGAACCTGAAATCACATTACTATTCAGGAACATGATATAGGTTGGAATTGAATTGTGAACCGAAAAAGGGTGAAAATCCTTCACGACTCCGATAACAGGAAAGGGGTTTCCCTCGAGATATATCCGTTTTCCAATCGGATCGCTCCACCCGAAGACTTTCAAAGCCGTTTCGTTAATGATGCAAGCCTTGGTATCTGCCGGATATTCTTTTGAGAAATTGCGGCCATAAGCCATTTTCAGGTTATAGGTCGGTATAAAATCGTAATTCACATAGTTGCGGCTGATCATTTCCTTTTCATCCTGTGCCGCTCCGTCCCAGGTTACATATCCACCAATATTGCCAACGAAAGGGATGGTGCTCGAAAACGAAATATCGGCAATTTCGGGATGCTGCAACATTCTGGTTTTTACGGTTTCGAAAGGCATCTTATCCCGTGGATTGATTTCGGTATAGAGGATATTCCTGTTGTCGAATCCCAAATCTTTATTCAGGATAAAATTGACATGGTTGAAAAGGATGAAACTTACGATGAGCATAAACAGCGAGATGGAAAATTGTGCCGCAACCAAAATTTTTTTGATGCTTAAAGAGTTTCCGCCGTTGCTGAATAGTTTACCCTTCAGTACTTTAACCGGATTATAGGCCGAAATTACCAGCGAAGGATATAATCCTGAAAGAACACCCACCAGGATGCTGGCCAATGAAACAAAAATCAATAACTGGACATTGTTCCACAGAGCGAAATCAATATTCTTATTCAGGATTCGGTTCAGCAACGGAAAGGAAGCCTGTGCTACAAACAGCGCAACAATGGTGGCAAATACGGTATTCAGAATGGTTTCGGCTAAAAATTGGGTGGCGAGCAGTTTTTTCGAGGAACCAATTACCTTTTTTATTCCAATTTCGGTGGAGCGTTGGGTGGAATTGGCCAATGAAAGATTCACATAATTTACACTCGCAAGGATCAACACTAAGATGGCGGCAAACGAAAGAATGCTTAAACCAATGATCATATCTAACTGACTGTTTGGCGAAATATGCAATTTTGATAGCGGGTGCAGGTATGGAGTGCTTTTTTCAAAATTCTTCACATCCTTAAAGGCATCCTTTATTTTAGCATTTACAAGCTTTGGATCGGCTCCTTTTTTCAGTAATACATAGTTGTCGAAAGAAATATTGGTCCAGTTATCGCGATATTTAGGCTCGTTGGCTAAAACATCGTATGTGGGCATTGATACCAGATAGGTTGGCTTCAGGTTTGAGTTTTGTGGGAAGTCGGCATAAACGGCTGAAACAGTCAGCGGAAACCGTTTTCCAACAATAACCTGTTTTCCCATTGCATTACCTTCCGGAAAAAGCTTTTTGGATAAAGTTTCTGAAATAGCGATCGTATTGGGTTCTGTCAGGGCATTGCTTTTATTGCCTTCAATAAGTTTAATGGTAAAAATATCAAAGATGGTATTTTCGCTCCAGTAGCCGTTTAGCTGATACAACTGACTGCCACTTGGAAGTGTAAAAAACTGACCTGAACCTTTTGCCCCGCCCGAAACCTCGCGCATCAGTAAAACCTGCTCAACTTCAGGAACATCGGCCATTAAGTGAAAACGATATGCCGGAGGACTGAAGGTGCAAAAATTCGTTGGATATGAATCTTCCTGCCTGGTTTGAACCCTGTAAATATGGTCGTAGTTCGTGTTGAACTTGTCGTAGTTCAGTTCGTGAGTTATTAATGCACTGAACAAGATAAATACGGCAAATCCGATAACAAGATTGGTGAGGTTTATAGCCGTGAAAACCTTATTGTGGCGGATGTTGCGTATAGCACTGACGAAAAAATGTTTGATCATGGCTTTGAGTTTTCAATAGGATTTGTTTCTTGTTTCCTGAATTTCCAGAAACTATACCACAATATTAAACAATTGATATTCAGTATTTAATTGTATTCTGCAATCCTTTAGCTGTCAAATTTGTTGACAGCATTTGTAAATTTATTTGTCAATTAGTCTTGAACTTTGATTTGCTTGATTTCTGTGATGACCTTGATTATTTTGCCTTCAAAATCAGGATAATCAGATAATCACAAAAATCATAGTTCAGACATTTTTTACATCAGCATTTCTCCCATCTGTTTTTTTACTTCCTCGGTAATCACTTGCCCGTCAAATAAATTGATAACGCGGTGAGCAAATTCGGAGTCGTGCATCGAGTGGGTTACCATTACGATGGTGGTTCCTTCGCGGTTGAGATCGGTGAGCAAATTCATCACTTCGAGGCCGTTTTTCGAGTCGAGGTTACCGGTTGGCTCATCGGCAAGGATCAGTTTTGGGTTGGCCACCACGGCACGGGCGATGGCTACACGCTGCTGTTGTCCTCCTGAAAGTTGCTGTGGAAAATGTTTTTTTCGGTGGCTGATTTTCATTCGTTCGAGTACTTTTTCGACCATTTCTTTGCGTTCCCTGGCACTCAACTTCAGGTAGATAAGCGGAAGCTCCACGTTTTCGTAAACATTGAGTTCGTCAATCAGGTTAAAGCTCTGGAATACGAAACCGATATTGCCTTTCCGGAGCAAAGTTCGGTTGCGTTCCTTAAAAGAGCCAACTTCCTGGTTGTCGAAATAATACTCGCCTGATGTTGGATTGTCCAACAGGCCGATAATGTTCAACAAGGTTGATTTGCCGCAGCCTGATGGTCCCATGATGGCTACAAATTCGCCCTTTTGGATGTGAAGATCCACCTCGTTCAACGCACTGGTTTCAATCTCCTCGGTGCGAAATACTTTGTTTAGTTTTACTGTTCGTATCATTAAAGCCCCTCCTAACCTCCCCGCAGGGGAGGAATTTGGCTTTCCAATTCAAGGTTATTCATTGATTTGGAAAGCATGGTTAATTACTATTTTATTTTTAAAATATTCATCTTTAATTGTTTATCTTCAGAACCTGCCCTTTTATCCCTCCCGTAGGGGGAGGACGGGCGCATTGTTTATTAATTGTAAATTAAATATAGCGAATTCCATTCCTTCCGAAGGAATGTATTTGCGTTTTTCGTCCTTATCTCGCGGACGGTTTTTATCTTCCATCCTTATTACCCCGGATTACAATCCGAGGCTACCAATATTTCGCCCATAACTGGGCTTAAACCCCAAATCCTTTATTCGAAGCGTTTTAAGCCTCCCCTTTCGGGGGAGGTTTGGAGGGGGCTTCTATTTCATCACAACCCGGTCGTTCGTTCCAAACATTTCATATCCTGACGTAATCACTTTTTCGCCGGCATTGAGACCTTCCAGCACTTCGTAATACTGCGGATTTTGTTTCCCGATTTTGATGTTTCGCTTGGTGGCTTCAGTTCCGTCTTCGTTCAATACATAAACCCATTGTCCTCCTGTACTTTGGAAAAATCCTCCACGTGCCAGCAATACAGCTTTACCCGATTCGCCCAGTTCAAGCTTGATATGGTAAGTCTGCCCTGTGCGGATGTTATCCGGAGTGATTTCGTTAAATACCAGATCAATTTCGAATTGTCCGTTACGCACATCAGGATACACTTTACGCACTTTCAGGTTAAAATTGGTCCCGTTGCGGTCGAGTGTAGCCGGAAGTTCGCGTTTCACGCGGTCGATGTAATGTTCATCGATCAAGGCTTTGATTTTGAAATTATCGAGAATGTTAATTTGTCCGATCCGTTGCCCTTTGTTGATTGATTCACCAATTTCGGCCTCAAGTAAACCGAGTTGCCCGTCAACAGGCGCTTTTACGTTCAGGTCTTCGCGCCGTTGCTGAACAACTTTTAGGTTAAGCTGCATATTTCCAAGGTTTTGATCCATTTGGATTTTCTGATTTTCGCGAAAAATAGAATCCTGCACCAGTTTCATAAAAATGAGTTCCCGGTTTTTCTTAGTCCTGAGATAGTCTTCTTCGGCTTTCAAATAATCTTCTTTGGCAATTAATTCCTCCTTAAACAAGGCTTTTTGTTGTTCGTAGTTTCGTGACAGCCGTAAAATTTCATAATCAATCTGAAGCAACTGTTGTTTGTTCTGTATTTTCTGCTGCTCCATTTGAATCTGTGTGTTGCGCAGCTCGTTGGTCTGGTATGCCATGCTCGATTCGCTGTTCATGATACTCAGGTTGAGGTCGTTGTTCCTTAGTTTCAGGATTACATCGCCTTTTTTCACCATCTCACCTTCTTCTATCAGCTTTTCTTCCACTTTTCCACCTTCTTCGGCATCGAGAAAAATGGTTGTGATTGGTTCAACATTCCCAATAACAGTGATGTAGTCGTTAAACAAGCCATCTTCTACCGTACTGATAGTTACTTTGTCCTTTTCAACCCTGAAAGTTGAACTGCTTTCAGAAAAAAATACTTTGTACAACAAAAAGGCAAATGCCAAACCTCCGGCTATCCAGATGATGTGTTTTGGTCTGAGACCTTTTTTCTTTTCAATGACTTTATCCATTCCCATGACAATATAGTTTCAAGTTTGGCTTCGACAAGCTCAGCCACCGGTTAGTAAATCTCTTTAATAAATATCAGTATTTCTTGCATGGAGCATGGCTCTCTGCCCCATGCTCTCTGCCATTATTCCCAGAATCGCTTTCCGGAGTAAAAATCGAGTATTTTCTTCTTGACTTCCCATTGCAGTCTGGCTTTTAGTACCTGACTTTCAGAATTAGCCAACCTGTTTTTAGCAATGTAGAAATCGACCACATTCACCAGTCCCTGTTCCATTTTTTTCTCCGAGGCCTGAAAAGCAAGCTGATCAGCCTCCAATTGTTTTTGATACTGATTGTATTCTTTTTCAATCGCTTCCAAATCATTCAGGTTGTTTGCCATTTCGAAATAAAGTTTTTGCTTTTCCTGATCCATTGTATTTTGAGCTTGTTCAACTTCGAGCCTGGCCTTTTTAATGTTCGACCTGATTCCCCACCGGCTAAAAATCGGAATATGAATTGCTCCGCCCAAATACTGGCTTCGGTTATTGTCGATTTGACTGCTGAATCCAATTGTTTTTCCGGCATCGTCCTTTGTTGTTTCAAAATAACCGGTTCCAATTGAGCTAAAGGCATTAACAGACGGATAGAGTTGTGAACGGCTGATCGCCAAATATTTTCGGCTTGCCTTTAGTCTGGCCTCAAACGACTGATAATAAGGTGACCATTGCAGGAAGGAAGAAAACAAATCTTCGGACTTTTGAATACCTGAGCTTCCCATTGGATTTGGATCTTCGTCTAAAACAAGTTCAGTGTCACTGGTTAGGTTCATTCGCTGTTTCAATTGCAGCATCGCTGTTTTCAGGCTGTTTTCAACCTGTATCCAGCGTAATTCTTCCGTCTCATAATTGGCTCTCATTTCGAGCAAATCGGGTTTCGACTTCATTCCCAATTCCACCTGTTTTTCAATTTTCTTCAGATTTAGGCTTGATGTTTCGACTTGTTGCCGGACAATTTTTTGCATACCCTGAAAATACAACACTTCAAAGTATGAATTCATTACGCTAAAAGCCAGGTCATCAGTGGCATTGAGCCTGTTTAATTCATTGGCCCGTTTCCTGAATTTCTGATATTCAATCTGGTTCAATAGTTTGAATCCATTAAAGAGTACAAGCGAGGCAGAGAGATCGTAAGTGGTATTGAAAAACTGGGTATTCACGATGCCATTGGTATTTGGGTCGATAGATCGGCCGAAGTTTAATCCAGCCTGCGACGAAGCTCCGATTTCGGGTAAAAGGATACGTTTCGATTGATTCAGATCTTCATTGGCCAGTTTTTCCTGAATCTCCAATTGTTTCAATCCGATGTTGTTTTGAATTGAATAGGAAATGCACCGGTTCAGGTTCCAGGTGTTTTGAGCCACAAGTGCATTTCCTGTCACAAACCAAAAGATCGAAAAAAGTAGATAAGTCTTCCGCTTCATTGTTTAATTGTTTGATTTATACTGTGCCAGAATAATGCCAAAACTGTAACTATGTAGTAGATCAGTGGTTTGTGTTTGAATGTGATTTGTTGAAGTTAAAATAATTGACAATAGTTTGTAAAAATATTTGACACTCTATTGACTTTGGGCAGTGGGGCATGTAACTTTGATCAAAAAATGGCTAAAGGAAACATTCTGATTGTTGACGACAACAAGAGCATATTAAGTGCACTAGAGATTTTCCTTACTCCGGAATTTCAAACTGTAACTACCCTTTCTGATCCCAATCAAATTCCCACTGAACTGCGGAAAAAAGACTACAACCTGGTTCTGCTCGACATGAATTTCAATGCCGGAATTAACACCGGCAATGAAGGCATATACTGGCTGGGGCGAATCAAAGAGTCGAATCCAGAAATATCTGTGGTGATGATTACCGCATATGGTGATGTTGAATTAACTGTGAAAGCATTGAAAATGGGTGCCACTGATTTCTTCCTGAAACCATGGGACAATAATAAATTACTGGCGACACTGAAATCTGCCCTTCAGCTTAACTGGTCGAAGAAAGAAGTAAATCAGCTGAAGGAAAAAGAGAAAGGCCTGAAAACAGAAATCAACCGCGAACAAAAGTTTATTATTGGCTCGTCGCCGCAACTGATGCAGATGCTGAATATGGTAAGGAAGGTGGCCAAAACAGATGCCAATGTGCTGATAACCGGGGAGAATGGAACCGGGAAGGAACTAATTGCCCATGAAATTCACCGTCTTTCCAACCGGTCGCAAGAAGTGCTGGTGAGTGTTGATATGGGGGCAATTACTGAAACGCTGTTCGAAAGTGAACTCTTTGGTCATGTAAAAGGTGCGTTTACCGATGCCCGCGAAAACCGCCCCGGAAAATTTGAAGTGGCAGATAAAGGCAGTCTTTTTCTCGATGAAATCGGCAATCTCTCGTTTCACCTTCAGGCAAAACTATTGGCAGCCATACAAAACCGGCAGATTTCGCGCATAGGTTCAAATCAAACCGTTCCGGTCGATATCCGTTTGATTTGCGCTACCAATAAAAAACTGGAAAGTATGGTTCGCGACGGCTTATTCAGGGAGGATCTGCTTTACCGCATCAACACCATACAGATTGAGGTTCCACCGCTTCGGGAACGCGGAAACGATGTTTTAGTACTTACCGATTTTTTCCTGAAAAAATACTGTTCGAAATACAACAAACC
>Ga0209261_10000493_pt1 | contig 10620 bp, 11 predicted proteins | sample DOMMetBare1Fresh_FD_187470 | JGI IMG/M metagenome (GOLD analysis project Ga0209261, IMG submission 187470) | Wetland sediment microbial communities from St. Louis River estuary, USA, under dissolved organic matter induced mercury methylation -... | ecosystem: Environmental > Aquatic >...
GACTAAATATACCTTCTATGTAAGCGCAGAGGGATATTTCGAAAATACGGTTGAATATTCATCGGAAGGCAAGGCTGCCGGCGATTATTCCTTAACCATTGAATTGGATAAGATAGCCGCCGGAAAACAGTTTGTACTTGACGATTTATATTACGATTTAAATAAGTACAACATCAGACCTGATGCTGCCATCGTTTTGGACCGATTGCTTAAAATTCTGCAGGATAATCCCGAGGTAAGGATCGAAATCGGATCACATACCGATAGCAGAGCTTCAGCCAAATACAATGATAAATTATCGCAAAACAGGTCGGAATCTGTCATGGCCTATCTCATTGGCAAGGGAATTTCAGCTAGCAGACTGGTTGCAAAAGGCTATGGTGAATCTCAGCTGATAAATAAATGTGCCGATGGCGTTATTTGTCCGGAAGTCGATCATCAGGCCAACCGGCGTACGGTGATCGAAATTCTGAATCCTGAAATTCGTAAGGTTAAACGTGGAGCTAAGAATGTTTACTACTTCTAATGTTTTACGAATCATAAATAAAACGAAAGGCTCTCCAGTTGCGGAGAGCCTTTCGTTTTAAATTAACATGTATAGTCCTGAATGATTAGCTACAGAATTCCTGCAATTTTATCAAGTTGCGTAACCTTATCAACAGCTCCGGTTTGTTTATAGGCATAAATGAGTTTTTCAAGAAGGCGTTTTATGATAATGCGGTCATTGCATGGTTCAGTCAGGGCTGATTTATTAGTCAGATCTCTTAGTGGCTGGATATAATCTATTTCACGCGGACCAATAATAGCCCCTTTGTTTGATGGATTTATATAAAAAAGTATCGCATTGTTGTGTTCTCCGCCATATGCCAAACGTGCAATCGCTTCATCAAAATAGCCTACCATTGGTTCATCCGGAATATCAATATAGTGGACAGGTAATTGCAGCGATCGTGCGATCAGCGTATATAGAATGGTTATGGAAACAGGATTTCCTTTTCTCGATTCCAGAATCCGGTTAATGTAACAGAGCGAAGGTGAATCCGGATTTTTACGGTCAATTTTAAACTTGAAATGATCAAAAAAGATATGGTTGAGAATTGTAATTTTTTCAAGCGAGGTAAGTGAATTCCGAAATTCAAGCCAGATGTCTTTCCTGATTGAATCCAACTGAATCTGGATTGATTTTAGTTTTAATTCAGGAAACTGGCTGCGGGTGATGAGAAAAAATCCTTCGAACAAATCAATGGCTTCCTGATTGGCCCAATTTTGTATTTTGGAATTGGAATCATTAAATTGGATTTGCTGAATAATATACTCGATTCGTTTTTGAACCAGTTCATCCAAACTCGTTTCCCAAATGTGCTCCAAGTGGTCCACAATTGAAATATCAGCTTTCAGAAATTCTTTTAAAACCGGTTTGAATACTGAATCGTCAGGGTCGTCAAGCAATGAAATCAGTAAATCCAGATTTTTTTCATCCATTGGTTATTCGGTTAACTGGTTAATCGGTCAAGAACAATTTTTATTAAATTTTCCATCGATTGGTGATAGTTCGAATTGGCTTCCTTTTTAACTCGGTTGGCAATAATCAGACAAATTGTAATTGCTTCGTGTCCCAGTAATTTCGACAAGCCGTAAATGGCAGAGCATTCCATTTCGAAATTCGTAATTTTATGCCCTTCAAAAGCAAATGACTCTATTTTTTCGTTTAGTTCGGCATCAGCCAAAGGTAAACGCAACACTCTTCCCTGAGGACCATAAAAACCGGGAGCCGAAATGGTAACTCCTAAAATGGTGTCATTCTGATGTATTTTGGAAAGCAGGTTTTCAGAACAGTCTACCACGTATGGCGATGTTAATTGTTTCCCCCAGCTTGTATGTTTTTTAAACGCTTCCTCAAAAGGTAAATCGGAAACGATATTCCGGTTGGCATAAAAATTTAGTAGTCCGTCAAATCCAATGGCTTTCTGCGATATTACAAACGAGTCGACACCCAAAAAATCCTGCAATCCGCCTGAAGTTCCAATCCGTACCAAATTCAGTTTACGGTGAACCGGATTAATTTCACGGGTTGTCAGGTCAATGTTGACCAGTGCATCCAGTTCGTTGACCACAATGTCGATGTTATCGGTTCCGATACCGGTGGAAACAATGGTGATTCGCCGATTATTGTAATTGCCGGTTGTGGAAACAAATTCGCGGTTCTGAACCTGAAATTCAATGTTGGTAAGTAGCTTTCCAATCAGCTTAACCCTTCCCGGATCGCCAACCAGAATAATGTTGTCAGCAATTTGTTCAGGTTTAAGATGCAAATGGAAAATACTTCCATCAGGATTCAGAATTAATTCGGACGATTTGATCATTTCTAATTATTTTGGACTGCCTAATCTAAATAAAATGAAGGTAATAGTCAATTATTTTGTGCAATTTCAGAAAAATTACAAAATTAAACTGGAATAATTGCCGTAAATGGAATTGTTATTTGCTTTAGGATGCTTGCCAGGGGAAATTTTTGTGTAAAGAGTGTAAATAGTTATGGCTGGACAGGCAGGTTTATTATTTTTGTAGAACATGAGGAAAATCAAAAATATTCACCTGAATGACGATCCGGAACTGTATCAATGTTTCGGATGTTCGCCATATAATAAATTCGGATTGCATCTTGAATTTTGGGAAGACGGAGAAGAGCTTGTAACAACCTGGAATCCCAGTCCCATTTTACAAGGTTATCCAAAAGTTTTGCATGGCGGAATTCAGTCTACTTTGCTCGATGAAATTGCCGGATGGGTTGTCTATGTCAAATGTGGAACAGTGGGAGTTACTGCTGAGATGAAAGTCAGATTTAAGAAACCTTTATTGATCGATCAGGGCGAAGTTACTGTTCGAGCAAGGTTGCTTGAACAAAACAGACGGATGGCCAGTATTGAATCGCGGTTGATCAATTCTTCCGGAGTTGTTTGTGCGGAAGCAGAACTACGGTTTTTTCTATTGTCGGAGAAGGAAGCCCGTGAAAAATACAATTATCCGGGAATTGAAGCCTTTTTTGAGTGAAAATGTCTGAAGTCAAAAATTATATATCAAATACGATCTGATATGAAAAGAATATTTGTTGTCATTGTCATATTCCTAGTTAGTTTCTATGGGTTTTCACAAACGAAGCTTATTCCGGCAAATCATGAAGCCATTCGTTATGTGGGGCGTTTCGATTTTTCGAATCCCAAGGAAGTCCGTTTTGACTGGTCAGGAGTTTACATCCAGTTCAGTTTCTGGGGAAGCGAATGTGCGTTAAAAATGAGTGATACAGGTCACAACTTTTACAATGTTTTTGTTGACAATCTGCCGTCTAAAACTTTTGAGGTAAAAAGCGACACTATTTTGCAAATTGCTTCCAAACTTGGAAACCAGGTTCACCATATTCAGGTTTATAAACGTACAGAAGGTAATCAGGGAACAGGGGCTATCAAAGGTATCCTGATTTCTGAAAAAGGCGAAATGCTTGCCTGGAAAGAGGTTCCTGCCCGGAAAATTGAATTTATAGGGAACTCAATTACCTGTGGTTATGGTACCGAAGGACTATCGAAAAGCGAACGCTGGAAACCATCAACCGAAAACAATTACCAGAGTTATGCTCCAATTATGGCCCGTGCTTTTAAGGCCGATTATCACATTGTGGCACATTCGGGTGAAGGGGTAGTCCGAAATTACGGATATAAAGAACCTGTTTCACCGGCCGGTACCATGCCACGTAGATTTAACCGCTTATTTGATGAAAAAGAGCAGCCTCTCTGGAATTTTAAACAGTGGAAACCTGATGTGGTCGTGATTAATCTGGGGACCAATGATTTCAGCACCAAACCCTTTCCTGAAAAGGAAGTATTTAAGGCCGGATATGCTAATCTGATTAATGAAGTTATGAAGCAATATGGCGATTTACCGGTATTCTGTATTGTTGGACCAATGATGGACGAGCCATGCTATTCGTACGTAAAAGAAATGGTTGAAGATTTTAGATTTGCGAGGCAGAAGAAAAATGTCTATTTTGTAGGAATACCAAGCTATTTGATGGATCCTGAAAAAGATCTTGGTTCAGATACGCATCCAAATTATACGGGACAGCGAAAGATGGCAGCACATGTATTGCCTGTCATTTCAAGTATATTGAAATGGGATTATCAGAATAGTGAACTTTAATGTTAATTGTGGAATAACAAAATTTCCAGTATCTATTTCGGAAGTTGTTTTTTGAAATTATTTTTGGACTGAATTGTAATTAATCAAATAAATAATCAATCACAACCAACTAAATTATCAATCATGAGTTTAAAATTAAATGTTAAAAAGTCAATTACAGTATTTGCCCTCGCGGTAATTGTTGCCGGGGGAATTGTTTCCTGTACTCCTCCAAAACCTGCTAAAGTAATTGGACTTCAATTGTGGTCGGTAAAAGACGACATGGCGACCGATGCCAAAGCAACCATTGCCAAAGTGGGAGCCATGGGCTATCAGTTTATTGAAGCTGCCGGATATGGCGATGGTAAGTTTTACGGTATCGAACCTGCCGAGTTTAAAACTTTGGCTGAAGCCAATAAATTAACCTTTTTGGCATCGCATACCGGACAAGCATTGCCTGATTCAGTGAAATTGGCCGAAACAATGGCCTGGTGGGATACTTGTATTGCTGCCCATAAAGCTGCCGGAGTATCATACATTGTTCAACCCTGGATGGGAGCCGATGCATACCGGAGCCTGGACACCTTAAAAATGTATTGTAATTACTTCAATGCTGTTGGCGAAAAATGTAATGCGGCCGGAATCCGGTTTGGTTATCACAACCACAGTGAGGAATTTAAAGAACTTGAAGGTCAGATTATTTACGATTTCATGTTGAAAAATACCGATCCAGCCAAAGTCATGTTCGAGATGGATTTGTTCTGGATTACAGAAGGTGGTAAGAATCCGGTAGATTATTTTAATGCATATCCCGGACGTTTCGAATTATGGCATGTGAAAGATAAAGCAGAAGTAGGCGCTGGTCCAATGGATTTCAAACCAATTTTCGAAAATGCTGCTCTTTCGGGTGTGAAAAAATACATTGTAGAGGTAGAGGAGTATAATTTCACTCCGATTGAAAGTGTACAAAAATCACTGGAATTCCTTCAAAATGCTGAATTTGTGAAGTAGAATATATTCGAAAAAAGTCATTAGTCATTTGGAAACTGGTATAGATTTTTTAAATGATTAATGATTTTTTTTTCTGAAGAGGAACCATCGCAAATGTAAATAAGCGATGGTTTTTTTGCTAAATAGGGTTTGTCAATTCCTTCAGAAAACTTATGAATTTTTCATCCAGAACAGGTTTCAATTCTTCAAAAACCTTTTGATGGTAGTTATTCAGCCATTCAATTTCTTCCTTATTTAGAAGGCTGTTATCAATGCAATTGGTGTCAATCGGACATAGCGTGAGCGTGTCGAATTTCAGAAAATCACCGAATTCAGTCGATTTATCTTTAAGGCAAACAATCATATTTTCGGTTCGCAATCCGTATTCGCCCAAGCGGTACAAAGCCGGTTCATTTGATAAAACCATTCCGGCTTCAATTACACGGTCGTTAAATTCCTGTCTGATACTCATCGGTCCTTCGTGCACATTCAGAAAATAGCCTACTCCATGACCGGTTCCATGTCCATAGTTTAAACCATGGCTCCACATGGCAGCCCGGGCTAAAATATCGAGGTGATATCCACGTGTATTAAGAGGGAATTTGGCCAGTGTAAGTGAGATCATTCCCTTCAGCACAAGCGTAAAATCAGTCTTTTGCTGACAGGTTAATTCTGATAAGGCAATGGTTCGAGTAATATCAGTAGTTCCATCCAGGTACTGTCCACCGGAATCGAAAAGCAGAAATCCATCTTTTTCAATTGGCAAGGCATTTTCTTTGGTTACATGGAAATGCACAATAGCTCCGTGTTCTTTGTAACCAACTATCGGAAAGAAACTGATTCCTTTAAAATCAGCTTGCTTCTCCCGAAACCTGATTAGTTGCTCTGCAACAGTGAATTCGGTAATTTCTCCCTTACCCATATTGTTGTTGAGCCAGTAAAGAAATTCAATCATGGCAACGCCATCTTTTCGCATGGCTTGCCTTATATTGCTGATTTCGGCTTCTGATTTGATCGCTTTTAACTGACAAGGAATAGACAAACCTTCGATAATTGAACAGGCTGCAGGTATATTTTTTCGAATGGATTGATTGGTGCGATCAGGATCAAGTAAAATTCTTGAGTCATGCGATAATTGTCTAAGGAAATCCGCTAATTCATTGTAGTCTCGTAATTGTATTTCTTCTGATGCAAGTTTGGTTTTTAAGTCATCAGTAAGTTTTTTTGCGTTGATAAACAGGTGGCTTTCTGTTCTGGAAATAGCGGCATAAGCCAAAAATACCGGATTGCATTCCACGTCAGATCCGCGAAGATTAAATGTCCATGCCAGATCGTCCAATGCGGAGATGATCTGTAGGTCGGCACCCGATTTTTCCAGTTCGCTTCGAACCGCAGCAATTTTAGTTTTACGGTCGGTACATGCAAATTTCAGTTCATGTTCGTAAATGACAGAATCGGGTAGGGCAGGGCGGTTGGACCAGATATCATTCAGCAAATCTCCGGATTCTTTCAGGATAATTCCGGATTGAATTAACTTTTGCGATAAGGATCGAAATTGATTGACAGCGATGCAGTATTCATCGGTTCCGACCGAATCACCTGGGTTCAGCTTTTTAATCAGCCATTCGGCGGGTTCAGGATATCCCGGTGTGCGCATTTTCATAAGTTCAATACCGGTACCCTTAATTTCTTCTTCAGCCTGAAGGAAATAGCGTGAGTCGGTCCAAAGTGCAGCTTTTTCACTGCTAATAATCACCATTCCGGCTGAGCCTGTAAAACCCGAAATAAATGGACGCGTTTGCCAGTGTGTTGGCAAATATTCACTTAAATGCGGATCTGTTCCGTAAATGATATACGCATCCAATTGGGAGGATTTTAATTTGTCCCGTAGTGCACTGATTCTTGCTTTAATAAGTTCCTTCACGGCGAATAAGTTCTTTAATTATATTTTTCATGGATATGGACGGTAATTCATCCTGGTTCACTTCCCCAGGTTTGTAAAACTCAAATGAAGCAACATCATCCATTGCCTTCATCTGCTGAAAATTTTCTGTTTTTGCCAGAAATGCCAGATCGAGTGTAAATACTGAAAATCCGGAGAAAATATACTCGTTGGGAAAAGAGCCGAAATACTTGAGTGAATGGATATCTATTCCTAATTCTTCCTGTATTTCACGGTGTGCGGCCTGCTCACCCGTTTCCATCGGATCGATGAAACCGCCCGGTAAATCAAGCATTCCACGGTATGGTTCGATGGCGCGACGCGTAAATAGCAATTCTCCTGCCTCGTTGAAAAGTAGCACAGCTACTGCGGCCGATGTGTTGACAAAGTAATGGAAGGAACAATCTTTACAAAGAAAAGAGCGGTCACCTTTTACAGGAAAATTCGCCGATCCGCAACGTGGACAAAATTTGATAACATTTACCGGATGAGTGTTTGAATACATGAATAGATTGACGATTTAGTTTATTTACCATTTACTATTTACTGCCTGAATTAAGCAATCAGAAATAGTAAATATTCAAATAGTAAATTTTATTTGGTAATTCCCTGCGACTTCATCCATTGTGCAAACAGATTTGGCCATTGGTCAACCGGCAGATTTTTTTTATTCATGCCAAAACCATGTCCTCCCGATTTGAAAATGTGCATTTCCGCCGGTACTTTATTTCTTTTCAGGGCCAGGTAAAACTCAACCGAATTTCGTGAAGGAACAGCATTGTCATCGTCTGCCAGAATCAGAAACGTGGGAGGTGTTTGAGGAGTGACATGCAATTCATTCGAGTATTTCTCAACCAATTCCCATTTGTTTCCGGTACCAATCAGGTTATTTCTGGAGCCCATGTGACCGAATTCTTCGTTAAAGGTTATCACCGGATAAAGCAGAAGCATAAAATCGGGCCGGCAGCTGTATTTGTCAATCGGATCGGTTGAATCATCTTTGCCCAAATCAAATTTGGTTCCGGCTGTAGAGGCCAGATGTCCACCGGCAGAAGAACCTGCAATGCCTATTTTAGACGGATTAATTCCCCACTCAGCCGCTTTCTGACGGACTATCCTCAGTGCACGCTGGGTATCTTCCAGTGGTATATCGGCATGACCATATGGCAAACGATATTTTAGCACTATCCCGGCTACTCCTTGCCCGGCAAGCCATTCAGCCATGTCGTAGCCTTCATGGTCCATCGCTTCAATCATGTATCCTCCGCCCGGACAAATGACCACGGCTGCTCCGGTATTAATACCAATTTTTGGCAGATACACATACATTTCGGCTTCCGATACGTTTCGAACCCTTTTTCCTTCAAATGTTTCTTCCGGTAAAGTCATCCCATTGCTATCGGGTGCGCCATTTGGCCATACTTTGAGCTTAAAATCCTGTGTCATACCTGATAAACTTATGATGACCAATGTGAATATTGCAAAACTTGTTTTCATATCTGAATAATTTATTTCAATCGTTTCCGAATACGTAAGCCAGAGAAATTGTTTGTTTTCGTGTTTCCTGAAAAGGCATATTTTATTCTAATTACGATTTTGCGCCAACAAAAAAGTGGTCTTTGTCAGCAAATAGGATATTGAAAGTTGTTAGTGAACCGTAAATCCGGGTAATGTATTGTTGCAGATTTACCTTTTCTTCGTCGGTTAATTTTTCGTGACTGTTAATATTTTGTTCCAGTACCCGAAGCCGGTCGCGGAGCATCACTATTTTGTGAAAAAAGTTTTCAATCGGAATTTCTTTTGGTTTCAACGACAGATTTGCCGGCTGAAGAAGCATGTTTCCTCCTATCCATTTGTCGCCTAAAGGAACTATTTCCTGAAGGGCACTTTGTTCTTCGAGTACGAAGCGCAGAACTTTTTCAACTTCAGCCAGGGTTAACGAATTTTTTGGTTTTTCGGCTGGTGTTTCCTTAACTTCCAGATCTTCATTTCGTTTGGTGATTTCAATTTTTCCTCCACGTTCAAAGAAAATCTCATAGGAAGTTATTTTATTTTTACTGATAATCCCTTCTCCATACCTGGGATGTTCAACACGGGTGCCAACTGCCAGTTCTTCCATTTGAATAATTATTTGATACTTTAAGAATTCTAAAAATACGAATTTATGCGAAAATGTTTTGGGAATTAAAAAGTTTTGTGAAAGCGAAATTTGACATTGTTTACCGGTAAATTCAATTATTTTTGGGGCATGATTTTGACTTTGTTAATAAAAGGAATCGTCATCGGATTTTTAGTTTCCATACCTCTTGGTCCGATTGGAATATTAGTCATTCAGCGTACTGTGAATAAAAGCCGCCTTGCCGGTCTGTTATCTGGAATGGGAGCTGCATTGTCTGATACACTTTATGCTGTAATTGCCGGATTTAGCCTGACTTTCCTGATTGATTTCATCCGCGAGCATGAAATGATTTTCCAGGCTTTTGGCGCTTTGGTCGTTTTAGCACTTGGAGTTCACATCTTTTTTAAAAATCCGGTTACCGATTTGCGTCGTAATAAACTAAAAGGAAATACCCATTTTCAGGATATCATTTCAAGTTTTCTGGTCACATTTTCCAATCCATTGACTGTTTTTGTTTTCCTTGCTGTTTTTACCAGTTCAGGTGTTGCAGTGAGTATGGAGAAACCTTATCATTCATTTTTTGTCATACTCGGAATTTTTACCGGCGCATTTATCTGGTGGTTCTCACTTTCAGGAATTGTGAGCCTGGTAAAACACAAAATTAACCTGCGGATTTTGTGGTGGATAAACAAAACAGCCGGAATTCTGATTGTTTTATTTGTGTTGATCACTACTATTGTGGTAGTTCAGAAAGGTTTAGGGGTTTAATTAAAAGGAGAATGTTTTTTTAATTGCATTATGCATGGTTTTCTTTATCCTAATGACTTTCATTAAAAATCCGGATCATTTCGTCGGTAAAGAATTCGGGCGCTGCCATGGGTTTGTTGGTAATGGCGCTAAAAAAGGCCAAAACAGTTTCCCCAGAATTAATCAGTTCTCCCTGTTCGTTGTAAATCTCTGTTTTAATTGGGAATTTTACTTTAGGGATTACTTCTACTATGGTTCGGACAGTTAACAATTCGTCGTAATAAGCTGATTTGAAATAGTTGATTTTAAGGCTCCTGGCTGGAAGCAGGATATTCAGTTCTTCCATTTGCCTGTAAGTGAATCCCAACGATCTGATTAGTTCGGTACGGCCAATTTCGTAATAACGGGCGTAATTACCGTAATACACCACGCCCATCTGGTCGGTATCTTCGTAATATACCCTGACTTTGGTTTCAGTAACAATCATCTTTAGTGGAATAGAAATGAGTTATTTGAATGGAGAATTGGGTTCTTTGGCCATGTGATTATACGTCAGCTTGTCGAGTAGCGATGGGAAGAATTTGCCCAGGGATACAGTCAGTTTTCCTTCGGTAAAGGTCAGTATCAATTCGCGTTTGCGCTTTTCAATTGC
>Ga0209261_10000494_pt1 | contig 10618 bp, 9 predicted proteins | sample DOMMetBare1Fresh_FD_187470 | JGI IMG/M metagenome (GOLD analysis project Ga0209261, IMG submission 187470) | Wetland sediment microbial communities from St. Louis River estuary, USA, under dissolved organic matter induced mercury methylation -... | ecosystem: Environmental > Aquatic > Freshwater...
GAGCTTTTGAAATACTCGTGGGCCGCGTCTTCCAGGCTGCCGCCGGTCAGCGCGACCAGACCCTGATAGCGGCTCGCCGCCGTGCCCTGATCGATGGTCATGGCAAGATGACCATTGCCGAGCAGCGCGCCGGACGTTGCCTTGCCGGCATCGATCATGGTCGCGACCGCGTTCTTATCGAAGCGCGCACAGCCGCGGATTTTTCCGGGCGTGCGGAAATCCACCACCAGCATCCGCACCGGTCCGTCGGTCTGGGTCTGCAGGATGAAACGTCCTTCGAACTTGAGCACGGAACCGAGCATCACGGCGAGCACGATCGCCTCGCCCAGGAGCCGCGCGACCGGGGTCGGATAGGCGTGGCTGCGCAGGATCGTATCAACAAGCGGCCCGAGCCTTACGACGCGGCCGCGCAGGTCGAGCGCGTCGACCGCGAACGGCAGGATCGTGTCATCGACCGAGGTCGCTGCGGGTTCGCGAACGGGAATACCGGTATCAGGGTCAGACATTGGCTCTATATGGACTTTGCCTCGGCCATTTGCGAGCGGCCGGTGCCGGGGGCCGCAAGAATTGGAAGAATCTGTCCCCAATTTCGCTCTAACGGGCAAGGCACCAGGCCAGAATACCCTTCTGAGCATGCAGCCGGTTCTCCGCCTCGTCGAAGACCACCGATTGCGGTCCGTCGATCACGTCGGCTGTGACCTCCTCACCGCGATGGGCCGGCAGGCAGTGCATGAAGATGGCCTCGGGCTTGGCGCGCGCCATCAGCCGGGAGTTGACCTGGTAGCGCTTGAGCAGATTATGGCGGCGCGCACCGTCCCGGTCTCCCATCGACACCCAGGTGTCGGTGACCACGCAATCGGCGCCCTTGACCGCCTCCTCGGGGTCCGAGACGACCCGGATGTCGGCGGGCGACGCCTTGATCCAGTCCATCAGCCATTTCTTCGGCTTGAGCTCGGGCGGCGAGGCAACGCGCAGCCGAAACTCGAAGCGATCAGCGGCATGCACCCACGACGCCAACACGTTGTTGGCATCACCCGACCAGGCGACCGTCTTGCCGCGGATCGACCCGCGGTGCTCCTCGAACGTCATCACGTCGGCCAGCACCTGACAGGGATGCGAGCGATGGGTCAGGCCGTTGATCACTGGCACCGTCGCGTGCCGTGCCAGTTCCAGCAGGGTCTCGTGCGCGAGCGTGCGGATCATGATGCCATCGACGTAGCGGGAGAGCACGCGCGCCGTGTCCGCGATCGTCTCACCGCGCCCGAGCTGCATTTCCTGACCGGTCAGCGTGATCGACTCCCCGCCAAGCTGGCGCATGGCGACATCGAAGGAGACGCGCGTGCGGGTCGACGGCCGATCGAAGATCATGGCGAGCGTCTTGCCCTTGAGCGGCGCCTTTCCGGGCTGGCCATCGCGCTTGAGGCGCTCTTTCATGGCGCGGCTTGTCTCGATCATGCCGCGCAAGTCCTTCGAGCGGATGTCGCCGAGATCGAGGAAGTGACGGATACTGGCGGTGCTCATCCGGCAGTTCCCCGCTGGCGCGTAGTCCGCTCCGAGAGCCGGGTGCAGGCGCGCTCCAGCCGCCGCACAGCCTCGGCGATCTCGGCCTCGGACACGATCAACGGCGGCAGCAGCCGCACGACGTTGTCGCCCGCCGCGACGGTGATCAGCTTCTCGGCGCGCAGCTCGTCGACGAGCTCTCCGTTCGGCACGACCGCACGCAAGCCGACCAGGAGCCCCTCCCCGCGCACTTCGGCAATCACCGACGGAAAGCGATCCTTGATCTCGGCCAGCTTCTGCTTGAGCACCAGCCCACAGCGGCGCACGTGGTCGAGGAAGCCGTCCGCAAGGACGACATCGAGCACCGCGTGGGCCGCCGCCATCGCCAACGGGTTGCCCCCGAAGGTCGAGCCGTGACTACCCGCGGTCATGCCCTTGCCGGCCGCCGCCGTCGCAAGGCAGGCGCCGAGCGGGAAGCCGCCGCCCAACGCCTTGGCCAGCGCCATGATATCCGGAACGACGCCGGTACGCTGATAGGCGAACAGCTCGCCGGTGCGGCCGACACCGGTCTGCACCTCGTCAAAGATCAAAAGGAGTCCGCGCTCGTCGCACAGCGAGCGCAGCGCCCGCAGGAACTCGTGCGGTACCACGCGGACCCCACCCTCGCCCATGATGGGCTCGATCAGGATCGCCGCGCTTGCCGGGCCGATCGCACGCTTGGTCGCCTCAAGATCGCCGAACGGCATCTGGTCGAAGCCATCGACCACCGGCCCGAAGCCGTCGAGATATTTTTTCTGACCGCCGGCCGCCAACGTCGCGAGGGTGCGGCCGTGGAAGGCGCCTTCGAAGGTGATGATGCGGAAACGCTCCGGCTGTCCGTTCGCCGCATGGCACTTGCGCGCGGTCTTGATCGCGCACTCCATGGCCTCCGCGCCGGAATTGCAGAAGAAGACAAGGTCGGCGAAGCTCGCCTCGCACAGCCGCGCCGCCAGCCGCTCCGCCTCCGGGATGCGATAGAGATTAGAGACATGGTTCAGCTTCTGGGCCTGCTCGCTGATGGCAGCCACAAGCTGCGGGTGACCGTGCCCGAGCGCGTTAACCGCCACGCCGGAGGTAAAGTCGAGGTAGCGGTCGCCATTGGTGGCCGTGAGCCAAACACCCTCGCCCCGCTCGAAAGCGAGTTCGACCCGCGCATAGGTCGGCAGCAGGTGTGATGTCGAAGGTGCGTTCATCGCATTTCTAACTTGCCCGAGACGAACTTGCCCGAAACGAAATGTGCCGCCTCTCCGGGCGGCACAGTGACATATTGTATTGCTGCGCGAACCGCTGTCAACACGGTCTCGGCTGCTATGTATCACGAACTTCGGAAGCGGGGCACCAGTCTCGGCGCAGTGTGGCGGTCACGACACGGCAACACCGCCACCGACAGTGTCGGCGACGCGCAATCGGGGAAATGTGTGGACGACAACCGCCGCGCGGCTGGAAGGTGTGGACGCGCGAGAGCGCGAGTCTTGCGCCTGACTCTCGCCGTATTGTAGCCTTCCGATCGTTGAGACACGACATTTCGTGCGGCGGATCGGTCTCTAGAGCCCCTAGAGTCAATCGTCAGTGGGGAGTTGGCGTCGGGCAATCTCATCGTTGCCCAGACTTGGCGCTGGATTCTGCGACGATCGTGCCGTCCCCGCACCTTCTGGGACCTGGAAGCATGGGCTGGACTGACGAACGCGTCGAGCTGTTGAAGAAGTTGTGGGCCGACGGGCTCTCGGCGAGTCAAATCGCCGCAGAGCTCGGCGGCATCACGCGCAACGCCGTGATCGGCAAGGTCCATCGGCTTGGTCTGTCGGGCCGCGCGAAGTCGCCATCCTCGGCGGCGCCGCGCCCGCGCAAGCCGCGCACGCATTCGCATATGCTGCGCGTCCCGCGTCCGGCGATGCGCGGCAACACCGCTCTGGCGCACGCCTTCGAATACGACGTGGAGCCCGAGCCGGAAGTGCTCGATAACATCATCCCGATCGGACAGCGGCGCACGCTGCTCGAGCTCAACGAGATGACCTGCCGCTGGCCGATCGGCGACCCCGGCAGCGCTGACTTTTTCTTCTGCGGCGGTCAGACTGTGACGAGCCTGCCATATTGCGCCTATCACTCGCGCGTCGCCTATCAGCCGCCGAACCTGCGCCGCGACCGGCGGCCGCAGCGGTGATCGATCCAACCGAACTGAATCAGGCGGTTTTCCCGAAGCGGTCATCCAGCGCATAGCCCGAGCCGCGCACGGTGCGGATGGGATCGGCCTCATCGCCACGGTTGAGCGCCTTGCGCAGGCGCCCGACATGCACATCGACCGTGCGCTCATCGATATAGATGTCGGAGCCCCAGACGCCGTCGAGCAGTTGCTCGCGCGAGAACACGCGGCCCGGCCGCTCCATGAGAAATTCCAGAAGGCGGTATTCGGTCGGCCCGAGATCGATCGGACGCCCCCCACGCGTGACCCGCTTCTTCTCCCGGTCGATCGCGATATCGCCGAAGCCGAGCACGTCGGCGACACGTTCCGGAGAGGCACGGCGCAACAGCGCCGAGACCCGGGCGAGCAGCTCCGGAACGGAGAACGGTTTGACGACATAATCGTCCGCGCCGGTCGACAGGCCGCGGACGCGCTCGCTCTCCTCGCCCCGCGCGGTCAGCATGACGATCGGCAGCTGCCGGGTTTCGGGCCGCGAGCGCAGCCGCCGGCAGAGCTCGATGCCGGACACGCCCGGCAGCATCCAGTCGAGGATGACGAGATCGGGCACGGCCTCCCGCAAGCGCAGGTCGGCTTCGTCGCCGCGCGGTACGCTTTCGACGTCGTAGCCAGCGGCCTCCAGGTTGTAGCGCAGCAGCAGCGTGAGCGCTTCTTCGTCCTCGACGATCAGAATGCGTGGATTCATATAGTCGTAGCCTCGGCTCAATTATCCGACGCCAGCGCGGCGGCCAGTGTAGTCGTGTCACCCTTCGGCCGCTGCTCGGCGATCGGCCGGCCCTCGATCATGTAGTGGACGGTCTCCGCAATGTTGGTCGCGTGATCCCCCATCCGCTCGATGTTCTTGGCGCAGAACATCAGGTGGATGCAGAACGTGATATTGCGGGGATCCTCCATCATGTAGGTCAACAGCTCGCGGAACAGCGAGGTGCACATCGCGTCGATCTCCTCGTCGCCCTTCCAGACCGCGAGCGCCTTGTCGACATCGTGCCCGACGTAGCTATCCAGCACCTCCTTGAGCTGGCCGAGCACCATGGCGGCCATGTGCTCGACGCCGCGGATGAGCTTCTGCGGATGGAAATCGCCGCTGATCGCCGTCACCCGCTTGCCGATGTTCTTGGCCAAATCGCCGACGCGCTCGAGGTCGTTGGCGATGCGAAGCGCTCCCACGACCTCCCGCAGGTCCACCGCCATCGGCTGCCGGCGCGCGATCGTCAGCACCGCCTTCTCCTCGATCTCGCGCTGGAGTGCATCGATCGCCGGGTCGAGCGCGACCGCGCGCCGGGCGCGCTCGGCATCGCGCTTGGCCAGCGCGTCGACTGCATCCGCGACCTGCTTCTCGGCAAGGCCGCCCATTTCCGCCACCAAGCGGGCAATGTCCTGCAGATCGACATCGAAGGCCTTGGCGGTGTGCTCGCCCATCGTGACTGTCATTGGTGTCATCCCTTATCGATCAACCGAAGCGACCGGTGACGTAGTCCTGCGTGCGCCGGTCGCGCGGCGCCGTGAACACCTTGCTGGTCGTATCGAACTCCGCCAGCTCACCCAGGTACATGAACGCCGTGAAGTCGGAGACGCGGGCGGCCTGCTGCATGTTGTGGGTCACGATCACGATCGTATAGTCCGCCTTGAGCTCGTCAATCAGCTCCTCGATCTTGGCGGTCGAGATCGGATCGAGCGCCGAGCAGGGCTCGTCAAGCAGGATCACCTCGGGCTTCACCGCCACCGTGCGCGCGATGCACAGGCGCTGCTGCTGGCCGCCCGACAGGCTCAGTCCATTGACCGCGAGCTTGTCCTTGACCTCGTCCCACAAAGCGGCGCGACGCAGCGACATCTCAACCCGGCTTTCGAGCTCCGACTTTGGCAGCTTCTCGTACAGGCGAATACCGAAGGCGATGTTCTCGAAGATCGACATCGGGAACGGGGTCGGCTTCTGGAACACCATGCCGATGCGGGCGCGCAGCAGGTTGAGGTCCTGACTGGGCGACAGAATATCCTCGCCGTCGAACAGCACCTGACCCTGCGCGCGCTGATGCGGATAGAGATCATACATCCGGTTGAGGACGCGCAGCAGCGTCGATTTCCCGCAGCCGGAGGGGCCGATGAAGGCCGTCACCTTGTTCTCGTAGAGCGGCAGCGTAATCGACTTGAGGGCCCGACTGTCGCCGTAAAAGAAATCGAGGCCGCGGATGGACACCTTCTCCGCCAGGTCGGCGTGATCGACCGGGCTGTGGACGACGGCAGGCGTGGCGACGTTAGGTGCGGCAACGGATGCAACGGTCATGGCTACTTTCTCGCGGCGAGCGCCCGCGCGATAATCGAGAGCGCGAGCACCGCAATGGTGATGATCAGGGCGCCGGTCCAGGCGAGCTGCTGCCAATCCTTGTAGGGCGACAGCGCGAACTGGAAGATGACGACCGGCAGGCTCGCCATCGGGGCGTTAAGGTTGGTGCTCCAGAACTGGTTGTTGAGCGCGGTGAACAGGAGCGGAGCGGTCTCGCCCGAGATGCGCGCGATGGCAAGGAGGACGCCGGTGATCATGCCGGCCTTCGCCGCCCGGTAGCACATCCGCGCGATGATATAGGCGCGCGGCATGCCGAGCGCGGACGCCGCCTCGCGCAACTGGTTGGGCACCAGCGTGAGCATGTCCTCGGTGGTGCGCACCACCACCGGCAACACAATGACGGCAAGCGCGACGCCACCCGCCAGGCCGGAGAAGTGGCCCATCGGGGCGACCATGACCTCGTAGATGAACAGGCCGATCACGATCGAGGGGGCGCTGAGCAGGATGTCGTTGATGAAGCGAACGACCGAGGACAGTCGGTCATAGCGACCGTATTCGGCCATGTAGGTGCCGGCGAGAATCCCGACCGGGGTGCCGATGAAGACGGCCAACACCGTCAGAATCAGGCTGCCGATGATCGGGTTGAGCAGCCCGCCGGCCGCGCCCGGCGGCGGCGTCATCTCGGTGAAGACTGAGAGCGAAAGCCCGGAGAATCCCTGCCATAGCAGGACCCCGAGGATGGCCACCAGCCAGCCAAGCCCGATCGCGGTCGCGATCAGCGACAAGCTCATCGCGATGGCGTTGCGGCGGCGGCGAGCGCCGTAGAGCGATGCCATGGGTCAGCCAATCCTGCGCTCGATACGGGCCAGCATGTAGCGCGCCGTCGAGAGCACAATGAAGGTGATGACGAAGAGGATCAGGCCCAACGCAATGAGCGAAGACGTATAGAGATCGCCGACCGCTTCGGTGAACTCGTTGGCGATGGTGGCCGAGATGGTGGTGCCGGGCGCCAGGATCGAGGTCGAGATCTTGTGCGCGTTGCCGATCACGAAGGTCACCGCCATGGTCTCGCCCAGCGCGCGGCCGAGTCCGAGCATGACGCCGCCGATGACGCCCACGCGCGCATAGGGCAGCACCACATAGCGCACGACCTCCCAGGTCGTGCAGCCGATGCCGTAGGCCGCCTCCTTGAGCACCGGCGGCACCGCCTCGAACACATCGCGCGAGATCGAGGTGATGAACGGCAGCACCATGATGGCGAGGACGAGGCCCGCCGTCAGAATCCCAATCCCGTAGGGCGGCCCCTCGAACAGCGCCGATAGGACCGGCACGTTGCCGAAGGTCGCGATCAGGAACGGCTGCAGCGTGTCCTGCAGAAACGGCGCGAACACGAACAGGCCCCAGATGCCGTAGATGATGCTGGGAATCCCGGCGAGCAGCTCGATCGCGATGCCGATCGGCCGCCGGATCCATTTGGGACATAGCTCGGTGAGGAAGACCGCGATCATGAGCCCGACCGGCACCGCGATCAGCATGGCGATGAACGACGTGACCAGCGTGCCGTAGATCGGCGCCAACGCGCCGAACTTCTCGGTCACCGGGTTCCAGCGCTGCTCGGTCAGAAAGCTAAAGCCAAAGGCCTGCAGCGCCGGGAGCGAGCCGATGAAGAGCGACAGGATGACGCCGCCCAGGATGACCAGCACGCTGATCGCCGCGGCGCGCGTGAGCAATCGGAACGCGGTATCCCAGGCGCGCACCCGGTCGAGCGCTTTGGCGCGCGATTCCCGCTCACCGACCCTGACGGCACCGGCCTGCAACGCGACATCGACCACAGGCTGCCTCCTGGCTGGGTCCATACAAGGGCTCTCCTGACATAGATCCGGATGACAGAGATCCGGGAGAGCCCAATCAAGCGGTCTAGCGTGCCTGGCACAAGCCGCAAGTGATCCCTCCCCCAAAGTCATGGGGGAGGGATCAAGCGACCGGCGGTTAGTTGGACGCCGCGAAGACCGGCTGGCCTTTCTCGTCCTTGATCTCCTGCCAGCTCTTCTGGATCAAGCCGACAATCTTGCCGGGCATCGGCACGTAGTCGAGCTCCTCGGCCATCTTGCCGCCCTTGGCATAGGCCCAGGTGAAGAACTTGAGCGCCTCAGCCGATTCAGCGGCCTTCTGCGCCTTCTTGTGCATGAGGATGAAGGTAGCGCCCGCGATCGGCCACGAGCCGGCACCCGCCTGATCGGTCAGGATCACGCCGAAGCCGGCTGTGCCTTCCCAGTTGGCATTCGCCGCGGCGGCCGAGAACGCTTCCGCGGTCGGATCGACCACCTTGCCATCCTTGTTCGCCATCTTGGCATGGCTGAGCTTGTTCTGCTTGGCGTAGGCGTATTCCACATAGCCGACCGAGCCCTTGGTCTGGCCGACGTTGTTGGCAACGCCTTCGTTGCCCTTGGCGCCGATGCCGACCGGCCACTCGACCGCGGTGTTGGCGCCGACCTTGCTCTTCCAATCGGCGTTGACCTTGGAGAGATAGTCGGTGAACAGGAACGTCGTGCCCGAGCCGTCCGAGCGGTGGACGACGACGATCGGCTGCGACGGGAGCTTCACATTCGCATTGAGCTTCACGATGGCGGGATCGTTCCAGGTCTTGATCTGGCCGAGGAAGATCCGAGCGAGCGTCGGGCCATCGAGCGAGAGCTCACCGGGCTTGATACCTTCGACGTTGATGACCGGCACCACGCCGCCCATCACGGTTGGGAACTGGGCAAGGCCATCCTTGTCGAGCTCGGCTCCCTTGAGCGGCATGTCGCTGGCGCCGAACGTCACGGTCTTGGCCTGGATCTGCTTGATACCGCCGCCGGAGCCGATCGACTGGTAGTTCAGTCCGGAGCCGGTCTCTTTCTTGTAGGCGTCCGCCCACTTGGCATAGATCGGGTACGGGAAGGTCGCGCCGGCACCGGAAATGTCGATGGCGGACGCCTGTGTCAGGCCCGCCGTCGCCATGACGCTGGCGGCCGCGAGGGTGGGTAGCAATCTCATGCCTCTCTCCTGTTGCATGAGCCTAAAGCGAATACCGGCGCGGGTCGTTGATCCCACGACGGCAAACCTCGGGCTCTTGTTAAGGTTGGTTACTGGCGCGCTCGGCGCGCCACCGGCTAGGCCCGTCCGATCGACGATCCATCCGGCTGGCGGTATCCCTACGCGTCTCATGTCATCGTTCTATGATCGCTCGATGACAGTTAGATGACAGACTAAGATATTATTATATTTGACTATTTTTGATTTTGGCGATGTCGCCGGCAAGCCGCGCAACAATGCCGAGCCCCAAAGCCCAAGCGTCAAGAAGCGGCTTCAGCGCCGCGACGGCGGCGCCGGCAGGTGCACCGTAAACGTCGCGCCCTGCCCCAGCACACTTTCGATGGTCAGTCGGCCGCCGTGGCGGTTGGCGATGTGCTTGACCAGCGCCAGGCCGAGGCCGGTGCCGCCCTGGGCCCTGCTCTCGGTCACGTCGACGCGATAAAACCGCTCGGTCAGCCGCGGCAGGTGGTCAGGTGCGATGCCGGGGCCATAGTCACGCACGTCGACGCTGACCTCGCGCGCGGCCGGCGGCCCATCCGCGAGCGACAGCGTGATGTCGACGCGCTTGCCGGACGCCGCATATTTCAGCGCGTTCTCGACCAGGTTCTCGAACAGGCGCAACAACTCGTCGCGGTCGCCGCGCACGATCACCCGGTCGGCCGGCACGCTCAGCCGCACCTCCACCTCGCGGTCGCGGGCCAGCGTCTGCAGCCCGTCGATGACCTGGCGGACGATGGCAACGAGGTCGACCTCAGCATCAGGACGACGATGCTCGTTGAGCTCGATGCGCGAAAGCGAAAGGAGGTCGCCGATCAGGCGGGCCATGCGGTCGGCCTGCGCTTCCATGATCCCGAGAAAGCGGTCGCGGGCGGCGACATCGTTGCGCGCGGGCCCACGCAGGGTGTCGATGAAGCCCGAGAGCGCAGCCAGCGGCGTGCGCAACTCGTGGCTTGCATTGGCGACGAAATCGGCGCGCATCTCCTCGACGCGGCGCAGCGGCGTGAGATCGTGGAAGGTAGTCAAGATGAGTCCGGCGGCAGAGCCCGACACCGGCGTGACCGGCACCGCGACGGCCTCATACCAGCATTCGACCGGAATCCTGACAATGAATTCGGCCCGCTCCACGCCGCCGTTCGCTCCGGCATGACGGATCGCGTCCAGGACCTCGGGGTTGCGCAAGCCCAGCGATATCGGCTCGCCCCGCCGCAGCGCCGGCGCTAGCGCGCTCGCGCGCGCATTGAGGGCCACCACCGTCCCTTGCAGATCGAGCGCGACCACCGGGTCAGGCAACCCGGACAGCACCGCCTCAACCAGCGAATCCTCGGTGCGTCGGGCAAGCGGCTCAACGCGCGTGGACGCCTGGCGCTCCGCCGAGGTGCGCGCGGCCATGAGCAGCGCCGACGCAACGATCAGGACGAGACCGGCCAGCGCCGGACCGAGCGTAATGAAGCCGAAGGCCCAAAGCGCGCCGAACACGCCTGCGGCAGCGGCCAACACCAGCCGGGCCTGACGGAGCCAGTCGATCC
>Ga0209261_10000498_pt1 | contig 10584 bp, 7 predicted proteins | sample DOMMetBare1Fresh_FD_187470 | JGI IMG/M metagenome (GOLD analysis project Ga0209261, IMG submission 187470) | Wetland sediment microbial communities from St. Louis River estuary, USA, under dissolved organic matter induced mercury methylation -... | ecosystem: Environmental > Aquatic > Freshwater...
GCCACAAGGCTCGACCCCGCTGGCGACCTTCCATAAATCGCCGTTCGGCGAATGCAGCTTGGGGTCAGATTCGGCATAGCGACCTCGCCAACCACACGGACGAGTCCCCCCTAAAGCGGTCATCATGAACTGCTATTCTAAGAGCGCTACGGGTACCGGCGAGCACAGTAGGAAGACGTCGCCGGGTCCATAGAGCCATGCCCCGTCGCAAACTGAGCCATAATGGCAAGGGAGGACTACATGAAATACGCATTGATGCTTTCGGGCGCACTGCTCCTGGCCACAAGCCAGGCGCAGCCGGTATCCGCCCAGAGCCCGCTTGACTTGGTCAAGCAAGCGGTCGAGGCACAGGGTGGCGCTGATGCATTGCGCGGCATCAAAACGTTGATCACCAAGTCTGATGTCAAGCACTGGGAGCCGGGCCAATCCCATAGCGTCAACGGCGAATCGCGCTTCCTCGGCGATTCCACGCTGACGACCACGGTCGATTACGCAGCCCAGGGCGGCACAGTCGTCCGCTATGACTGGGACCGCGATATGAAATATCCGGCTGTCGAGCGGATTAAGTATAGCGAAATCCGCTACCCGACTTACGGCGCCGTAATTGATGAGAAGGGCGCTGTCACACAGATGTCGGGCATCCGCTTTGCGGCAAATCAGCGCGAAGCCGGCCGCACATCGCCTGTCCTGCTGCTGAACATGCTGAACTCGCCGCAGAATCTGGTGGCGATCGCCGATCAGAAACTAGGCAGCCAGACTCTGCCTGCGGTCGTCTATACGGTCGGGTCGCGCAAGTACACGGTCCTGTTCGATCGCACGACCAAGCTGCCGGCGGCAGTGCGCACGCAAGATGAAGACAACATCTGGGGCGACCAGAACTATGACGCGATCCTGAGCGACTGGAAGACCGTCAGCGGAGTCAAGATCGCACACACGCGCTCGTTCAAGCTCGGCGACATGGAGATCCAACGGTTGACCGTCAAGGAGGTGACGGTCAACGCCACTATCCCGGCGAATACCTTCGCGGTCCCCGATGCGGTGAAGACGGCGTTTAAGCCGGCAACCGGCAACGTCCCCTATCAGTGGGTGATCCGGCGCCTGTTTCTGGCCCGCTTCACCGACAGCGACGCGATCTACTTCCCGTCCGGCGGCAGCTTCAAGCTGGTTGAGCTTGCGGCAAACGTGCAGCATGTGCAGGGCGGTGGCGCCAACCACCTGATCGTCAACATGAAGGACGGCCTCGTGGTGGTCGACGCTCCGGTAGACAACGGCCAATCGGAAGCGGTGATCAAGCTCGCTAAGGCGAAATATCCGGGCAAGCCGATCAAGTCGCTGATCCTTACTCACCATCACATGGACCACACCGGCGGCATGCGCGCGTTCGCGGCCGAGGGTGCGAGCGTGATCGTGCCGGCGCCAGCCAAGGCCTACTTCGAGAACGTAATCAAGGCTCCGCACACCTTCGAGCCGGACGCCCAGCAGAAGGCGATGAAGCCGGCCAATGTGCAGGAGGTGAAGGACGCCCTGTCGCTCAAGGACGACACGGTTGAGATCAACCTCTACAACATCCCGAACCCGCACGTAGAGGGCTACCTACTCGTCCACGTGGTCAAGGACAACATCCTGTTCATCACTGACCTGATTTCGCCGCGCGGCGGCCCGGTCGGTCGCAACCCCGGCACGGTCGCGGTCGGCGATGCGCTGCGCAAGCACAACATCACCGGCGCCACGGTTGCTGGTGGTCACGGCGGGGTCGCCAAGCAAGCCGACATGGCGCAAGCGCTAGCGGCGAATTAGTCGATAGATCATGCGTAGCGTTCCGGTGCAAACTGGGCGCTGCGCAGCCCCTTAAAGTTGCAGAATATTCCGGCTTCTCGTCACCGAACTTTTGGTCACCAGCGCGAGGGCCGCTTCGGGAGGAAAGCTGCCGTCGGCCAGTTCGCTCGCTCTGTGGTAGAACCGCCGTCGAAACATGACGGTAGTATCTCGAACAGCGGACACTCTCGAAAGGAACGGCAGGCCCCCCAGAACAAGCAAGTGCCGGGTACCAAGCGTTAGCCCGGAAAACTAGCACCTATTCCTCAACGGCTCAGCATGAGCGATATCCGAACGACTTGACTATACTCTGCCCGGAAATGGTGTGATAAGAACGCGACTCCATATAATGATTCTTGATCAAATAACTGCGCAATCGTGAATTGTAATGCGCCAGCATCTGTTGAGTGCCTTCGGGTATACGACCGGCATGGAACATAAGTTGAGCGCTGGGCTCGACGCACACGTTTCTTATTGCAAGGAACATCGTGCATGTGGAGCGGCATTCACCCTTAATTTGAAATCGCTCACCGGTTCGATTGTGTTCGGCAATCACGCCTTTGACCGCAGGCATGTTGCCCCCCATCCCATACCCCTCGGATGATCCGGCAAACGCTGAGGTCGAGAAAAGTACGAATGCAACAAACATGACACCATTGTCCTGCATGCGGACACCCCATTCCCCTGAGCGATTGAGCCGAATTGCACTTGGTCTTCGGCCAGAACAATAGTCGCCTGGCGCAAGGGACACAACCGGACACGACCCATTCGACGGGCGGCTGCTCTATGGCAGCGCTCTCGCGAAAGCACCGCTACGCGCGCCGGGCAGCGCTTGAAGTCTCCCAAATCGGCGACGAACCGACGAACCGCTGCTGCTCCTCGGTCGTCAGTTCGGATTGCGATCCCGGTTCGACGCCGCCTGCGATGTGGCACACGTCAGGCCGCGCGCTTTGATGGAAAGCGCCGCACCGCACACGCTCATTGCATTCGCGCGAGAAGGATACGGCATCGCAGTGGTGCCACCGGACGTTCCACCCCAGCAGGGGGAGGTTCGGCTTATTCCTCTGTTGCACTGTGGAGCGCCGATTGGAAGGTGGTCGGTGATCACATGGAACCCGAGTTCCTGCCGCGGTATGCGGAGCGATTCGTCTCGGAGCTGGCCGCGTCCGTCGAGCGCAGCTACCCCGGCAACACGGTCACCCGCGGGGTTCCGCGTCTGCCTCGACCAAAGCAGCAAACAATGATGGCCGTGTTCAAGCATCCTGGACGAGGCGATCTCGCCGTCAGCGCCGCACGGAAGGTCACACTCGGTGCATCGCGGCAATTTGACGGCTTGGGGCCAGGGAACGAACCCGCTCGCGCGGGAGCGCGCTGCGCGCGAGGGCGGAGCCAGTGGCATCGATGGAGTGATGCCGTAAGCGGGGCACGGTGACAGGCGGGGCGCTCCGTCTTGAGGATCGAGGGGTCAAGCACTCCAACCTCAAGACAGGAGCCCCCAATGAGCCAGAAGCCCATCAGCCCGTTGCGTCGTCGCATGATCGAGGACATGTCGGTCCGCAAGTTCGGTGAGAAGACGCAACACGATTATATCCGCCAAATCGAGAGCTTTGCCAGGTTCCTGGGCCGCTCGCCGGATACGGCGACCGCCGAGGACCTGCGCCGCTATCAGGTTCACCAGACCGAGACCGGCGTGCAGCCGCCGAGCGTGAACAGTTCGGCGGTCGCGCTGCGCTTCCTGTTCACGGTCACGCTCGGCCGCGCCAATCTCGCCGCCCAGCTCACGCGCGTGCATTATCCGCGCTGGCTGCCGCGGGTGTTGAACCCCGAGGAGGTTGGGCGATTGATCGAGGCGGCGCCTGGACCCGGCCTCAAGTACAAAGCGGCGCTGAGTGTTGCCTACGGGGCTGGGCTGCGCGCGGCCGAAGTGGTCGCTCTGAAGGTCTGCGATATCGACAGCAAGCGCTTGCTGATCCGGGTCGAGCAGGGCAAGGGCCGCAAGGACCGTCACGCTATGCTCTCGCCGCAGCTGCTCGAGGTGTTGCGCGCGTGGTGGCTGCAGTGCCGCTCGCAGGGCTGGCTGTTCCCGGGGCGCGATCCGTTCCTGCCGATCACGACGCGGCAGCTCAACCGCGCCTGCCACATGGCGGCTGACGTCGCCGGGCTCGGCGCCTGGGTCTCTCCGCATACGCTGCGGCACAGCTTCGCAAAGCATCTCCTGGAGAGCCATACCGACGTGCGGGTCATCCAGGTGCGGCGGCCACACTGCAGCCTGTAAGTCTTGTGCAAAGAGCAGAAGAGTCTCGGAAAAACGTGCTACCTATGTGCATCCTAGAATTCAGCCCCCAGTTCTGTTCCTATCCAAGCTATTGAATATATTATTGAACTTTTCCGATCATCGGAATATTCCAATCCCCTTGCGGGAGAGGGCAGCGCGGGATTCCCAACAACCACGATTGGGTGAGGGCTTCGACCTTACCCCTCACCCAATCCGTTCCGTTGAACTGCTTGAGTAGCCCTCTCCCGCAAGGGGAGAGGGCTCAGTAACAACCGCCGCAGCGGCGGCGCCTCAATCGTTGAGCAGCGGGATCGTCTTGTAGTCCGGCGACTTCGGGACCGACTGCAGATAGGCGTAGATGTCGGCCAGGTCCTCGTTCGGCAACACCGCTTCCCGATAGGGCGGCATCTGCCGACTGGTCGTGCGGATGAAATTCGCCAGCGCCTCATACGGCAGGGGGTCGGGCGCGATCTTGGGACCTGCATTGCCGCCTTGCCCCACAGTCCCGTGACACTGGAAGCAGCCGTACTGCACGAAGAGGATCTTGCCCTTCTCGGCCGAGGCCGCGAGAGCCTCCAGCTGCCAGAGCAGCAGGGCCGCCATCGCCAGCCCGCAACAACGAACGCTACGCATGATTTCCCTTTCAACGCGGCTGCGAGATGACATCGACCATGGCCGGCTGGCCCGACTTGACGACCTCGACCGCCTTCTTGAGCACGCTGCCGAGCTCCTTCGGATCCGCCACCGGCCCCGATGTCCACCACCCCATCCCGGAGGCGATCTTCGAGTAGTCGATGTCGGGATTTTCGATGCGCGTGCCGACCGGCCCGTTGTCCTTGATCTCGGTGCCGAGATTTGCGACGCGGTTGCGCCGGTTCGACATGCGCTGCACGTGCATGACTTCCTGGTGATAGCCCTTGTTGTTGTGCACCACGCTCAGGAGCGGAATCTTGTGGCGCGCCGCGGTCCATAGCGCACCGGGCGCATACATCAGGTCGCCGTCGCCCTGGAGCGAGACCGAGAACCGACCGAGCGCCTTGTTGCCGTGCGCCGCACCGACCGACGCCGGCAGGCCGTAGCCGACGCCGCTGCCGCCGGAGCCGCCGAGCCAGTTGTGATGGCGCTCCATCTTCCAGAGCCGGTTCGGCCAGGTCCCGATGCCGGTGCGCGAGGCAACCAGCGAATAGTCCAGATTCTTGATGTGGGCCCACAGCTCCGCGCAGATCCGCGGGACGCTGATCGGGCCGGCATCCCAGCCGATAGCGGCGGCCTGCCGGGTGCGCTCGAGCCCCTGCTGCCAAGCCCTTCGCATCGCTTCGCCGCGCTTGTCGTAGGCCGCCTTGCGCTCGTTGGCGATCGCCGATTTCACCGCCTCGATCAGCGAGGGCAGCGAAGCCTCGGCGTCGCCCGCCATGGCAATGTCGACGGCCTGGAAGCGCTGGAAGTCCTGGTAGTTGGATTTCTGGTTGAGCTCCACCGAGCTGATGGTGATCAGCTTGGTGCCGGGCTTGACCCTTGATTGGCGCGTGCCGTGCCCGTGCTCCTGGGCATTGTCGATGAACAGATTGACCGTGTTCCAGAAGTCCGAGACTTCGAGGCCCAGGACCAGGTCGGCGTCGCGGATCAGCGCCTGCGCCTGCGTGCTCTGACAGAGGTGGTGCGTATTCGGGAAGTTCATCCGGTTGGCCTGGTCGATCACCGGCGCCTGAATGAGCTCGGCAAGCTCCACCAGCAGCTTGATTCCGTTCTGTGAGCGCGCCGTGCGGTCGACGACGATGACGGGATTTTCCGCATTCACGAGCAGCTTGACGGTCTCGCGCAGCGCGGCGACTTCGGCCTGGGGCGGCGCCGCCTTCACGTAGCGGGGAATGTAGAGCGAGCCCGTGTGCTCGCCCATGGCCTCTTCCTGCAGGCCGCCGTCGAGCGCGATCATCACCGGCTCATAGGGCGGCGTCATTGCCATCTTGTAGGCGCGCACCATCGATTGCGCGAAGTGCTGCAAGGAGACCGGATTGTCGTCCCACTTGGTGAAGTCGCGCACCAGCGCGTTGACGTCCTGGGCCGAGTGATAGGTCGGCACGCCGGGCGCGCGCTTGGCCGCGTCGAGATCGTTGCCTCCCATCAGGATGACCGGCACCCGATCGGCCCAGGCGTTGTAGATCGCCATGGTGGCATGCATCAGGCCGACGGTGCCGTGACAGAGCATCATCTGCGGCTTGCCGGTGGCTTTGAAATAGCCGTGGGCCATCGCGACCGACGACTCCTCGTGCATGCAGGTGATGAATTCGGGCTTGGTGTTCTTGCCGTAGTTGATCAGCGACTCGTGCAGGCCGCGGAAGCTCGACGCCGGGTTGGAGTAGCAGTAGTCGATATCGAGCGACTTGATCACGTCCACCATGAAGTCGGAGCTGGCACGGCCCGCCATCGGCTTCACGTCAGTGGCGACGTTGGCTTCCAGCGCGATCTGATGCGCCGTTGGTCGCACCGCGGCGGGAATTCTGGCCGCGCCCGTGGGCGGCGTGGCGGCATTCGCGCCGGTCGCGGAGGCGGCGCCGGCGACGGCTGCACCCGCCAGGAACTTGCGGCGGCTGACTTCGGGGCGTGAGTTCTTGCGAGCCATTGTGTCCTCCCTTTACTCGTCGCACGTGTACTTGTCGCAATGCGGCGCCGCGTGAACATCGCGCCGGATCGGCAGGCCTGTCAATCGATCCGGATGCCGCACGAGCGTCAGCCAAAAAATCGGCCCGGCTCAGGGCCGGGCCGACATCTCTGACTGATGCGATGGGATGGGCTTCAGCGCGGCTGCATCCAGACGTCGACCAGCGCAGGCTCGCCGGCCTTCACGGCCGCGACCGCCCGCTGGAGCGCAGGGCCGAGGTCCTTGGGGTCCTTGACCGGTCCGGTCGACCACCAGCCCATCGACGAAGCGAGCTTGGCGTAATCGATATCCGGGTTCTCGATGCTGGTGCCGACCGGCCCCGACGTGATGCCGAGATTGGCCACGCGGTTGCGCCGGTTGGACAGGCGCTGCACGTGCATGACCTCCTGGTGATAGCCACGGTTGTTGTCGACGATCGCCAGCGACGGGATCCGGTGATGCGCCGCGGTCCAGAACGCACCCGGCGCATACATCATGTCGCCGTCGCCCTGGATCGAGACCGTGAAGCGCCCAAGCGCCTTGTTGGCGTGCGCGGCGCCGATCGCGGCCGGCAGGCCATAGCCCTGGCCGGCGGCGCCCGAGCTGCCGAGCCAGCGATAGTGCTTGTCCATCTGGAAGATGCGGTTATGCCAGCCGCTCATGCCGATGCCGGCGTTCACCAGCGCCCAGTCCTCGCCCTTCACCGCCGCGTAGAGCTCGACGGCCAGACGCGCAGTCGAGATCGGGCTTGCATCCCAGCCGAGCGCCGCAGCCTGCCGGGTGCGCTCGCGGGCCTGTCGTGAAGCCTGCTTGAACGCCTCCGCCCGCTTCTCGAACGCCGCCTTCTTGTCGTTCGGGATCGCCGACTTCACCGCCTCGATCAGGAACGGCAGCGACGCCTCGACGTCGCCCGCCATGCCGATGTCGGTGACCTGGAAGCGCTGGAAATCCTGGTAGTTGGACTTGGTCAGGAGCTCGGAGCTGTTGATGGTGACGAGCTTGGTTCCGGGCTTGATCCGCGATTCCCGGATTCCGTGGCCATGCTCGTCGCCATTGTCAACGAACTGGTTGACGGTCGCCCACAAGTCGTGCAGCTCGAGGCCGACGATCAGATCGGCGTTGCGGATGAGGTTCTGCGTCTGCGCATTCTGATTGAGATAGTGGGTATTCGGCATGTTCATCCGGTTACCCTGGTCGATGACCGGAATCTGCAACAGCTCGGCGAGCTGCACGAGCAGGTCGACGCCGGTCTGCGAGCGCGCCGCGCGATCGGCGACGATCACCGGGTTCTCGGCTGCCACCAGGAGCTTCGCGGTTTCGCGCAGCGCGTTGAGGTCGGCGTGCGGCGGCGAGGTCGGCACGTAGCGCGGGATGTAGAGGTGCGGATCATCGACCGGCGCATCCTGCAGGCCCGCGTCGAGCGCGATCATCACCGGCCCGTAGGGCGGCGTCATCGCGTACTTGTAGGCGCGCACGAACGACTGCGCGAAGTGCTGGGCCGACACCGGCTGGTCGTCCCACTTGGTCATGTCACGCACCAGCGCGTTGATGTCCTGTGCCGAGTGGACCGTCGGCACGCCCGGCGGACGCTTGGACGCGTCGAGATCGTTGCCGCCGACGAGAATGAGCGGAACGCGATCGACCCAGGCGTTGTAGACCGACATGACCGCATGCTGCAGGCCGACGGTGCCGTGGCAGAGCATCATCTGCGGCTTGCCGGAGGCCTTGAAGTAGCCGTGGCACATCGCCACCGACGACTCCTCGTGCATGCACGTGATGAAATCCGGCATCACGTTCTTGCCGTAGTTGATCAGCGACTCGTGCAGGCCGCGGAAGCTCGACGCCGGGTTCGAATAAATGTGCTCGATCTTGAGCGACTTGATCACGTCGACCATGAAGTCCGAATTGGGCTTGCCAGCGAGGTGCGGCATGTCCTTCGGAATGCTGGTCTCGTTGGCGATCTGCTGCACGCTCGGCGGCACTGCGGCCGGCAGCCGCTTCACATCGGCGGCGGTCGTCGTTGCCGCCTTGGCAACGCTCGTCGACGCCGCGGCACCCGCCACGGCGGCGCCTGCCAGGAACTTTCGACGGCTCACCTCGGGACGTGACACTTTTCGGGCCATGATTTCCTCCTGATTGCCGCGATGCGGCGCAAGCTGGGGCAGGACGTCTAAGCTCAGGCAACGCACGCGCCCTGCCGGCGCGGCGCCCCTCAATGTCGCACGATCCCGCGCGGATTCAAAGGCACCCGCGAGGGGGCGAACCCTCGGGAGGCCGAGGGGAGAACCAGCCCCCCACACAAGCAATCAGCCCGGCTGGGAGGCCGGGCTGATGAAAGAGCCAATACCGCTTTGCTTACTCGGCAAGCAGCGGAATCGTCTTGTAGTCAACCGGCTTCGGAACCGACGACAGATAGGCGTGGATGTCCTCAAGGTCGGAATTGGGCAGCACTTCAACCTTGTAGGGCGGCATGGTGCGCCGGCTGGTGCGGATGAAGGTCGACATCGCTTCAAGCGGCAACGGATCCGGCGCGAGCTTCGGGCCGGTGATGGGCGAGCCCTGCCCCATCGTCCCGTGGCACTGCCAGCAGCCATATTTCATGAAGGCCTGCTTGCCCTTGGCGGCATCACCCGCCGCCAGCGTGGCACTCGACCCGAGGACAAGGCCGGCGGCAAGCGCCGCCAGCCCTAACGAACTACGAACAAGACGCATGTGTTTCACCTCAACGCGGCTGTGTGACAGAGTCGATGAGCGCGGGCTGGCCCTTCTTGACGACCGCCACGGCTTCCTTGAGTGCCGGTCCGAGATCCTTCGGATCGGAGATCGGGCCCTTCGCCCACCAGCCCATCGACCGCGCGAGACCTGCGTAGTCGACATTCGGGCTGTCGATGCTGGTGCCGATTGGACCGGCGGTCTTGCCGAGGCTCGCCACGCGGTTGCGCCGGTTGGACAGGCGCTGCACGTGCATGACCTCCTGGTGGTAGCCGCGATTGTTGTGCATCACGGTGAGCAGCGGAATGTCGTGATGCGCCGCTGTCCACAGCGCGCCCGGCGCGTACATCATGTCGCCGTCGCCCTGGATCGAGACCGAGAAGCGGCCGAGCGCCTTGTTGGCGTGCGCCGCGCCGACCGAGGCCGGCAGGCCATAGCCGAGACCGGACGCGCCGGAGCTTCCGAGCCAGCGATAGTGCTTGTCCATCTTGAACAGGCGCTCCGACCAGCCGCTGGTGTTGCCGGTCGACGTGACCAGCGCCCAGTCCTCGTCCTTCACGGCGTTGTAGACCTCGGCGTTGAGGCGAGCGGTCGAGATCGGGCTCGCATCCCAGCCGAGCGCCGCGGTCTGGCGCTGGCGTTCGCGGGCCGTCTGGTAGGCCTTCTTCAACGCTTCGCCACGCTTCTCGAAGGCGGCCTTCTTGTCGCCCGGGATCGCCGACTTCACCGCCTCGATCAGGAACGGCAGCGAGGTTTCCGCGTCCGCCGCCATGCCGATGTCGGTGACCTGGAAACGCTGGAAGTCCTGGTAGTTCGCCTTGGTGTTGAGCTCGACACTCGAGATCGTGATCAGCTTGGTGCCCGGCTTGATCCGCGACTCGCGCAGACCGTGGCCATGCTCCTCGCCGTTATCGATCCATTGGTTGACGGTGTTCCAGAAGTCCCGGCACTCCAGACCCACGATCAGGTCGGCATTGCGGATCAGGTTCTGCGCCGACGCCGTCTGATTGAGGTAGTGGGTATTCGGCATGTTCATGCGGCCCATCTGGTCAACGACCGGGACCTGCAGCAGCTCGGCGAGCTGCACGATATGCTTCACGCCGTCAGCAGTGCGCGCCATCCTGTCGACGACGATCACCGGATT
>Ga0209261_10000499_pt1 | contig 10566 bp, 9 predicted proteins | sample DOMMetBare1Fresh_FD_187470 | JGI IMG/M metagenome (GOLD analysis project Ga0209261, IMG submission 187470) | Wetland sediment microbial communities from St. Louis River estuary, USA, under dissolved organic matter induced mercury methylation -... | ecosystem: Environmental > Aquatic > Freshwater...
ACGCAGCGGGTGAACGCCTCCACGTCGTCCGGCTCGATCGCCGGGAACATCGCCACCCTCAGCTGGTTGCGGCCCAGCTTGCGATACGGCTCGACGTCGACGATTCCGTTGGCGCGCAACACTCGTGCCACGCGGGCAGCGTCGACGAGGGACGCGTCGAGGTCGATCGTGCCGACCACCTGGCTGCGCGCTGTCGGGTCGAGGACGAACGGGGTCGCGTACGGCGAGCGCTCGGCCCAGCCGTACAACCGAGCGGCCGAGTCCGCCGTTCGGGCCGTGGCCCACGTCAGGCCGCCGTGACCGACCAGCCACTCCACCTGCTCGGCCAGCAGGAACAGCGTGGCCAGCGCCGGAGTGTTGTAGGTCTGGTCCTTGCGCGAGTTGTCGATCGCCGTCGGCAGGTCGAAGAAGTCGGGCACCCAGCGGCCGGACGCCGAGATCTCCCCGACCCGCTCCAGGGCCCGCGGCGAGAACACCGCCAGCCACAGTCCGCCGTCGGAGGCGAAGGACTTCTGGGGAGCGAAGTAGTAGACGTCGCTCTGGGCGATGTCGACCGGCAGACCACCTGCGCCCGAGGTGGCGTCGACGAGCACCAGCGCATCGTGGTCCGCGCCCTCGACTCGGCGCACCGGGGCCATCACGCCGGTACTGGTCTCGTTGTGCGCCCAGGCGTAGGCGTCGATGCCGGCCTCGGCCATGGGGGCGGGCAGGGTGCCCGGCTCGGCCGAGATCACGCTCGGGTCGGCCAGGAACGGGGCACGCTGGGTGACCTTGGCGAACTTGCCGGAGAACTCACCGAACACCAGGTGCTGGGCCCGCTCCCGGACCAGCCCGAACGCGGCGATGTCCCAGAAGCACGTGGCACCGCCGTTGCCGAGCACCACCTCGTAACCGTCGGGCAGGTCGAAGAACGAGACCAGGCCCTCACGGACCCGCCGGACCACGGACCGGACCGGTGCCTGCCGGTGCGAGGTGCCGAGCAGGGTCCGACCGACGGCGGCCAGCGCGGCCACCTGTTCCGGGCGGACCTTGCTCGGGCCCGACCCGAACCGGCCGTCCGCCGGGAGCAGGTCGGCGGGGATGGTGGGGGTTGCGGGGTCGATGCCGTCGATGCTGCGGTCGGTGCTCGTCGCGGTCACCGTGCCATCCTCTCGCATCAGCCGGGAGGTCCGAGCGCCGACGGCCCGACCGGCGCCGCGGCGAGCAGGGCGGCGGCGATCAGGGCGTGACGACGCCGCGGCTCAGCGCCCGGTCCCATCCCTTCACCGCCGTCACCGGACGCGGCGGCGGTCCGACATAGCGGGCGGAGGGCCGGACCAGCCGACTGGTCAGCTTGTGCTCGAGGATGTGGGCAGACCAGCCCGCCATCCGGGCACAGGTGAACAGGGCCGGGAAGATGGCTGCGGGCACCTGGGCGTAGTCCAGCACGACGGCGCCCCAGTACTCCACGTTGGTGGCCAGGACCCGGTCCGGACGGCGCTCGTGCAGCTGGGCCAGGGCCTCCCGCTCCAGCGCCTCGGCGACCTCGTACCGGGGGGCGCCGAGCCGCTTGGCCGCGGCCCGCAGCACCCGGGCGCGCGGATCCTCGGCCCGATAGACCCGGTGCCCGAAGCCCATCAGACGCTCGCCACGGTCCAGCACGCCGCGCACGTAGCCGGCGGCGTCCCCGGTCTGCTCCACGGCCTCGAGCATGTGCAGCACCCGGGCCGGGGCGCCCCCGTGCAGAGGGCCGCTCATCGCCCCCACCGCACCGGACAGGCAGGCGGCGACGTCGGCCCCGGTGCCGGCGATCACTCGGGCGGTGAACGTCGAGGCGTTCATCCCGTGTTCGGCCGCCGACACCCAGTACGCGTCGACCGCGTCGACGTGCAGGGGATCGGGCTCTCCACGCCAGCGGATCATGAACCGCTCGACGACCGTCGTCGCCTTGTCCACCTCACGTTGGGGCACCATCGGCTTGTCCAGCCCGCGGGCGCTCTGTGCGACGTAGGACAGCGCCTGCACCGAGGCCCGGGCGAGGTCGTCGCGAGCCTGCTCGGCGTCGATGTCCAGCAGCGGCTTGAGGCCCCAGATCGGCGCGAGCTGGGCCAGGGCGCTCTGCACGTCGACCCGGACGTCGCCAGTGCGCACCGGCAACGGGAACGGCTCCGCCGGGGGCAGCCCGGGGTTGAACTCGTTGTCGACCAGCAGGCCCCAGACGCTGCCGAACGAGACGTGGTCGACGAGTTCCTCGATGTCCACCCCTCGATAGCGCAGGGCACCACCCTCGCGGTCGGGTTCCGCGATCGCCGTCTCGAAGGCGATGACGCCCTCGAGGCCTGGCACGAAGTCGGACATCGGTGTGGTCCTTTCGTCGACTGCCCCCGGCGGGTCGTCGCCGGGCACAGGAACGCCCAAGGTGGGGTGGAGCGGCGGGTCGGAAGTGGCGGGTCGGCGGTGGCGGGTAACGGTCACGATCGCCCGTGGGCATGACCTTCGCAAACTTCTCCTGTCCCGACCATGCGCCAGGCGGTTCGACCCCACACTGGTGCCGTGTCCGAGGTCAATGATTCACCCGACGGTGTGACCTACCCGACATTGCACGACCAGGCCAGACCCGACTATGCGGACGAGCGCGTCGCCTACGAGGAGCCGCAACTGGTCGAGGCCGATCTCGACCCGACCCCGCTCGGTCAGTTCGAGCGCTGGTACGAGCAGGCGCGGGCAGCGGCAGTGGCCGAGCCCAACGCCATGGTGCTGGCCACGACCCCGGGCGACGGTCCGCCGTCGGCCCGGACCATGCTGCTCAAGCAGGCCGATGCCCGCGGGTTCGTCTTCTACACCAACTACCTGTCCCGCAAGGCGGCCGAGCTGGACGCGGGCAGTGGGGCGGCGCTGGTCTTCCCCTGGCATGCGATGGCGCGCCAGGTGGTGATCCGGGGATCGGCCGAACGGGTGTCGGTCGAGGAGTCCCGGGCCTACTTCGTCACCCGACCGTGGGGTTCGCGGATCGGGGCATGGGCCAGCCACCAGTCGGCGGAACTGGCCGACCGGGCGGACCTGGAACGGCGCTGGGCCTCCCTGGCCGCACGGTGGCCGGACCGCGGCGACCCGGACGACGTCCCGCTGCCCGAGCACTGGGGCGGCTACCTCCTCAGGCCGATCGAGGTCGAGTTCTGGCAGGGTAGGCCCTCGCGACTGCACGACCGCTTGGTCTACCTGCCGGGAGGAACGATGGCCGACGGGTGGGGGCCCATCCCACCGATGGACGACGCGCGCGGCTGGCGCGTCGTGCGGCGGCAGCCGTGACGGCCCCCTCCCGCACCGATCGCAGCGCCGCAGAGGTCATCACGCCGACCGCGCGTCGGCAGGCCGCCCGCAAGTACTGGGTCGACATCGCCCTGTTCCTGGCCTGGATGGTGGCGGCCGTGCCCGGTGCGACCGGCATCCCGGTGCACGAGTGGACGGCGACCGGCATCGTCCTGGTGGTCACGATGCACGTGGTGATGCACTGGAACCGCGTGGTACGGCACGTCACCCGGCTGCGCGGACGCCTACGCAGCCAGGCCAAGCGGCTGACGGACGCCGCGATGTGGGTGCTCGCCACGACCGTGCTGCTCTCCGGCTTCGTGATCAGCGAGTCCGTCCTGCCCGGCCTGGGCATCGAGATCCAGCAGACGACCCTGTGGCTACGCCTGCACGCGCTGTCGTCGTCCCTGCTGCTCGTCGTCCTCGCGGTGCACGTGCTGGGCCACCGCGAGTGGATCGTCGCGCAGACCCGGGTGCTGCTGCAGCGGGGCCGTCGATGAGGGCCGTCGGTCGGGGACTGCTGGTCCTCGCGGTCTCCGCCGTTCTGGCCGGGGTGCTCTGGATCCTCGCCGAGCGGGTCGGCAGCCCGACCCCGACCGAGATGCGGCCGGGGCTGGACCAGCCGGCGATCGTCGGGCTGCAGCACACCGTGCAGTTCTTGGTCGTGGGAACGGTGCTCTGGGCGGCGGTCTGGACCGGGATCCGCCTGGTGGAATCGGCGTCCCGGCGACGCCCGCGGCGCTGACGGCCCCGTTCCCCCGGATCCGGAGCAGTCCGTCCTCAGCAGCGGCTAACGGACAGCCACCTCACGCGTCCGTTGATCAATCAAGTCCGGACCACCTCCTTTCCCGTGTACCGGGGAACCTACGACCGGATCCGCCGGTCGGCAACGGGGATCTCGGTCCGACACCGGAGGCTCGGACCCACCGTTCACCCGGACGGACGCCGATCCCTCACCCGTTCCCGCACCACTCACCCGTGCGGCGGCTGCGGGACCCGGCCGGGCGAGCCGATACCGGGGGTACCCCGACCCCTTCAGGAGGCTTCCCGTGCGTCGTCCCGCTTTGCTCACCCTCGTCGCCGTCCCGGTCTTCGCCCTGCTCGGCCAACTGCCTGCGCACGCCACGGAGTCGGAGAACCCTGCCGAACCGGCCAAGCCGAAGTGCAACGGGGTCGAGGCCACGATCGTGGCGCCGAAGGACGGTTCGCGGGTGGTCGAGGGCACGGACGGGGACGACGTGATCGTGGTCGTCGGTCGCGGCCGGGTGATCAAGGCAGGCGGGGGTAACGACACCATCTGCGGTTCGGCGCGGTCCGACGTGATCCTCGCCGGGGCAGGTGACGACGTCGTGCTCGCCGGGGGCGGCAACGACCGGGTCCGCGGCGGCTCCGGCAACGACACCGTGGACGGTGGCAAGGGCAACGACCGGCTCTCCGGCGAGGACGGCGACGACACCCTGCTCGGTGGGAAGGGCAACGACCGGATCTGGGCCGGCGCGGGCGACGACGTCGCGGACGGCGGAGCGGGCAACGACGCGATCTGGGGTCAGGACGGCAAGGACAGCTTGAAGGGTGGCGCCGGTCGCGACCGACTCCTCGGCGGCGATGATGATGACCAACTGGACGGTGGCGAGGGCCGCGACCACGTCGACGGTGCCCGCGGCAAGGACAGGATCAAGGCCGGCAAGGGCGACCACCGGGTGCGTGACCGCAGGGACACGGTCACCAGCACGGACGCCGGCGCCGGAGTTGTGGACCCCGGCACGGTCGCCGGCTGAGAATCGTCACCCCGATCGCTCGAAGGCGGCCGGGTCCACCACGACCCAGACCTGCGCCGCCAGCGCCAGCGCCCGGCCGTCCTGTCCGTACAGCGTGGTGCGGGTGCGGAGGGTCCGGGCGCTGCCGCCGTCCGTCACCCCCCGCACGACGCATCGCTCGCCCACCGCCGGACGGCGATCGATCCGGGCGGTCATCGTGCCGAGCACCATCGGCCGCCCGACCAGGTCGGCAGACCAACCCCCCGGGCAGTCCAACGCCGCCCAGGTGATCGGCAGGTCCACGCCGCCGTCCCCGGCGTCGAAGGCCGGGTGCGGCACCCAGGCGGCTGCCACGGTGCCGTCGGTCGGTTCGCCCGGGCCGGGCCGCAGCCGCAGGCCGTCGCCCTCGGCCCGACCGGTACCGCAGGCCAGGCATTCGGGGAACGGATGCCCGACCCGGCCCGGGTAGCGCGTCCCGGCGGCGACGGCCAGGGCGTAGGCGTGCGCCGGGTCGTCGTCCAGCGGCGGCACCGGGATCAGCAGGTCGCGGGCCTCGCCTGCCGGGACGGCCTCGGCAACGAGCAGGTCGCCGGCCAACAATCGCAGACCGGAGCCTCCGCCGTCGGCCGGCTCGATCGGGAACGCCTCGACCCGCATCGGGACATCCAGCGGGGGAGGCGCCGAGAGCCGGACCCGGACCGCCCCCCCGGCCCGGTCCAGCAGCGTCGCGAGCCGACCGCAGGTCCAGCCGCCGTTGCCCGAGGTCGCCGGACCGCGGAACCGGTGGGGGACGGTCAGGGTGCCGGGCAGGTCAGTCGTCACCGGCGGGCGCCGCTCGCGCGGAGTTCGGCCAACCGGGCCAGCGCTTCCGCCCGCTCGGTCGACAGGTCGACCAGCCGCTGCGGGTACCCGTGGGCGTAACCGTCCGCCGCATCCCACGGCTGGTGGGCCGTGGCCCCGGTCAGGTGGGACAGCTCGGGGATGTGCCGGCGGACATAGTCGCCGTCCCGGTCGAACCTCAGGCCCTGGGTGACCGGGTTGAAGATCCGGAAGTACGGGGCCGCGTCCGTGCCGGACCCGGCCGTCCACTGCCAGCCGTGGCTGTTGCTGGCCAGGTCCCCGTCGCGCAGGTAGCGCATGAAGTGGCGGGCGCCGTGCTGCCACTCGACGTGCAGATGCTTGATCAGAAAGCTGGCCACGACCATCCGGACCCGGTTGTGCATCCAGCCCTCGGCCAGCAACTGGCGCATCCCGGCGTCGACGAACGGGTATCCGGTGCGGCCGGCCTTCCAGGCCTGGAGTCGTTGCGACACCTGGTTCGAGGACGCCGGGTCGTCGTAACGCATCCGGGCGAATTCCGGGCGCAGGTAGTCCCGCGCCGAGTCCGGGTGATGCCACAGCACGTCGGCGTAGAACTCGCGCCAGCACAGCTCGGACCGGAAGACCTCGGCGCCCTTGCCAGTGCGTCGCGCGATGTCGGCCAGCAGGGTCCGGGGGTGGATCTCGCCGTACTTCAGGTGCACGGACAGGCCCGAGGTGGAGTCGGCCCCGGGTAGGTCACGGCGGTCGGCGTAGCGGGCCAGGCCGTCCTCACGGAAGGCTGCCCAGCGCTCGTGGGCGGCGGCCTCCCCGGCCGGCGGCAGTTCGAGCGTGCCGAGGTCGGGCTCGGCGGGCAGCTCCTGGCCGTCACGGCGGGGCGCCCAGCGCACGTCCACCCGGGGCGCCGGGCCTGGCCATCCGTGGTCCGACCACGCCCTGCGGAAGGGGGTGAACACCTGGAACGGCCGCCCGGAGCTGTTCAGCAGGGTGCCCGGGCCGATCGCGTACGGCGTGCCGGTGGCCACGAGCCGGACGCCGTCCTGCCCGAGGGCCTGCGCCACCGCGGCGTCCCGGCGCCGCCCGTACGGCCCGGCGTCCGCGCTGACGTGGACGGCGTCCGCGCCCGCCTCTCGGGCGACCTGGCGGACCACCTCGACCGGGTCACCGTGACGCACCAGGAGGTGACCGCCGAGCTCGGCGTCCAGGGCGCGCAGCGAGCGGACCAGCCAGGCCCGGCGGACGGGTCCGGCCGGTTTCCACAGGGCGGGGTCCAGGACGAACAGCGGGACGACGCGCCCGCCGTCACGCACCTCGGCTGCCGCCGCGCCGAGTGGCGGGTGGTCGTCGAGGCGCAGGTCCCTGCGCAGCCAGAGCACCGTCGTCCTCACGCGGGCGAACATACCCACCACCCGTCGGTCCCGCCCGTCACGGCGCCCGCTGTCGGGCGGGTCCGCGATCGGGAAGAATCGTGCCGGTGAGCGACCTGATCGACACCACCGAGATGTACCTGCGGACGATCTTCGAGCTGGAGGAAGAGGGCGTCGTCCCGATGCGGGCCCGGATCGCCGAGCGGCTCGGCCACTCCGGGCCCACGGTGTCGCAGACGGTGGCCCGGATGGAACGCGACGGTCTGCTCCACGTCTCTGGCGACCGTCACCTCGAACTGACCGACTCCGGGCGGGTCAAGGCCACCCGAGTGATGCGCAAGCACCGGCTCGCCGAGCGCCTGCTGCTGGACGTGATCGGGCTCGAGTGGGAGCTCGTGCACGAGGAGGCCTGTCGCTGGGAGCACGTGATGAGCGATCACGTCGAGCGCAAGCTGCTCGCGTTGCTGCCCGAGCCGTTCGAGTCGCCCTACGGCAACCCGATCCCGGGTCTGGCCGAGCTGGGCGACGAACGAGCCGGAGCAGGCGAGTCGGTCCGCGCGCGAGTGGTCGCCCTGCCCGAGGCCTTGGGTCCGGAGCACGGGGGGGACGGCGGGTTTGCGGGCGGGGTCATGGCGGAGGCCACGGCGGAGTTCACGCTGGAGTTCACGGTGCGCCGGCTCGGCGAGCCGTTGCAGGGCGACCGCGACCTGCTCGGCCGCCTGCTCGCCGCCCGGTGCATGCCGTCCCGGCGTGTCGCGGCGCGCCGGAACGGCGCCACGATCCGTGTCCGGGGCGAGGGAGGGACGGTCGAACTGACCGCCTTCCATGCACAGCACGTGTTCGTCGAGGCGCCCTGAGGCCCGTTCGAACACCGCGCGTCACGCAGGGTGACCAGATTGCTCCGACCGGCCGACACGAGTCGATTCATGGTTATCGAGATGTGACATCGCCCGAAGGGCTCGGGTAGCGTGCGAACCGCTTTCCCGCCCCGGGGAAGGCCTTCGGGCGGACGCCGAGCTCTGCCACCGACCGGAGACGTCACACACCGCTGGCAGAGGCGGGGGACCCACCTTCGGGGTCTCGCTCTCGCTCCCCGGTCGCAAGCCGGGAGCGGATCGGGACTCCTCGGGGTGAAGCCGCGGGCAGTTCGACGGCGACCAGACGGGCGCCGGCGGGCGGCTCTCGGCCGGGTGACTTCTCCCACCCGAACCCGACAGCTCACCTCGTAGGCGTCCGGAGAGGTTGACCGTGACCGAACGCGGCACGGCGCGCCACCGCGCGCCGAACAGGGCGATCACGCCCCTGACGACGATCAGCACGGGGCTGTCCCGCTCCGTGGGTGACCACGCCGAGGCACTCGGACGCAGCGGCGCAGCCATCGCGATGTCCTCGGGACTCGTGGCGTCGATGGCTCTCCCCGCGAACGCGGTGGGGCAGCCGGCGATCGTCCCACCCCGTACCCCGCAGACCGCCAGCCTGCCGGCCCTCCCGGTGTCGGCGCTCGCGGCGAGCCTGGTCGGGGGCACGCTGAGCCGGGCGCAGCTCACCGCGCCCTCCGGGGTGGAGGTGTCCTTCGACGCCGGCGGCCTCACGGCGAGCGCCCCGGCGTCGAGTCGTGCCGCGGTGCGGGCCGAGCGCGAAGCGGCTCGCCGGGTGGCCGTCCAGCAGGCCGCCGGTGTGGCGACCCCGACGTCCGTGGTCGAGTCCGTGGCCGCGAGCTCGGCCGCGAACTCGGGCGCGACGTCCGCCGCCACCCGGGACGCCGTCGTCGCGGTCGCCAAGCTCTCGGCTGCTCGCAAAGCGGCCGCGAAGCTGGTCGAGGCGAAGCGCGCGGCAAAGGTCGCGGCCGCGAAGCGGGCCGCTGAGAAGGCGGCTGCCAAGAAGGCCGCGGCCGAGAAGGCCATCGCGGCGAAGGCCTCCACCACAGCCGCGGCGTCCACCACGAAGAAGGCGGCGACGGTGGTCGCCGGCGCCCGGGGCTCGGCGGTCGTCGCGCTCGCCGCGCGCTACATCGGGGTCATGTACCGCATGGGCGGGACGACGCCGCGGGGCTTCGACTGCTCCGGCCTCGTGCAGTACGTCTACAAGCAGGTCGGGATCAGCCTGCCCCGCACGGCCCAGGCGCAGATGAACGCCACCACCCCGATTCCCGCGTCCCAGGCCAAGCACGGCGACCTGGTCTTCTACATCAGCGGTGGCTACGCCTACCACATGGGCATCGTGACCAGCTCCGGCCGCATGATCGACTCTCCGCGCACCGGGAAGTCGGTCCAGGAGCGGGCGATGTTCGCCGGCACCAAGGTGTATCGGCGCGTCACCCGCTGACGCAGGGCCCTCACCCGACAGGTTTGCATGATCACGCCTACGTCGGGGGAGGAGCGCCGGACCCGACCTTCCCGCCGGTGCACACCCCTCCGTCGCACCCCTCCGTGATCATGCAAACCTGTCGGGTCTCACGCCGGTGAAGGCCGTTCGGCTTGCCTTGATCCCCCCTGAGCGCCCGGTCGACGCGGTCGGAGCACGCGCCATCGTGTCGCGGCGAGAAAGGCCTGGGCCTATCCCAGGGTGGTTGCATACCCTGTCCCTCGACAGCGCGCAGCCGCTGCCCGGGAGGTCTCGATGCACGACGCGGTACGCAGTGTGGCCGCCGCACTCTCCAGTGCGGTGCCACCGAGTACCCACGCGTGCCACCACGAGGCGTCGTTCCCGACAGGGGACGGCGCCTCTCGTCGTCCCGGGCAGTCTGCATGTTGGTCGGTGTGGACGGATCTCCCGTCCACCGGCGGCCGGTCGGTCGCCCCGGTCGTGACGTCGCCAGCCAGGGGCGTCCCGAGGTCGAGGGGGTGAGCGGTGTGCGGACCCTGGTGCTCAACGCCGGGTACGAGCCACTCGCTGTGGTGTCGTTCCGTCGAGCCATAGTGCTGGTGCTGGCGGGAAAGGCCACCGTGCTCGCGCACGGGGCGCATCCCGTGGTGGGTGGCTCGGTCACCCTGCCCCGCCCCTCGGTGATCCTTCTCGGCCGCTATGTGCGAGCTCCGCACGGCCGCGCCGTCCCGGTCAGCCGGCGCGGTGTGCTGCGTCGGGACGGGCATCGCTGCGCCTACTGCGGCGGGCACGCCACGACCGTCGACCACGTGCTGCCGCGCAGCCGGGGGGGCAAGGACTCCTGGGAGAACCTCGTCGCCTGCTGCGTGGGATGCAACAACGCCAAGGGCAACCGGACCCCGGAGGAGAAGGGTTGGTCACTCCGGGTACGCGCCTACGCGCCACGTGGGGCGGCCTGGTTGGTCCGCGCGGTCGATCACCGGGACCCGGCGTGGGACGAGTTCCTGCAA
>Ga0209261_10000500_pt1 | contig 10565 bp, 7 predicted proteins | sample DOMMetBare1Fresh_FD_187470 | JGI IMG/M metagenome (GOLD analysis project Ga0209261, IMG submission 187470) | Wetland sediment microbial communities from St. Louis River estuary, USA, under dissolved organic matter induced mercury methylation -... | ecosystem: Environmental > Aquatic > Freshwater...
CGGCGCCGAGGACGTGGCTGCTCAGGAACCGCGGGGAGGTTGCGCGGGCCGGTGAGGGGCGGCGGGGTCCGCGCGCGGCAGCGGGCCAGGCGGAGCTCCCGCTCGCCGGGTGAGGGGCCGATCGGGGCCGATCCCCACCCGGCGCTCCCACGATACCGGCGCCGTGGGCCACGTCCCCGCCCCGAGTCACCCATCTGACGAGTCTGTTTCGTTACCCTGTGCCGAGTCAGGGATCGGGGCGCGTGACCATATCCGCGGTTTCAACACGGCGGCCGTGCCCATTGGCCGGCCGGGGACGCGATGCGCGACGACCTGTCGGACATCTGGGGTACATATGTTCAGGTGCGCCGGACCGCCCGGGCACTGACCGGCGCTCGCCGTCAGCGACGGGCGGCGCGCCGTCCGGCAGCCATGGAGGAACCATGACCATCTCGAGATCGCCGATACCGGCCCGCCGCCGCCGCGCCCGGCTCGACGCGCGGCGCGAGGTCGTGCTGCACCACGTGACCGACGGACCGGCGAAGGGCTGGCTCCACACCCACGGGCTCGCCGTGCACGGACACCCGGAGCTGGAGATCCGAGACGTGCCGCTCTTCCTCGGGCCGCTCGCGAGCAGGCTCCTGAACGACATCGCGGAATACCTGCTCAACGACGCCCGGAAGCCGCTCCTCGCGGGAGAGCGCATCGCGTTCGGGCGCCGGGAGATCCAGGTCCTGGCCTCGGCACCGGACGAGGCGGCGGGATACGACGCGAACCACTACGCGGGCTACGTCCGGCTCGTCCTCGTGGACCCGTCGGGGGCGGAGTGCCTCTGCGACGAGTGCGCGAGGGAGCGGAAGAAGCCGCTGAACTGAGCGTCACGTCGCGCCGGAAATGGGCGAGTGCCATATCCGCGGATTCAAGCGGGCCGAGAGCGGGGCGGAGGATCGGGGCGCGGTGCGCTGGACACGCCAAGGGCGCGTCCTCCCCGGCGCTCCGCGCGGCCCACCGCTCCGGCTGCGCCCGTAGCGCGGCGGAGCGAGGCGGCCCGGCTGCAGCCGCCGCGCTACCGCGGCGCGTACACGATCGGCTGCCTCGCCAGGATGAACCGGTCGATCGCGTCGATCGCCCAGCCGGGAAGGCCGATGAGCTTCACGCCGCAGCCGGTCGGCTGGCGGCCGATCGTCGCGCTCTTCTCGCGGACGAAGGCGACCTCGCCGTCGACGTCCACCTTGCGCCCGTCGGCGAGGCCGAGCCGGACGGCGAGGCGGGTCCCGACCGGCGGCGGCATGGCGGAGGCGATGAACACGCCGCCCGAGTCGATGCGGCGGCTCGCCCCCACGTAGAAGTTGTGCTCCGACACGAGGCTCACGTTCACCTCGACGCGGGTCGGGACCGGGCGGGCGCGCGGCTCGTCGACCAGCTCCTCGTCGATGAGCGCCATCAGGTCCACGTTGGCGCTCCGCGAGCGCGGCGACGCGAGCGGCGTGGCGGGGTCCGCGAGCGACTGCGACGGGAACCCGCCCGCGCCGCCGGCGGCCGGGATCGGCGGAGGCGCGGCAGGCACGGCCCCCGCCGGCCGCTCGACCACCACGAGCGGCTTGGAGAGCACCTCGGCGCGCGCCAGCGCACGCTCGGCGCCGGCGACCGCGGCGAGCGGCTCCACGATCTCGCGGGACGGCGCGACCATCACCACCCGCACCCCCACCTTGGCCGCGTTCTGGGCGGTGGTGAGGGCGGGGCCCCAGGTCCCGTCCGGCGCCGCCGGCAGGAGGAGCACGATCACGTGCGGCGCCGCCACGCGCACGATCGCCTCCAGCTCACCCGGCCCGGGCACGCAGTACGTCGCGTAGCCCGCACGGTCGAGGTGCAGGTGGAGTGCGATCGAGACGTCGGCGTCGGAGCCCACCACCAGAACGCGCGACGCCACCGGGGCGCCGGCGGGGCTCACGCGGTGCGGCCCCCCGTCTCCATCATGATGCGCCGCTCGAGGTCGGCGCGGAACGTGGCGTTGGCCAGCGCGGTGTCGAGGGAGATGCGCTTCGCCTCGTGGAGCCGGTAGAGGTACTGGTCGAACGAGTGCATGCCCAGGTCGGCGCCGGCCGTCTCCATGTACTGCTTGAGCTCGTTCACCTTCGTGCCGTCGCGGACCAGCTCGCGCACCGTGCTCGTCGCGAGCAGCGCCTCCACCGCCGGGATGAGCCCGGTCGCGTCGGCGCGCATCAGGAGCCTGAGCGCGAGCACCGCCTGCATGTTGTCGGCGAGGCGCGCCCGCACGTTGTCCTGCTCCTCGGCGGGGAAGAGCCCGACGAGGCGCCCGATGGCGCGGGGCACGTCGGGCGTGTGGAGGGAGGTGATGACGAGGTGCCCGGTCTCGGCCGCCTTGAGGCAGATGTCGGCCGACTCGCGGTCGCGCAGCTCGCCCACCATCACGATGTCCGGGTCCTGGCGGAGGGCGGCGCGCAGCGCGTCGGTGTAGCTCGCGGTGTCCGAGCCCACCTCGCGCTGGATGACGAGGCCCTTGCCGCCCGCGAAGATGAACTCGATCGGATCCTCGACCGTGATGACGTGCAGGCGCTCCTGCTGGATGATGTAGTTGATGAGCGAGGCGATGGTCGTCGACTTGCCGTTCCCGGTCGCACCCGTCACGCAGATGAGACCGCGGCGCGCCTCGGCGATGGTCCGGACCACCGGCGGCAGGTTGAGCGTGTCGAAGTCCGGGATCTGGAACGGGATGGTGCGCATCACCGCGCCCCAGCTCCCCCGCTGCTTGAAGATCGAGGCGCGGAACCGCGAGACCCCCGGGAGCGAGTAGCTCCGGTCCACCTCGCGGAAGTCGAGCGGCGAGAAGCCCGAGCCCGGCGCCTGCAGGACGAAGTTGGCGATCGCCTCGGTGTCGGCGTGGCTGAGCGGCGGGTACTTCGCCGCGAGCAGCTCGCCGAACACCCGGTAGGTGGGCGGGTAGCCGACCTCGAAGTGCACGTCGCTCGCCTGCCGCTTCACGGCGAGCTGAAGAAACGAATGGAACATCTCCTCGCTGAGAGGCCCCTGACCTTCCATGGCGCTGGAGTCTACCCCGCGGGGCCACGGCCCGGGGAACCCGCGGCGGCGGAGGGCTGCGTGCGATCGCGCGAGAAGGCGTCGGTGTCGGTCCGCTGCACACCGGCCGCGCGGGATGCTCCGGAAAAGCGAAAGGCCGCCGGGTACCCCCCGCGGCCTCTCGAGCTCGGCGCCGCTGGCGCCGTGTTCTTACGTGACGTCGTCGAGCGCCTCGTGGACGTGGGACGCGCGACGGGGGGAGGAGTCGAGCTTCCGGCCTGATCTCGACTTGGACGTGTGACGGGAGGTGGCCCTGCCGTTCGAGCTTTGGGGCTGGAGTATCGTCATGGGCAGGGTCCGTGGCCGGCCTCCGGCGGGACTCGCCGAAGGGTGAATACAAGGTCCATGCCGCGGCCGTCCTCGACGCGGGGCGGCCATTTGGCGAGTGTTTGGGCGCGCCTCACCCGTGACGGGCCGGTAAGAGTGAGGGTCAGTGCACACGCGCGGGTGTCACCCGACCCCTGTCGCCGACGAATCCTCGACCCGGGCGACGAGCGGGGTTAGCCAAGTGGCATGTTCGCGCACGTCGAGGACGTCTCGTCGCGGCTCGCATCCGCGGGGTACCTGCCTTCGCGGGAGATCGCGACGGCCGTGTTCCTCGCCGACCGCCTCGAGAAGCCGATCCTGGTCGAGGGGCCTGCGGGCGTCGGCAAGACCGAGCTGGCCCGGGCGTTCGCGGAGGCGTCCGGGAGGCCGCTCGTGCGCCTCCAGTGCTACGAGGGCCTCGACGAGGCCAAGGCACTCTACGAGTGGGAGTACGCGAAGCAGCTCCTCTACACCCAGCTCCTCAAGGATCGGATCGGCGAGACGGTCGAGGGCGCGGGCACGCTCGCCGAGGCGGCCGACCGGATCGCCGGGGAGGGGAACGTATTCTTCTCCGAGCGCTTCCTGCTGCCGCGGGCGATCCTGAGGGCGATCACGAGCGACGTGCCCGCGCTCCTCCTGGTCGACGAGATCGACAAGGCCGATCCGGAGCTCGAGGCGTTCCTGCTCGAGGTGCTGTCGGACTGGGCGGTGACGGTGCCGGAGATCGGCACGATCCGCGCGCGCCACGTGCCGCGCGCCGTCCTCACCTCGAACGCCTCGCGCGACCTCTCCGACGCGCTCAAGCGGCGCTGCCTCCACCTCTACCTCGACTTCCCCGCGCGCGAGCGGGAGCTCGCCATCGTGCGCGCGAAGGTGCCCGAGGCGGCCGAGGCGCTCGCCCGCGCGGTCGTGGGAGCGGTCCAGAAGCTCCGCACCTTCGACCTCAAGAAGGCGCCGTCCATCTCGGAGACCCTCGACTGGACGCGCGCGCTCGCGATCCTGAACGCGGACCGGCTCTCGCCAGAGCTGCTCGACGAGACCCTGAACCTGGTCCTCAAGTACGAGGCCGACGTCGCGCGCGCCCGCGAGCGGCGGGGCGAGCTGCTCGCGGCGGCGCAGGTCTGAGCCGCCTCACTCGTCCTCGGGGACGATCGCCTGGGCGCCGCCCGCGGCGCCGTGGCCCCGCTGGCGCGAGCCGACCTGCACGATCTCCTCGGACGGGAGCAGGAACGCGGTCAGCCGCCCGCCGTAGACGCAGCCGGTGTCGATCCCCACGCAGCGCGCGGCCGGCGCCTGGGGCGGCACGTCCTGGGCCGGCGCGCCGAGGCTCTGCGGGTGGTGGCCGTACACGATCCGTCGCGGCCCGCGCCAGGCGAGCGGCCAGCGGCGCACGCCGGGCTCGCCCGCGTCGCCCCGGTCGCGCGCCGCCGGGCGTCCCTCCGCGTCCACGTAGCGCAGCTTGATGACCCAGTCCGGCGGCTGGAGCGGGATGGGGATGCCGGGCAGGAACCCCGCGTGAACGGCGGTCCAGCCGGAGCCGAGCGCCAGCGAGCGCGGGAGCGCCGCCAGCCACCCGAGCGACTCGTCGCCGAGGCGGGCGTGCTCCGCGGCGCGGCGCGGGTCGAACGGGCGCATGGGGTTGCGGTAGCCCGGCTCGCCGCGGCGGCGCGCCTCGTGGGCCGCCCAGCGGAGGTGCTTCTCCTCGTGGTTGCCGAGCACGCACTCGGCCCCGAGCTCGCGCACGCGCCGCACCACGCCCACGGGATCCGGGCCGCGATCGAGGAGGTCGCCGAGGAACACCAGGCGGTCGCGCCCGGCGTCGTGCTCCACCGTCCGGAGGAGCTCGTCCAGCTCCTCGAGGCACCCGTGGACGTCGCCGATGACCACCGTCCGCCGGGGGGGCAACATGGGTCGCCAGTCTAACCGCGGGAGCGGTCGGGCGCCGGCTCAGGGGCTCCGGCCGAGCCGGAGCGGGGCGTCGAAGCCGGCGGCCACCGCCTGGGCTTGCTCGTCGTCGAAGGTTCCGCCCGGGCGCCGATCGGCCACGCGCCAGGCCGGCCCCTCGCGCGCCAGGAGGTACTCGCTCACGGTCCGTGTGGGTGGAGCGGCGGGCGCGCCGGCGACCCAGCTCCGCTCGTCGACCAGGACCAGCGCCGTGCCGCGCGGGCCGCGCCGCACCCCGAGCAGCTGGAACCACTCGAGCACCCTCCCGCGGGCGGCCTCGCGCCAGAAGGCGAGGGGGTGATCCTCGCCCCGCGCCGCGCACGCCGCGATGGCGTCGAGCGTCCGCGCCGCGAGCTGCGCCTTCGCCCGCGCGTACTCCGCCTCGGAGGGCCGCGCCGCGCGGCCGCGCTCGTCCACGCGCGGCCCGGCGAAGCGCACGGCGTCGAGGAAGCGCAGCGCCGCCCGGGCCGGGCCGCGCAGCAGATCCTCGGGCGGAGCCCCCTCCGGCGCGGCCGGGGCGGAGGCGAGGGCGAGGGCTGCGAGGAGCGAGAATGTGGTCACGTGTCTTCCCCCGACGTGGCGATTCCGGACGTGACGTTCCGTCGCGCGCGCTCGGCCGGCAAACCGCGTACGGGCTGCCGCCCCGCACCGGGAGCGGTGGCTAGATTGGCGGGCGATGCCGGGGATAGACTCCGCCGGCGGACACCCTCCGGCCGGCACGCCCTCCTCCCGCATGGACCCCAAGCGCGTCCTCATCGTCGAGCCGGACCACGCCTTCGCGCTGTCGCTCGCGTCGCTGTTCCGGGAGGACGGCCACGCCACGGCCGTCGCCGCGAGCGCCGCGGAGGCCGAGCTCGAGATCGCGAGCCGGCGCCCGTCGCTCGTCGTGGCGCGGGCGGAGCTCCCGGACCTCTCGGGGTTCTCGCTCTGCGCCCAGCTGCGTCACGACCGGGCCACCGCGTCGCTGCCGGTGATCCTGTACTCGTCCGACACCCCCCCCGAGTCGCTCGCCGACCACGCCCGGACGCCGTGGGCGGCGAACGGCTACCTGGCGATGCCGCTCGACACCGACGCGCTCAAGAGGCTCGGGGCCCGCATCCTCGCCGCGGCCGAGCCGGTGGAGAGCGCCGACGACGCGGTGATCGAGATCGACGAGGTGGTCGAGGACGAGCCGCCGCCCGCGCCCGCCGCCGCAGCGTCCGGGCCCGAGGGCCCGGCGCCCGCCGTGGGCCCCGGCGCGCCACCGCCCATGCCGGCGCGGCCGCGGCGCTCGGCGCTCACCGACGAGGACCGGCTCTTCGCCGACCGTGCCTTCCAGTCGATCTCCGAGCACCGCGAGGTCCTCGCGGCCGAGGCGCAGCGGCGCCGGCCGCCGGCGCGGCGCGACCTGCTCCAGACGCCGGAGGCGCGCATCGAGGCGCTGCGCGACGACCTGCGCTGGCGCGAGGCCCAGATCGCCCGGCTCGCCGAGATCTGGGAGGTGCGCGATCGCGAGCTCGCCTCCTTCGACGAGCGCCAGCACGCGAAGGACGTGGAGGTGCAGGGGCTGAAGCTGCAGGTCGAGGAGCTGCTGCGCCGGCTCGCCGGCGCGCGCGACCTGTTCGTGGAGAAGGAGCGCGAGTTCGGCGCCTCGATGGACGGCCTCCTGCTCGAGAAGTTCGGCCAGGAGAAGGAGCTCATCGAGGTGGTCGCCCGCAGCGAGCGCCGCATCCACGAGCTCGAGCGGGAGGTCCGGCGCCGCGACGACGACCTCGCCCACCGCAAGCTCGCCCTCGACCAGGCGCAGGAGGAGATCGCCCGGCTCGACCGCCAGGCCCGCGCCGACCTCGCCCGCTCGGAGGCCCGGGAGGCGGAGCTCCAGGGCGAGATCGCACGGCGGACGGAGGAGCTCGCGGCGCTCGACGTCGAGCGCGCGGCGAGCGAGCGCGCCGCGGTCGCGGCGGCGCGCGAGGCCGCGGCACGGCTCGAGGAGGTCCAGGCCGCGCGCCGCGGCGGCGAGGCGGACCTCGAGCGCGCCCGCGCCGAGCGCGACGCGGAGGCCCGCGCGCGCGAGGGCGCGCTCGCCGAGGCCGCCGCGCGCCAGTCCGCCCTCGCCGCCGAGCGGGACGAGGGGCGCGCGGAGGCGGCGCGGCTGCGCGCCTCGCTCGCCGCCAGGGTGGGGGAGCTCTCGGCGGCGCTCGCCGAGGCGGAGGCGGAGCGCGAGCGCTCGGTCGCGGCGGCGCGCGAGGCGGCCGCGGGGCTCGAGGCCCGCATCGAGGATCGCGAGGCGGCCATCCGCGACCGCGAGGCGCGGCTGCGCCTGCTCGACGAGGAGTACCGGGGATTCCGCGACGCGGCGCGGGCGCGCGAGGAGGACCTCGGCCGGGAGGTGCAGGACCACCTCGAGCAGATCGGCTCGCTCGAGGGAGAGCTGGAGGGGCTCGGCCGCGAGCTCGCCGACCGCGAGGAGGAGCTCCGGGCCGAGGCCGACCAGGCCCGCGAGGCGCTCCTCCAGGAGAAGGCCGCGGCGGGCCGGGCCGCCACCGAGGCGCTCCGCGCCGCCGAGGCCCGCGCGGAGGCCGCCGAGAAGATGCTCGCCGGCGCCGAGCGTGCGCTCGACGAGGCGCGCGCCGACGGCGCGACGGCGGGGCGCGCCGCCGCCGAGGCGCGCGCGCTGCTCGAGGCCGCCGAGGCGGCGAGGACCGAGGAGCGCTCCGCGGCGCGCGATCGCGTCCAGCGAGCGGAGGACGACGCCGAGCGTGCGCGGCGCGAGGTCGAGGGGGTCGCCCGCGAGCGGGACGCGCTGCGCGCCGCGCTGGAGGCCCGCGAAGCGGAGCTCGGGGCCCGCGAGGCGGCGCGCTCCGAGGCGGCCGCCGCCGGCGACGCGGCGCGCGCCGAGGTCGCCCGCCTCCGGGCCGCGGTGGAGGAGGGCGCGGCGGCGCTCGGCGCCGCGGAGGCGGAGGCGTCCGGGCTCGCCGAGACGCTCGAGGCGGCGCGGGCGGAGCTCGGGCGGGCCACCGCCCGCGTCGCGGAGATCGAGGCGGAGTCCGGTCGCGCCCTCGCCGCGCTCGGGGCGGAGCTCGCCGCGGAGCGGGCCCGGGCCGGGGCCGCGGAGGGAGCCCGCGACGAGGCGCGCGCCGCGCTCGAGGCGGCGTCGGCGGCCGCCGCGGAGGAGCGCGAGCGGGCCGCTCGCGAGGTGGGCGAGGCGCGCGCCGAGGCCGCGCGCGCGGTCGACGCCGTGGCGGAGGCGCGCCGGTGGGCGCAGCGGCGCGAGGGCGAGCTGTCCGTCGAGGTCGCGGCCCGCGGCGAGCGGCTCGCCTCCGCCGAGGAGCGGCTCGCCGGAGCGGAGCGCGCCCTGGCCGAGCGCGAGGCCCGCCTCGCGGAGGCGGAGGAGGCCCGCGGCCGCGCCGAGGGCGCGCTCGAGGCCGCCCGGCGCGAGGCGGCGGCCGCGGTCGAGGCCGAGGCGCGGAGCGCGCGCGAGGTGATCGACGCGCTCTCTCGCGAGACCGAGCGCCGCGTGAAGGAGCTCGAGGGGCGCCTCGCCGACGCCGAGGGGCGCGAGGCGGCGGCGCGCGCGGACGCGGAGCGGCTCGCGGCGGAGCTCGCCGCGGCGCGCGAGGACGCCGCGCGCGCCGAGGCGGGCCGGCAGGAGGAGGCGGCCCGGACCGCCGCGGCGGTGGCCGAGGCGGCCGCGGCGCGCGACGCCGCCGCCGCGGAGGGGCGGGCGCGCGGCGAGGCGCTCGAGGCGGCCCTCTCGGCGGCCTCCGCCGAGCGCGACGAGGCGCGGGCGCAGCGCGAGGCCCTCGCCGCCGAGCTGGAGGCGCGCGACGCGGAGCGCGCCGCGCTCGGCGAGGAGGCGCGCGACGCCGCGGCCGCGCGGGACGCGGCGCGGGCCGATCGGGCCCGGCTCGAGAAGGAGCTCTCCGAGGCGGCCGAGGCGCGCGCCGAGGCCGACCGGCGGGCGCAGGCGCGCCTCGCCGCGGTGGTGGCCGAGAACGACCGGCGCGAGGAGGAGCTCCTCTCGGAGCTGTCCCGGAAGACCGAGGCGGCCGAGGCGCTGCACGCGCGCTTCGAGTCGCTCTCGGCGGAGCGGGCCGAGCGCGAGGCGGCGCTCGGGCAGGAGCTCGCCGCCCGGGCCGAGGCGCTGCGCGCCGCCGAGCGGCGGGAGCGGGTCGCCGCCGAGGACGCGCAGGCGCGCGCCGAGGAGCCGCGCCGGCGGCTCGCCGAGCTGGAGGAGCGGCTCGGGTCGGTCGGGGCGATGCGCGAGGCCGCGGAGTCGGCGCTCGCCGAGGCGAGGCGGGAGCTCGAGCTTCGCGAGGCCGCGCGCGCGGCGGCGGCGGAGCGGGCCCAGAAGGGCGAGGCGCGCCTCGTCGAGGTCGAGGGGGCGCTCGCCGCCGCGCACCGCGACCGCCAGCGCATCGAGACCGAGCAGCAGGCGCGCATCGCGCGGGCGGAGACGCGCGCGGCCGAGCTGGCGGCGCGCGCCGACGAGGGGGCGCGGGCCGCCGCGGCGCTCCAGTCCACCCGGGCGCGCGCGGCCGAGCTCGAGGGCGCGCTCGCCCAGGCCGGACAGGCCCGGGCGCGGGTGGAGGCGGAGCTGTCGCAGCGGGTGGCCTCGGCGGAGGCGCGCGCGGCCGAGGCGGCGCGGAGGACCGAGCTCGTCGCCTCCGAGCGGCGCGAGGCGGAGGCGCGGGGGGTCAAGGCGCTGGAGGAGGCGCAGGCCCGCTTCCGCGAGGAGCTGCAGCGCCGCGATCAGCAACGCGTCCAGGAGGTGCAGCGCCTCCAGGCGACGCTCCAGGAGCGCGCCCGTCGCGAGAAGGCGCTGGAGATGGAGCTGGCCCGGGCGCGCGCGAGGCCGTCCGGGGAGCCGATCCCGGCAGGGGGCGTCGTCGCCGACGTGGTTTCGGGGAAGAAGGAAGGCGAGTAGCGGCTCGCGGTCGGGCCGCGCCTCAGCCCGGTCCCGCTCCGGGGTCGGCGGTCACCGTCGCGTCGCGCCTTCGCCCGGGCGCGTCGCGCATGCCCGGCGCGTGCGCGCGCACCGCGTTGCGCCCGGCGCGCTTCGCCGCGTAGAGCGCCGCGTCCGCGGCGTCGACGATCGAGGCGAGGTCGCTCCCGTCCTCCGGATACACCGCCACGCCGACCGAGATGGTCACGTGGCCGAGCTCCGAGGCCGGGTGGCCGATGCAGGCGTCCTCCACGGCGAGGCGGAGCTTCTCGGCGGCGGCGAGCGCCGCCGCACGATCGGCCCGGGCGAGCAC
>Ga0209261_10000502_pt1 | contig 10539 bp, 9 predicted proteins | sample DOMMetBare1Fresh_FD_187470 | JGI IMG/M metagenome (GOLD analysis project Ga0209261, IMG submission 187470) | Wetland sediment microbial communities from St. Louis River estuary, USA, under dissolved organic matter induced mercury methylation -... | ecosystem: Environmental > Aquatic > Freshwater...
CCTGGGATGGAATTTCGACGGCTGCATCATCGTCTCCAGCCTGATCGTGCTGATCTACATCTACTCCGGCGGCCTGACCTCCGCCATCTACAACGAGGTGCTCCAGTTCTTCCTCATCGTGCTGGGCTTCCTGCCCCTCGTCATCCTCGGCCTGCAGGACATCGGCGGCTGGGCGGCGCGAGACACGGTCGCCCATTTCGTCGACTATGCGCGCGGTATGCACGCCCTCCTCGGCGACCGCGTGCATGCGATCACGACGCACAACGAGCCCTGGGTGATCGCCGTGCTCGGCCACGAGAAGGGGATCTTCGCACCCGGTATCCGCAGTCGCGCGACCGCGGTCCAGGTCGCACACCATCTGCTGCTCAGCCACGGCCTGGCGCTGCAGGCGCTGCGCGACGATGGCTGCCAGGCCCGGCTGGGCATCGTGCTGAACATGGCGCCGGCCGAGCCGATGACGGACAGCGCTGCCGACCGCCACGCCGCGCACCTGTGCGACGCACGCGATCTAAGGGGGTACATGGACCCGCTGTTCGGCCGCGGCTACCCGCCCGAGGTGCTCGAGGAACTCGGCGCCGACGCCCCCTGGGTCGAGCCCGGCGACATGGCGGCGATCGCCACGCCGATGGACTACCTCGGCATCAACTACTACTCGCGCCATGTCGCCAGCGCGGGCGAGCCGTTCGATCCGAAGGCGCAGGGGCTGCCCGTCACCGACATGGGCTGGGAGATCTGCACGCGGGCACTCACCAGCCTGCTGTTGCGTCTGCAGCGCGACTACGCGCTGCCGCCGGTCCTCATCACGGAAAACGGCGCCGCCTTCGCCGACACGCTGGTCGACGGCCAGGTCCATGACACCGACCGTGTCGACTACCTCAGGACCCACATCGCGGCCGTCGCCGATGCGCGCGACCAGGGCGTGCCGATGGCCGGCTACATGGTCTGGAGCCTGATGGACAACTTCGAATGGGCGAGCGGGTACGCCAAGCGCTTCGGCATCGTGCACGTCGACTACGCGAGCCTGCAGCGCACGCCCAAGGACAGCGCCCTGTGGCTGCGCGGCTTCCTGCAGCAATGGCGCACCCGGCCCGCCGGCGGCGGAGCCTGAGGCCATGCGCCACCGGATCCTGCCCCTGCTCGCCGCCGCGGCCTTGCTGTGCGCCTGCGCCGAGCTGCCCTGGCGCGCTCACACCAGCGCCGGCAAGCCACTGGCCCTGCCGGTCGACTACCGCCTCGTCTGGGCCGACGAGTTCGATCGCCCCGGCCTGCCCGACGCCCGGCGCTGGATCCACGACACCGGGCGCAACAAGGACGGCTGGTACAACAAGGAGCAGCAGTACTACAGCGGCCCGCGCGCCGAGAACGCAGTCGTGCGCGACGGCCGCCTCGTCATCACCGCGCGCAAGGAAAGCCTGCCCGACCGGCCCGACTGGGGCGGCCAGCGCTACACCTCGGCGCGCCTGATCACGCGCGGCCAGGCCGACTGGACCTACGGCTTCTTCGAGATCCGCGCCAGGATGCCCTGCGGCAAGGGCACCTGGCCGGCGATCTGGACGGTCGGCAGCGGCGGCCGCTGGCCCGGCGACGGCGAACTCGACATCCTCGAGCACCTCGGCAGCCGGCCCGAACGCGTCTTCAGCACCGTCCACACCCGGGCCGGCAGCGGCGGCCACGGCCAGGGCGCCGAGATCGACCTGCCCAGCGCCTGCGGCCGCTTCCACGACTACCAGATGCTGTGGACGCCGGACGCGATCCGCTTCGGTGTCGACGGTGTGGAACACTTCCGCTACCCGAACCCGCACACCGGACACGACGCCTGGCCCTTCGATGCGCCGCAGTTCCTGATCCTGAACATCGCCATTGGTGGCGACCTCGGCGGTCCGGTCGACGACACGATCTTCCCGGTGACGATGGAGGTCGAGCACGTGCGGGTCTACCAGGCCCTCTCACCGAAAGCCAAGCCATGAACGTCACCCCGATCCGCCTCGCACGCCGTGCCCTCACACTGCTGGGCGCGCTGGCACTGGCCGGCAGCGCCAGCGCCCTCGACCTGCAGGGCCACCGCGGCGCGCGCGGGCTGGCGCCCGAGAACTCGCTCGCGGCGTTCGAGATCGGCATCCAGCAGGGCGTGACCACGCTCGAGCTGGACATCGCGATCACCAAGGACGGCGTGCTCGTGATCCACCACGATCTCGAGTTGAACGGAAACTACGCGCGCGACGCCGCCGGGCGCTACGTCGACAAGGGCGTCCCGCCGATCCACGCGATGACCTGGGCTGAGCTTCAGACCTACGACATCGGGCGCCTGAAGCCGGGCACCGGCTACGCGCGTCAGTTCCCCGACCAGAAACCGATCGATGGCACCCGCATCCCCCGGTTGGCGGACCTGTTCGACCTGGTCAAGCGCCTGGGCAACGACAAGGTGCGGTTCGCGATCGAGACCAAGGTCCGGCCGGACTCGCCCGACAAGACGCTGCCGCCACAGCCGTTTGCCACCGCCGTCGTGGACGAGATCCGCAAGGCCGGGATGCAGGGTCGCACGCAGATCATGTCCTTCGACTGGCGCACGCTGCAGGTGGTGCAGCGCATCGCACCCGAGATCCCGACGGTGTACCTGACGTCGCAGCAGAACTGGGGCGACAACATCGCCGCCGGCAAGCCCGAGGGCTCGGCCTGGACCGCCGGCATCCAGTACAAGGACCACGGCTCGGTGCCGAAGATGATCAAGGCCGCCGGCGGCACGATCTGGTCGGTCTTCCACGGCGACCTCGACGCCACCAGGCTCAAGGAAGCCAAGGAGTTGGGCCTGAAGGTGCTGGTCTGGACCGTCAACGACGCGCCGACCATGGGCCGGTGGATCGACCTGGGCGTCGACGGCCTGATCTCCGATCGCCCGGACATCGCCCAGACGGTGCTGCGCGAGCGGCGCATCGTGCCGCAGTGACCTCTGCCCGGCCTCAAAGGGCCGCAGGCTCCTAGAATGCCGAAGGATGGAAACCCCGGGCAATCTCTTTTGCGTCGCGGCGCCCAGCGGGGCCGGCAAGTCCAGCCTGGTCAAGGCCTTGCTGGAACTCGATTCGCACCTGGCCGTATCGGTATCGCACACCACGCGGCCACCGCGCGGCCAGGAGCGCGACGGCCGCGAGTACTGGTTCGTCGACGAGCCGGCCTTCCGCGCCATGATCGATCGCGGCGAGTTCTTCGAGTGGGCACCGGTTCACGGCAACCTCTACGGCACCTCGCGCAAGGCGATCGAGGAGCGGCTGGCGCGCGGCGAGGACGTGTTGCTCGAGATCGACTGGCAAGGCGCCACCCAGATCAAGGCCCTGTTCCCGCACGCCGTGCTGATCTTCATCCTGCCGCCGAGCTGGGACGAATTGCGCCAGCGGCTGCTTCGCCGCGGCGAGGACGGCCCGGACGTGATCGAAAGGCGCATGGCCAATGCCCGCGTCGAGGTGGCCCACGCCCGCAACTTCGACTTCGTTATAATCAATGCTTTATTCGAGACGGCGCTCTTCGACCTCAAGACCGTCGTCCACTCGCAGCGGCTGCGCTATGCCGCGCAACAGCGCACCCGCTCCCAGGTCTTCGCTGCCCTCGACCTGATCTGAAAGAGACTCCCTCCATGGCCCGCATCACCGTCGAAGATTGCCTCGTCAAGATCCCCAACCGCTTCCAGCTCGTGCTCGCCGCGACCTACCGCGCCCGCATGCTGAGCCAGGGCCACACGCCCAAGGTCGAGACCAAGAACAAGCCCGGCGTGACCGCACTGCGCGAAATCGCCGCTGGCGAGATCGGCATCGAGATGCTGCGCAAGGTGCCGATCTGAGCTGAAGCGCACCGCACCCGACCAGGGCGCCCGAGTGGCGCCCTTTGTCATTTTCGGGCTGTGAAATCCATTCCGGGTTAGATTCCAAGCATGGGGATCCGCTCGTTCGCCGCCGAACTGCTGCCGTCAGCATTGCAGCTGCGGCCGCGCGTGACCGAGACCGACGCGCCGCCCGCCGCTGCGCCGGCCTCGTTCGCGGCGCTGGAAAGCCGGCTCGACTACCTCGGCAAGTCCGACATCAAGAAAGTCCGCGAGGCCTACAAGTTCGCCGACGAGGCCCACCTGGGCCAGTACCGTGCGAGCGGCGAGCCCTACATCACGCATCCGATTGCGGTGGCGGGCCTGTGCGCCGACTGGAAGCTCGACGTCCAGGCCATCATGGCCGCCCTGATGCACGACGCCATGGAGGATTGCGGCGTCACCAAGGCAGCGCTGATCGAGCGCTTCGGCGCCCCGACCGCCGACCTGGTCGACGGCCTGACCAAACTCGACAAGCTGCAGTTCAGCACACGCGAGGAAGGCCAGGCGGAGTCGTTCCGCAAGATGCTGCTGGCGATGTCGCGCGACGTGCGCGTGATCCTCGTCAAGCTGGCCGACCGCCTGCACAACATGCGCACGATGAACGCGATGCCCGCCGCCAAGCGGACGCGCATCGCGGCCGAGACGCTGGACATCTACGCCCCGATCGCGCACCGACTGGGCCTGAACCAGACCTACCGCGAGCTGCAGGAGCTCTCTTTCAAGCACCTGCACCCGTGGCGTCATGCGGCGTTGGCCAAGGCGCTCGAGCGCGCACGCGGTCACCGCCGCGATATCGTCGACCGCGTGCGCAAGGACGTCGAGAAGGCCTTCGCCGCGGCCAAGATCAGGATCGACATCTCCAGCCGCGAGAAGACGGTCTATTCCATCTATCGCAAGATGCGCGAGAAGCATTCCGGCTTCACGAGCGTGAACGACATCTTCGGCTTCCGCATCGTCGTGCCCGAACTGCGGGACTGCTACTACGCGCTGGGTGTGCTGCACCAGCTGTACAAGCCGGTGCCCGGGCGCTTCAAGGACTACATCGCGATTCCCAAGTCCAACGGCTACCAGAGCCTGCACACCACGCTCGTCAGCCCGCTCGGCACCGCGGTCGAATTCCAGATGCGTACCGAGGCCATGCACGCCGTGGCCGAGAAGGGCATCGCCGCGCACTGGATGTACAAGGTCGACGCCAAGGGGCGGACCACCGGCGCCGACGCGCAGCGGCTCGGTGCACTGTGGCTGCAGTCGCTGGTGGACATCCAGGACGAGACACGCGACTCGGCCGAGTTCCTCGAGCACGTCAAGATCGACCTCTATCCCGACGCGGTCTACGTCTTCACGCCAAAGAGCAAGATCCTCGCGCTGCCGCGCGGCGCGACGCCGGTGGACTTCGCCTACGCGATCCACTCCGACGTCGGCGACCGCACGGTCGCAGTCAAGGTCAATGGCGAGCCGGTCTCGCTGCGCACCGAGCTTCGCAGCGGGGATGTCATCGAGGTCATCACCGCGCCCGGCGCCAAGCCCAACCCGGCCTGGCTCAATACCGTGCGCACCGGGCGGGCGCGCTCCAAGATCCGGCACTACCTGAAGAACATGGAGCAGGAGGAGTCGCGCGCCCTGGGCGAGAAGATGCTCGCGCAGGCGCTGCGCGCCGAAGGCCTGGCGATGCCCGGCACCGACCCGGCCGACGAGAAGTCGGCCGCGCTGTGGCAGCAGCTCGCTCGCATCAGCGGCAACCGGGGGCGCGGCGAGCTCCTGGTCGACATCGGCCTGGGGCGCAAGATCGCGGTGATCGTGGCCAAACGCCTGGCGCAGATGCTGGCCGAGCAAGGGACCAAGCCCGACGCGGTGACCTTGACGCTGGGCCGCTTCGCGACCGACGACCTGGCGCCGCGCCAGGGGGTGGTCTTCATCGACGGCAGCCAGGACGCGACGGTGCAACTGGCGACCTGCTGCCGGCCGATCCCGGGCGACGCGATCGTCGGCTACCTCGGCAAGGGCGAGGGCCTGCTCGTGCACACCGCCGAATGCGGCACCGGTCGGCGCCTGTTCGAACGCGACCGCGAGCGCTGGATGAACGTCGAGTGGGCCGAAGAGCCGGTGCGCGCGTTCGAATCCGCCGTCGTCATACTCGTGACCAACGGCAAGGGTGTGCTGGCCCAGGTGGCCGCGGCGGTGGCCGATGCCGAGGCCGACATCACCCACCTGGACATGGGCGAGGAAAAGCCCACTGACACCGCCGAGTTGCGCCTGCTGATCAGCGTGCGTGACCGCGTGCACCTGGCGGACGTGATGCGCGCGCTGCGCCGGGCGCCGGCGGTGCTGCGCGTCGCGCGCGTCAAGCCCTGATCGCGCGGGTCAACCGGCAGGTGCCGGGTAGCGCACCGCCAGCACCTCGATCGTCTCGACCCCGACCGGCGTCACCAGCTTGACCTCGTCGCCCTCGCGCGCCTTCAGCAGCGCGCGCGCGATCGGCGAGATCCAGCTCACCTCGCCCGCCAGGTTGTCGGCCTCGTCGATGCCCTTGATGGTGATCGTGCGTTCCTCGCCGCGGGCGTTGGCGTAGGTGACGGTGGCACCGAAGTAGACCTGGTCGTGCCCGTGATGCAGGGCCGGGTCGGCGACCTCGGCGATGTCCAGCCGCTTGGTCAGGAAGCGGATCCGGCGGTCGATCTCGCGCAGCCGTTTCTTGCCGTAGAGGTAATCGCCATTCTCCGAGCGGTCGCCGTTCTTGGCCGCCCACGATACGGTCTCGACCATCTTCGGGCGCTCGACGTCGAGCAGCGTCATCAACTCCTCGCGCAGGCGCCGGTAGCCTTGCGGCGTGATGTAGTTCTTGGCCCCGGCCGGCAGCGCCGGCGCGGCACCGACCTCGTCGTCGTCGTCGTCGGCGGCGTCGGTTTCGCGGGTGAAGGCCTTGTTCATGGCGGCGTGGATTGTGCCGCCGACGCGGAGGCGGCGGCGCGCCGAGCGCGCACCGAACGCGCCTCGGCGTCCAGGCTCAGGCCGAGGGTCTCGAGGCGCGCGGCGAGGTAGGCCCGCTCGCCGATCTGCGCCTGCGCAACGAGGCGCTCGCGCAGCTCGCCCTGACCTTCGCAGCTCAACAGTCCGGCGGGGTCGGTGGCCGAGGCGGGGATCAATTTCGGTGACTGCAAAGCCAGACGCAGGTCGTCGACCGCCCGAAGTCTTGCCGCATCCCAATGCAGGCGCTCGGCCAGCCGGAATCCGATCGCCGTCGTGATCACCTCGCGGCTGCGCTCGACCAGCAGGGTCGCGAGGTCGTTGCAGACGAGTCGCCGGTTCGCGTCGGCGACTTGGGACTCGGCGCAGCGGCTCATCAAGGTCGAGTAGCTCGGCAAGTCGTACGCCGCCTGGGTGCCGACCAGCCAGAGCGTGACCAGGTGGGCCGGCAGGCCGCCCTGCGGGTCCAGCACCGGATGCGCCAGCACCCGGCCCAGGCCGTTGATGCGCGCATCGTGGAAGCGCGACTGCGAGGCGCGATAGAGCGCCTCGTCAGCCGCCTGCTCCTGATGGGCCGCCTGCGCCTGCGACATCATCCACAGCCAGGGCGCCGCGTTGCCCGGGTCGGCACGCGCCAATGCCTGCGCATCGAGACGCTCGCAGGCGCTCGGCAGCTGAGGCGGGGCGCCAGCGCATGCATGGCGCGCCAGCATCCACACGTCGGGGTCGGCCGAGGACAGCGCCAGATCCACGAGCCTCGCCTGCAAGGCAGGTTGTGGCAGCGCCGTCGGCAAGCCGGCTTCGGCCTCGAGCGCCAGCGCGACGCCTTGCGCCAACGCGTCGCCGGCGGCCAGCGCGGTCGTGATCGCCTGCAACGAAGGTGCCATCGCGCGGGCCTCCGGTGTGGCCAGATGCAGGCCCAGCACCTGGTCCTTGGCCAGGGGCTCGCTGCCGCAGACCGCGACTTGGTCGGCGGCGGGCCTGCGCGCGCCCGCCGCGTGTGGCCACGGTGCGGATCCGACCGACCTTGCGACAGGAGCCTGCGGCAAGGCGTCGCCCCGTCCGTGCGGCGCGGGCGCAGGCGCAGGCATGCCCTTGGCGGCGACGGCGCCGACCTGGACCGCTGGGCGAGCCACTTCGCCCGACAGCCGGACCAGACCGCTGCCGACGACACCGGCCGCCAGTGCCAGCGCGAGCAGGACCACCGTGCGGCGAGCGGTCGGGCTCATGTGCCCGCCAGCGCGTCGCGCACAGCGCTGACCTGCCGGCGCGACACCGGCAGCCACTCGTCGCGCGGTGCCACACGCACGGCCCAGCCCTCGTCGGCACCGTCGTCGCTGCGGCGCTGCAGTTCACGCACCGCACGTCGTGCCACCAGCGCGTTGCGGTGGATGCGGATGAAACCACTGCCCAGCCGCGCTTCGAGCTCGGTCAGCGACTCGTCGAGCACGTGGCTGCGCGTGGCGGTCTGCAGCGTCACGTATTTCATCTCGGCGCGCAGGTACAGCACCTCGTCGAGCGGGATGCGCAGCGTACGCATGCGGTCGCTGACCACCAGCACGGGATCACCGTCCAGCGGCGTCGGTGCGCTCGCCGCGACGACGCGGCGCTGCACCACGCGCTGCAGCGCGGCCTGCAGCCGATCGCGCCGCACGGGCTTGGTCAGATAGTCCACGGCGTCGAGCTCGAAGGCGCGCAGCGCGTGGCTGCCGTGCGCCGTCACGAAGACCACCGATGGCGGGCTCGGCAACCGCTGCAGCGCCTCGGCCAGCTGCAGACCGTCGCGGCCGGGCATGCGGATGTCCAGCAGCACCAGATCGCAGGCCTGCACACGCAGCAGATCGATCGCCTGCTGAGCGTCGCCCGCCTCGCCGACGAGATCCACGGCCGGATCCTGGGCATCGTCGAGCAGCGCGCGCAGGCGCAGCCGCGCCAGCGGCTCGTCGTCGACGAGGAGCACCTTGAGCGGGTTCACGGGGTTCACAGCGGCACCACGATCCGGGCGTGGAACTGATCGCCGTCGCGCCAGGTATCGCACTGGGCGCCGACGTCGTGTAACAGTCGCAGGCGCTCGCGCACATTCGCCAGCGCCATACCGCTGCCCGGGCGCGACGGCTCGTCGCCGACCGGGTTGGTGACGAGGACGACCGCCTGGCCGCGGCGCACCACCGCCTGGATGTCGATGCGCCCGCCGTCGCGCGCCGGCTCGACGCCGTGCCGCACCGCGTTCTCGACCAAGGGTTGCAGCACCAGCGGCGGCACACGCGCGCGGCCGACCTGGGGGTCGATCTCCCAGGTGACGCGCAGGCGGTCGCCGAACCGGACCTGTTCGATCGCGAGGTAGCGCTGGGCAAGTTCGATCTCGTCGTCCAGCGTCACCGAAGTGCCGGATTCGGCCAACGCCTCGCGAAACAGCGCGCTCAGGTCCTCCAGCACCCTCTCGGCGCGGTCAGGGTCGACGTGCACCAGCGCGAGCGCCGTGTTCAGCGCGTTGAAGAGGAAGTGTGGCCGGATGCGCGACTGCAACTCGGCCAGCCGCGCGGCCGCCTCGACGGGCTGCCACAGCCGCGCGCGCAGGTCGAGCCAGGTCCAGGCGCCGGCGGCAAAGGCCGCACCGGCCAACGCGACGCCCAGCACCTGCGTCGGCGTGGCTGGGGCCAACGGCAGCCACCACATCGGTGCAGCGCCCAGCAGCGCACAGCCCGCGCCCAGTGCCACCACGGCCGCGGCGCGCCTGGCCGGGACGATCCGCGGCAACAGGCGCTGGCCGAGGCACAGCAGCACCAGCCACAGCAGCGTGGCCGCCAGCGCCGTGAACGACGAGGCCGCCACGACGCGGATCCAGTCGGCTGACGCCAGAATCACCAGCACGCCGATCGCGACCACCGCCTGCACGAACAGCAGCAGGCGCAGCGCCAGGCCGGCGTGGCAGACGTCGAACGCCGCCGCCGCATGGGCCCGTTCGCGCTGGCGCTCGTCGGCCAGCGGGTCGAAGCGGCTCATCGCCAGATCGACGCCGAAATTCGTATGCAGCGGCGCCGGCCGCGTGCTGTCGGGCCACAGGCTGGCGCTGCGGCTCTCGAGCGCGGATTCGGGGTCGAGCGGATCGGGACGGTCGGGTGGGGGGGCGGCGGGCATCGGCCATCGGCATCGGCGGGGCCCGCCGATAATACGAAGCTTTGCCGCGCTGCACTCAGGCCTCCCACCATGTCCGCCAATCCCCTCGACAACAAAGCCCAGGCCTGGTCGGCCCTGTTCACCGAGCCGATGAGCGAGCTGGTGCAGCGCTACACCGCCAGCGTCGGCTTCGACCAGCGCCTGTGGCGCGCCGACATCGACGGCAGTCTCGCGCACGCGCGCATGCTCGCGGCGCAGGGAATCATCGGCGCCGGTGACCTGGCCGACATCGAGCGCGGCATGGCGCAGATCGTCTCGGAAATCGAGTCCGGAGCCTTCGGCTGGAAGCTCGAGCTCGAGGACGTGCACCTCAACATCGAGGCCCGCCTGACGCAGCTGGTGGGCGCTGCCGGCAAGCGCCTGCACACGGGCCGGTCGCGCAACGACCAGGTCGCCACCGATGTTCGCCTGTGGCTGCGCAGCGAGATCGACCAGCTCGGCCCCCTGCTGGTCGCGATGCAGCGCGCGCTGGTCGACGTGGCGGCCGAGCACACCGAGACCGTGATGCCTGGCTTCACGCACCTGCAGGTCGCGCAGCCCGTGAGTCT
>Ga0209261_10000504_pt1 | contig 10537 bp, 11 predicted proteins | sample DOMMetBare1Fresh_FD_187470 | JGI IMG/M metagenome (GOLD analysis project Ga0209261, IMG submission 187470) | Wetland sediment microbial communities from St. Louis River estuary, USA, under dissolved organic matter induced mercury methylation -... | ecosystem: Environmental > Aquatic >...
GATTTGCCTCGAAGGCCGGCACACTGGGCTTTCCCTCGCCGCCACCTGGAACGCCTATGACCGTCAAGATCGTCGGGACCTTGGCACAAGCGAGGATTGCATTGTAAAGTAGTTCGGAAGTTTCATGTTTCACGTATTCCGACAACATGACACTCAAAACGAGAAAGATGAGACTCAAGTAGATTCATGTCCATCACAAACGAATGTGTCGGGCTGGACATCGGGCAAACGGGCTTGAAGGCCGTACGTTTCCGCCGCCGTCTGAGCGGGCGCGAAACGATCGATTACTTTCAGCAGCCCCTGCCGTTTTCCCGTCCCGAAGATCTCGAACCGGCTCGACGCGTGCAGTCGCTGCGCGGATTCCTCTGGCGTAACGGACTCTATGCCACCGACCGATTGGTGACCGCGATTCCTTGTCAGGATCTGTTCGTCAGAACACTCTCCTTCCCCTTCAAGGATTCGACCAAGCTCGCTCAAGTCGTCCCCTTTGAGGTCGAGAATCTCGTTCCGATGCCGCTCGAAGATCTTGCGATCGGAAGTCTGATCTTGCCGCCCGGACATACAGCGGAAGGTCTGGCCCGCGAAAGCAAGGGCTCGGAGGTCCTGGTCACGGCCGCGCCGAGAGACAAGGTCGCGGAGCATCTCCGATTTCTGGCCCAAGCCGATGTGGAACCTTCGGCGATCAATGTCGACGCAATGGCCCTCTTCTCCGTTACGCAATATCTGCAAGAAGAAGGAGCCGCCGTCCCGCAAGACCTCGCCATCATCGACGTCGGAGCCTCGAAGACGACGCTCTGCCTGGTGCAAGGAGGACGTCCCCTGCTCCTCCGAACGATTCTGTGGGGCGGCAATCATCTGACGCATGCTTTGGCCGTCCGGCACGCCTGTAGTTTCGCCGACGCAGAGCGTCTGAAGCGGACGATGGCCGTGGAGCAGGTCCACGGGTTGTTGGAGCCGATCCTGAAAGAGCTCCGCATCACCTTGCAGGCCCAGCTGGGCAACGAGCGCAGCCGCTTGACCCACTGTTGGGTATGCGGAGGCGGGGCAAAACTTCAAGAAGTCGGCGGCTACCTCTCGCGACAATTGGGACTCTATCCGGTCGGACCGCGACAGGGATTCGGAGCCGACACCCCACGGGCATTTTCCATCGCGTTCGGCTTGGCGATTCACCCCAAGATCATCCGGCCGCGATGGCGATTCACATCGGCCCCCATGGAGCTCGCGCTCGATCTCAAAGGCGTCACCGACGCAGCTTTGCCGGACAGCGCCACGACCAAGCAAGACCGTCGCCTGGCGATCGCCGCCGGTCTGGTCATTGCTATCCTGGCGATCGTGGATTTCTCGATTCACTTCTGGCTGCACGACCAGCGGGTCGCTCGGCTGAAAGCGGCGCTGCACAGCCAATACGAGCAGTTCTTTGGACCGGGCGCGGCGCCCGGGGAAGAGCTCGATCAAGCCCAGTACCGCATCGGAGTCCTGGATAAAGCGCTCGGCGCCGTCGATACAGCGGAGGGCAAGGTCTTGCACACGCTCTCCACGTTCGTGAAACAACTCCCGTCCGGAACGACGATCAAGGTGCGTGAGCTGACCGTCGACGGAACGACCGTCCTCATGGAGGGTGAGACGACCTCCTTCGACGCCGTGGAGCGACTCAAGCAAACCTTCGCCTCGAGCCCTCGATTGAAAGATGTCGCGGTGACGGAAACTCGAGTGGGCGCAGGCCCCAATCAAGTCGTCTTTCGAATCACGGTCACGGTGGAGAAGTCATGACACAGAGCTTTCGAGAACGTTGGCGCCAGATGTCGCAGCGTGAGCGCACCCTCGTCCTGGCAGGCGGCATCGTGCTTGGCCTCAGCCTCCTCTTTATCCTGATCGTCGACCCTCTGTTGGACACCCTGGACCGCCTGGGGCGCCAAGAGGTTCGAAAGCAGAAAGAGCTGGCCGAACTCACGGTGCTCGGCCAAGCCTATCTCGCCAAACGGGAGCGCCTGACCAAGACCGAGAGTCGCATGCCCGGAGCCGACAGCCATTTCTCCCTGCTGACATTCATGGAGGAAGCGGCCACCACCGCCCATGTGCGCGAGCGCATCACCAGCATGCAGCCGCAAGTCCAATCGCTGGCTCAAGGCTACGAAGAAACGGCCGTCGATCTCCGATTGGATGGCATCCAATTGCCGGACTTGCTGGCATTACTCGTGGCCATTGACCAGGCCCCGTACGATCTTCAGGTTCGCCACCTGCAGATCCGCCCAAAGTTTGATAATCCGGTCAATCTCGATGCAACCGTGCGGGTCTTGAGCTATGCCAAGAGCTGATGAACGAGGCATCGCGCTGCTCTTAGCCCTCCTGGTGCTGACGCTGCTCACCGCCCTCATTCTTGAGTTCGATGCGGAAGCGCGCCGTGAATACCGAGCCGCTGCCGCCTTTCGGGACGATTACAAAACAGGCATGCTGACCCGAGCCGCCGTGCAGGCCGCACGAGCCGTGCTGCTGCAGGACCTCTTGCGTGAAAAGATGACGGGGCAGAAATACGATGCGCCGACCGATATCTGGGCCATGCCGATCAAAAACTATCCGATTGGGGACGGATTCCTGACCGCGCAGATCCAGGATGAGACGGGGAAATTCAACCTGAACGACCTCGCATCGACTACGGGAGGCGACATTGAACAGAAGAAGAAAATCCTCCGAGCCAAGCGATTGTTTGAACTGCTCAGAGTCAGCCCCAACCTAGTCGATGCGCTCATCGATTGGATCGACCAGGATGAAGTGCCTCAGCCGGCCGGCGCCGAGAGCCTCTACTACCAATCACTGAGACCGCCCTACCGCGCCGCAAACAGTCCCCTGCCTGGAATGGGAGATCTCCGACTCATCAAGGGGTTCACACTGGAGATCATCGAACGTCTCTCTCCCTACGTGACGGTCTTCCCTCAAGAGGGAGGCGTGCCGATGAACATCAACACCGCGGATCCCATCGTCATTCAGACCCTGGATCCGAACGTCACCCAAACGATGGCCATGGAGATCGTCCAAGGACGCCCCTACAAGACGAAAGTGGACCTCGATCGAGTGAGCAGCTTTCAAGAGATCGGTCGGACACTGAGAAGCGACTATGATATCAAATCTGACTATTTCTCCGCACGCCTCGCCGTCACCGTAAATGAAACGACCAAGGCCTCATGGGCCGTCCTGAAGCGAGACGCGAGCAAGGGCGAGACTACAGTCGAATATCTGCGGATTCTCTAGGATTTTCAGGTTTCATGTTTCAGGTTCCAAGTTTTGGAGGCCTCCCTCTCAACATGAAACGTGAAACGTTGAACTTCCAACTCAGCCCAGCGACACCGTCAGCGTCACTTCATTGCCCCGCTCGTTGTATGTCAAGGAGGGGAAAAATGATCGAGCCAAAAATACCCCCCGTCCGTTCACGCCTTCCGACTCGCAGACCTCTTGGGATCGTGCAAGCAAGCTCTGCCACTTGAACCCCTTGCCCTCATCGGTGATCCTGTACACCAGATTATTGGCATCCTTGTCGTGGGCTACATGAATACACACTCGACGATCCCTCAACCGAGCTTGAGCGAGTCGGCACGAGAGCAGCTGCTCATAACGGCCCGCGGTGAGCGCTTCCTGTTTTTCCCGATAGACGATCTCAAGATTCCCATGTTCAATAGCATTAAAGAGCAGTTCTTGAAGGGCTCCCCGAAGATGCAACCGTCGGACAGGAGGCAGGGTCGAGGCCGTCGTCTTGAGGAGCCAAGAAATCATCGCTGGAATATGCGTTGGGTCGGAGTCGACAGTCAGTCGATATTCCGCTCGGCAAACTCCAGGAATATCTCCGAGATCTCCGGGCATGAGATTCCGAGCGCGTTGCAACGTCAGTACTAGCTCTTCTCCGGTCACAGGCTTGTGCAGATAGTCGGCAGCTCCGATCCGAAGCGCCTGGATGATCATCGGCTCCGGTGCATCCTTCGCCATGACGATCACAGGACAGAGTTCATGCCGAGCCTTCAACTCTTTGACCACGGTCAAGCCCGTTGCTTCAGGAAGAAACAAGTCGGTGATCACAATATCCGGTGCGGCCATGTCGATCATGGTCAACGCAGTGGTCAAGTCTGACGCCGCAACAACTGAAAACCCTCTCCCCTGCAACTGTTCGGCAATACGTGCCTGCGTGTCCGAACAAGGATCGATGACCAAGAGATGATCGGACGTCGTGAGCGTATTCATGCGGCGATCCCTTTGTCGTACACCTGACGAAGCGCGACGAGAAGCCGCTGGACTTCCTGCTCCAAGGTGGCATACAGCTGTGCGCCGTTCGCTAGATTTCCTGCTTTCGCAGACTCTTCCAATTCCTTGCAGGCATGAAGGGCAGCTGGAGCGCAAAACTGGAGAATGGCGCCCTTCAACTTATGACTCGATCGCGCCACACCCGGCGCATTTCCAGCGTCTAGGGCCGATTGCGCCTCCATCAAGTCCTTCGGACCATGCTCCATAAACAATTCGATCATCATCTGGAACGTCTCTCGGTCATCATCGACACGGGCGAGGGCCTCATCGAAGCTGAAGACACGATCCTGACTCATGAAATCACTCCTCCCGAACTATCTCAGCGGTCAGATGGCGACCTCGACGCCCATCAAGGCCACATCATCAGGAAATTGCTCATGCCCCTGCCAACGCACCGCCTCTGCGATCGTCTCCGTGATAACGGTCTCTAAGGGTTGCTGACCCAGTGCTTGAATCGTCTTCTCCAACCGACTTTTCCCCCACAACTCCCCACTCGCTGCAGGGAATTCGTACAGTCCGTCGCTGAGCAGGTACAACCGGTCCCCCGGACCAATAGGAAGCGTCACGGTGACGTAGGTTGTTGAACTATCAAACCCAAGCGGTAAATTTGGTTGGGCCATCCAACAGACTTCACCGGACCGGCGGTGAAGCAACACTCCGCCGTGCCCGGCTGTCGCATAGGATAGGGAATGGCATCGGAGATCGAGACTCGCGAAGACGATCGTGAAATAGTGTCCAGATTCCGTGAGTGGGAATTGCTTATTGGCTTCCGTCAGAATGGCTCCAGGGTCATTCGAGCCGACATGACGGAGCAAGCTGTCTCTTCGAAGAAAAGTGGCAAATGATGAGGATCGCAACGCCGGTGACACACCATGGCCCGACGCATCCAGCAGATACAGCCCCAAGAAGTCGTCGCTCCATGGAACGATGTTGAAGAGGTCGCCGCCCAAGGCGAGAGATGGTCGGTAGACATGGACCATCTGCACGCCCGGCAAGATGGCCCCCGGGGGAGGAAGCAGCGACTCCACATAACGCGCAGCAGACTGCAACTCCTTTTCGAGCGCCTCCTGCTTCTGGCGGATCTCCTCGGTGGCATCTCTCAACCTTCTGACCAACGTCGCCGCACGTATCCCGGCCTGCACGCGGGCCGTAATTTCGTGCTTACTGGCCGCTTTACTCAGAAAGTCATCGGCGCCGCGAGCCAAGCCTTCAGCGATCTGCTCCGGCTGATCGTGACTCGTCATCATCAAGATCTGACTCGTCTGGAGTTCCGGATCTTGCCGCACATATTCGCAGAAGGACGGCCCGTCCATTTCCGGCATCATCCAATCCAGGATGGTGAGACTGGGCTGCTCACGCCGAAGCGCCTCCAGCCCTGCTTTCCCGTCGCCGGCTTGGATCACCCGATAGCCAAGCCGTTTCAGTCGAGCCGCCAAGGCCAGCCGTGCCGTGGGCTCATCATCCACGACCAAAACAGTAGACACATCCCCCTCGGCGGCATTACCAGAGGTTGTCGCGGCAGCTGAAGTCAACATCGTTGGAGACTCAATGAGAGGAACCGTCAACGATTCAATCGGCCCACGAGCGTCCTGTCTGATCACGCACCATCCTGCTAGGCTGCGCGCTGATGTCCGGTCAAGGCATCCTGCTCATTATCATAGACCGGAATCAGTTTCTGAATGTTAGCCAGGCTCATGATTTCCCGAACGTAACTTTGCGGCTTCAACATGCTTACTTTCGCCTGACTCAGCTTGAAGTTCTGAGACACAAGCGCCAGCAAACCGAGGCCGGAGCTGTCCACAAAACGAACTTCGGCCATATTCAAAATCAGATGACGACAGCCCTTCTGTCGAATCGCTTCAACCGCTGTCTTGAACTGTTCGCGATTGGCATAAGTGAGATCTCCCGTCATCTCAAGAATCACACCGTTCGGTACGGGGCGTTCTTTTGTTTGCATCGCCATGACTCCCCCCTTTAGTTATTCAGATACATCCTGACCTGCTCGTGTCATTCCACTCTGCGGCTCGAGCGGCAGCCGCGGCATCTTCCGTCGGAAACACTGCAATCATCTTGTGGATATTGGCCATCTCTAACACCTGCTTCACAGTACCCTGCGGGCCCACCAAGCTGATCCATCGTTCCTCCACGGACAACTGTTGAGACGTCAGGGCCAAGAGGCCCAGTGCGGAACTGTCCATATACGTCGCCTCGTGCAGATCGACGATGAGATGCCTGCCGCCAGACGCTCGAAACGCCGTCACCACAGAAGAGAAGTCTTTGCGGTTGCGATAGGTGAAGACATCGTCGACATGGATCACAGTTGCGTCGCGCCAAGCGCGTTGAGTAATCGGCATACAACCTCCAGTTTCGTCAACACCCCACATGCGACAAGATAGCGCCGGCGATGTCCTGCAGCGGTAGAACTTTGTCGACCGCACCAGCTTTGATCGCTTCTTTGGGCATCCCAAAGACGACGCAAGTTGCTTCATCCTGAGCGATCGTGAACGCACCGGCTTTTTTCATCGTCAACAGTTCCTTCGAGCCGTCGCCCCCCATCCCTGTCAGGATCACGCCGACTGCATTAGCTCCGGCATACTGGGCGACAGAAGCAAACATGACATCCACCGATGGCCGATGGCGGTTGACCGGAGCATCTTGGTTGATGTGCACGGTATAGCGAGCGCCGCTCCTGACGAGCGTCATATGAAAGTTCCCCGGAGCAACGAGGGCATGCCCCGGTAACACACTGTCACCATGCTGGGCTTCTTTGACGCTGATGCGACAGAGGCTATTCAGCCGATCAGCCCAGGTCTTCGTAAACCGTTCCGGCATATGCTGCGTAATGAGAATCGGTGGCGTGTCCGGCGGCAGCATTTCCAAAAGGTCCTTCACGGCCTCAGTACCGCCGGTCGAAGACCCGATAGCAATGAGGGTATCGGTAGTCTTGATCATCGAAGTTCGTGACGCGTCGTCCGCGAAGCGTACAGTGGCCGGTACCGGAGACGAGATAGGCTTGACGCGTAACGGCCGCACTCGTGCCGCCGCAGCGGCTTTGACCTTGGCGATCAAATCCTGCGCGACCTCCTCCATCCCTTCACGAAGATCGAGCTTCGGCTTCGTGATAAAGTCGACCGCGCCGAGCTCCAAGGCCCGCATGGTCGTCTGGCAACCGGCTTCCGTCAGCGAACTCACCATGACGACCGGCATGGGGTGCCCGCGCATCAGTTTTTCGAGAAACGTGATCCCATCCATCTTGGGCATTTCGACGTCAAGCGTGAGCACGTCGGGATTCAGTGCTTTGATTTTCTCTCGAGCGATGAATGGATCCGGAGCCGCTCCGACCACCTCGATGTCTGAATCCTTCGCCAGCAACGTGGCAAGTACTTGTCGCATCAAGGCCGAATCATCGACGGTCAGGACACGAATCTTGCTCATGGCTCTCTCCGTATGTCGTCATTCGTGAAGCGTGAAGCGCCTGAATCCGGAACGAGATACGCTTCGTGCACGACGCTTCATCCCGCTCAGAACAGCGTCACGTCCTCTTCCGCCGCCACGACATGTTTCTCCACCTGCAACTTGGACGCATATTCACGTTCGCGTGTCGCGATCGTGTCATTTTTGACTTTCTCAATTTTTTTCATCAGCACACGTCCCGACGCGGTAAAATAATAGACTTTCCTCGGCAAGACGTCTCCGAGATCCGTCTTGCACGCGGTGAGTCCTTCCATCTGAATATATTCAAGGACCCACTCGGCGTTTCTCGCCCCGACATCGATGTTCCCCTCATAGATGCGTCCCGCCCCGAACAGTTTTATCTCCAGACGGCTCTTCACTCCACCCCGCTTCAGAATGCCGTTGATCAACGACTCCATGGCATAGGACCCATAGCGAGTCGATTCGCCCCATGAGTCAGTTCCTGCTTCTTTGGGCTTTGGCAACATGAAATGGTTCATTCCCCCGACACCGGCAAGAGGGTCACGAATACAGGCCGATACACAGGACCCGAGCACGGTATACACAATCATCGGCTGGTCACTGACAAAATATTCCCCCGGAAGAATCGCCGCAATTTCATGCGGGAACCGACGGTCCTGCATACGCCGGATATGGGCGAATTGATCGCTCGCGACATGCGACATCGGCTCAACCGTCCTTCCGATAGATCGTCGGAACGACAACCGTAAAGGGATGGGTCACCCATTGGAGACTTTCGGAATGACCGATAAAGAGATGTCCACCAGGCTTCAAGTATCGATAGAACTTGTTCACGAGCCGCTCCTGAGTCGGGCGGTCAAAATAAATCATCACATTCCGGCAAAAGATGATGTCGAGGGGGCTCTTGATTGGAAACTGCTCATCCATCAAATTCAGGCGCCGGAATTGAATCATCGCTGACAAATGCGGCTTAACCTTGAGCAGATCTTCACTGGTGCCACGCCCACGGAGGAAATGTCGCCTCACCGTCTCCGGCGGAACATCCTGGACACGTTCCGCGTCGTAGACACCGGCCGCCGCCTTCGATAGCACACGAGTGGACAGATCGGACGCCAGGATCTTGCAATCCCACTGCGTAGGGTCGGATACGCCATCATACAGTGTCATCGCGATCGTATAGGGCTCTTCGCCCGTCGAACAGGCCGACGACCAAATACGGATCCTTTTCTCCGACTCCAGTTGAGGAAGAATCTCTTCACGGAGGAACTCGAAGTGCCTTGGCTCACGGAAAAAGTCCGTTTTATTGGTCGAGATCAGGTCCAGCATCCTGGTGAATTCTTCCCGGCTCGAGTCATTGGTCACGTGATCATGGTATTCGGAAAAGGTTGAGAACTTGAGCTCGCGGAGACGTTTCGAGAGTCTGGAGGCCACCAACCCCTGTTTCTGATCGTTGAGCGAAATCCCGCTCTCGTCATAGATCAACGTCCGAAGCCGTTGAAATTCTTCAGTTGAGATCTCAAGGTCCATACCGATCACTCCACCACTCCTGACACGGTCCTCACCATGGGAGTCGAATGGGTTCTTTATCGGTCTGTTGGCGTGATTTCTTAACCGCTGTTGCAGCGACGGTTTGAAGACCGGGAGCAGACGCGGACGCGCTGGCTCATGCGCCGAGGGCCTTGTGGGTCACTGAGGCCTGGGCAAGCGGAAGGGAGCGTCCTGGGGCATTCCTAAAACTCCTCAAAGCTGTCGTTGGATCCATGATGCCCCTGGTCGTGTTGGACTGTTGCGCCGACCGGCTTTCCTGCGTAATGCGTCGTTCGTGAAGCGTGTTTCGTTCTGGATTCGGACGCTTCACGTTTCACACTGCCCGCTTCACGCATTCGTAGCACTTCACGCTTCACGCTTGGCGCTTCACCGGTCTCATTGATCTTGAAGGCCTGCACTTGTTGTTGCAGCTGGCTGGCCTGATCCCGCATCGCCTGTGCCACATTGGCGGTTTGTTCGACCACGCCGACATTCTGCTGAGTCGTTTGATCCATCGCCATGATGGCCCGGTTAACCTGATCAATCCCGATCGCCTGTTCCTGCGAGGCGGCGCTGATCTCCGCAATGATATCCGTCACCCGCTTGACGGAATTGACGATCTCCTCCAGTGTCTTGCCCGATTGATTGACCAGCTCGCTCCCGTCGTTCACCCGCTGGATCGACTCCTTAATTAACCCCTTGATCTCCTTCGCGGCTGTGGCCGACCGCTGGGCCAGATTCCGCACTTCGGTCGCCACCACGGCAAAGCCTCGCCCATGTTCGCCTGCCCGCGCTGCTTCCACCGCTGCGTTCAACGCTAAAAGATTTGTCTGGAACGCAATCTCATCGATCACCGTGATGATGTCCGCGATCTTCTTGCTGCTCTTGTTGATCTCGTCCATGGCCCCCACAGCCTGCTGCGTCACGACCCGGCCCTTATCTGCAGTGGCGCGAGCGTTAATCGCCAGCTGATCGGCCTGCTTGGCATTGTCCGCGTTTTGTTTCACCGTCGACGTCATCTCCTCCATGGAGGCGGAGGTCTCTTCGAGCGCAGCCGCCTGTTGACTCGTGCGCTGCGAAAGATCCTTATTCGCGTCGGTAATTTGTCCGGCGCCGGCCGTGACCCCTTCCACCGCCTGGCGCACCGTGGCGATGGTGGTTGTCAAATTCGCGAGCGCTGTATTGATGCTGGTCTTGATCTTCTCCAGATCCCCGTCGTAGGTCCCCTCCATGGATCGGGTCAAGTCTCCCTTCGCCAAGGACAAGAGCGCGCCTTGCGCCTCCGTCA
>Ga0209261_10000505_pt1 | contig 10530 bp, 12 predicted proteins | sample DOMMetBare1Fresh_FD_187470 | JGI IMG/M metagenome (GOLD analysis project Ga0209261, IMG submission 187470) | Wetland sediment microbial communities from St. Louis River estuary, USA, under dissolved organic matter induced mercury methylation -... | ecosystem: Environmental > Aquatic >...
TCGATTGCGCGCGAGGCGCGCGCGCTGTTGTCGCCGCGCGGCATCGCGCTCGACTGGGAGGCCTTCGCCGACGCCTGGCGCGCGCAGTACCAGCCGGCGATGGAAGACGTCCGCAGCGGGCGGCTTCCGTTTTCCAAGCTCGACGTGCTGCACCGGCGCAACCTCGAGGCGATCGCGGCCGAGTTCGGGTTGACGCAGCTCGACGAGGCCACGCGGGTGCAGCTCAACCTCGCCTGGCACCGGCTCCACGCCTGGCCCGACGTCAGCGCCGGCCTGCAGCGGCTGCGCACGAACTACCGCATCGCGCCGTGCAGCAACGGCAACATCTCGCTGATGGTCGACCTGGCGCGGCGCAACGGCTTCCCGTGGGACGCGATCGTCGGTGCCGAGCTGGCGCGCGACTACAAGCCCAAGGCCATCGTCTACCAGTCGGCCGCCGCGGCCTTCGACTGCGCGCCGCACGAGGTGTTGATGGTGGCCGCGCATTCGTCCGATCTCGCCGCGGCGGCGCAGGCCGGACTGCGCACGGCCTTCGTGGCGCGGCCCGACGAGAAAGGCCCGGGCCTGGGCGAGTCGCGCGCCACGGTGACGGTGGATCTGTCGGTCGCCGATCTCGGCAAGCTGGCCGATCGCATGGGCTGCGCCTGAGTGGCGTACGTGCTACTGCGCGCGCAGCGCCAGTTCGCTCTGGATGAACGAGCGCAACTGCTGCCGACCGGTCTCGTCGAGGCGGGCATTCAATCGCCGCGGGAAGCCGTTCTGCAGCCGCGCCACGGTGAGCATCTCCGACCAGGACGCGGAGTCGAGATCGTAGATCGCCAGCGCCGCCGGTTTGGCCGTGGGCAACGACGATCGATGGCAGCTGCCGCAATGCGTCACCGCATGGCCGTGAACCCTCGCGCGCAGCGCGGCGTGCTCGGCGGGCGCCAGCGCCAGCGGCTCGAAACGCGGTTGATGCGTGCAACCCGCCAGCACGATCGCCGCGAGCGCCAAGGCAGGCCGGGCAGCCGATGGGTAAGCGCGTCGCACGTCGGATTTCATCGCACACCTGCGATGGGGTCGCAGGCTATGCCGGCACCGTAGCACGCGATGCCGCGCGATGTCACGCCACGAGCCGGGATCGGCCCTATCGCCAAGTGGGTATGCGCTGGGTACCGGTTGCCACGGGATGGACCCTGATTGACGCGGCCGACAGCCGGGGCACAGAATCGCCGGCCAGAAATTCGGGAGGCGCCAGATGGCGTGGGAGCGGCGAGACGACGCGATTCGATTGACCCTGGCGTGCGCGGCGCTGGCGTCGGGCCCGGCATTCGCGGCGGACGTGGGTGGCTGGTTCGCCGATCAGCAGAGGGCCGCTGCGCAGGAATCGGCCTCTCCGACTGCGGCCTCGTGCCCGCAGGTCGTCGCGCGCGCCGCGACCGATCCGACGGCCCTCGGTGCCTACCACGCCGCGCATTGTTATCTTCAGGCCAACGCGCCCGACTTGGTGGCGGCCAAGGCCTGGCTGACGCGCTCGGCAGAAATGAGCTTCCTGCCGGCGCATCGATTGCTGCGTGCGTTGCAGGCGGCCGAAGACGGCTCGCACAGCAGCGTGCGCCATTGCCACGATCTCGGTGAGGGACGCCAGATCTGCCATGGCGGCGGATCGGCAACACCGCTGGCCGCGACCACGACGAATTGAACGCATCACCATTCTTCCGTTCCCACAACAAGACAGGAGACGACGATGTTGAAACTCAAACTCGCGGCATTCGTTTGGCTGGCGGGTCTGGCCATCGGCACTGCCTATGCGCAGGAATGCTCGGACAAGAACTGGAAGGCTTGCAAGGGCAAGCCCTGGGTCATCGGCAACTCGATGGACACGCCGATCGGCGACAAGTGGTGGCCCAACAAGCTGTGGGGCAAGGACGACCAGGCCGGCTCGACCAACTGGTACACCAAGCCCGAGGTGGTGCAGCGTGCGCTGGCCGAGGCCAAGACCGGCAAGGTCTACCGGCTCGGCCGCCAGTACACGAGCACGATGCCGACCTTCGGTGACCGCAAGTTCGTGCTGCGCATCCCCGGCGGTCCCACCGGCGGGCCCTTCGGCGCCAACATCCTGATGTACAACGACGAGTTCGTGGCCACCGAGATCGGGCAGGTCGGGACGCAGTTCGACGGCCTGGCCCACATCGGCATCGCGGTCAACGGTGCGGCCGACAAGAACGAGATCCGCTACTACAACGGCGTCACTCAGCTCGAGATGGAAGGCTCCACCGGGATGAAGAAGCTCGGCATCGAGCATCTGCACCCGATCACGGCGCGCGGCATCCTGATCGACGTCGCGGCGCTGAAGGGTGTGGATGCGATGGAGGCCGGCTACGAGATCACGCTGGCCGACGTGAACGCCGCGCTCGACAAGCAGGGCATGAAGGACTTCAAGTTCATGCCGGGCGATGGCGTGTTCTTCCGCACCGGCTGGGGCAAGCACTGGATCAAGGACAACGCCAAGTACAACGCCGGCGAACCCGGCATCGGCATGGAAGTGGCCAAGTGGCTGTCCGACGTGGTGCAGGCCGGTGTGTTCGGCGCCGACACCTGGGCCACCGAAGTCATCCCCAACAAGGAGCCCGGCTGCGCTTTCTGCATCCATTCGCACATGCTCACCCGCCACGGCATCGTGAACCAGGAGAACATGGACCTCGACGGCCTGGCCGCCGACAAGGCCTACCGCTTCCTGTACGTCTACAGCCCGGTGCCGATCGCCGGTGCCACCGGCTCGCCGGGCGCGCCGTTGGCGATTCGCTGAGCGCATTGCGCAGGATCGGTGCCGAGCGCGCCGCCTCGATCGGCGGCGCGCTCGTTGCGAGCGGCCGCCATTGCGGTAAACCCGAATCTCTCTGCATACATCCACGGCAGACGTAGTTAGCCGCGTATCACCGCGGGCTCTGCACGCGGTGCAATACTTCTTCGAGCAGGCGGTCAACGGGCACTCAGACCCGACGTCTCAGGTCACCGAGGAGACAAACATGCGCGTGATTTCGATTGCGAGTCCGGTTGCCGAAGCCGCTGCATGCGGCGAAGCCAGCGGCGAGGTCCCCAAGCTCGATCTGCCGCTGACGCGGCGGCGCTTTCTCGAGGGTTCGGGCATCCTGATGGGTCGCATCGCCGCGGGCAGTGCGCTGTACGCGCTGGCGCCGTCGCCGGTGTGGGCGGTGGAGCTCAAGACCCTCAGCAAGGACGAAGGCGCCGCGCTGATGAAGATGGGCCGCGTGCTGTTCCCGCACGCCAAGCTCTCCGACGCCGTGTATGCGCTGCTGGCCAAGGATCTCGATGCCAAGGCCGGCAGCGATGCCGGTGCGGCCAAGCAGCTGCGTGAAGGCATCGCCGCGCTCAACCAGGCCAGCGGCGGCAGCTTCGTGAAGGCGAGCGAGAAGAAGCGTCGCGAAGTCGTCAAGGCCATGGCGGGGCAGCCGTTCTTCGCCACCGTGCGCGGGCAGTGCATCACATCGCTCTACGACAACGACATGGCCTATGCCACCTTCGGCTACCCCGGCTCGGCCTGGGAGAAGGGCGGCTACATCACGCGCGGCTTCCAGGACCTGAAGTGGCTGCCCGCGCCGTCGCTCGCAGCCAGCCCCAAGCCCTACATGGGCTGATCGCGTCGCGTCGCATGCCGCGCCGCCGACGGCGCACCGAACAGTACATCGGAGACACACCATGGCGAAGTTCGATCAGAACGACGAATCCGTCGTCGTCATCATCGGCTCGGGCGCGGGCGGCGGTACGCTGGCCAACGAGCTGTGCCAGAAGGGCGTCAACGTCGTTGTGCTCGAGGCGGGTGCGATGCAGTCCAACGCCAGTTTCATCAATGACGAGTGGAAGTCCTTCAGCCAGCTGGCCTGGCTGGATGCGCGCACCACGTCGGGCAACTGGCGCGTCGCGAAAGACTTCGCCGGCCTGCCGGCGTGGATCTGCAAGACGGTTGGCGGCTCCACCACCCACTGGGCCGGCGCCTCGCTGCGCTTTCAGGAGCACGAGTTCCGCGCCCGCACGGTCTACGGCGACATCAAGGGCGCGAGCCTGATGGACTGGCCGCTGACGTTCAAGGACCTCGAGCCCTGGTATGCCAAGGCCGAAGACAAGATGGGCGTCACGCGCACCAACGGCATCCCCGGTCTGCCGGGCAACAACAACTTCAAGGTCATGTACGCCGGTGCGCAGAAGCTCGGCTACAAGGAGTGCCACACCGGCAACATGGCCATCAACAGCCAGCCGCGCGACGGGCGCGGGCGCTGCATGCAGCTGGGCTTCTGTTTCCAGGGCTGCAAGAGCGGCGCCAAGTGGAGCACGCTGTACACCGAGCTGCCCAAGGCCGAGGCCACCGGCAAGCTCGACCTGCGGCCGCAATCGCACGTGGTGCGCATCGAGCACAACGAGGCCGGCAAGGTGAGCGGCGTGGTCTACCGTGACAAGGATGGCAAGGAGCAGCGCCAGAAGGCGCGCATCGTCGCCGTGGCCGGCAACTCGATCGAGACGCCGCGGCTGCTGCTGATGTCGGCCTCCGAGAAGTTCAAGGACGGCCTGGCCAACTCCTCGGGCCAGGTCGGCCGCAACTACATGCGCCACATGACCGGCTCGGTGTATGCCGCGTTCAAGGAACCGGTGCACATGTACCGCGGCACCACGATGGCCGGCATCATCCAGGACGAGGCGCGCCACGACACCAAGCGCGGCTTCGCCGGTGGCTATGAGATGGAAACGCTGTCGCTCGGCCTGCCCTTCATGGCCGCCTTCCTCGACCCCGGCACGTGGGGCGACGAGTTCGCCTGGTGGATGGACCGGTACACCCATACGGCCGGCATGTGGCTGGTGGGCGAGGACATGCCGCGCGAGAGCAACCGCATCACGCTGAACACCAACGTCAAGGACCAGTGGGGCAACCCGGTGCCCAACGTGCACTTCGACGACCACGAGAACGACGTGGCGATGCGCAACCACGCCTTCGCGCAGGGCGAGAAGGTCTACAAGGCCGCAGGGGCTGTTCGGACCTACCGCACGCCGCCGTACCCGTCGACACACAACCTCGGCACCTGCCGCATGGGCAAGACCGCGGCAGACAGCGTGTGCAACAGCTTCGGCCAGACGCACGACATCGCCAACCTGTTCATCAGCGACGGCAGCCAGTTCACCACCGGCGGCGCCGAGAACCCCACGCTGACGATCGTGACGCTGGCGATCCGCCAGGCCGACTACATCGCCCAGCAGATGAGCGCACGCGCAATCTGACGCGAACACCTCAGAACCACGGAGGCGAACATGTGCGAATTCTTCGTCAAGGCCGACCCCATCGCCTACGAGCAGCGCTCGCGCACCGTACGCATCCACGGCATGTTCACCAGCATCCGGCTCGAGAACATGGTGTGGGACACGCTGGCCGAGATGGCCGAGGAAGAGGGCTGCACCACCAACGCGCTGATCGCCACCTTCCACGACGAGATCCTCGCGCACCGCGGTGAAGTGCCCAATTTCGCGTCGTTCCTGCGCGTGTCGTCGATGCGCTATCTGCGGCGCAAGCTCACGGCGGCCGAGCGCTCGGCCAGCGCCGGCGATGCCGGCGCGAGCGAGGCGCCGGGGCCGCCCAAGCTGGTGGCGCTCTCGGCCCGCCGCTGAAATAGCGGCGCAGCACCACGCGTCGACCGCCAAATGGCCAAGGTCATCCACAGCATGATCCGCGTGCTCGACCTCGAGCGCTCGATGCGTTTCTATGCCCAGGCCTTCGGGCTCGAACCCGTGCACCGGCTCGACTTCGACGACTTCACGCTCGCCTATCTGCGCAACGCCGACAACGACTTCGAGGTCGAACTCACCTGGAACAAGGGCCGAACCGAACCCTACACGCACGGCGACGGCTACGGGCACATCGCTGTCGTGGTGCCCGACGTGGCGGCGGCGCAGAGCGCGCTGCTCGCCAAGGGCTACGCGCCCGCGCCGGTGAAGGAGTTCAAGCGCGGTGACGAGCTGCTGGCGCGCTTCTTCTTCGTGCAGGACCCCGACGGCTACAAGATCGAGGTGCTGGAGCGGCACGGGCACTATCGCTAGGGCAGCTGGCTGGGCGTCCGGAACACACCGCGCGCCGCCTTGACCAACCGCAAGACGCGTCAGGTTCGCCTGTGCGTCAATGCAGTGGCGCCGTGGCGCGCGGCACACACGCTGGCACGCCAGGGCGGAAAAGGAAGCTGCTGTGTCCACTTGGTTCATGCCCGCCGTGCTGTCCGGGGTCGCGGTTCTCTTCAGCACCGCGACGTTCTTCTTCCTGGCGACGCGGGGCGCGCTGATCCTGCGCGCGGTGCTGCCCGGTGCCGGGCATTCGGCTGCGCACGTCTACCCCCTGTACTCGAATATCCACCTGATTCGCCTGGTCGATTTCCAGCCGATCATCTCCGCCATCCTGCTGTTCCAGTACGACCGGCTGGTCGGCATCATCACCAACGGGCTGCGCGCCATGCATCTGCGCGGCAAGCGGGTTCTGATCACCTCGTGTGCCTTCGGCAATGTGATGCCGCGGGTCGTTCACGCGGCGCGCCAGGCGGGCGCCGTCGAGGTGCAGGTGGTCGACATCATCCGCAACGAGTTGCTGCATGCGAAGCGCAAGATGCACGATGCGGCGGCGCAGTTGAGCTTTCATCAGCAGGATGCCGCGGCACTGAAGTTGCCCGACGGCTCGGTCGACGCCAATGTGGTGTTCTTTCTGCTGCACGAGCTGCCCCATCACCTCAAGCAAGAAGTGCTGAAGGAGGCCTGCAGGGTGCTGGCGCCGGGCGGCAAGCTCTTCCTCGCCGAATTCCACCGCCCGCAGATGCGCGTGCTGCGCGCGCTGAGCTGGACCTACTTCAAGGTCTTCGAGCCGCTCGGCCTCGCGCTGTGGAGCACCCACGACCCGCTGGCGCAATTGACGGCCTTGCCGGGCATCAGCTGCGAGCGCACCATCGTGTTCTTCGGCAACTTCCAGGTGATCGTGGCGACCAAGTCGGCGTGATCGTCGGCGCTGGCGATTTCAAGTCGCGGCCTCGCGCACGAAATCGAGCCGGTCCTGGCCGAAGAACATCTGCTCGCCGACGAAGCAGGTCGGCGCGCCGAACACGCCGCGCGCCACCGCCTCCTCGGTGTTGGCGACCAGCTTGGCCTTCACCTCGGCGTCGCCCACCAGCGCCATCAAGGCGTCGGCATCGAAGCCGGCCTCGGCCAGCGCGGCGGCGAGCACCGCGGCGTCGCCGAGGTTGCGCGGGTTGACCCACATCGCGTGGAACACGGCGTCGACGTAGCGGGTGAAGTCCTGCGGCTGGCGCATCTGCAGCCCCACCGCGCCGCGCATCAACGTCAAGGTGTTGATCGGGAAGTGCGGGTTGAACGTGAACGGCACGCCCCAGTGCCTGGCCCAGCGCGCGATGTCCTGTCCCATCCAGCGGCCCTTGGCCGGCACGGTCACCGGGCTTACGTTGCCGGTGGCCTTGAACACGCCGCCGAGCAGCATCGGCCGGTATTGCAGCGCAGCCCCGGCCTCGCGCGCGATGCGCGGCAGCTGCGTGTGCGCGAGGTAGGTGGTGGGGCTGCCGAAGTCGAAGAAGAACTCGATCGTCTTGCTCATGGGGGGTCCTTCACCAGCGCTCGATCCAGGGTCGGAGATCCAGCTCGTGCGTCCAGGTGTCGCGCGGCTGCTGGTGCAGCTGCCAGTAGGCGTCTGCGATGTGGTCGGGGTTGAGAATGCCGTCACTGTCCTTCAGCGCATAGCGCTCGGGGAAGTTCTCGGCGATGAACTGCGTGTCGATCGCGCCGTCGATCACCACGTGCGCCACGTGAATGCCCTGCGGCCCGAGTTCGCGCGCCAGGCTCTGCGCCAGCGCGCGCAGCGCGTGCTTGGCGCCGGCAAACGCCGCAAAGCCGGCCGAGCCGCGCAGGCTGGCGGTGGCACCGGTGAAGATCATCGTGCCGCGGCCGCGCGGCGCCATCACGCGCGCCACCTCGCGGCCCATCAAGAAGCCGGCCAGCGCGCCCATCTCCCACACCTTGCGGTAGACGCGCTCGGTGGTGTCGGTGACGTCGAAGCGCACGTTGGCGCCGATGTTGAACACCGCCACCTCGATCGGCGCGATCTCGCGCTCGATGCGCTCGACCAGTGCGACGACCTCGTCTTCGTTGCGTGCGTCGGAGCCGAAGCCGTGGGCCTGGCCGCCATCGGCGCGAATGCGCTGGACCAGCGGTTCGAGCTTGTCCGCCTGGCGCCGCGTGACGCAGGCGACGTAGCCCTCGCGCGCAAAGCGCCGCGCGATCGCGCCGCCTGTGGCGTCGCCGGCGCCGACCACGAGCACGGATTTCTTCTCGCTGGCCATGGGTGGGCTTGCCTCAGCGCCGCTCGGGCGGGATGCCGCGGATGCGCGCGGCGAACGCATCGTGCGCGGCCGGGCTCACCGGCCGGTGCTTCACGGTCGTGGACGCCGGATCCTTGCCGAGGTAGTTGTCGCCCTTCCAGTTGGTGGCGGGCCGGATCGGCCGCGGCACGAAGCCACCGCCGCAGTTGGGGCAGACGTTGTGCAGCAGCGTGTCGACGCAGTTGGCGCAGAACGTGCACTCGTAGCTGCAGATGCGCGCCTCGGTGGCATCGGGCGGCAGCGCGCGGTTGCAGTGCTCGCAGGTCGGGCGCAGCTGCAGCATGGTGTGTCCTCCGGTGTCTGCTGCCTCAGGCCGGCAGCCGGTTCAGCCCGCACCAGCGCGCGATGAACAGTGCCAGCACCGCGCTCACCTGCTGCAGGCTGTCGATCGACACCCATTCGTCGATGCCGTGGATGTGCTCGCCCAGCGGGCCGTAGCAGGTGGCCGGGATCTTGCCGTAGAGGTGGAAGAAGCGCACGTCGGTGGTGGCGGTGGTGGCGCGAATCGGCGGCTCCTGGCCGGCGATGTCGCGGTGGCACTGCATCAGCTGCTGCATCGCGCTGGACTGCAGATCGACCACGCAGCCTTCGGCCTGGAAACCCTGGTAGGTGATTTCATAGCGCACGCTGGAGTGCTGGGGGTGGGCATCGTAGGCGCGCTGCAGCAGCGCCTCGACCTCGGCCCGCACCTCGGCACAGCCGCGCCCCGGGTAGAAACCGAGCCGCATGTCGACGCGGCAGTGCGTGGGCACCGACGAGGTCCACTCGCCGCCGGCCAGGCGCCCGAGGTTGAAGTTGATCGGGTGCTCGTGCTGGCAGTACATCGAATGCCGAGCCTCGGGCCGGTTCCAGGCGGCCTCCAGTTCGCGCAGCTTGGCGACGAGATAGTTGCCGAAGTCGATCGCCCCGACGCCGGTGTGCGCATAGGCGGCGTGCACTGGCATGCCGTAGACGTCGATCGTCAGCCACATGACGCCCATCTGTGCACTCATCAGCCCCTCGCCGGGCTCGGGGATGATCGCCGCGTCCGCCGTGTAGCCCTCGACCAGACAGGCCAGCGCGCCGTTGCCGGTGCATTCCTCTTCGATCACCGACTGCAGAATCACCTTCGCGGCCGGTTCGAAGCCCAGGCGCTGCAGCGCCTGGAAGGCCATCGTGTAGGCCACGATGCCGGCCTTCATGTCGGCGGCGCCGCGGCCGTAGAGCCTGTCGCCGTCGACATGCGGCTCGAACGGCGGCCGGCTCCACAGGCGTTCTGCGCCCACCGGCACCACGTCGATGTGGCCGTTGAGGATCAGCGACTGGCCGCGCACTGCGCCGCGCGGCTGATGGATGCCCACCACATTGGGCCGGCCGTCGTACGACACGATGGCCGGCGAGTAGCCGGGGTGCGAGCGGATCCTGTCTTCGTCGATGGCGAACTCGTGCACGCGCAGGCCGAGCCGGCCGAACTGCCGCTTCATCAGGCCCTGCGCCGACGTTTCGTGACCGAGCAGCGAAGGGTGCGCGACCAGCTCCTGCAGCAGCGCGACGGCCTCGTCGCGCTGACCGGCGACGGTGTCGAGGATGTCGGATTCGGTGATCGGGGCGCGGGCGATCGTGTCCATCAGCGACTCCAGGCCTGTCGAGGTCAAATTATCGATCGGCGATAAATCGCCTAAGAACCCTATAAACCAGACACCGCCGCTACTACTTGGCTTGTCAGAGTAAGGGTCAATGGTTGTCCTTGGGTACAAAAGCCCCCCGCCGGCCCACCAGGAAGTCCAGATCCGCCCCCTCGTCGGCCTGCAGCACATGGTCGGTGTAGAGCTTCCAGTAGCCGCTGGACAGCTGCGGCACCGGCGGCTTCCATTCGGCGCGACGTTTGGCGAGTTCGTCGTCGCTGACGTGCAGGTGCAGCCGGCGCTTGGGCACATCGAGTTCGACTATGTCGCCGTTCTTCACCAGCGCCAGCGGCCCGCCGGCCGCTGCTTCGGGCGCGGTGTGCAGCACCACGGTGCCGTAGGCCGTGCCGCTCATGCGCGCGTCGCTGATACGCACCATGTCGGTGATGCCCTTCTTCAGCACCTTGGGCGGCAGCGGCATGTTGCCCACCTCGGCCATGCCGGGGTAACCCTTCGGG
>Ga0209261_10000508_pt1 | contig 10485 bp, 9 predicted proteins | sample DOMMetBare1Fresh_FD_187470 | JGI IMG/M metagenome (GOLD analysis project Ga0209261, IMG submission 187470) | Wetland sediment microbial communities from St. Louis River estuary, USA, under dissolved organic matter induced mercury methylation -... | ecosystem: Environmental > Aquatic > Freshwater...
TTGTGCAAAGCTTGGGTCAGCTCACTCTAGGGACCGACCGTCGCTTTGAGTCGAAACGGTGTTGGGGGATGTCAGGCCGGGTCGTCGCCACCAACATCGCGTGACAATTCTTGCAATTTGCCAGACCCTCTGGCCTTGACCGCCGGGAATGTCACACTCCCGGCGCCTCAAGCAGACAATTGCAGCCGCATGAGCACGTTGACCGACCCGATGCCTTTGCGACACGACGCGCCGACCATCGGCGCGGTGAGCCTTGCGCACGGCCTGTCGCACTTTTGCCAGTTGATCGTCCCGCCGCTGTTCCCATGGATTGGCGCTGCGATGGCACTGAGCAACACCGAACTTGGCGCGATGCTGACCGTGTTCTACGTGCGGCGGGCAGGCGATGGCGGGGTTCGTGGTCGATCGCTACGGCGCGCGGCGCGTGTTGTTCGGCGGCCTGACGTGTCTGGCGATTGCCACGCTGGGGCTGGCAGTCAGCCCGAACTATGCGGCGCTGCTGTCGTTCATGGTGGTCGCGGGACTGGGCAACTGCGTGTTCCATCCGGTGGACTTCTCGATCCTGAACCAGCGCGTCAGCACGCCGCGGCTGGGCCACGCGTACGCGGCGCACGGCATCTCCGGCAATCTGGGCTGGGCGCTGGCTCCGGTGTTCGTGGTCGGTCTGACGCATGCGACCGGGTCGTGGCGCTGGGCACTCGCGGCAGCCGGTGGCGTGATTGCGCTGGTTCTGGCCGGCCTTGTGCTGGCCCGCGCCAGCCTCGACGTCCGGACGTCCGACAGGCGCCCCGGGCCGGTCACGCAGCCCGAGGGCAGCTTCGACTTTCTGCGCCTGCCGGCAGTGTGGTATTGCTTTGCGTTCTTCCTCATCTTTGCCTTCGCCCTCGGCGGCCTGCAGAGCTTTGCTCCGGCTGCCGCCGGGCAGCTGCATGCGATGGCGGTCGAACAGGTGGCGGTCTGCCTGTCAGCCTACATGGCTGCCTCGGCAGTGGGCATGGTGTTTGGCGGGCAACTGGTGCGCGACCCGCAGGACAGCGCGCGCATTGCCGCCGGTGGCTTCGGATTTGCTGCGTTGATGGCGCTGATGCTGGGCTTGGGCCACTGGAGCGCCGCGGTGGTTCCGCTGCTGTTTGGCGCGATGGGGCTGGGCTCCGGCATCGCGGGCCCGTCGCGCGACCTGCTGGTCAAACAGGCCACCCCTGAGGGCGCCACCGGCCGCGTCTACGGCGTGGTCTACGCCGGCCTGGACGTCGGCATGGCCTTCTCGGCGCTGATGTTCGGCGCACTGATGGACGCCGAGCAATACCGCTTGGTCTGGCTCGGCGTGGCCCTGGCCTTGGTGCTGCTGATCGTCAACGCCTTCAACGTCAAGCGCCGTTGGCGCAAGCCGGAATTGGCGCCCGCCTGATCGCGGTGGGTCATACGCAGCGGCGGTGCCGCTCGATGCAGGTGTCCAGCACTTCGCCGGCAGGCCGTTGCCACCAGTTGGCGGCCGAAAAGATCTCGACCTCGCTGTAACCTGAGAATCCCTGAACCTCGACCCAGCCGCGGATGCGCCGAAGGTCGATCACGCCGTCGCCCATCATGCCGCGATCGTTGAGCAGGTCGCGCGTGGGCACCAGCCAATCGCAGACGTGAAATGCCATCAACCGGTCGCGGCCCGCGCGCTCGATCTGTTGCTGCAGCAGCGGATCCCACCAGACGTGGTAGACGTCGACCGCCACGCCGAGCGCGCCGCGGCGCTGCGGGTCGAGCGCATCGCACAGGTCGAGTGCCTGGGCCAGGGTGTTGATGCAGGCGCGGTCGGCGGCGTACATCGGGTGCAGCGGCTCGATGGCCAGCGGCATGCGGCGTTCGCGCGCATCTTCGAGCAGCCCGGCAATGCCCTGTGCCACCTGCTCGCGAGCGGCGGCCATGTCGCGACTCGCGGGCTGCCCGGTGAGCGCGCCGGGCAGCCCGCCGACCACCAGCACGAGGCACGGCGCGCCCAGCGCGCAGGCCTCGTCGAGCGCGTGCCGGTTGTCGTCGCGGCAGGCTCGTTGTCCCGCGGCATCGACGTAGGTGAACATGCCGCCTCGGCAGTAGCCCGACAGCGCCAGCCCCAGCGCACGCAGCTGCCGCGCCGTGGCATCCAGTCCGGCTGCGGCCACCTGGTCGCGCCACGGCGACACGGCGCGGATGCCACGCGCCGCGCAGGCGTCGAGGATCTCCGGCAGCGGAACGTCTTCTCCTCGCTGTCGCCGCACGGTGGCGGTGTTGATCGAAAGCCAGCGGTGATCGGCAGAGAAGTCGCGCATCGGCTCAATTTGCGGGTTGCCGTTCAGGCCGACACGCCATGCAGCGCCAGCAGCGTCTTCATGCGCGCCAGCGCCAGCTCGGGTTGCTCGATCAGCCCAGCTGCATCGGCCAGCCTGAACAACTCGGCCAGATGCGGCAGCGACCGCGTGCTCTGCTGGCCGCCGACCATCACGAAATGGCTTTGGTGGCCGTTCAGCCAGGCCATGAATACCACGCCGGTCTTGTAGAAGCGCGTCGGCGCCTGGAAGATATGGCGCGACAGCGGCACCGTGGGCCCGAGGATCGCGTGAAAGCGAGCCGTGTCGCCGCCGGCCAGCGCCGACAGCGCCGCACTCGCCGCCGGCGCGATGGCGTCGAAGATGCCCAGCAGCGCGTCGCTGTGCTGCTGCGTCGGCGCGGTGCCGACGCCGTCGCCGGCGATCAGCTCGGCGTAGTTGAAGTCGTCGCCGGTGTACATGCGCACGCCGCGGCCATCACGCCCCCCGGTGGCGGGCAGCCGGCGGCGCATCGCGATCTCCCGGTCCTTGTCGAGCAGCGAGACCTTGATGCCGTCGACCTTGCTCGCATGCGCCGCGATCACGCCGAGCGCGGTGTCCATCGCGCGATCGGTGTCGCTGCTGCCCCAGTAGCCGCTCAAGCCCGGGTCGAACATGTCGCCCAGCCAGTGCAGGATCACCGGCTCGCGCGACTGGCGCAACACGCGGTCGTAGACCCGCTCGTAGTCGGCCGGGCTGCGCGCCACCCTGGCCAGCGCGCGGCTGGCCATCACGATCAGCCGCCCGCCGAGTGACTCGATCGCGGCCATCTGCTCCTCGTAGGCACGGATCACGTCGTCGACCGACTTCGCGTCCTCCGGCGCCAGATGGTCGGTGCCGCAGCCGCTCGCCAGGAACGCACCGGGAACGTCGCGCGACGCGTCGATCGAGCGCCGGATCAGTTCCAGCGATGTGGGCCAGTCCAGCCCCATGCCGCGTTGCGCGGTGTCCATCGCCTCGGCCACGCCCAGGCCCAGGCGCCACAGCCGTTGCCGGTAAGCGATGGTCGCGTCCCAGTCGATCGCGCACTGCAGCCAGGGATCGATCGCCGCGCGGGCGTCGGCCACCACGTGCGCGGCCGAGAAGGCGATGCGGTTGAAGGCCATACCCGGCGCGGGGGTCGCGAAACGGCTCGCCCCACGCAAGGTGTATTCGGCCAGCTTGCCGTCGGCGGTGGGCAGCCTGATCTTCATGTCGAGAGCCTCAGATGACCAGCGCCGGCACGTCGATCCAGCGCCGCTCGCGCCAGCTGCGCAGCGCGGCCTCGACCAACTGCACGCCCTTGGCGCCCTCGGGCAGCGTCCAGCGGTAGGGCGCGTCTTCGACCACGTGACGGATGAAAGCCTCCCATTGAAGCTTGAAGCCGTTGTCGTAGGCCTGCGCGTCCGGAATCTCCTGCCACTGATCGAAGAAGTTCATCGTCTGCCTGACGTCGGGGTTCCATACCGGCCGCGGCGTGGCCACGCGCGACTGGGCACGGCAATCCTGCAGCCCGGCCACCGCCGACCCATGAGTGCCGTCGACATGGAAGGTCACCAGGTCATCGCGACGCACCCGCGTGACCCAGGAGCTGTTCACCTGCGCGATCACCGGCTCGCCGTCGTGGCCCTTGAGCTGGAAGGTGGCGTACGCGGCGTCGTCGGCGGTTGCGGCGTAGGGCTGGCCGGCTTCGTCCCAGCGCCGCGGGATGTGCGTGGCGCCGAGGCACGACACCGACTGCACCTCGCCGAACAGGTTGTCGAGCACATAGCGCCAATGGCACACCATGTCGAGGATGATGCCGCCGCCATCTTCGGCGCGGTAGTTCCAGCTCGGCCGCTGGATCGGCTGCAGGTCGCCCTCGAACACCCAGTAGCCGAACTCGATGCGCACACTCAGCAGCCGGCCAAAGAAGCCGGCGCGGCGCAGCATGTCTAACTTGCGCAGCCCCGGCAGGAACAGCTTGTCCTGCACTGCGCCATGCTTCAGGCCCGAGGCCTGTGCCAGGCGACATACTTCGACGGCATCGTTCAGGTTGGTTGCGATCGGCTTCTCGCAATACACATGCTTGCCGGCGCGTAGCGCCCGGGCCAGCAGGGAAGGGCGCATCTGCGTGGTGCCGGCGTCGAAGAACACGCTGTCGTTCTTGTCGGCGAGCGCCTCATCGAGGTTGGTGCCGAAGCGCGCGACGCCGTGCGCGCGGGCCAGCGCTTCGATCTTCTCGGCGTGGCGGCCGATCAGCACCGGGTCGGGCATCACCGTGTCGCCGTTGTCCAGGCTCACGCCACCCTGCGCGCGGATCGCGACGATCGAGCGGACCAGATGCTGGTTCATGCCCATGCGGCCCGTCACGCCGTGCATGACGATTCCCAGTCGTTGTGTGGTCATGCGGTGGGCCTCTTGTTGGTTCAACGGGTTCGCGCTGCGCCGCCGCTGCCGCTCAGCTGATGCGCAGCTTCAGCGACTCGTCGTAGGGCAGCGCGGGGTGGTCGAAGACCGTGTGCGCGTTCACGTAGTGCAGCGCGCAGGCCCGGCGCCAGCGCGTCGAATGGTTCGGCCCCGATTGATGGAACACGTTGCCGTGGTGGAACGACACGCCGCCGCGCATCACCGGTGCCGGCGACATGGGCTGTCGGTCGAGAATCGCCTGGGGCAACTGCAGATTGAACGGCTCGTCGGGCGGCGCGACATGCGCATACACTGGCCCACGGTTGGAGCCGTCGCCGAAATACAGACAACCGTTCTCGAGCGTGGCGTCGTCCAGCGCAACCCACGCCGTGACCACGCCCTCGGGATGGTTCGGTCCGAAGTAGAAATTGTCCTGGTGAGCCGGCTTCGGGCCGCCGCCTTCCGGGGCCTTGAAGAAGATCTGACTGAAGTACACCGACACGCCGGGGCCGATCAGTGCCTCCACCATGGCCACCAGTGCCGGCGCGCGCGCCAGTTGTCGCACCGATTCGCGATGGTGATGCGGGTTGTCGAGCTTGCGCAGCACGTCACGTGCCTTGACGCCGCCGTCGACATACCACGCTCGCCTTTGCGCCGGCAGGTCGGCGAGGAACTCGGTAGCCCAGGCCTGAATGTCTTCGATCACCAGGTCGGTGATCCGCGGCTCGAACACCCCCGGTACCGTGAGGTGCCCCGTGTGTCGATAGTGGGACATGTCGGATTGGCTGAGCGTCATCGGCGCGCTCCAGACGCCGCAGGCGCCGGGAGACCTCGATAGTCTCCAAATGGTGAATTACTGTACGGCGCGAGCAGCGGACCGTCAAGCGAGCGCGAACCTGTCCTCAGGAGCGCGGCCTCGATCTTGACGCCCATGGGTCGACGCCCTAGCATGTTTCATCACCGTTTGGTTAACGAGCCGGAGACCGCATGCCCAGGATCAAGACCACCGTCGTCGGCTCCTACCCGATCCCCGACTGGCTCGTCGCCAACCCGTCGGAGCAGGCGTTGATGGATGCCACCCGGGTGGTGATCAGCACGCAGGAGCAGGCGGGCGTCGACGTGGTCTGCGACGGCGAGCTCTACCGCTTCGACGTCAACCACCCTGAAACGAACGGGATGATCGAATACTTCGTGCGGCCGATGGACGGCATCACGCAGCGCTTCTCGTTCGACGACCTGATCGCCTATCGTTCCAGCAGCGGCATGAAGTTCCGAACCCGCCCGCCGGGCACGGTGGTCGGCCCCATCGGCCATGGCAGCCTCGACCTGCCGCTGGCCTGCGCGCGCGCTAAGGCGATGGCCACGCGCACCTTCAAGTTCACCGTTACCGGCCCGCACATGCTGGCCAAGACGCTGATCAACAAACACTACCGCGACACGCCGGAACTCGCGCACGCCATCGCCGACGCGCTGGCCGCGCAGGTGCGGCACCTGGATGCCGACATCGTGCAGATCGACGAGGCCAATCTGCCGGGCCACCCCGGCGAGTGGTCCTGGGCCGCGTCGGCGATGAACCGCGTGCTCGACTCGGTGAGGAGCACACCGGCCGTGCACCTGTGCTTCGGCAACTATGGCGGCCAGACGATCCAGAAGGGTAGCTGGGACCAGTTGATGAACTACCTGAACGCCTTGCACGCCGATCATGTCGTGCTCGAGTGCGCCCACCGCCCGCCGCAGGAACTGCTGGCGTTCAAGGATCTCAAGCCCGAGATCGGCTTCGGCCTCGGGGTGGTCGACATCAAGGCCACCGACGTCGAGAGCGCCGACCAAGTGGCCCGTGCGATCGAGCGGGCCGAGAAGACGCTTGGCGCCGGCCGCGTGCGCTACATCCACCCCGATTGTGGTTTCTGGATGCTCAAGCGCTCGATCGCCGATGCGAAGATGCGCGCGCTGAGCCTCGGGCGCGACCGCTTCGAAGGCATCACGCACTGACCCCAACCAGGCCCGCCATGTCCACGCTGCCCACGCGCTTCGACAGCATCGAGGCGCTCGAAGATTTCATGACCGAGCCCACGCCCGGCCTGGTGGCGGACCTGGCGCGCGTGGACGGTGGAATCCTGGTGCTGGGCGTCGGCGGCAAGATGGGGCCCACGCTCGCCCGCATGGCCAAGCGCGCGGCGCCTGACAAGCGCGTGATCGGCGTGGCGCGGTTCTCCGATCCATCCGTCAAGGCGGCGCTCGAGCGCCACGGTGTCGAGTGCCTCGCCTGCGACCTGCTCGACCGCCGCGCACTGGAGGGTCTGCCCAACCGCAATCACGGCGTGCACAACCTGGTCTTCATGGCCGGCCACAAGTTCGGTGCCACCGGCAACGCGGCGCTGACCTGGATGATGAACGTCGGCGTGCCGATGATGGTGGCCGAGACCTTTCGCGAGATGCGCACCGTGGTGTTCTCCACCGCCTGCGTGTACCCGTTCGTGCCGGTGGACGGGCCCGGCGCCGACGAGACCGTACCCGCCACACCACCGGCCGGCGACTACGCCAACTCCTGCGTCGGCCGTGAACGCATGTTCGAGTACGGTTCGCGCCAATACGGCACGCCGGGTCGGATGGTGCGCCTGTCGTATGCGATCGACATGCGCTACGGCGTGCTGTACGACGTGGCCAGCACGGTGTTCGCCGGCCAGCCGCTGGATCTGACGATGGGCCATGCCGACGTGATCTGGCAGGGCGATGCCAACGAGCAGGCGTTGCGCCTGCTGGCGCACTGCACGACGCCTGCGACGCCCATCAACGTGACGGGACCCCGCCACACCTCGGTGCGATGGCTGGCGGCGGAGTTCGGGCGGCGCTTCGGTCGCGAGCCCATCCTGACCGGTCGCGAGGCACCCACCGCCTGGCTGGAAGACACGACACAGGCGCAGGCCCTGTTCGGCCCGCCGCGCGTGCCGATCGACGCCATGATTGACTGGGTGGCCGACTGGGTGCGGCGCGGCGGGCCGAGCCTCAACAGGCCGACTCACTTCTCGACGCGCGATGGCAAGTACTGAGCCCGCGCCCCGGCATAGCCTGCGCGCAGCCGAGCGGCCGGCCGGGCGCCGCGACGCCCACCCACTCGGCGGCTGAGGTGTCCACAATCCAACCGCTGTCGGCTGCCGATGTGGATCAGGCGCTCGATCTATCGGCCTCGGCGCAATGGAATCAGAACCGATCCGACTGGCGAATGATGCTGGCGCTGGGCGAGGGTTTCGGCATTCATGCGACCGACGAGCAAGAACGCTGCCGACTGGCCGCCTCGGTGGTCGTGCTGCCTTATGGGGGCGCGTTCGCCTGGGTGAGCATGGTGCTGGTGTTGCCGGCATTCCAGCGGCGCGGCTATGCCTCGATGTTGCTGCGCCATGCGCTGCAATCGCTGCGCTCGCGCGGCATGTTCGCCGTGCTCGACGCCACGCCGGCCGGCCATGCGGTCTACCTGCAGGAGGGTTTCGTCGACACCTGGACGTTCGCACGCTATCGACGCGACGCCGCAGCGGTGGCGAGCGAACCCGTCGCCGGTCCGCCGACGCGGGCGCTGGGCGAATCCGATTGGGCGGATGTTGCGGCACTCGACGCACCGGCATTCGGTGCCGACCGCATCGAACTGCTGCGCGAGCTGGCGTTGCGCTGGCCACAGGCCGCTCGGGTGGTGCAGCGAGGTGGCCGGCTGAGCGGGGTGATGTTCGGTCGCGATGGGCGCGAGGCCCAACAGATCGGCCCGCTGCTGGCCGACGACGTGGCAGCCGCCAAAGCGCTGCTGGCCGACGCGTTGCAGGCGGCGTCGGGCGCCGTGTACATCGACCTGCTCGACGACCGCAAGGCGGTGCTGCTGCCGTGGCTGCAACAACAGGGCTTCGTGTTTCAGCGCCCGTTCACGCGCATGCTGCACGGCGCCACGGTCGCTCCTGGCGACGTGCGTCCCATCTGGGCCGTGGCCGGCCCGGAGCTGGGATGAACCGCGCCGAGCCTACTTGGTCATCTTGATCGAGCGATCCAGGAACTCGTTGGTGTAGGTGCTCTTCACGTCGAACGGCTTGTCGATGCCGATGTATTCCTTCACCAGTTCGTAGTCGGCGGCCATGCGGGCATCGTCGTGGATGCCCAGCGCCACCTCGCGCGAGAACTTGTCGCTCATCAGCTTCTCCACCAGGCTCCAGTTGGTCAGCTCGTTGTCGAACTTCAGCGCGCCGTTGGCGTCGATCAGCGCCTGCACGCAGGGGTTGGGTTCCTTGACGCAGGCGGCGAATGCGCGCTGCGTGACCTTGACGAACTTGTCGACGAGCGGCTTGTTGGCTTTCAGGTACTCGGCATTCACGATCACCGAGTTGCCGTAGGGGTTGAGGCCCGCGTCGCGCCAGGCCAGGAAGCCCATGTCGTCGCCGAGCTCGCGCTGGAAGATGTGGTGGATGTTGTAGAACGACGTCGTCACGTCGACCGACTTGGCCTTCAGCGCCGCCAGCTTGCCGTTGGCGTCGATGTTGACCCACGTCACCGACTTCGGGTCGAGCTTGTTGGCCTTGGCCAGCGCGGGCCACATCACGCGTGCGCCGTCGCCGGCCGGGTTGCCGATCTTCTTGCCGGCGAAATCTTTCACGCCGGTGATACCCGAGCTCTTCAGCCAGTACATGCCCTGTGGCGAGTTGGCATAGACGTTGAACACCGCCACCGTGTCGGCGCCCTTGCTCTTGGCCACCAGCACGCCGCCCATGTCGGCCAACCCGAACGGCGTGGCGCCGGCGCCGACGCGCTGCGTCGACAGCGCCGAGCCTTTGCCGGGCTCGAGATTCAGCTCGATGCCTTCCTGGACGTACCAGCCGAGCTTCTTAGCGTAGTAGTAGGGCGCATGGTCGCCGCCGGGCACCCAGTTCAGGATGAAGTCCACCTTCTGCTGCGCCTGCGCGGCACCGCTGGCCAGACCGGCCGCGAGCGCGGCACCGAGGACGAGTCGATTGAACATGCAGGTCTCCTGTCGGGATGAAAGCGCGACGCGCGTTGACGCGTTGGGGTGGCTGCGCTACAGTAAATTCACCATCTAGTGATATCGGACCAAGTATAAGACCGGCGCCGTCGACGGCACGGCCGCGTGCCGCAGCGCCTGTACTGAATTTCCCTTATGCAAAACCACTGGTCCGAGATCCCGGCCGACGTGCTGGCCCTGCTGCGGCGTGGCACGGTGATCCCGGCGCACCCGCTGGCACTCGATGCGCGCCGCCAGCTCGATGTCCGCCGCCAACAGGCGCTGACCCGCTACTACCTCGATGCCGGCTCCGGCGGACTCGCCGTCGGTGTGCACACCACCCAGTTTGCGATCCGCGAGGTCGGCCTGTACGCGCCTGTGCTCGAGCTGGCGGCCCGCACCGCCCGCGAGTGGACGCAAAGGCCGGTCTGTCTGATCGCCGGGCTGGCCGGGCGCACGGCACAAGCGGTGGCCGAGGCAGGTGTGGCGCGAGCCCACGGCTACCACGCCGGCATGCTGTCGCTCGCCGCGATGAAGGGCGCGTCGGTCGACGAGCTGATCCGGCACTGCGCCGCGGTCGCCGACGTCATCCCGATGGTCGGCTTCTACCTGCAACCGGCCGTCGGGGGCATCCATTTGCCTCCGGTGTTCTGGCAGCGTTTCGCGGCGATCGAAAACGTCATTGCGATCAAGATGGCGCCGTTCAACCGCTATCGCACGCTCGACGTGATCCGGGGCCTGGTGGCCGCCGGCGCTCAGGACCGAATTACGCTGTACACCGGCAACGACGAC
>Ga0209261_10000510_pt1 | contig 10479 bp, 7 predicted proteins | sample DOMMetBare1Fresh_FD_187470 | JGI IMG/M metagenome (GOLD analysis project Ga0209261, IMG submission 187470) | Wetland sediment microbial communities from St. Louis River estuary, USA, under dissolved organic matter induced mercury methylation -... | ecosystem: Environmental > Aquatic > Freshwater...
GGCCGCGGAAGATGTTGGCCCCGCCACCCGATACGCCGATGTTGCCCAGAGCCAGCTGCAGGATGCACGATGCGCGCACCATCGCGTTGCCGATCGTGTGCTGCGTCTGGCCCATGCACCAGACGATCGTGCTCGGCCGGTTCTCGGCCATCGTCTTGGCCACCTGCAGGCAGGTGGCTTCGTCGACGCCGCAGGCCTCCAGCACCTTGTCGGGCGTCCACTTGGCCAGCACGTCCTCGCGCACCTTGTCCAGGCCGTAGACGCGGTCGTCGATGTACTTCTTGTCCTCCCAGCCGTTCTTGAACACGTGGTACAGCACGCCGAACAGGAACGGGATGTCGGTGCCCGAGCGCAGGCGCACGAACTGGTCGGCCTTGGCCGCGGTGCGGGTGAAGCGCGGGTCGACGACGATCATCTTGCAGCCGGATTCCTTGGCGTGCAGCATGTGCAGCATCGACACCGGGTGCGCCTCGGCGGCGTTGCTGCCGATGTACAGCGCCGCCTTCGAGTTCTGCATGTCGTTGTAAGAGTTGGTCATCGCACCGTAGCCCCAGGTGTTGGCCACACCGGCCACCGTGGTGCTGTGGCAGATGCGCGCCTGGTGGTCGGTGTTGTTGCTGCCCCAGAGGCTCATCCACTTGCGCAGCAGGTAGGCCTGCTCGTTGTTGTGCTTCGACGATCCGACGACGAAGATCGAATCCGGGCCGCTCTGCTTGCGCAGTTCGAGCATCTTGGCGCTGATCTCGTTGAGCGCCTGGTCCCAGTTGATGCGCTGGTACTTGCCGTCCACCAGCTTCATCGGGTACTTCAGCCGGTACTCGCCGTGGCCGTTCTCGCGCACCGCCGCGCCCTTGGCGCAATGCGCGCCCAGGTTGATCGGGCTGTCGAACACCGGCTCCTGGCGCACCCAGACACCGTTCTCGACCACGGCGTCGATGGCGCAACCCACCGAGCAGTGACCGCAGACGGTGCGCTTGACCTCGACCTTGCCGGTGCCCAGCGCGTTCTTGGCATCGGCCGCCTGCGCCTTGCGCACCAGCACCAGTTGCGATGCCGCCATGCCGGCGCCCAGCCCCAGCCCCGAGCGGCGCAGGAACGCGCGGCGATCGACGGTGGGAACGGCGCGCCCGACGCCACGCGCGAGGCTGGAGACCAGGCTCGACGCCGAGGGACTGACGGACTGGGATTTGCGGGTGAGCAGCATGGCTGGACCTCTTCCTGATCGAAGCGCTAGCGGGTTCGGACGTTCTGTCAGATCTTGGTGGTCTGGTAGTAGCGCAGCACGTGTTCGGTGATGCGGTACCCGCCGCCCGGCTCGGGCGCGCCGGCAGCGTCGGCCGCCGACTTGGTGTCCTGGCGCGTGGGCAGCATCGTGGCCGCAGCGGCCAGCGCGCCGACAGTGCCGACGCCCCCCAGCAGCTGGCGGCGTTGAATGGCGGGTGAGTCCTTGCGTGGTTTCATGGTCGCTCCGCTTGGCAGGCACTCGCACGGATGCACGACGGATGCATCTGCGTGCAGATTCAAGCAACGTCGATTAGGGCTCAGATCAAACCCTCATTTCAATCAGGGCTGCCCCGGGGTTAACCCCCGACAACCTGTCGCACGCTCGACGACAGCTTGTCACGATGGCACGTTGCCAGCGATGCGTCGCGCCCCCAGGTAGACTGTCCCGACGACGATGGATGCAAACACCGCGCAACGTGTGGCCGTAGTGATGGAGCGGCTGCGTCAGCCCAGCACCTGGGAGGAATGGCGCTTTCGCGTGGCCGATGTCGTGGCCGACGAAGGTCAGTTCGGCGACTCGCCGCGCACATTGCGCGACGACGGTCACAGTGCGTTGCGCCTGCATCCGGGCCTCGAGTTGCGCCTGTATCGCGACGAGGCCGAAGGCTACTACCTGAACCTCAGCTCGGGCACGCCGGTGTTCTTCGTGATGTGGCGCATCGACGACATCGAGCCGTCGCTGGCCTGGCCCGAACTGGTGACGCTGTCGTACAACGAGGCCGGCCGCTTGCTCGATGCGCAGGAGCGGGTCGACAACGTGCCGTTGCCGGCCGACGGCATCGCGTGGCTGCGGTCGTACACCGAACAGCACTACCAGCCCGAGCCGAAGCAGCGACGCCGGCCGCACTCGTTTCGCGCGCCGCACGAGCGCCAGTCATGAGCGCGCATGGCCGCTCCAGAGCGCCCATCCCGGCGCGCGCAGCGCAGAAGGTAGTCCAGTGAGCGGCGAGGATGCCGGATTCCTGACGCGCTGGTCGCGGCGCAAGGTGTCGGCGCGCCAGAGCCCGGTCGCGGCCGAACCGGCGGCGGACATCCAGCCGGTGGCGGCCACGCCCGCTGCGACCGCAACACCGCCGCCGCACGAAGTTGCCGCCGGGTCTGCCGCGCCGCAGCCTGTTCGCACGCCGCCCGGCGATGCCGCGTCGCCGGTGGCGCCAGCGCGCGCCGAGCCGCCGCCGACGCTGGCCGATGTGGCGCTGCTGACGCGCGACTCCGATTTCACCCGCTTCGTCGCGCCCGGAGTCGACAGCCAGGTCAAGAACGCTGCGTTGAAGACGCTGTTCGGCGACCCGCACTTCAACGTGATGGATGGCCTGGACACTTACATCGACGACTATGGCAAGCCCGATCCGCTGCCGCCCGGGGTCGCGCGCCAGCTGATGCAGTCCGGATTCCTCGGGTTGCTGGATCCCGAACCCGTGCCGCAGCCCGTGCCGCAGAATGCGGCCTCGCCGGCGGCAGCACCGATCGCCGACGCCCCGCCCCCGAGCGCATGCAGCGCAGAATCCCCGAGCCCCACCCACGATGAAGACGCTGATCTGCGACTGCAACCACACGATGCCGCTGGATGCTCCGGCCCTGGGCCGGGCGCTGCGGCAGACGGCGCCGGCCAGCTCTGACGGGCTGGAGCAGGTTCACACGCTGCTGTGCCGGCGCGAGGCCGGCGCGTTCCAGCGCGCGGCCAAGGCCACCGGCGCCAACGCCGAGGAGTTGCTGGTCGCCTGCACGCAGGAGCAGCACCTGTTTCTCGCGTTGAATGCCGCGACCGAAGGCGCCGCGTCGGTGGAGGTGCGGCCGATCCGCTTCGTCAACATCCGCGAGACCGGCGGCTGGTCGCGCGACGCGAGCGCGACCACGCCGAAGATCGCTGCACTGCTCGCCGCCGCACAGCTGCCCGCGCCGCAGCCGGTGGGCACCGTCGGCTACCGCTCGGGCGGGCGCTGCCTGATCCTCGGTGCGGCCGAGCCGGCCGAAGCCGCCGCCGCGATGCTGGCCGACCGGCTCGACGTGACGCTGCTGACCCAGGGCACCGGTGGCGGGCTGCACCAGGCCCACGACTGGGCCGTACACAGCGGCCGGCTGCTGCGGATGACCGGGTGGCTGGGCTCCTTCCAGGTCGAGTGGGAGAGCTCCAATCCGATCGACCTCGAGCTGTGCACACGCTGCAACGCCTGCATTGCCGTCTGCCCCGAGGGGGCGATCGATTTCAACTACCAGGTCGACCTGGCCGCGTGCAAGAGCCACCGCGATTGCGTGCGCGCCTGCGACGCCGCCGGCGCGATCGACTTCGAGCGCGCGCCGCAGACGACGAGCGAGAAGTTCGATCTGGTGCTGGACCTGCGCGCGCAGCCCGCCTTCACGATGCACCAGCCGCCGCAGGGCTACTTCCACGCCGGCGGCAACCCGCAGGCGCTGACACGCGCGGTGCTCGAGTTGCGCGACGCGGTCGGTGAGTTCGAGAAGCCGCGATTCTTCGCCTACCAGCAGCGGCTGTGCGCCCACAGCCGCAACGAGCGCATCGGCTGCACCGCGTGCATCGACGTCTGCTCGACGCGCGCGATCTCCAGCGCCGCGTCGCTGAAAGGCAAGGCACAGGGCAAGCTGCGCGGCGGCCCCGATGGCACCACCGGTGCCGCCCGGCCCACCGGCGGCATCGAGGTCGAGCCGCACCTGTGCGTCGGCTGCGGGGCGTGCAGCACGGTGTGCCCCAGCGGCGCGATCACCTACGCCTACCCGGGCACGGCGGACCAGGGCCAACGCCTGCGCACGATGCTGCGCGCGTATGCCAATGCGGGCGGCCGCGACGCCGCGCTGCTGATCCACAGCGACGGCGCGGGCGCGCGCCGCGTCGCCGAACTCGGCCGCGCCGCACGCATCGACCGCCAGATCCACGGCGTGCCGGCGCGGGTGCTGCCGGTCGGCGTCTGGCACACGGCCAGCGTCGGCATCGACCTGTGGTTGTCGGCGATCGCGCAGGGCGCCAACCAGGTGTGGCTGCTGCTCACCGACGAGGAGGCGCCCGAATACCGCCAGGCGCTGGCCGAGCAGATGGCGCAGGCGCAGGCCGTGCTGACCGGGCTGGGCTATGCCGGCCGGCACTTCAGGTTGATCGAGGCCCGCGACGCGCGCGATCTGGCCGCGCTGGATGCGGCACTGCGCGAGGCCCCGGCCACCGGCGTCGCGCGCGCCGCCGCATTCAACGCGATGGCCGACAAGCGCACGACGCTCGATCTGGCACTCGGCCACCTGCTGGCCCAGGCGCCGCAGGCCGCCGAGGCCATCGCGCTGCCGGCGGCCGGTGCGCTGTTCGGCAGCCTGCGCATCGACACCGCCGGCTGCACGATGTGCCTGAGCTGCGTCGGCGCATGTCCCGCAGGCGCGCTGCTCGACAACGCCGAGCGGCCGCAACTGCGCTTCATCGAGAAGAACTGCGTGCAATGCGGCCTGTGCGCCGACACCTGCCCCGAGCACGTGATCACGCTCGAGCCGCGCCTGTGGCTGGCCGACGGCGGCAAGGCGCGCAGTGCGCCGCGCGTGCTGCACGAAGTCGAACCGTTCTGTTGCGTGCGCTGCGGCAAGCCGTTCGGCACGCTGCGCGCGATCGAGGCCATGCTCGGCAAGCTCGCCGGCCACGCGGCGTTCCAGGGCGCGGCCGCCGAACGACTGAAGATGTGCAGCGAATGCCGTGTCATCGACATGCACAGCAATCCGAACGAAGTGCGGATCACCGATCTCTGAGGCATGAGCCAGCCCACGACACACCCCCTGCAATTCGTCGCCGCTGCCGGCGACGGCGACAGCGACGAACTGGCGCGCGCCGAGCTGTACGGCCTGCTGGCCCGGCTGTGGCTGGCACCGCCCGACGACGCGCTGCTGCAGCAGTTCAAGGTTGCCGTCACGCAGGCCCCGCAGGCCGGCGGCCACCTCGAGGCGCCCTGGCAGGCGCTGGTGGCCGCGATGCGCGCCACCACCGCCGCCGCGGCGGCCGACGAGTTCGACGCGCTGTTCCAGGGCATCGGCAAGCCGGAGGTCTTCGTCTATGCGTCGTACTACCTCAGCGGCTTTCTCCACGAACGCCCGCTGGCCACCTTGCGCGAGCACCTGCTGCAACTGGGCCTGACGCGAGACCCCGCGCGCGGCGAGACCGAGGACCACGTCGCCTACCTGTTCGAGGTGATGCGCTACCTCATCGCCGGCGACGATGCCGCGGTGTGCAACCTCGAGCAGCAGCGGCGCTTCTTCCGCACCCAGCTGCAGCCGTGGGTCGGCGAGCTTTGCGACGCGGTCGACGCGCAGCCCCGCGCGGTGACGTTTCGCGCGCTCGCCGGATTCACGCGCGAGTTCGTGCAGGTGGAGGCGCAGGCTTTCGACCTGCTCGAATCATGAGCGCCATCACCGCCGACCAGATCACAGGCGTCGTACTCGCCGGCGGGCGTGGCAGCCGCATGGGCGGCGTCGACAAGGGGCTGCAGAACCACCACGGCATGCCGCTGGCGCTGCACGCGCTGCTGCGCCTCCAGCCGCAGGTGGGCGCGGTGATGATCAATGCCAACCGCAACCTCGGCGCCTACGAGGCCATGGGGGTGCCGGTGTGGCCCGACGCGATGCCCGACTACCCCGGCCCGCTGGCCGGCATGCTGGCCGGGCTGGAGCGGTGCGAAACCCCGTACCTGGTCACGGTGCCGTGCGACACGCCGAACTTCCCGCTCGACCTGGTCGAGCGCCTGGCCCGGGCCCTCGCGGACGGCGGCGCCGAGATCGCGATGGCCGCCACGCGCGAAGGCGGCGAGCAGGCGACACAGCCGGTGTTCTGCCTGCTGCAGGCCGCGCTGATGGAAAGCCTGATCAGGTTCATGCAATCGGGCGAGCGCAAGATCGACCGCTGGACCGCGATGCACCGATGCGTGCTCGTGGAATTCGATGATGCCGCGGCATTCTTCAATGCCAACACGCTGGAGGAGTTGCAGCGGCTGCAGTCCGGCGCGCGCTGACTATGCGATCGTCGTGTCGGCCAGGATGCGGCCGCCGCCGAACCCCGCCGAATGCGGCTCGGGCCCGCCGACGCTGACGCGCACGGCGCAGTACTTGAACTCGGGGATCTTGCCGAACGGGTCGAGTGCCGGGTTGGTCAGCTTGTTGATCGCCGCCTCGTAGTAGCAGAACGGCACGAACACCGCGCCACGCGGCGAGCTCTCGTCGGCGCGGGCATACAGCGACACCGTGCCACGACGCGACGCGATCGTCACGATGGCGCCGGGCCTGGCGCCCAGCGCCGCCAGGTCCAGCGGGTGCAGCATTGCCACCGGATCGGGCTCGATCGCGTCGAGCACACCGGCGCGCCGCGTCATGCTGCCGGTATGCCAGTGCTCGAGCTGGCGCCCGGTGATCAGCACCATCGGGTAGTCGGCGTCAGGTCGCTCGTTGGCCGGGATCAGGTCGGCGGGCACGAAGCGCGCCTTGCCGCTGACGGTCGGAAAGTGATCGTTGAACACCACCGATTGTCCGGGGTCTCCCTCGTGCGGGCAGGGGTAGGTCACGCTGTGGTCGCGCTGCAGGCGATCCCAGGTGATGCCGCCGATGCTGGGCATCGTGTGGCGCATCTCGTCGAACACCGCCGCCGCCGCGGCCTCGCCGTCGCCATAGTTCGGCCACTGCAGCCCGAGGTGGTGCGCCATCTGCCGGATGATCTGCAGGTCCTGGCGCGCGTCGCCCGGCGGCGTGAGCGCCTGGCGACCGATCTGCACCATGCGGTCGGTGTTGGTGAAGCTGCCGTACTTCTCGGGGAAGGCCGAGGCCGGCAGGATCACGTCGGCCAGATACGCCGTCTCGGTGAGGAAGATGTCCTGCACGACCAGCATCTCCAGACGCGCCAGCGCATCGCGCGCATGGTCGGCGTCGGGGTCGCTCATCGCCGGGTTCTCGCCCATGATGTACATGCCCTTGACCTGGCCGGCGTCGATGGCCTTGATGACCTCGACCACCGTCAGCCCGGGCTTGTCGTCGAGCGACTCCGGCGCCACGCCCCAGGCGGCGGCAAAACGCGAGCGCGCCTGCGGGTTGTCGACGCGCTGGTAGTCGGGGTACATCATCGGAATCAGGCCCGCATCCGACGCGCCCTGCACGTTGTTCTGCCCGCGCAGCGGGTGCAGCCCGGTGCCCGGGCGCCCGATCTGGCCGGTCATCAGCGACAGCGCGATCAGGCAGCGCGCATTGTCGGTGCCGTGCACATGCTGGCTGATGCCCATGCCCCACAGGATCATCGACGCGCGGCTGCTGGCGTACAGCCGCGCGACCTCGCGGATCGTCGCGGCCGGGATGCCGCAGATCGGCGCCATCGCCTCGGGGCTGTAGCCGCGCACGTTCTGCGCCAGCGCCTCGTAACCCAGCGTGCGCTCGGCGATGAAACCGGCGTCGACGAGACCTTCTTCGACGATGACGTGCATCATCGCGTTCAGCAGCGCGACATCGGTATCGGGCTTGAACTGCAGGAACCGGTGCGCCAGGCGCGCGAGATCGCTGCCTCGCGGATCCATCACGATCAGCCTGGTGCCGTTCGCGATGGCGTTCTTCATCCAGGTGGCCGCCACCGGATGATTGACCGTCGGGTTGGCGCCGATCAGGATCACCACGTCGGCCTTGGTGACGTCCATCACCGGGTTGCTGACGGCACCCGAGCCGATGCCCTCCAGCAGGGCCGCCACGCTCGAGGCGTGGCACAGCCGCGTGCAATGGTCGACGTTGTTGCTGCCGAAGCCGGTGCGCACCAGCTTCTGGAACAGGTAGGCCTCTTCGTTGCTGCCCTTGGCCGAACCGAAGCCGGCCAACGCGTGGCGGCCATGGTCGTCGCGGATGCGGCGCAACGTGCCGCCGGCCAGCGCCAGCGCCTCGTCCCAGCTGGCCGGCCGAAACACCGTCATCACGTCGTCGGGATCCATCGTGAAGTCGCCGCGCTTGGGCGCATCGGCACGCCGGATCAGCGGCGTCTTCAGGCGTTGCGGATGGTGCGCGTAGTCGAAGCCGTAGCGCCCCTTGACGCACAGCCGGCCGTGGTTGGCCGGGCCGTCGCGACCCTGCACGAACAGGATCTGGTTGTCCTTGACGTGGTAGGTGAGCTGGCAGCCGACGCCGCAGAACGGGCACACCGACTCAACCTGCGTGTCGGCCACCGACAGCTGCGCATCGCGCGCCGGCGCGAGCGCGCCGGTGGGACAGGCCTGCACGCATTCGCCGCAGGCCACGCAGGTCGACGCACCCATCGGGTCGTTCATGTCGAACACGATCTGCGCCTGCTCGCCGCGGAACGCCAGGCCGATCACGTCGTTCACCTGCTCGTCGCGGCAGGCGCGCAGGCAGCGCGTGCACTGGATGCAGGCATCGAGGTTGACCTCGATTGCCGGGTGGCTGGCGTCGCGCGCGACCTGCTGGCGTGGTGCGAAGCGTGGCTTGCCGACGCCCAGGCGCTCCGACCAGAAGTCGACTTCGTTGCGGCGCGTGTACTTGGTTTCGGGCAGATCGGACTGCAGCAGCTCGAGCACCATCTGCTGCGCCTTGAGGGCCCGCTCGCTGGTGGTCTTGATGTCCATGCCGGCGCCCGGAGCACGACAGCACGACGGCGCCAGCACCCGTTCACCCGCGATCTCGACCATGCACGAGCGGCAGTTGCCCACCGGATCGAGACCGTCCTTGTGGCACAGGTGCGGGATGCGGATGCGTTCGCGCTTGGCCACATCGAGGATCGTCTCGCCGGTGTGCGCCTGCACCTCGCGGCCGTCGAGCGTGAAGGTCACCGCGGTGCCAGGCAGGCTCGCGCGTTCGGCTCGGGTGATCGCATTCATTCGGTTGCGCCCTTGAGTTCATGCCCGAAGTATTTGACGACGCAGTCCACCGGATTGGGCGCCGCCTGGCCCAGGCCGCAGATCGATGCGTCGCGCATCACCTGCGACAACTCGGCGAGCAGCGCCACATCCCACTGCGGCTGTTCGATCAGCGCCAGCGCCTTCGCGGTGCCGGCGCGACACGGCGTGCACTGGCCGCAGGACTCGTCCTTGAAGAAGCGCATCGTGTTGCGCGCCGCCGCCACCGCGGTGTCGCGATCGGACAGCACCACCACCGCCGCCGAGCCGATGAAACAGCCGTGCGGCTGCAGGGTGTCGAAATCGAGCGGCACGTCGGCCAGCGCCGCCGGCAGGATGCCGCCCGAGGCGCCGCCCGGCAGGTAGCCGTACAGCGTGTGGCCCTCGGCCATGCCGCCGCAGTATTCGTCGACCAGTTCGCGCAGCGTGATTCCCGCCGGCGCGAGCTTGACGCCGGGCTGCCGCACACGCCCCGAGACCGAGAAGCTGCGCAGCCCCTTGCGGCCACGGCGACCCTGCTCGGCGAACCAGGTGGCGCCTTTTTCGAGCAATTCGCGCACCCAGTAGAGCGTCTCGAAGTTGTGCTCCAGCGTCGGCCGGCCGAACAGGCCGACCTGGGCCACATACGGCGGGCGCAGGCGCGGCAGCCCGCGTTTGCCCTCGATCGATTCGATCATCGCCGACTCTTCGCCGCAGATGTAGGCGCCGGCGCCGCGGCGCAGTTCGATCGTCGGCAGCGCTCCGGCAGGCGGCGCCGCCTGCAGCTTGGCGAGCTCGGTCTCGAGCAGCGCGCGGCAGCCGTGGTACTCGTCGCGCAGGTAGATGTAGATCGCATCGATGCCCACCGCCCACGCGGCGATCAGCATGCCTTCGATGAAACGGTGCGGGTCGCGTTCGAGGTAGTAACGGTCCTTGAACGTCCCCGGTTCGCCTTCGTCGATGTTCACCGCCAGCAGCCGCGGCGCGGCTTCGGCGCGCACGATGCGCCACTTGCGCCCGGCCGGAAACCCCGCGCCGCCCAGGCCACGCAGCCCCGAGTCTTCGAGCGTCTTGATCACGCCTTCGACATCGCGGCGACCCGCGATGCAATCGCGCAGCAACGCATAGCCGCCTTGCGCGGTGTACGCTGCCAGGTCGATGCCGGACTCGTCGTCGGCCCGGGTGACGCGTGCCAGCACGCGTTCGCGCACCGTGTCGAGCGTGGCGTGGCCCACCGCGTGCTGGTGGACCACCGCCACCGGCGCCTGCTCGCAGCGACCGACGCACGGCGCCGCGAGCACCCGCACCCCGCCACCCAGCAGCGCCGGCAGCCGCGCCAGCAGGTCCCGCGCGCCGGCCATTT
>Ga0209261_10000512_pt1 | contig 10430 bp, 9 predicted proteins | sample DOMMetBare1Fresh_FD_187470 | JGI IMG/M metagenome (GOLD analysis project Ga0209261, IMG submission 187470) | Wetland sediment microbial communities from St. Louis River estuary, USA, under dissolved organic matter induced mercury methylation -... | ecosystem: Environmental > Aquatic > Freshwater...
ATGCCGCTTGCCTTGGCGACGGCTGGACTCACCGCCTACCTGCTCGGCAGTGCGGCTGGCATCGTGACCGGCGGGTTCGTTGCCGCGCGGTTTACGGAAAGCGATCTGGTCATCGCTTCGATGCTTGCATTTGCCGCGCTGGTCGCACTGGTACTTGCCACAGCCGTCGTTCCCGGCTGGGTGGCAATCGCGTGCATGGCCGGGATGGGATTCGGCGTCGGCGTGGCCGGGCCGAGCCGCGATCTGCTGGTGCGCAAGGCTGCCACGTCGCAGTTTGGAAAGACGTCCTACGGGCGCGTTTACGGCTTTGTCTACTCGGGGACCGACGTCGGACTGGCGCTGGCGCCGCTTGTGATCGGGCCGGTGCTCGATGCGGGACATTTCGCGCTGGCGCTGTATGCAGTGGCGGCGCTTCAAGTGGGCGCGTTAATCGGTGCGTTGCGCGTCGGTGCACAAACACGCGTGGTGGCAATCAAACGCGCAGGAGCGGAGTGACTCGATGGCGACAGCAATCCAGATCGCGACGACGGATCTGTGCGATGCGCACGAAGACCGATTGCAGAGCGGAGCGCTGCGTGTACTCATGCCAGGATGGCTCTGCCTCGGTCGCAAGCAGCGGTTTCACGGTGCTGCAGTGACGTTGAAACTGTTCGAGGACAACTCTCTTCTGGCTGAAGCCGTGAAGCAGCCCGGTGCGGGCAAGGTCCTCGTCGTCGATGCCGGGGGCAGTACACGCTGCGCGGTGCTGGGTGGAAACCTTGCTACCGCCGCGGCGAAGAACCAGTGGCAAGGTGTGATCGTGTTCGGGGCCGTGCGCGATGCCGATGAAATCGACGCATGCGATCTCGGGGTCAGGGCGCTGTCGCTGAACCCGCGTCGCGCCATCAAGCGGAGCGAAGGGCAGCGCGATCTCGCCGTCGAGATTCATGGTGTTGCCGTGCGTCCGCGCGAGTGGGTTTACGCCGATCGCGATGGCATCCTCATCAGCGCCGAGGCACTGCACGGCTGAGGCATCTCCGGCGCCGCGTGTTTTTCAGAACACGAGAACGGTTTCATGTCTTGAAATGGCGCCTTGTGCGTGGCAGCAGCCGATCTTTCACAGCTTTGAATCTTGTTTCGAATGGCGGGATGGATGATTCAAGTCATTGATTCAAAATAATAGATGTAGACATCTTATATAAGATAGCAGTCTTGCTGCGCCGCGCCTCGTTCCCTAGCATCAGCTTCAAGTGTTCGCGCGGCTTTGAGCGCCGCCGGCACCGTGATTCGATGCAGTTCTTGGCCCATCTTTGTAAACAGGAGTCAGCATGACCGCACGCAAGCTTGAAGCGCAACGCCTGCAAAAGGAGTGGAACGAGAGCCCCCGCTGGAAGGGCATCAAACGCGGCTATACCGCGGACGATGTCGTCAGGCTGCACGGCTCCCTGCACGTGGAATACACACTGGCGAAACGCGGTGCCGAGCGTCTGTGGCGCTCGATCAATGAAGAGCCGTTCGTCAACGCACTCGGTGCCTTGACGGGGAATCAGGCCATGCAGCAGGTCAAGGCGGGATTGAAGGCGATCTACCTGTCGGGCTGGCAGGTCGCTGGAGACGCGAATGTGGCCGGTGAGATGTATCCAGACCAGTCGCTTTACCCGGTCAATTCGGTGCCCGCCGTCGTTCGTCGGATCAACAACGCGCTGACCCGTTGCGACCAGATCCAGTGGATGGAAGGCAAGAATCCGGGCGATCCCGGATACATCGATTATTTCGCGCCGATCGTGGCGGACGCTGAAGCCGGCTTTGGCGGCGTGCTCAATGCCTTCGAACTGATGAAGGCGATGATCGACGCTGGCGCGGCAGGCGTGCACTTTGAAGACCAGCTGGCATCGGTCAAGAAGTGCGGGCACATGGGTGGCAAGGTCCTTGTGCCGACGCGCGAGGCGGTATCCAAACTGGTCGGCGCGCGTCTGGCCGCGGACGTGATGGGCGTTCCGACGATTCTTGTCGCGCGCACGGACGCTGAGGCGGCCGATCTGGTGACCAGCGACGTTGACGAAAACGATCGGCCGTTCCTGACGGGCGAGCGCACGGTCGAAGGTTTCTACAAGACCAAGCCAGGTCTGCAGCAAGCGGTCTCGCGTGGTCTTGCGTATTCACCGTATGCTGACCTCGTTTGGTGCGAAACCGGCAAGCCTGACCTTGCCTACGCGCGCGCCTTCGCGGAAGCGATCCACAAGCAGTTCCCCGGCAAGATGCTGGCGTACAACTGCTCGCCCAGCTTCAACTGGAAGAAGAATCTCGATGACGCAACGATCGCCAGGTTCCAGAAGGAACTCGGTGCCATGGGTTACAGGTTCCAGTTCATCACGCTCGCCGGATTCCACAGCCTCAATTACTCGATGTTCAACCTTGCGCACGGCTATGCCCGCAGCCAGATGAGCGCTTTCGTTGAGTTGCAGGAAGCCGAGTTCGCGGCGGCGGAAAAAGGCTTCACCGCGGTGAAGCATCAGCGCGAGGTAGGCACCGGTTACTTCGATGCGGTGACGACGACGATCGAGCATGAAGCTTCGACCGCCGCCCTCAAGGGCTCGACCGAAGATGAACAGTTTCTCGAGCAGCGCAAACAGAAACTGGCGGCCTGATAGGACCCGGGCTGCGTTCGCTGCAGTGCAGCTTGAGGTGGAATGAAGCACGGCCTATTCTTCGCGCCCCAACCAAGTGCGCGAACCTGATCGTCTGGGCGTTGCGCGAAGACAGAGAAGGGCGAGGTCGAGGAGACGCTGTTAATAAGATCGAGATCAAGACTATTTGCATCGGGCCGCGCAAGCGGCCCTTTTTTTTGCGGCTGATCGCGCCTGGAAGAAGGACGAGTCTGAATCCGGCGCCCGATGGCAAGACCCGGCTCCAAATATACTGAGCCCCTGGAGGGGAAAATCATGACGATTCGTGCAGTATTGTTTGACGTCTTCGGCACCCTGCTCGACGTACAGTCGGTCTGGGCGCGCGCCGATCAGCTCTTTCCCGGTAACGGAGCGCAGCTGGCGCGGCTGTGGCGCGAAAAACAGCTCGAGTACACACGGCTGCGCACGATCTCGGGCCGCTATGTGCCCTTCACGCGCGTCACCGAGGATGCGCTTCAGTTCGCAAGCGATGCGCTGTCTCTGCCGCTGGACGCCGCCGCACGAGGTATGTTGATGCACGAATACACGCAGCTTGATCCGTTTCCTGACGCGATTCCGTCACTGAAAAAGCTTGAGAAGGCGGGTGTGACGATGGGCGTGCTCAGCAACGGCGATCCGGGACTGCTGGACGACGTGATGCACGGGGCGGGATTGAGCGACTTTTTCGACGTGGTCCTGTCGGCGGATCAGGTGCATGCATTCAAGACCGCGCCCGCGGTGTACGAGCTTGGGCCGTTGACACTCAAGCATCCCGCATCGGAGATCGCTCTGGTCAGCAGCAATGCCTGGGATGCGATCGGAGCCAAGTGGTACGGCTATGTCAGTTTCTGGGTCAACCGCACGGGCGGGCCGCTCGATCGTCTCGGCGAGCGACCCGACGCGAGTGGGAAGTCGCTCGATGATGCCGCAAGTTTCGTTCTGCAATCCATCAGGAAGTAGGAGAAGTGATGAGTCTGCCCCAAGGCGTCGAGATCAAGGCGCCGATCAAGCCCGGCTACGACCGGATTCTCTCGACCGATGCGTTGGCGCTGGTTGCGAAACTACATCGGGCATATGAAACCCGCCGCCAGGAACTGCTGACGAAACGAGTTGAACGCACGAGGCGGCTCGACGCCGGCGAACGTCCGGATCTTCTTGCGGAAACGAAATGGATCCGCGATGGCAATTGGAAGATCGCCCCGATCCCGGCCGATCTGCAATGTCGCCGGGTGGAAATCACCGGCCCGGTCGAGCGCAAGATGATCATCAACGCGCTGAACTCCGGCGCGGATGCCTACATGACCGATTTCGAGGACAGCAACTCACCCAACTGGGACAACCAGATCCAGGGGCAGATCAACCTGATCGATGCGATCCGTCGCACGATCACGCTGGAGCAGGGCGGCAAGTTCTACAAACTCAACGACAAAGTGGCCACGCTCGTGGTGCGGCCGCGCGGCTGGCACCTGGACGAGAAGCACGTGTTCGTCGATGGCCAGCGTGTTTCGGGCGGCATATTTGACTTCGCACTGTTCATGTTCCACAACGCGAAGGAGCTGCTGGCGCGCGGCACCGGCCCGTACTTCTACCTCCCGAAGATGGAGTCGCATCTCGAGGCGCGACTGTGGAACGACATCTTCGTGATGACGCAGAAGGAACTCGGCATTCCGCAGGGGACGATCAAGGCGACCGTGCTGATCGAGACCATTGTGGCCGCGTTCGAAATGGATGAGATCCTTTACGAATTGCGTGAACATTCGGCCGGACTGAACGCCGGGCGCTGGGACTACATCTTCTCGTGCATCAAGAAATTCAAGCTCAATCGCGACTTCTGCCTGGCTGATCGCGGCCAGATCACGATGCGCGTGCCGTTCATGGAGGCGTATGCGTTGCTGCTGCTCAAGACCTGTCACCGGCGAGAGGCGCCCGCCATCGGCGGCATGAATGCGCAGATTCCGGTCAAGAACAATCCGGAACTCAATCAGCGCGCCATTGATGCCGTGCGCGGTGACAAGGCTCGCGCCGCGCAGGATGGCTACGACGGTGCATGGGTGGCGCACCCGGGGCTGGTCGAGCCCGCGATGCAGGAATTCGTTGCAGTGCTCGGAGACAAGCCGAACCAGATCGAAAAGCAGCGAGACGATGTGGCGGTTTCCGCAGCCGACCTGCTGAATTTCAAGCCGGAAGCGCCGATCACCGAGGCTGGCCTGCGGATGAACGTCAACGTCGGTATCCATTACCTCGGCTCGTGGCTGGCGGGCAACGGCTGCGTGCCAATCCACAACCTGATGGAAGATGCCGCGACTGCGGAGATCAGTCGCTCGCAGGTGTGGCAATGGATCCGTTCGGCCAAGGGGCGGCTCGAGGATGGCCGCAAGGTAACGGCCGATCTGGTGCGATCCTTGATTCCGGACGAACTCGCCAAGGTCAAGGCAGTGGTTGGCGCGGAGGCCGGCAACACTTACGATCGCGCCGCGCAGATCTTCGAGCAGATGAGTACGCAGGAATCGTTTGCGGAATTTCTGACCCTGCCGCTGTACGAAGAGATCGCCTGAGGATTGCGCGTATCGTGTAGCGGTGCTGTCAACGGGAGATCGAGATGACACTTTGCCCAATCGCGATTGTTGCCGGGTGCCGTAAGTGCCCGGCCTTTTCGATCTGTCCGCTCAAGGGCGTGATCGGGGATCAGACGAAGGCGGAGCAGGACGAGGCACCCGAGTCGCGCTCGTCCGGGTCGAAGGCCAAGAAGAAGTAACGCCGCGCGCGATGCGGTACAGCGCGTGGGGCGCTGCGGGTGGCCCTCTGGCGGGCGCGGATGATCGAAATCGTCCGCGGCGTCGTGCGTCAGGCCGATTCTGTCCATTGCGCTTGGTGACCCAGAGTTTCCGGCGAGGGTGAACGGGACAATTTCGTCAAGCTGCAGTTCATCGAACCCGAATGCGTGCGCGACATGTGTGCCGCTTCTGTCGCACAGCCTTTCCTCCAGGCCGAATGCCAGGCAGCAGATGTCCAGGCATGACGTGAAGCGCGCTTCAAACGTCGGCTTGCTGGGTCCAGCGAGGCCTGGGCAGCGGCCGTTTGATGTCCGGGCACCAATTGCCTCAGCGGTGCTCGGGAATCACAGCCTGCTTGTGACCCAGCATGGCATCGGAATCGGTGCGGGCAAACGCTGTGGGGAAAGAGTTCCAGCGTCGTGAAATCCCCATTCGGGTCTGCAAATACCGCACCTGCTTCGTCGCGCCATGAACGGAGGCGAACTCGCTTGCCAGCGAGTTCGGGCACGGAACGGTTCATGCCGGGCGGGAAGATGGTGCTATCTGGATCACCCGCGTTTAGACGGAGTGTTCCACCGGGCAGGCGGCTTCAAACGCTAGGATTTGACTTCCCTGTCTCGGACATTTCGTCATGACGCCAACCGACTCGCCGTTGCAGATGCAGTCGCTGTTCGAGGCTCAGCGTGCGGCGTATGCACGCGAACCGTTCCCCGACTGGGCCACGCGCCGCGATCGGCTGCGACGTCTTCAGCGAATGCTGACGGACAATCAGTCCGCGATCGAGCAGGCGATCGATGCCGACTTCGGCGGTCGCCCGGCAATCGAGACACAGCTGCTTGAGCTGTTTCCCAGTCTCGACGAGCTGAAATCCGTCCTCCGTCATGGTCGCAACTGGATGAAACCGCGTCGGGCCGCAATTTCGAAATGGTTCCTCCCGGCGACCGGACAGGTTGTGCCACAGCCACTTGGCGTGGTGGGGATCATCGTGCCGTGGAACTATCCGCTGTTTCTTGCGGTCGGGCCCCTGGTCACTGCAATCGCGGCCGGTAACCGCACGCTGGTCAAACTCTCCGAGTACACGCCGGCCTTCGGCGAGTTGTTTTCGCGTCTTTGCGCGCAGCACTTTGCCGCTGACGAAGTTGCTGTGGTGCTCGGCGGTCCCGACGTCGCGGCCGCGTTCAGTGCGCTGCCGTTGGACCATCTGCTCTTCACCGGATCGACGACGGTTGGTCGCAAGGTGATGGCTGCGGCGGCCGCAAATCTGACGCCGGTCACACTGGAACTAGGCGGCAAGTCGCCGGCAGTGATTGCACCCGGCTATTCGCTACCGCATGCGGTCAGGCGAATTCTGGTGGGCAAATTGATCAATGCCGGCCAGACCTGTATTGCGCCCGATTATCTGCTGCTGCCACGCGCGCAGTTAGAGCCTTTCATCGCGACTGCGCGCAGAGTTGCCAAGCGCATGCATCCGGCGGGGCTGGCGGATCGCGATTTCTGCAGCGTGATCGACTCCCGGCAGTACACGCGCCTGACCGGATACCTGCAACAGGCACAGAAACGAGGCAGCCGAATTGAGCCATTGTTCGACGGCAGGCAACGGGACGATGCGGCCCACCGACTGGCGCCGCAACTCATTATCGATCCTGCCGCCGACCTCGACCTGATGCGCGACGAGATCTTTGGCCCGCTGTTGCCGCTTGTGCCCTACGACGCGATTGACGACGTCATCGCCTTCATTGCCGAACGGCCGCGGCCACTGGCGCTTTACTGGTTCGACCATGACCGATCACGATCGGACGCCGCGCTGCGTGCAACGCACGCCGGAGGCGTGTCGGTGAACGATGTCCTGATGCACATCGCTCAGGATTCGATGCCTTTCGGCGGCGTTGGCCCGTCGGGCATGGGTCACCACCGCGGCCGCTGGGGTTTCAACACCTTCAGCAAGCTGAAGCCCGTTTTTCATCAGTCGCGCATCAATGCGCTCGGCCTGTTCGAGCCGCCGTATCGGCCGCTGGCGAAAAAGATGCTACAGATCATGAAGCGTTACTAGTCAAGCAGGGAGAGCGCGATCGTGTCGACGAGATCGCAGGCCCGGTAGCGGGAGCGCGGTCCGAGGGCAATCAGCCCATCGGCGTTCGCATTGGAAAGCTCATGATTGCCCGCCAAGGGGCTTCAATTCTTCGAACGAATTGAAGTTGGCAAACGCAGATGCGTCGTCGAAACCAACGGCGACGGCACCGACCGAACGCAACCATGCCTCGGTCTTGCGTTCCCCGTCTCGCAGCCTGCGCCCAAGATCAGCGGCGAGGTTGGTACTGAGCAGGCAGAAGACCGGCTGCAGGCCATCGACCGTGCGCGCGATTGCGGCGCTCGCGCCGCCGATAGATTCCGCAAGGCGCGCCACGAGGTCGAGCGGCAGTCGCGGTGCATCGCAGGGCACGCACGCCACCCAGTTGGTCGTCGCCGCGCGTAATCCGGCCAGCATGCCGGCCAACGGGCCTGCATGTGAATCCTGTCCCGTATTCTCATCGGCGATGACGCGGTCAGCGAGCAGGGCGTATTGATCGAGGTTTCGATTCGCGCTGATGATCAACTCACCGACCTGCGGCCTGAGCCGATCGATCACATGCTGCACCATCGGTTTACCGATTACTTCGACGAGGCCCTTGTCGACGCCGCCCATTCGAGTTGCGCGTCCGCCGGCAAGAACCAGTCCCGTGACATCCTGCTGGATCGGTTTGGCCACGAGCGGAAGCCTCGCTCAGCCACCGATGTAGGACATTTCAATCTTCGTTGCGCCGATGGTGGCCGCGCTGCGCAGTTCGGAGTAGCGGTCGGTACGCGCGCGCCAGATGTGCGCGATGGCCGTTGAAATCTCGCCATCGCTGGCGCCGCCGCGGACCAGCGCACGCAAGTCATGGCCGCTCTGCGCGAACAGGCACAGATAAAGCTTGCCTTCCGTCGACAGCCGCGCACGCGTGCAGGTGCTGCAGAACGCCTGCGTTACGCTCGAAATGACCCCAATCTCGCCGCCGCCATCGCGGTAGCGCCAGCGTTCGGCGACCTCGCCAGGGTAGTTGGCATCAAGCGGCTCGAGCGGCAACTCAGCGGAGATTCGCGCGACCACCTCGGCCGACGGCACGACGTCGTCGAGTCGCCAACCGTTTGAGGTGCCGACGTCCATGAACTCGATAAAGCGCACGATGTGCCCGCTGCGCCTGAACAGGCGCACCATCGGCAGGATCTCGTGGTCGTTGATGCCGCGTTTCACGACCATGTTGATCTTGACCGGTGCAAGTCCGGCCGCGACGGCTGCGTCGATGCCGTGCAGCACGTCGGCGACGGGGAAATCGACATCGTTCATGCGCCGGAACACCGCTTCGTCGAGCGCATCGAGGGAAACGGTCACGCGCTTGAGCCCGGCGCTGGCAAGCGATCGCGCCTTGCGCGCCAGGATCGATGCATTGGTGGTCAGCGTCAAGTCAAGCAGCGCGCCGGAGCGGGTCTTTAACGGCGCGAGCATCTCGATCAGGTGTTCCAGATCCTTTCGCAGCAGCGGTTCGCCACCGGTCAGCCGGATCTTTTCCACGCCATGCTCGATGAAGATGCCTGCGAGCCGGGTGATCTCCTCGAACGTCAGCAAATCGGCGTGCGGCAGGAAGTGGTAGCGCGAATCGAATACTTCCTTCGGCATGCAATACGTGCAACGGAAGTTGCAGCGGTCCGTGACCGAGATGCGCAGATCGTGCAGCGGTCGTGTCAGACGGTCCGTCAACCGGCCGTCCGGCGTTTCGAGCACGGTTGGCCGTTGCGGCACCCTCACCGGGACGCGCTCGTCGAGCAAGGGAATGATGCGATCAGTCATGGCTGGACATGTTACCGGTCTGTGGCAGGCGGCGTCGCAAGGCCCCTTTTGCCCGCGGAGAAATGGCGGGTTGGCAACCGCCTCACAGCGGTTGGACCGGGACCAGTCGCGGGTTGACCTATGTAGTATATGCAACTATAATGTTGCATATGCTACACAAAAGCAGTGCCGTTGATTGGACCTTGCTGGTCACCACGCAGCCGACCGGCAACGCCGCCGTCCGGATGCGTGTCTGGCGCGAGGTCCGGCGACTCGGTGCGGCCATCCTGCGCGACGGCGTGTACCTCCTGCCGGCGCGGCCAGAACTCGCGTCTGCGTTTGATCAGCTTGCACGGAATGTTGAGCAGGGCGCGGGCAGTGCGCACGTCATGCAGGTCGATGCCAGCAGTGATCAGCAAGCGCAGTGGCGGGCATTGTTCGACCGCAGTTCGGACTACGGAGAGCTACTCAAGCGCTGCCAGAAGCTCCGCGGACGGCTCGGACGCGATCGTGTCGACGTACTGCGCAAGGCCGTGCGCGAGCTCGACGGCGAATTGGCGGCATTAGCTTCAATCGATTACTTTCCCGGACCAGCTGCCGAGCAGCTCGCGAGCGCACTCACGGATTTGCGCATTGCGGTCGAGCGGCTGGCGGCGCCGGATGAACCGGTCGCCACCTCGGGCGACATCACACCCCGCGCACGCGCGCGCTATGCGAGGCGCATCTGGGCGACGCGGCGGGGGCTATGGGTCGATCGCGTCGCGTGTGCATGGCTGGTGCGCCGTTTCATTGATCCTGAAGCGCGCTTCGTCTGGCTCGCCAAGCCGACCGAGATACCCAGGCGCGCGGTCGGATTCGATTTCGACGGAGCCGAATTCACTCACGTGGCGGGGCGAGTGACGTTCGAGGTACTGGTATCGAGCTTCGAACTGAACCGCGATGCCGCGCTGGTGGCAATGGGAGCGATCGTTCATGCGCTCGATGCTGGCGGCGCGCCTGTGGAGGCAGCGGCCGGTATCGAGCTCGTACTGAAAGGTCTACGCCAGACCTACGTCGATGATGACGAATTCCTCTGTGCCGCGAGCGCTGCTTTTGATGCGCTTTACGCCGCGTTATCGGCCAACACGCAGGAAACCGAGGCCCAGTCCAAGTGAAGCACGAAGTGCC
>Ga0209261_10000516_pt1 | contig 10381 bp, 10 predicted proteins | sample DOMMetBare1Fresh_FD_187470 | JGI IMG/M metagenome (GOLD analysis project Ga0209261, IMG submission 187470) | Wetland sediment microbial communities from St. Louis River estuary, USA, under dissolved organic matter induced mercury methylation -... | ecosystem: Environmental > Aquatic >...
TGGGCGCATGTGCAGTTTCCGGTGGACCATTCTTTTATAATTCGTATTCAGTTGTTCGCGGTGCTGATCACGTTGTTCCAGTTGATGTCTATATTCCGGGATGCCCGCCACGCCCCGAAGCATTGCTCTACGGCGTAATGCAGCTACAGCGAAAAATCAGAGGTGAATCGATTTTTGATCAGGAAGATCCAGCAGAAAAATTGCTTTAATTGTCCCAAAATATGCTAAACAGACAAGAATTAACAGATATTATCAGGGAATTTGAACCTGAAGTTATATTTCCGGATGGAACTCAATTGTTGGAAGCGGTTGTTCCGGCAGAGAAATTATTTACTCTGATAGAGAAGTTAAAATCAGATAAAAGAACTGCTTTCAATTATCTGATCGACCTCACTGCGGTAGATTTTTCGACTCATTTTACTGTCGTTTATCATCTCGATTCAACTGACTTTAGGCATTTAGTTGTACTGAAATCGTTGATCGCCGATCGTGAGAATCCAAAAGTTGATAGTTTAACTGCTTTGTATCCAACTGCTGAATATTTTGAACGTGAAATCTTCGATCTTTTTGGTATCCGTTTTAACAACCATCCAAATATGAAGCGCTTATTTTTGGAAGATGATTACGGTTATCCGCTCCGGAAAGATTTCAAGGACGAAGTAAATATCATTGAACGTTAAAACTCAAATGATGAGTGAAGAAATTATAAAAGATGTGATTGTTGGGGAGCATGAGGACTATATTATTAATATGGGCCCGCAACACCCTTCCACGCACGGAGTATTGAGACTGGAGGTTTGCCTGAAAGGTGAAACAGTAAAATACCTGGTTCCACACGTCGGGTACATTCACCGTGGAATCGAAAAAATGTGCGAAGCAAACACCTATCAGCAAATTATTCACCTGACTGACCGAATGGATTACTTATCGGCTCACATGAATAATGAAGCGGTTTGTATGATTGTTGAAGATGCCATGCAGGTTGAAGTTCCGGAACGGGTCAAATATATCCGTACCATATTGGATGAATTAAACCGTATCGCTTCACATCAGCTTTGGTGGTGTGCTTTCGGGATGGATTTGGGCGCTCTGACCAGCTTCTTTTACGGCTTGCGCGACCGGGAACACATCCTCGACATTTTTGAAGAATCATTCGGGTCGCGATTACTGCACAGCTTTGTTTGCCCGGGCGGTTTAATGCACGATGTTCATCCTAACTTTCAGAAAAGAACCAAGGAGTTCGTCAAATACTTCAAAACAAAATTACCCGAATACGATCAGCTGCTGACTGGCAATATTATTTTCCAGAACCGCGCAATCGGAATCGGACACATGAGCCGTGAAACAGCCATCGGATTCGGAGTTACCGGTCCTTCAGGCCGTGGATCAAATTTCTCATGTGATGTTCGCAAAATTGCTCCTTACGGAGCTTACGATAAAGTACAGTTCAACGAAATTCTGGAACCCGGATGCGATGTTTTTGCACGTTACAAAGTCAGAATGGCTGAAATGTGGGAATCGCTTAGCATCATTGAACAGTTGATCGACAACATTCCGGAAGGCGACTACACCGCTAAAATGAAACCAATCATTAAACTACCTGCCGGAGAATATTTCCGCAGAGTGGAAACTGCCCGTGGTGAACTGGCTGTTTATGTGGTGAGCGACGGTAATAAATCACCTTACCGCATGAAATTCCGGACTCCAAACTTCAGCAACTTGTTTGTAATGAACGAAATTGCTTCCGGCTACAAAATTGCCGACCTGATTGCAATCAGCGGTTCGCTCGATTTAGTAATTCCTGATATTGACCGCTAAATGAACACAAATATGTCATCAAACATTTACGATTTTTCGACACTTACCGGCTCGATTCATTCCTGGTTATCAGGTATGATGTCGTCAGGTTTGGTCATTTTTACTGAAATGGTTCTCGTCGGACTTGTTTTTCTGCTGATGTACGCTTTGCTTGGACTGTTCCTGGTTTACCTCGAACGTAAAGTATGCGCCATTATGCAGAATCGTGTTGGTCCAAACCGGGTAGGAAAATGGGGACTTTTGCAAACCATTGCCGACTTGATTAAACTTTTGCTGAAAGAGTTAATTCCGATTCGCAAATCAGATCCGTTACTTTTCAACCTTGCTCCTTTTATTGTCATTATCTGTTCGTTTCTGGCTATGGCTGCACTGCCCTATGCCAAAGGACTTCAGGCTATCGATTTCAATATTGGTGTATTCTATGTGATGGCAGTTTCGTCACTTAGTGTGGTTGGTATTCTGCTTGCCGGATGGTCAAGTAACAGCAAATATTCGTTGATTGGAGCGATGCGAAGCGGAGCACAAATTGTAAGTTATGAACTTTCAGTTGGACTGTCGCTTCTGGCAATTGTTGTTTTTTCAGGAAGCATGCAGCTTTCAGAAATTATTGGAAGTCAGGCAAACGGATGGTGGATTTTTAAAGGTCACATTCCGGCTATCATTTCATTTGTAATCTTCCTGATTGCCAGTACTGCTGAAATAAACCGCGGACCTTTCGATTTGGCAGAAGCAGAATCAGAACTAACAGCAGGTTTCCATACTGAATATTCCGGAATCAAATTCGCCTTTTTCTTTTTGGCCGAATACATGAACATGTTTATTGTAGCTGCCCTCGGTGCTACCGTATTTCTGGGAGGCTGGATGCCATTTCATGTCGGGAACTGGGAAGGATTTAACCAAATTATGGATTACATTCCTTCAGTGGTATGGTTCTTTTCGAAGACTTTCTTTATCATTCTGATCATCATGTGGTTTAAATGGACTTTCCCACGTCTGCGTATCGACCAGTTATTGACTTTGGAATGGAAATACCTGTTACCAATTAGTTTGTTCAACATTGTATTAATTGCCTTCATCGTACTGATGGGCTGGCATTTTTAATAATAAACAAGGATGAATAGTATAGCACAATATTTTTCCGATCTGTTTAAAGGACTTTCCTCATTATGGGCAGGAATGCGCATAACCGGAAAATACTTTTTCAGCCCAGGGGCCATTGTAACCCAGCAATATCCTGAAAACAGGAAGACCCTGAAAATGGAAGAGCGGTTCAAGGGAGAGGTGATCATGCCTCACGATGAAAATAACCAACATGCCTGTACCGGTTGCGGTATTTGTGAAATGAATTGTCCAAATGGTTCGATCGAAATTTTGACCGATCGCGTGGCCAATGCAGAAGGCAAACTGGAACGAGTGATCGATAAACACATTTACCATTTGTCGATGTGCACCTTCTGTGAATTGTGCATAAAAACCTGTCCTTCAGATGCGCTGGCTTGGGGTCAGGAATTCGAGCATGCGGTTTTCGACCGGAGTAAACTCACCAAGGTTCTGAACCAACCCGGTTCGAAACTTAGAAAGGAGGCCAAGTAATGAATGTATTTATGTTTTATCTGTTTTCAGGAATTATCCTGATTTGTTCGCTTCTTACGATTACAACCCGAAGAATTTTAAGGGCAGCCGTATATCTGCTTTGCGTCTTATTAGCTACTGCAGGTTTGTATTTCATGCTGAACTATCAATTTATGGCAGCCGTTCAGCTCACTTTATATGCTGGAGGTATAGTGGTACTCATCATTTTCAGTATTCTGCTGACACACCACATTTCTCATCGTTTTAAACACCCCAATACTGTCAACTTACTGATGGGTCTTGGGGCAGCTGTTGTTGGAAGCGGACTGGTTATAGCAACTCTTCTTTCCCACACTTTCCAGGCTGGAACTGCTCCTGAACTAAAGGTGGACATGACAGAAATTGGTACCCAATTACTGAGCACCGGTAAAAACGGATACGTTTTGCCATTTGAGCTTATCAGTATTCTCTTGCTGGCCGCTATGATTGCAGCCATTGTTATTGCGAAAAAGGATAAAAATAAAAATTCAGAAATATGATTCAGGGAATTCCACTCGAACATTTTTTAATTGTGAGCACCATCATGTTTTTTATTGGCATTTGCGGTTTCATTATACGCCGTAACCTGATTACCATGTTGATGGCTATTGAGCTCATCCTGAATTCAGTCAATATTAATTTCGTGGTTTTCAACCGCTATCTGTATCCTGACCAACTACAGGGTCAATTCTTTTCTCTGTTCATTGTTGGTATTGCTGCAGCCGAAGCTTCGGTTGCCATAGCACTGATCATCAACATTTACAGAAAGATGCAGAACATTGAAGTTGAAAATGTTAATGAATTAAAATTTTAAAATTACAGGGCGATGACAGGATATACCTACACTGTGTTTATTTTAATTATTCCACTGGTAATGTTTTTAATTACCGGATTACTCGGAATGAAATGGAAACCGATTGTTTCCGGATTGATGGGAACAACCGGGATGGGAATTTCATGGGTTCTTTCACTGATCACTGCCGGAAGTTATTTCTTTGGCGGACATCATGCTGAAAGTTTCCAGACCATCATTCCATTTGAAATGACCTGGTTAAGATTCTCTGAAACCTTAATCATCAAAATGGGCATTTTGCTCGACCCAATTTCAGTTATGATGTTGGTTGTAATTACCACCATTTCTTTTATGGTGCATCTTTACAGCATTGGCTACATGCATGGTGAAAAAGGATTCCAGCGGTTTTTCGCTTTCCTTTCACTGTTTACCTTCTCGATGCTTGGATTGGTTATTGCTACCAACATCTTCCAGATGTATATTTTCTGGGAGTTGGTAGGCGTTAGCTCATTCCTGTTGATCGGATTCTATTATCAGAAACCGTCGGCAGTAGCAGCATCGAAAAAAGCATTTATCGTGACACGTTTTGCCGATTTAGGTTTCCTGATCGGTATCCTGATACTTTCGTTTGTTACCGGAACATTTGATTTCGGTAAACTAACTGAGCCCGGAACAGCCATCTTCGGAAGTGCTGCTTCCATGAGTTTTATGGGTGTTTCAGCCTTAACCTGGGCCATGACACTTATTTTCATTGGTGGTGCAGGTAAATCAGCCATGTTTCCATTACACATCTGGTTACCCGATGCAATGGAAGGTCCAACTCCGGTTTCAGCTTTGATTCATGCTGCCACTATGGTTGTTGCCGGTGTGTTTTTAGTAGCACGTATGTTTCCGGTTATCCATTTTCAGGCTCCTGCCGCTCAGGAAATCATTGGCTATGTAGGTGGTTTTACTTCGCTTTTTGCAGCAGTAATTGCGATTACACAATATGACATTAAACGGGTTCTCGCCTTTTCTACCTTATCGCAACTCGGTTACATGATGCTTGCTTTAGGTGTTTCAGGATACGGCGGAGAAGAAGGATTGGGTTACATGGCTTCCATGTTCCACCTGTTCACACATGCCATGTTTAAAGCTTTGCTCTTCCTTGGCGCCGGTTCAATTATTCATGCGGTTCATTCAAACTACATGTACGACATGGGCGGATTGCGCAAATATCTGCCAATAACTCATATCACTTTCCTGATCGCCTGTTTAACCATTGCCGGAGTTCCATTCCTTTCTGGGTTCTTCAGTAAAGATGAAATTCTGGTTGCAGCCTTACATCATAACAAGATTTTATTTGCAGTTGAATTCATTGTTGCCGGATTAACTGCTTTCTATATGTTCCGTCTGTATTTCAGCGTATTCTGGGGAAAAGACAGACATTATCACCACACGCCACACGAGAGTCCGCTGATAATGACTATTCCACTGATGTTCCTTGCTGTAGCTTCTATTTTCGCCGGATATCTTCCATTCCATCACCTGGTTACTTCCGACAAAATTGGTTTTGTGACTGAAATGAATTATATGGTGGCTGTACCTTCGGTATTAATTGGCTTATTGGGAATTGCGGTCGCCTGGATTCTGTACAAAAAGGAAAGTGATGTTCCGGCTAAATTGGCTAAACAGTGGGGTATTTTATACACTGCCACTTATAATAAATTCTATTTCGACGAGATTTATCTGTTTGTAACACGTAAGATTATTTTCAATTATATTTCCCGCCCAATTGCCTGGTTCGACCGCCACATTATTGATGGATTTATGGTTGGAATTGGCACGGTAACCGAAAAAGCATCATACAAGATTAAAGGTATGCAATCAGGACAATTACAGCATTATGCTTTCGCATTTATTGCAGGAGCTTTGTCACTGGCTTTGTCGATGATCTATTTCCTGATGAAATAAATTGAATATCAATACTGAAACAAAAATTTAAAATATACTAAAGTGAATATTCTAACTTTATTAGTGCTAATTCCGGTTCTTACCATAATCGGAATCCTTTTTACCAAAGATAATAAAGGAGCGAGGGTTGTTTCGGCAATCGGAATGGGTGTGGAACTTTTAGCAACAGTATATCTGGTGTTTGCTTACCTTGCTGCAAGAAAAACAGGAATGATGCACGAGATGCTATTTACTTCTGACTTCATGTGGTACCCTAGCCTGAACATTCATTTATCTTTCGGTGTTGACGGAATTGGTGTAGCCATGATTGGTCTTACTTCAATTGTGATTTTTGCAGGTATTTTTGCTTCCTGGGAACTTCAATTCCTGACTAAAGAGTTTTTTGTATCGCTAATATTGCTTGTTACAGCAGTTTACGGTTTCTTTATATCACTCGACCTGTTTACCATGTTACTCTTTTACGAATTGGCGCTTATCCCGATGTATCTGCTTATAGGTCTTTGGGGAACAGGGCCAAAAGAAAAATCGGCCATGAAATTGACTTTGATGTTGATGGCAGGTTCTGCGTTGATTATAGTTGGTATTTTAGGTCTATATTACAACTCGGCTCCTAATGGAGGCCCACTTACTTTTAACATTCTAGAAATCGCCAAAATCAATATTCCGGTAGAGGCACAACGCTTCTTCTTTCCTTTCGCTTTTATTGGATTTGGAATACTTGGAGCATTGTTTCCTTTCCATACCTGGTCACCTGATGGTCATGCTTCGGCGCCAACAGCAGTCTCCATGCTTCACGCAGGAGTATTGATGAAACTGGGAGGATATGGATGTTTCCGCGTAGCCATGTTCCTGATGCCTCAAGCAGCTCAGGAAATGGCCTGGATTTTCATTATCCTGACAACGATCAGTGTGGTTTACGGAGCATTCAGCGCCATTTGGCAAACCGACCTTAAATTCATTAATGCATACTCTTCGGTAAGCCATTGCGGATTGGTAATTTTCGCCTTGCTTATGATGAATGAAACAGCGATGGACGGAGCAATCCTTCAAATGATTTCACACGGTTTGATGACAGCCCTTTTCTTCGCACTGATTGGAATGATTTATGGACGTACCCACACCCGCGACATTCGGGAAATGGGTGGTTTAATGAAAGTAATTCCATTTCTTGCAGTAGTGTATATGATTGCAGGGTTTGCTTCATTGGGCCTGCCCGGATTAAGTGGTTTCGTAGCAGAAATGACTGTTTTTGTTGGATCATTCCAGCATCAGGATATGTTTCATCGAGTAGTTACTGTAATCGTTGCTTCTTCAATCGTTATTACAGCTGTTTATATTCTGAAGGTAGTCGGAATGATTCTTCTTGGCCCGTTAAAAGATCAGCATCATGCACATTTGGAAGATGCCAAATGGTATGAAAAACTGAGTACAATTACTCTGGTAGTATCAGTTGCAGCGATTGGTATTGCGCCACTCTGGTTATCGGAAACCATCATTGCAAGTTTAAAACCAATTGTTGAAAGACTGGCAGTGGTGATACCATTCTAGGATAAAGTCATTAGTTAAAAGAATTAGAAAAAAGACTAACGAAGCATTCCAACTCCCCCTCCTACTGAGGGGCTTTGTGGACAGCCTCTAAAAACAAAAAATATGGATTTCGGACAATTTTTACTCATGCGACACGAATTGCTGCTTACCCTGGCTGCAGTTGTGGTCTTAATCGCTGAAGTTTCGATCAGTTCAAAGAACAAAGCTAGCATCATACCCTTTACTCTTGGACTTTTTGCACTGGTAACTATTATTGGTTTTATTCCCGGACAGGAAGGTACTTTATTTGGTGGATCGTATCAATCGAGCCAATTGACCATGTTCATGAAGAATGTCCTGAATCTGGCTGTATTGATTGTCTTTCTTCAGGCTGAAGGCTGGCTCCGGAAACCCGAAAATGAGGATAAAATAAGTGAGTATTTCATTCTTACTTTATCTACACTTATTGGGATGAATTTCATGATTTCGGCCGGCGATTTCCTGATTTTTTATGTTGGTCTTGAAACTGCAACTATTCCAATCGCGGGATTGGCAGCTTTCGATAAATATAAAAGCCAATCAGCTGAAGCAGGTATCAAATTAATTTTGTCATCAGCCCTTTCTTCAGGAATACTTTTATTTGGTCTTTCCATGATTTATGGCGCTACCGGATCGATCTATTTTGCTGATATTGCAGCTAAAGTTGCTCCAAACGCTTTAATCGCACTTGGATTTGTCTTCTTCGTTAGTGGAATGGGATTTAAAATTTCGCTTGTACCCTTCCATTTCTGGACTGCCGACGTTTATGAAGGTGCCCCGATCAATGTTACTTCCTATTTATCTGTTGTATCAAAAGGAGCTGCTGCGTTTATTTTCAGCATCGTCATGTTTACGGTTTTCAAAAATATTATGGAAATGTGGAGACCAATGATCTACACACTTGCTGTAATTACAATGACAATTGGTAACCTGTTTGCGATACGCCAGAACAATATCAAGCGTTTCTTAGCTTTTTCATCGATTGCACAGGCCGGTTTCATACTTTTAGGAATTCTGGGAGCTGGCGAACTGGGAATGACAGCGATCGTTTATTTTGTACTAGTATACGTGTTCACTAATCTTGGAGCATTCGGTGTGGTAGCTGCTGTGCACAATGCTTCGGGTGTTGAAACCATTTCCGGATACAGAGGTTTATACCAGACCAATCCAAAACTCAGTCTACTGATGACTATTTCGCTGTTTTCTTTAGCTGGGATTCCGCCAATTGCAGGTTTCTTTGGTAAATTCTTCTTATTTACATCGGCTGCCGGTGCCGGATATTTCATCCTTGTTTTGATTGCAGTTTTAAATGCAACAATATCACTTTATTACTATTTGCTGGTTATTAAAGCAATGTGGATTGAAAAAAGTGAACAACCCGTTCCTGCTTTCACCAGTTCGATTGCCATGCGTATTGCACTGGTGGTATGCGTTGCAGGTGTTATGGTGATTGGATTTACCAGTGGAGTTTTTGAATATATCCGTAGCATCAGTCAAATGTTTTTAAATTAATACAACTCAAAAATGGCTCTCAATAAAGGAAAACATATCATAGAAGAAATTGACGGAACCCGTTGTTCACTGGTTGAAAAAGGAATTGCTCCGGAACGCATGGAGTTTCTGAAAAAATTACTCGAGCTTAATAAATATACTGTGAAAGTTGCGACAGATGGTGAAACGGGCACTTTTAAAATTGGTGTAACCGATCTGCTGTTTAATCCGGTTGTGGATGTTTATCAACGAAGTTTAGTTAGTCCTTCAGGCAAACGCATTACTCCGGCATACTGGCTACAGGAATCGTTTAAAGAAGGTGAAGCTGAAGTGAATTACTGGAAAAAATAAAAACGGATTAGCCCAAAGAAAATGGAAAGTGCGGATATTTAAATTAAACAAATATCCGCACTTTCCATTTTCAAACAAATTACCAATTTAATCTCGAAAGATTTCAAGTATATTGGATTAATCCCAATTTCCAAGATATCAGATTGCACAGAATGAAGGATGAACTAAGTTTTCATCAACAATACTTTCCTAAGTGAGTAATTCAACAATCGTTTTTAAATTTTCCTACCTTTAAACCCTGAAAAAAAACCAATAACATGGAACTAAATTTACTCACAGCTATATCTCCAATCGACGGTCGTTACCGCTCAAAAGTTGAAAATCTGCAACTCTATTTTTCTGAATTTGCTTTAATAAAATACAGGGTTTTAGTGGAAGTTGAATACTTTATTGCACTTTGCGAATTGCCGCTCCCTCAGCTTAAATCATTCGATAAATCCTTACTTTCATCGCTTAGACAAATTGTTGCCGGTTTTTCAGTTGAAGATGCACAACGCATAAAGGATATTGAGAAAGTTACCAATCACGATGTAAAGGCTGTTGAGTATTTTCTTAAAGAAGAATTTGACAAATTATATATTCAGGACTACAAGGAATTTATTCATTTCGGACTAACATCTCAGGATATCAACAATACTGCTGTACCAAAGTCGATTCAGGATGCGCTTGATAATGAATATTTCCCTGCCATTAATGACTTAGTCGATAAACTGGACGAACTGGCCGATGATTGGAAAAATATCCCTATGTTGGCAAGGACCCATGGACAGCCAGCTTCTCCGACCAATCTGGGCAAAG
>Ga0209261_10000519_pt1 | contig 10313 bp, 9 predicted proteins | sample DOMMetBare1Fresh_FD_187470 | JGI IMG/M metagenome (GOLD analysis project Ga0209261, IMG submission 187470) | Wetland sediment microbial communities from St. Louis River estuary, USA, under dissolved organic matter induced mercury methylation -... | ecosystem: Environmental > Aquatic > Freshwater...
TCGCGGCTCCTCACCGTGGACCAGAGGTCGCGGGCCATCGCGGCGAGGTGCGATCCGGCGCGCGCCAGCGCGCCCGCCGCCCGCGCCGCGGCGGAGCGGTCGGGGCGGAGCTCGACGATGCGGAGCGAGAGCGCCGCGCTCGCCAGGGTGACGCCCGCGAGCAGCAGGAAGGCGGCGCGCGGGGAAGCGCGCTGGGCCACCTCGAGCGCGACCCAGGCGAGCACGCCGGTGCCGCCGATGTTGGACGCCATGGTGAACCCGCCCACCTTCCCCTTGTCCTCGAAGCGGGTGGTGGTCGCCATGAGCGTGTTGCTGGCGGCGTGGGCGGTGGCCGCGGACGCCTGCAGGAGCGTGAGCAGGACCGCGAGCAGGCGGAGATCGCCGAGCGGGTCCGGGACGGCGGCCATGATCGCGAACAGCGCCGCGGACACGCCGCACATCGCGAGGTACCACACCTTGCGGTACGCGCCGAGGTCGAGCAGCGGGACCCAGAGGATCTTGAAGGCGTGGGCCGAGTTCGCGCCCGCCGTGACCAGCGCGATCTCGGTGAGCCCGTACCCGCGCCCCTGCATCCAGAACGGCAGGACGATCGAGAGGTATCCGACCGCGGCGCCGAACGGGAGATCGAGGAAGAGGAACAGGGCCGGCGGCGTGGGGCGGGCGGGGTTCTCTCGGGCCGTCATCGCTGCCCGGGATTGTAAGGGAGGCGGAGCCGCCGGCCCCGCCTCCCTTCGCTGCGCCTCGCGGCTACTTGCAGCCGGCGCCCGTCACCAGCTTGAGCGCCACCGGGATGAACTCGGTCTTCTCCCCCGGCTTCGCCCCCTTCACGATCGCCGCCGCCTTCTCCACGCCGAGCCTGCCCATCTCCGCCGGCTGCTGCGCGACGGTGGCCGCCATCTCGCAGGCGTTCACGGCCTTGACCGCGTCGTCGGTCGCGTCGAAGCCGATGACCTTGATCTTCCGCCCGCTGCTCTTGATGGCCTGGAGCGCGCCGAGCGCCATCTCGTCGTTGTGGGCGAAGACCGCGTCGATGGCGGGCTGGGCCTGGAGCACGTTCTCCATCACGGAGAGCCCCTGCGCCCGGTCGAAGTTGGCCGTCTGGCGGGCCACCACGGCGACGCCGGCGCAGCGGGACTTCACGGCGTCGTTGAAGCCCTTGCCGCGGTCGCGCGCCGCCGAGCTGCCGGGGATGCCCTCGAGCTCGACCATCTTGCCCTTGCCGCCGAGGAGCTTGCAGGCGAGCTCGCCGGCGAGCTTGCCCCCGGCGACGTTGTCGGAGGCGATGTGGAACGCCACCTTGCCGCCGCTGGCGCCACGGTCGACGGTGATGACCGGGATGCCGGCGTGGTTGGCCGCCTGGATGGCCGGGACCACCGCGGCCGCGTCGGTGGGGTTCACCAGGATGACCTTCACCTTCCGCTGGATCAGGTCCTCCAGGTCCGAGACCTGCTTGTCGGCCTTGTCCTGCGCGTCGAGCACCACCAGCTCGAGGCCCGCCTTGCCGGCGGCGGCCTTGGCCCCGTCACGGAGCGTGACGAAGAACGGGTTGTTGAGGGTGGACACCGAGAGCCCCACGGTGTCCTTCGCCCCTGCGGGCAGGGCGAGCGAGACGAGCGCGACGACGATCCATCCACGTGTGAACACGTCCGGACCTCCTTGTACGAGGGTTACTCCTTGCGTGAAGCGACCAGCCGGTCGATCAACAGCGCCCCGAGGATCACACCTCCCTTCACGATCTGCTGGTAGAAGGCGGAGACGTCCAGCAGGTTCATGCCGTTGTTGAGCACGCCGATGATGGCCGCGCCGAGGAACGTGCCCGTCACCCCGCCGCGCCCGCCCTGGAGCGACGTGCCGCCCACCACCACCGCGGCGATGGCATCGAGCTCGAAGCCGCTCCCGGCGGTGGGCTGCGCGGAGTTGAGCCGCCCGGTGAGCACGAGCGCCCCGAGCGCCGCGGCGAGCCCCGAGAAGCCGTACGTGAAGAGCCTCACCTGCACGATGGGGATGCCGGAGAGGCGGGCCGCCTCCTCGTTCCCGCCCATCGCGTAGATCATCCGGCCGAGCGCGGTGTAGCGCAGCAGCGCGTGGGTGAGGGCGAGGAAGGCGAGCATCACCCAGACCGGGATGGGCACGCCCAGCAAGGAGCCGTTGCCGAGGACGTAGAAGGCCTCGGGCAGCCCGGTGATGGGCCGGCCGTCGGTGTACACCAGGGTGGCGCCGCGGAGGATGGTGAGGCCGCCCAGCGTGGCGATGAACGGGGCGATCCGCGCGTACGCGACGAAGAAGCCGTTGAAGAGGCCCATGAGCGCGCCCGCCCCGAGCGCGGCCAGCATCGCCAGGCCGGGCGGCCAGCCCGCCACCGCGAGGCCGGCCGACAGCGCGCCGCTCATGGCGAGGATCGAGCCCACCGACAGGTCGATGCCCCCTCCGAGGATGACGGTGGTCATCCCGAAGGCGAGCAGGGCGTTCACCGCGATCTGCCGCAGCACGTTGAGCAGGTTGGAGGTGGCGAGGAACCGCTCGGACAGGACGGCGAGCACCGCCACCAGCACCCCGAAGGCGAGGGTGATGCCGTACCGCGAGAGCAGCTCACGCCACCTCGATCGCGCCGGTGACACGGGCCACCACCTCCTCTCGTCGGACGGGGGCGGGGAGCTCGGCGACCACGCGTCCACCCCGGAAGATCAGCACCCGGTCGCACAGGCCGGCGAGCTCCTCGGTGTCGCTCGAGGACACCACCAGCCCGAGGCCGCCCCGGGCCAGCTCGTCGAGGAGCGCGTACAGCTCGTAGCGGGTGGCCACGTCCACCCCGCGGGTGGGCTCCTCCAGCAGCAGCACCGCGGGCTCGCTGGCGAGCCCCTTGGCGAGGACCAGCTTCTGCTGGTTCCCGCCCGAGAACGTCCCCGCCTGCCGCTCGGGGTCCGGCGGGCGGACCGAGAGCCGCTGGAACCAGCCCGCCACCAGGCGCCGCTCGCGGGGGAGGTCCATGATGCCGAGCCGCTGCAGCCTCGACAGGACCGCGAGCGAGACGTTCTCGCGCGCCGCGAGGCCGAGCACGAGCCCCTGGGCCTTCCGGTCGGCGGGCACGAGGAAGAGCCCCCGCCGCAGCGCCGGCCGCGGGCCGCCGATCGGCTCGCCGCGCCAGCGCGTCCTCCCGCGCAGCCCGAACATCGACTCGAGCGCCTCGCTCCGCCCCGAGCCCACCACGCCGGCGAGCCCGACCACCTCGCCGCGGCGGAGGCCGAGCTGGAACGGGGTGAGCCCCGGCGCCTCCACGTCGAACGCGCCGAGCGGCTCGGGCCCGCCGAGCGGCGTGCGGTGGAAGGCGCGCACCGCCCGCCCCACCATCTGCTCGACCACGGCCTCGGCGGTGAGCTCGGCGAGCGGCGTGGTGGCCACCCGCGTCCCGTCGCGCAGCACCGTGACCCGGTCGGCCAGCTCGAAGATCTCCTCCAGCCGGTGGCTGATGTAGACCACCCCGACCCCCTCGCCGCGGAGCCGCCGGATGAGCCCGAACAGCTGCTCCACCTCGCTCGCGGAGAGGGTCGCGGTGGGCTCGTCGAAGACCATCACCCGGGCCCGCTGCGCGAACGCACGCGCCACGGTCACGAGCTGCTGCTCGCCGGCGCCGAGCGAGCGGACCACCGCCCCGGGCGCGATGTGGAGCCCCATCTGCGCGAGCAGCACCGCCGCGTCGCGCTCGAGGCGCGGGTAGCGCATCCAGCGCGGGAGCCGGCCGAGGAACAGGTTCTCGGCCACGGTCAGGTCGGGCACGAGCGTGAGCTCCTGGTAGACCATGACGATGCCGGCGTGCCGGGCGTCGGCCACGCTCCTCGCGCGCAGCTCCCGTCCCTCGAGCAGCAGGCGGCCCGAGTCGGGGGCGAGCACGCCCGAGAGCACCTTCATGAGCGTGGACTTCCCGGCGCCGTTCTCGCCGACCAGGGCGTGGACCTCGCCCGCCTCGAGCTCGAAGTCCACCCCGCGCAGCGCCTCGACGCCGCCGAACCGCTTCCCGATGCCTTTCATCTCGAGGAGCGCCACGGGGCCCTAGAACACCACGCCGGCGTGGAGGATCACGTTGGCGTACGGGGTGAACTCGCCGGTGCGGACCACCACCCGCGCGCCGCGGCTGAGGCGCTTCAGCTCCTCGTGCGGCACGACCTCGATCCCGCGCTCCCTCACCTTGGGCAGCGAGAGCAGCCGGGCCTCGAGGCGCTCCTGCAGCGCGGCCGGGGTGGCGCTGCGGGTCTCGGCGGCGATGGTGGCCCGCTCCACCTCCATCTCCCCGACGATCGCCTCGAGCACCTCGAGGAAGGCCGGCTTGCCCGGCGCGAAGGCGAGGTCGATGCGCTCGACGCCGGGCGGGACCGGGAGGCCGGCGTCGCCGACCACGAGGAGGTCGCCGTGCCCCAGCGAGGCCACGGCGCGCGACAGCTCGGGGTGGAGGATGGCTCCGCGCTTCATGGGATCTCCTTCATGGAACGTCGACCTCGCGGAGGAACGGGATCGAGGGCTGGGCGCCGGGCCGGGTCACGCTGATCGCGGCGGCGGCCTGCGCGAAGGCGATCGCCTCCCGGAGCGGGCGCCCCCTGACCAGGGCGGCGCACAAGCCGCCGATGAAGGTGTCTCCGGCGGCGGTGGTGTCGACCGCCTCGACCTTCGGCGCCGGGTGGTGGCACGCCTCGCCGGGCCCCACCTCCACCACGCCCGACGCCCCGAGCGTCACGAGGACCGTGCCCGCGCCGGCCGCGCGGAGCCGCCGCCCGGCCTCGATCGCGTCGTCGACCGAGCGGACCGGCACGCCGGCGAGGGCGGCCGCCTCGAGCTCGTTCGGCACGAGGAGATCGGTGCAGGCGAGGAGATCCGGCGCGAGCGGGCGCGCCGGCGCCGGGTTGAGCACCACCGTCTTGCCGAGCGCCCGCGCCCGGCGCGCCGCGTGCTCCACCGTGGCGAGCGGGATCTCGAGCTGCATCGCCACCACCCGGGCCGCGGCGAGCGCCTCCTCCCGCGCGTCCACGTCGGCGGGGGCGAGCAGGCCGTTCGCGCCCGGGACCACCACGATGCCGTTCCGCCCGCCGTCGTCGACCACGATGAGCGCCACGCCGGTCGACACGCCCTCGGCGGTGCGCACGCCGCCCTGGTCGACGCCGTCGGCGGCGAGCCCCGCCCGCAGCCGCTCCCCGAAGGAGTCGGCGCCCACGCAGCCGATCATCGCGGTGCGGGCGCCGAGGCGGGCGGAGGCCACCGCCTGGTTCGCGCCCTTGCCGCCGGGGACCGTCGCGAACGCGTGGCCCGACACCGTCTCGCCCGGCGCCGGCAGCCGGGACGCGCGCGCCACGAGGTCCATGTTGAGGCTGCCCACCACCAGGATCTCCGGCGCGCTCATGCCGCCCCCGCCCGGCGCTCGGCCGCCGGCCGGGCCGCCGCCGCCGTGAACGCATAGTGAACGAGGGCGCGGGCCCGGTACTTGTCCACGATCACCGCCACGACGATGATGAGGCCGGTCACCATCTGGCGCGCGAAGTCGCCCATGCCGAGCAGCAGCAGCCCGTTGTTGAGCACGCCCATGATGGACGCGCCGAGGAAGGTGCCGACCATCGAGCCCTTCCCGCCGCTCATGCTGGTGCCGCCGATGACCACCGCGGCGATGGCGTTGAGCTCGAAGCCGACGCCGAGGATCGGGCTCGCGATGTTGAGGCGCATCATGTACATGATGGCGGCGAGCCCGACCATCCCTCCGCACACCGTGAACGCCGCCACCTTGTAGAGCGCGGGCGCGTGGCCGGAGAGGCGCACCGCCTCCTCGTTGTTGCCGATGGCGTAGATCATCCGGCCGAAGACGGTGCGGGCGAGCACGAAGCGGCCGAGCAGCACCAGCCCCAGCGCGATGAGGAAGATGACCGGCACGCCGACCACGGTGGCGCTGCCCACCGCGTTGAACGCGTCGGGGAACTCGAAGATGGTGCGCGAGTTGGAGATCTGAAGCGCCGCGCCGCGGGCGATGTTGAGCATGCCCAGGGTGACGATGAAGGAGTGGATCTTCCAGCGCTCGCAGACCACCCCGTTGAACAGGCCGCACAGGCAGCCCACCAGCGTGCTGGCGAGCACGGAGAGGACGATCGCCGCGCCGATGGGGAGGCCCTCGCGCGTGATGACGAGGCCGCCCACGATGGTGGCGAGGGCCAGCACCGAGCCGACCGAGAGGTCGATCCCGCCGAGCAGGATGACGAAGGTCATCCCCACCGAGATGACGGTGTTGATGCTGATCTGGGTGAGGATGTTGGTGAGGTTCGCCATCGAGGCGAAGTGCGGGGCGAACGCGGAGAAGGCCGCCGCCATGAGCACCAGGGCGAGCCCGATGCCGACCTCGCGGAAGAGGAGGTGCAGGATGTGCCTGGCGCGCACGCGGGCTCCTATCCGGCGGTGGCGGCCGCGGGGTCCTCTCCCCCGGGGCGGCCGTGGACGTACTCCTGGTATGCCCTCTCCAGGATTCGCTCCTGCCCGAACTCGGCGCGCGGCAGGTCGGCGGTGATCCGGCCGTTGGAGAAGACCAGGATGCGGTGGCAGATCCCCATGAGCTCCTCGAGGTCCGACGAGACGATGACGACGCCCTTGCCCGCGGCGGCGAGCCGCCAGAGGAGCTCGTAGATCTCGAAGCGCGCGCCGACGTCGATCCCGCGCGTCGGCTCGTCGCAGATGAGCACCTCGGCCCGCCGGAAGAGCCACTTCGCGAGGACCACCTTCTGCTGGTTTCCCCCCGAGAGGTTCCCCACCAGCTGGTCCACCGACGGCGTCTTGATGTCGAGCTCGCGCACCAGCTCGCGCGTCGCGCTCCGCTCCGCCGCGCCGTCGAGCAGCCCGGCCCGCGAGACCCGGGCCAGGTCGGTGAGGGTCACGTTGGCGTAGCAGGGCATCTCGAGGATGAGCCCCTGCGCCTTGCGGTCCTCGGTGAGCAGGCAGATGCCGTGGCGCACGGCGTCGCGCGGGCGGCGGATGGCGATCTCCCGGCCGTCGCGGAGGATCCGCCCGCCCGTCCTGGGGTCGGCTCCGAAGAGCGCGCGCATCGCCTCGGTGCGGCCCGATCCCACCAGGCCCGCCACCCCCACGAGCTCCCCGCGCCGCACCGCGAACGAGGCCGCGTGCGCCGCCCCGCGCGGCCGGAGGTCCTCGGCGCGGAGGATCTCGTCGCCGGCGGCGACCTCGGGGTGGAACGGGTAACCGCTGCCGAGCTCCCTTCCCACCATGAGCCGGACGATCTGCGGGACCTCGGCCCGGGCGGCCTCGAGCGTCTCTACCTTCCGCCCGTTGCGGAGGACGGTGATGCGGTCGCCCACCTCGAAGACCTCCTGCAGGCGGTGCGAGATGTAGAGGACGGTGACGCCCCGGGCCTTGAGGCGGGCGATGATCTCGAACAGCCGGCGGATCTCCGGGGGCGTGAGCGTCGCGGTGGGCTCGTCGAGGATGAGCACCCGGCTGCGCGTGGAGAGCGCCTTCGCGATCTCGAGGAGCTGCATCTGGGCGACGCCGAGGGTCTCGACGCGCGCGCCGGGCGAGACGTCGAGCCCCACCTCCCGGAGCAGCGCCTCGGCGTCCGCGTGCAGCTTCCCGAAGTCCACCAGCCCGGCGCGCCGGGGCAGGCGCTGGAAGAACACGTTCTCGGCCACCGAGAGGTAGGGGAGGAGGTTGAACTCCTGGTACACGACGCGGATGCCGGCGCGGAGGGCGTCGAGCGCGTTGCGCGGGGCGTAGGGCCGGCCCTCGAGCAGGATCTCGCCCTCGTCCGGCGCGTACAGGCCGCAGAGGAGCTTCACCAGCGTCGACTTGCCCGCGCCGTTCTGGCCGACGAGGACGTGCACCTCGCCGCGGCGGAGGGCGAGATCGACCCGGTCGAGGGCGAGCACCCCGGGGAACCGCTTGGTGGTCCCCCGCAGCTCCATGATCGCCTCGGGCGGCGCTGCGCCGGCCTCGCTCACGGGAGCCCTCGGGCGCGGGAAGGCCGGCGCGAGGCCGGCCTCCCGCGCCGCGGCGCTACATGAGGTCCTTCGAGGTGACGAGCTTCACGGGCGTCTTGATCCAGCCCTTGAGGTGCTCCCCCTTCTTCATGCGGAAGCCGGTCTTGATGCAGTTCGCCGCCATCTCCGGGCCGAACTGGTCGATGGTGGCGAGCACCTTGCCTTCCTTCACCAGCTTCTGCACCGCCGGGATGCTGTCGAACCCGACCACCTGCACCTTGCCGGAGCGGCCGGCGGCGTCGAGGGCCTTCACCACGCCGAGCGCCATCGAGTCGTTGGCGGCCATGATGCCCTGCACGTCCGGGTGGGCGGTGAGGAGGTTGGTGACGAGCGTGTTCGCCTCCTCGGTCTCCCAGTGGGCGGTGCGGGACACGAGCACCTTGAGCCCGCCCTCCTTGGCGGCCTTCTCGAAGCCGGCCTTGCGCATCTTGGCGTTGTCCGCGCCGGGGTTGCCCTCGATGATGAAGACCTTGCCGCCCTTGCCGAGCTTGCGGGCCAGCTCCATGCCGGCGAGGTAGGCGCCCTCCTGGTTGTCGGGGCCCACGAACACGAGGTCCTTGAGGCCGGCCCTGGTGAGCGCCTTGTCGTCGAGCTTCACGTCGAAGTTCACGACGGTGATCCCGGCGGCGATGGCCTTCTTCACCGGCGCCACGAGGCCGACCGAGTCGGCCGGGGCGACGCAGATGAGATCCACCTTCTGCGTGACGAAGTTCTCCACCGCGGAGATCTGGGTGTCGATGTCGGTCTCGGAGTTCATGCCCACCGGCACCAGCGTGAAGGTGCCGTCCTTCTCCGCGAACTTGCGTGCGCCCTCCTCCATGCTCTTGAAGAACTCGTTGGCGAGCGACTTCATCACCAGGCCCACCACCGGCTTCTTGTCCTCGGCGCGCGCGGCGTGGAGGCCCACCCCCATCGCCACGAGCCCGAGCGCGATCGCTCCGGCCACCGCACGGTACGTCGTCCTCATCGCATCCTCCTTCCTGTGTTCACGTCCACTGCCCTGCGTTCACATCGCGCTGCGGTCCCCCCCGTCCCGCCGCCGGCTCGCGGCGCGACCGGCTCGCGCCGCACGAATGCCGGACCCGCAGCTCCACCGGCAGCACCACGCGCTGGGGGGGCAGGCGCGCGTCCCGGATCCGGTTCACGAGGAGCTTCACGATCTCGCGCCCCATCTCCCGCTTGGGCTGGGCCACGGTGGTGAGCGACGGGGTGGCGAACGCCGCGAGCTCGATGTCGTCGTACCCCACCACGGCGAGGTCGTCCGGCACGCGGCGCCCCGCGGCGGCGGCGGCGCCGAGCACGCCGAGCGCCATCAGGTCGTTGAAGGCGAACACCGCCGTGGGCGGGCGCCGCAGCTCGAGCAGGGCCCGGAGCGCAGCCGCGCCGCCGGCGGGGTGGAAGTCGGCGCGGACCACCAGCGCGTCGTCGGGCGGGAGGTCGGCCTCGCGGAGCGCCCTGCGGTAGCCGAGGAGCCGCTGCACGGTCGGTGAGAGGCGGGCCGGCCCGGTGACGCAGCCGATGCGCCGGTGGCCGAGCGCGACGAGGTGGCGGGTGGCGAGCCGGCCCCCGAGGCGGTTCTCGGCGAGGACCGTGTCGAGCGCCAGCCCGCGCCGCTCGCGGTCCAGGGCCACCACCGGCACCCGGCTGCGCAGCAGGCTCCGCAGCCGGTCGCTCCGCTCGTCGGCCGCGGCGAGCACGATCCCCTCCACCTGCTTCTTCGCCAGGAGGGCGAGGTAGAGCTGCTCCTTGTCGCGATCGTTCTCGGTGTTGCAGAGGATGACGCTGAAGCCGGCCTCGAACGCGGCCAGCTCGACGGCGCGGCCCACCTCGGCGAAGAAGGGGTTGGCGCTGTCCGGGATCACGAGCCCGAGCGTGTGGGAGCGGCCCACGCGCAGCGACCGCGCGAGCGCGTTGGGACGGTACCCGAGGGCGCGGATGGCCTCGTCGACGCGGCCGCGCGCGTCGGCGGAGACGAAGCGCGTGCCGTTGACCACGTGCGACACGGTGCTCGTGGACACCCGGGCCCGCCTCGCGACCTCGACGATGGTGGCCATTGCCGCCCCGGCCTCCGGGCCTGGCCGGGCCGATCGGCCCGCCCGGCCAGGACGATTGCGCAAACGTTTGCGGGACCGTGGACCGAAGGATCGCCCCTGTCAACGATCGAGGTGGGGCGCGGCGCCGGCCGGACCCGTTGACGCACCATCGCGGGTGACCCGCCGGTCGGGAGCGCACGCCAGCCGCCCGGACGGGCGCCGGACGGGGCCCGGGCGCGTGGCGAGCGGCCGATGCCGAGGCGGAGGG
>Ga0209261_10000521_pt1 | contig 10308 bp, 6 predicted proteins | sample DOMMetBare1Fresh_FD_187470 | JGI IMG/M metagenome (GOLD analysis project Ga0209261, IMG submission 187470) | Wetland sediment microbial communities from St. Louis River estuary, USA, under dissolved organic matter induced mercury methylation -... | ecosystem: Environmental > Aquatic > Freshwater...
CGATCCTCGCCGTGGTCGCGGGCGAAGGCCACCCAGGCGCCGGCGTCGCCCGGGTCGAGCGCCGCCACCCGCTCCAGCGACTCGCGGCGGGCCGCCAGCAGCTTCTCGTCGAGCTCGAGCGCCCGGCCCAGCGAGCCGCCGGAGAGCGAGGCGGCCAGCCGGGCCGACTCGGCCGGGTGGCCCTCGGCCACCAGCCGCTGCTCGATGAAGGCCTGGGGCAGCGGCGCGAAGGCAACCCGCAGGCAGCGGCTCTTGATGGTCGGGAGCAGGGCGTCCGGACTGGAGGAGACCAGCACCAGCGTGGTGTCGTCGGGCGGCTCCTCCAGCGTCTTCAGGAGGGCGTTCTGGGACTGCACGTTCATGGCGTCGGCCGGGTCGATGATGACGACGCGGCGGCGCCCCTCGAAGCGGCGCATGGCCAGCCGGTGATCCACGAGGTCGCGCACCTGATCGACCACGATCTCCTTCGACGGGGTGCGGCCGCCCTTCGGCTCCCAGCGGCCGGCCTTGGCCATGACCCGCTCCTCGGCCAGCACCGTCACGTCGGGGTGGGCGCCCTTGGCCACCTTGCGGCAGGCGGGGCACTCGCCGCAGGGGTCGTCGCGGTAGCCGTGGCCGTCGGCCGGGGCGGCGCCGCCGGTGCAGTTGGCCGCCTGGGCCAGGAGGCGCGCGGCCGTGCCCTTCCCCACGCCCAGCGGCCCGCCGAACAGGTAGGCGTGGTGAAGCGTCCCGCGCCGCAGCGCTGCGCGGAGGGACCCGATGGCGCGGTCCTGGGCGATGACCTCCGAGAAGGGCATTGGGGGGCGGAAGATAACACGGTGTTTGCCGCCGCGCCGGGGCCCAGGAATGGACACGGCGAGGGCCCGGCGTATGATCCCGGGCCTCGGAGAAAGCCATGAACATCACGCCCCTGGACATCACCCAGAAGCAGTTCCGCAAGGCCTTCCGCGGCTACGACCCGGAGGAGGTCGAGGGCTTCCTGGCGCTGGTGGCCAGCGAGTTCGAGGGGCTGGTGCGCGAGGTCACGGCGCTGCGCGAGGCGGGCCACCGCAAGGACGAGGAGCTGGCCGAGCACCGCGGCCGCGAGCGGGCGCTGCAGGAGACGCTGGTGACCGCCCAGCGCGCCTCCGACGACATCAAGGACTCGGCCCGCAAGGAGGCCGAGATCACCGTGGCCGACGCCGAGCTGCAGGCCGAGAAGATCGTCCAGGGGGCCCACGGCCGCTTCCTGCGCATCGTCGACGACATCAACGAGCTGAAGCGGCAGCGGGTGCAGTTCGAGGCCGGCGTGAAGACCCTGGTGGAGAGCCACCTCAAGCTGCTGGAGGCCTTCCGCGAGGCGCCGCGCGACGAGACGGTGCCGTTCGCGGCCGCCCGGAAGAAGCTGGCCGCCGACGACGACCGCTGACGACCGCCGCGCCGCCGCCGGAACGAGAAGGCCCCCGTCGCCGGGGGCCTTCGTGCGTCCGGGGACCGCGCCGGGGCTAGTGGTGCTTCGCCTCGGCCTTGCCGCCGTGGGCCGGCGCGGCCGGCGCCTCGCCCCACTCGATGGCCCCGGTCTCCAGGTCGTAGACCGCGGTGACGATCTTCACCTTGCCCTCGTGGGCCAGGTGGGCCAGCACCTTGCTCTCGCTGGTCAGCTGCTTCGCCACCAGGGCCACGTTGGCGTGGACGGCGTCGTCCACCAGCCCCTCGGTGCCCGGGTGCTTCCGGGCCTCGGCCACGGCCGGCTGGATCTCCTTCACCAGCGTGCCGATGTTCCCCTCCACCTTGCCCTTGGCCTCGGCGGTGGCCTTCACGGCGCCGCACTTGTGGTGGCCCATGACCACCACCAGCGGCACGCCCAGGTGCTCGGCGGCGTACTCGACCGAGCCGAGGCTGGCCGGCTCGGAGACGTTGCCGGCCACCCGCACCACGAACAGGTCGCCGATCCCCTCGTCGAAGATCACCTCGGGCGGCACGCGGGAGTCGGAGCAGGCCAGGATGATGGCCTCCGGGTGCTGGCCGGCCACCACCTCCTTGACGCGCTCCATGGTGAGGTTGGGGCTCTCGTGCTTGCCGGCGATGAAGCGGGCGTTCCCCTCCTTGAGCTCCGCCAGCGCCTCGTCGGCGGTGGTGGCGAGCTTGCCGCCCTTGGGCGGGTGGGCCAGGGCGGCGAGCGGCAGGGCGAGGACGGCGGCGAGGAGCAGCTTCGGGTGGCGCATCGGGCCTCCAGCGGCGGGCGCAGGGCCGGCCGGGTCGGGTGAAGCGGGTAGCCTAGGCAATGATCCCGATGCCGCGCTTGATCCGGCGCAAGCCGACCGCCGTACGCTGCGTCGGGTGCCCGCGTGACGCGTCGGGGACAACCATCTGCTAGTGCGCCTCGGCCCAGGAGCGGCCGTGGCCCACCTCCACCAGCAGCGGCACCGAGAGCGTGGCCGCCGCCTCCATCTCGCGCTTGAGCAGCGCCGAGACCGGCTCCACCTCGCGCTCGTCCGCCTCCACCACCAGCTCGTCGTGGACCTGGAGGAGGAGCCGGGCGTCGAGCCCGTCCCGCTCCAGCGCCGCGTGGACCCGCAGCATGGCCAGCTTGACGAGGTCGGCGGCGGTCCCCTGGATGGGCGTGTTGATGGCGGTCCGCTCGGCCGCCTGGCGGATGCCCGGGTTGCGGTTGGCGATCTCCGGCATGGGCCGGACCCGCCCGTAGACCGTGCGGACCTCGCCGGCGCGGCGCGCCTCGGCGACGATCTCTCCCAGCCACCGCTTCACGCCGGCGTAGCGGGCGAAGTAGCGGTCGATGATGGCCTGCCCCTCCTTGGGCGGCAGGTCGAGCCGCTGCGAGAGGCCGAAGGCCGAGAGCCCGTAGGCGATGCCGAAGTTGAGCATCTTGGCGACCCGCCGCATCTCCGGGGTCACCTCGGCCTGCGGCACCCCGTAGGTCTCGGCGGCGGTCCGGGCGTGGACGTCCTCGCCGAGGCGGAACGACTCGAGGAGCGCCGGGTCGCCCGAGTAGTGGGCCAGGATGCGCAGCTCGATCTGCGAGTAGTCGGCCGAGACCAGCCGGCGCCCGGCCGGGGCCACGAAGGCGGCCCGGATGCGCCGGGAGAGCTCGGTCCGGACCGGGATGTTCTGCAGGTTGGGGTCGGTCGAGGAGAGCCGGCCGGTGGCCGCGCCGATCTGCTGGAAGGTGGTGTGGAGCCGCCCGTCGGCCGGATCGACCAGCAGCGGCAGGGCGTCCACGTACGTCCCCTTGAGCTTGGAGAGCGACCGGTGCTCCAGCACCAGCCCCGGCAGCGGGTGGAGCTCGGCCAGCTTCTCCAGCACCTCCACGTCGGTGGACGGCCCGGTCTTGAGCTTCTTCTGGACCGGCAGCCCGAGCTCCTCGAAGAGCACCCGGGCCAGCTCGCGGGTGGAGGCCACGTTGAAGGGGTGGCCGGCGGCCGCCTCGATGCGCTTCAGGAGCGTGTCCATGGCGGCGCCGAACTCGGCGCTCATCCCGGCCATGGCCTCCGAGTCGACCGCGATGCCGTCCCGCTCCATGGCCCAGAGGATGGGCACCAGCGGCCGCTCGATCTCGTCGAGCACCTGGCCGAGCCCCACGCGCCGCGCCTCGGCGAGGAGCGCCGCCGCGAGGTCCGGCAGCGCCGCCGCGGCCGGGGCGGCCCAGGCGGCCAGCCGCTCCACCTCCGTCCCCTCGTGCCCCGGACCGCCCTTGCGCTGCCCGGCCACCGGGTCCGGGGGCAGCTCCACCCGGAGCCGCTCGCGGGCCACGTCCGTGAGGGCGTGCTCGCGCCGGGTCGGCAGGAGGAGGCGGGAGAGGAGGTCGGTGTCCTCGCCCGGCGCGGTCAGCCTGAGCTCGAGGCGCGCCAGGGCGTGCATGGTCCCCTTCCGCTCGTGGGCGTGGACCGGCGCGGGCCCGCCGAGGAGCGGCGCGAGCGCCCGCCTCACCGCCGCGGCCGGCAGCGCCGCCGGCGCCCCCAGGTAGCGGTGGCCGAGCGGCAGGTAGAAGGCCCGCCCGCCCCCGCCCAGCGCCAGGCCGACCACCGGGTCGGTGCGGGGTGCTGCTCCCGCCCCCACCGCCAGGAGGCCGATCGCCTCGCATCCGGCCAGGTGGAGCGCCGCCGCCTCGAGCGCGGCCTCGTCGAGGAGGAGCTCCGCCCGCTCCGGCCGCGGCCCGGCGGCCGCCAGGACCGGCGCCTCCTCCCCCGACCTGACCCCGGAGCTCGACCCCGGGCCTGGCCCTGGACCCGCCGCCGCCCCCTCGCCCGCCCCGGCCCCGGGCACCGCCGCCAGCCCCTCCACCTCCCGCAGGAGCCGGGTGAACTCGAGCTCGGTGAAGAGCGCCCTGGCCTTCGCCGCGTCGGCGGGCCGGCGTGCCAGCCCCTCCGGATCCCAGGGGAGCGCCATGTCGGTCCTGAGGGTGACCAGCTTCCGGTTGAGCCGGAGCCGGTCGGCGTGGGCCAGGATCTTCTCCTTCAGCTTCTCGCCGCCCCGCGCCACCGCACCCGGGATCTCGCCGGGGCGCGCCAGCATCGCCTCCACCGAGCCGAAGTGGCGGATGAGCGCGCCGGCGGTCACCTCGCCGACCCCCGGGACGCCCGGCACGTTGTCCACCTTGTCGCCGAGGAGCGCCTGGTACTCGATGACCTGGTCGGGGCGCACGCCCATCTTCTTCTCGACCTCGGCCGGGCCGGTCCAGCCCCCCTGGCCGCGCGCCTCGGACATCGGATCGAAGAGCTTCACCCGGTCGTCCACCAGCTGGGCGAAGTCCTTGTCGCCGGTCACAACCACCACCTCCCAGCCGTGGCCGCGGGCGTGGGCCGCCAGGGTGGCGATGATGTCGTCGGCCTCGAACCCCTCCTGCTCCAGCACGGCCACGTTGAGGGCCCGCGCCACCTCCCGCACCAGCGGGAGCTGCGGCACCAGGTCCGGCGGGGCCGGCGGCCGGTGGGCCTTGTAGGTGGCGTCGAGCTCGGTGCGGAAGCTCTTGCGGGAGACGTCGAGCACCAGCGCCACGTGGGTCGGGGCGTGCACCTTCAGGGCCCGCAGCAGCATGTTGGTGAAGCCGAGCACCGCGTTGGTGGGCACCCCCTTGCTGGTCGTGAGGGGCGGCAGCGCGTGGTAGGCCCGGAAGACGAAGCCGGAGCCGTCGATGAGGGTCAGGGTCGGCACGGAGGGGACCATACCCCCGGCCTCCCACGGCGGCGCGGCGTTTGAGGGGGGCCGCCGGCACGGACCGCGCGCGGTCCAAGCAGCACGGTCCGGGCGGCTCAGCCGAGCCGGCAGCGGATCCGATCGCTGCAGACCAGGAACTCGTCGCCGTCGCGGATGCGGCGCCGGTCGATGCGGGCCCGGTCGAGCCAGGTTCCGTTGGAGGAGCCCAGGTCCTCGATCCACCAGGCGTCGCCCTCGCGCCGGATGACGGCGTGCTCCCGGGAGACCTTGGCGCTCTCGACGACCAGGTCGCAGTGGCGCCCCCGCCCGATGAGGAAGCGGTCCCGCTCCACCGGGTAGGGACCGCCCTGGTCGGTCAGCAGGGTGAGCCCCGGCGCGCGACGCGCCCGTTCGCTCGGCCCCATGGCCCGCTCGAGCTCGCGGGCGGTGTCGAGCACCCGGCGGGCCGCCGCCGAGCGGGTCGGGGTCGGGGTGGCGTGGGGCTGGAGCGCGCCGGTGGCCGGCGCGTAGGCCGGGGCGGCAGTTGCCGCCGGGACGGCCAGGGACGGGGCGCCGTTGAGCGGCGCCGCGCTGCCCCCGGCGGTGGGCCCGGCGCCCGGCAGGGCCGGACCGGCCACCGCGGTCGCCTCGCCGGCCGGCTCGCCCGGCAGGGCCCCGTGGAAGCGCAGGAAGGCGTGGAGCGCCTGCTGGACGAGCGCCTCGCGGTCGGTCCCGAGGGACTCCGCGAGCGCACCCAGCGACGCCCAGAGCCGGTCGGCGACCGGCACCTGCCTGACGGTCTTCACCCCTCCAGGCTACCACGCCCGGTCGGTGCCCGCGAAGCGCCTCCTGCCCTACCGGAACAGCCCGACCTCGCTGGCGGCCGAGGTGGTCTGGAAGGTGATGACCTGGTTGGCCGGGTAGCTGGCGAAGACCTGCCCGTGGTCGGTGGTGGCGCGGGTGAAGTCCGGCCTCGACCAGGTGGCCACCCCGTTCGGCAGGAGGGTGCCGGTGGGGGTCCCGCTCGTGATGGGCTGCATCGCCTGCACCACGAGGCCGCTGGTGGTCAGCACGGTGAGCAGGGTGCCGCGCACCGGCCAGTTGGCCTGCGCCGTGAGGTCCGGCGCGACCGGCGTGATCCCGTCGGTGGTCCAGGCCAGCTCGAGCCCGAGCACCGGTCCGCCGGGGTTGGGGAAGGTGAGGCCGTTGACGGTGGTCGGCCCCGACCAGCGGGCCTTGCACTCGGTGTCGGCCGCGGCGCACTGGGAGTAGACGTAGGCGAAGCGGCGCGACTTGCGGGAGAGGAGCAGCGCCTCGCAGGCCGCCTGGCAGGCCTGGTCGCAGGCGGTCGCCGGCAGGGGGTCCGCCTCCAGGCGGGGGCAGCTCCCCTCGTCGAGCGCAACGTCGTGCTGCAGCAGGTACGGCGTTCCGGCGACGGCCCTCGGCACGGGGCGGCCGGCGTAGCCGAAGTCGAGGCCGCTCAGCAGGAGCTCGCCCGCCAGCACCGTCACGGACACCGGCTTCAACGCGAAGGCGGGCCTGGGGACCTTCTGGAAGGCCCCGGCCTTGCTCATGCAAGTCGCCTTGGGCGTCGCGGGGCGGGCCACGCCCGCGGCGTCGGTCCCGAAGGTGGTCGCGGCCTGGGCCCAGCGCTCCCTCACCTTCAGGGCGCCGCCCGGGTAGTCGCTGGTCGGCGGCAGGAGCTCGGTCACCTCGAGCTCGAAGGTCCCGATGGGGCAGTACTGCGTCTCCTCCGCGATCTGCACGGTCTCGGCGGTGACGTCGGCCGGCAGGGCGTCGCCCGGCTCGCGGACCGGGGTGACCCGCACGATGTCACCGAGCCGGACCCCCTCCACCGCCGGCTGGATGGCGAAGCGGGCGTCGTAGAGGTGGCCGATCCCGGTGAAGGGCTGGTCGGTCCGCCCGGTCGGGCGCTGGATGGCGATCCACTCGACGGCGCCGGTGGCGTCCACCTTGGCCTGCCCGTCGAGCCCGGACAGGCCCGGGAGGCCGCCCTGCCAGGAGACCGTCCAGGTGTCGGTGTGGGTGAAGCCCGGGGTGGCCCGGACCAGCGACCTCGCGACCGTCTTGTCCCGGGAGAGGGCCGGCGCGCCGCCGCCGATGGTGTTCCAGGCGGCCAGGCCCGGCTTGGTCCCGGCCAGCTCGCCGAAGGTCACCGTGGTGACCTGGGTCGCGCTGGTGGTGAGCGTGGTGGAGAGCCAGTCCCGGGTGTTGGCCAGCCCGTCGTGCCCGAGGTCGAGCAGGAAGACCGAGCCGGTGGTCGAGACGGCCGCCGCCAGCGTGGAGGCCCAGCGGGCGCCGCTGGCCAGGTAGAGCGACTGGTAGGGCATGCTGCTGCCCGCGTTGGCCGAGGCCTGGCACGGGGCCTGGCTCCCGTCGTCGCACAGGCCACCGACCGTGGGCGGCGTCACCGCCGCCAGCGCCACCACCCGGCCGGGGATCGGGATCTCGGCCTGGTAGCGCCCAGCGGTGGAGTGGGGCGGGGCCGGATCGAGCGCGCGCCCGCCGGTCCCGTCGGCGCCGCCGGCCACCGGGTCGAGCACCACCAGGCCGCAGCCCACCGGCTTGCTCCGGCCGCAGCTGCCCTCCTCGCGGGCCGCGTAGACCCGCAGCGCCTCGGCGCCGTAGGCGTCCCGGTTCGGGTCCCAGGTGGAGGTGCCGGTCGCGTCGCGGAAGGCCGAGAAGCGGCGCACCTGCGCGGCCAGCACCACCGTGGTGGGCCCCCCGGCGTCGAGGGCGCGCCAGCGCAGCGCCGCCGAGAGCGGGCCGCGCACGTCGACCTCCGCCACGCCGAAGACCGGGGCGGCCGCCGGCAGGAGGTCGGTGCTGGCCACGTAGAGCCTGGCGCCGCCCGGGGCGGCCGAGATGGAGAGCGGCTCGAAGCCGAGGTCGAGCACCACCGGCGCGCCGTCGATCACGATGGCGTCGCCGGCGCCGGTCGCGGTGGTGCGGGCGTAGTCGGCCAGGAGGAGCCGGCCGCCGTCGAGGCCGGCCGCCACGCGGGCCTTGCCGGGCACCACGGCCCCGGCGGCGTCGGTGACGGCCAGCACGGTCAGGGAGCGGACGATCGCGTCTTCGGCCCCGGGCACCTCGGCCAGGGCGATGGCCAGGTCGTTCACCACCGCGGTCTGCAGCGTCCCGTCCGCCTCGGCCCAGGTCTGGACCACCTGGATGCAGCCGGAGAGGCGCGGCACCCCGTCCAGGTTGGTGGCGGCCTGGCAGAGCGAGGTCCCGGTGCCGGCGGCCACCAGGAGGTCGGGCTTCGCCACGGCCTTGCCCTGGCCGTCCAGGTCGCCGAGCGGCCCGGCGGCGATGAGGGCCGGGCGCGCCTCGGTGGGGACCGACAGCGCCAGCACCTTGCCGGGCGCCAGCACCGCCTCGCCGTCCACCGGGTCGATGAGCCTGAGCTCGTCGCCGCGCAGGTCGGCCACCGCCAGGTAGGGGTGGACCAGGGCCGGGCTCCTGACGGTGACCCCCTGGAACATCGCCAGCCCCGCCGGCCCGAGGAAGCGCGGGCCCGGCTTGGAGGAGGTGTTCTTGCATGCGGCCAGCAGCGCCGCCGCGACCGCCAGGGAGAGGATGCGGCGGCCGATCACTGGATGCCTCCGATGCGAAGGAACGGGCCGCCCAGGCCGCCGGCGTCGCGGCGCACGAAGTGGGCCTGGCTCGGCGCGAGGAGCGGCACGTCCAGCGGGGTCACCACCGACTGGAGGTAGGAGGCGACGTAGACGCGGGCCACCGGCCCCAGGGCCGAGGTGAGCAGGGCCGGATCGACCGCCAGGCCGTAGGGCTCGCGGCCGGGCTGCGGCGCGCCGGTGGCGGCGTCGCGGTGGATGGCCCGGGCCACCAGCCCCTCCTCGTCGTCGTAGACGGTGACGAGGCCGTCGGTGCTGCTGGAGACCACCACCAGGTCGCGGCGCGGGCCGCCCCCGGGCAGCGCCGGGCGGACCGGCAGCACCCGCACCTGGGCCGACCCGACGGCCAGCGGGACCACCCGCAGGATCGTCAGGGCCGGGTGGCCGTCCGGGCCGTCCTCCAGGTCCATGACCAGGAGCGCCCCCGACACGTCGGTGCCGGGCCGGTAGCCGAGCAGGGCCGCGGCGGCCGGGTCGTAGAGCCGGGCCGCCACGTAGGCGCGCCGTCCCAGGCCGGCCTGGTGGTTGGAGAGGGCCACCGCCTGGATGTCGGCCCCGGGGAGCTGGGACGCCACGTCCCGGTAGGTGACCCGCGGCTGGGCGCAGGCCCCGTCGACCGAGGCGCCCGACCGCGGCGACGGGTCGAGGCGGTCGCTGCAGGGGGGGAAGTCGACCAGGAACAGGGGGGCGGTCACGCCGTAGGAGCGGCTCACCACCACCAGCCGGTCGCGGACCTCGTCGTAGGCCGTGTCGAGCACCGTGGAGTAGCCGATCTGGATGGCGCGGCCGGTGGCGGTGGCCGGGCCGGCCGCCAGCTCGTCCACCAGGAACTCCTCCAGCCAGGCGGTGCCGGCGGCGTGGCCGAGCTTCTCGGCGGTGGCCTGGTAGCCGACGAAGACCGAGCGGCGGCCACCGTCGGCGCGGCAGGCCAGGGTGGCGCTCCAGGGGTCGTGGAGCAGCGCGTCGGGGACGGCCTGGCAGCCGCCCGCCGGGCAGGAGGGTTCGAATGACCGCCTTGAAGTACGTGTGCCTCTCCGACCTTCACCTGGGTGCGGACTACAGCCTGTTCACCCGGATGGACGAGGATGGCAATGCCAGCCTGCGCGTGCCGGGTCGATCGCTCGAGGCGCTGGGGAAGGCGCTGCGGCCGTACGTGGCATCGCTCAGCGGTGGCGAACTGCCCACGCTGATCCTGCTGGGCGACATGCTCGACCTCGGCCTGTCGCCGACAGGCGATGTCGTTCTCGGCTTCCGGCGCTTCGTCGAGGCGATGTTCCCGGCCGACGGGCCTCCCGTCTTCTCGTCGCAGGTGCTGTGCGTGCCGGGCAACCACGACCATCACCTCTGGCGCACCGCGCAGGACCAGGAGTTCCTGAGCCGGCTGCACCTGGTCGAAGGCGCCGCCAAACCGGTGGACCTGATCGAGCAGACACCGCTGTTCGGGCCCTTTTCGATGAGCTGCGACCTGATGACCGGGGTGATGCGCAGCTACCCCCACCTGGCCGACGCGACGGTCGGG
>Ga0209261_10000522_pt1 | contig 10307 bp, 8 predicted proteins | sample DOMMetBare1Fresh_FD_187470 | JGI IMG/M metagenome (GOLD analysis project Ga0209261, IMG submission 187470) | Wetland sediment microbial communities from St. Louis River estuary, USA, under dissolved organic matter induced mercury methylation -... | ecosystem: Environmental > Aquatic > Freshwater...
AATAAGGGGAATTAGTCCGGAGTGCCTGAATTTCGAAATGACTTGAAGGTTACTCCGAACTTCAGTAACTTCGGTTCACTTTTGAAACTTTAAATGATGGAACAATTAACCCTTACAACACCAGCATTGCTGTTTTCAGCGGTTTCACTGATAACCCTGGCCTATACCAACCGATTTCTGGCTTATGCCCAGGTTGTCAGAACCTTGCATACCACATTTAAAGAAAATCCTAACAAAGTATTGCTAGGTCAAATACAAAATCTGAGGAAACGGCTCCACCTTACCCAAATGATGCAGGTTTTGGGAATTTCGAGTTTGCTGCTTTGTGTTATTTGCATGTTTCTGATTTATGTTCATTTTATGGTCTGGGCCGAAGTTCTTTTCGGTATTGCACTGGTTTTACTCATTCTCTCTCTTGCCATCTCTATCCGCGAAATACAAATTTCCGTGAAAGCCCTGGATTTGCATCTTAGCGATATGGAATAGTGATTTAGTAATCAACGACCAAACCATCGGGTGTTTAATTGGGCTAATTTTGAAAGTTCATCATTGTTTTCAATTATTTGTATAACATGGAAATTCTGAATCACATTCCTGATGAATTTATAAAATTTATTTTGGTGCTGATTTTTTCCTTACTGATCGGGCTCGAACAACGACGACACCATATAAACGAAAACGAGGATCTTCTGTTTGGAACCGACCGCACTTTTACTTTCATCGGATTACTGGCCTACGTACTTTTCATTGCCGATCCTGAAAGGTATATTCCTTTTCTGATCGGATTTGTCCTGATTGGTTTTTTGCTTGGCATCCAGTATTTTCATAAAATCAGGCAAAACAGCAAGTTTGGTTTAACCAGTACCATTTTGGCGTTGCTCACTTACTGCATCCCGATTATGGTTTTTACACAGCCAGTCTGGCTCGTTCTTTCATTTATCGTGGCATTACTCCTGATCACCGAATTGAAAAATCATTTTGTTACTCTTTCCAAAAAGGCTTCCGAAGAAGAGTTTATCACGCTGGCAAAGTTTATAGCTTTTGCCGGTATAATTCTTCCTTTACTTCCTGAAGAAAACATCTCTGAGCAGATTCCGGTTTCGCCCTACCATTTATGGCTGGCAATTGTTGTGGTTTCAGGAATATCCTATGCCAGCTATCTGCTGAAAAAATTCGTTTTCCCCGATTCGGGAATATTTTTAACAGGGGTTTTAGGAGGTATATACAGCAGCACGGCTACCACTGTTATTTTGGCACGTCAGGAAAAACAAGGAATGGCGTCACAGCAAATCGTTTCGGCTATTATGATTGCCAATGGAATGATGTATTTGCGAATTCTGATGCTGGCATTCATATTTAATCAGGCCGTTGCGATTAAGCTGGTTTTTCCGTTTATTGCCATGTTTGTGCTAACCTATTTGCTTGCAAGGTTTGCATCAGGAAAAAAGGATGGAATACATTCTGAAAATACAATGGAGGGAAGTTCTACCACAGGTAAAAATCCACTGGAATTCAGGACTGCAGCCATTTTTGGAGTTTTATTTGTTGTTTTTGCACTGATTACCAATTTTGTCGTTAAAGAATACGGAAGTAATGGAATAACGGGATTGGCCTTCATTGTTGGAATTACGGATATCGACCCGTTTTTACTTAATTTGTTGCAGCAAAAAGCTTTGATTAGTGAATCGGCAATTGCCATTGCCATATTAAACGCGACAAACAGCAACAACCTGTTGAAAATGATCTATGCAATTTCATTGGGTAGTAAAAATATCAGACGTAATTTAATAATGAATTTTGCGTTTCTTATTGTAGCTGGGTTGATAATGTCCTTAATCTTTTACTTACTTTAGCTCATCAAATTTCTTAATTAGTGAATCATTTTTTTTCGATTATCATGAAATTTCCATCAATTAAATATTGGGTTCTGCTGGTGCTTATTGCAGGAATCATTGTTTCAGGCTGCCGCAAAGAAGAAGTTCCGGTTATTATTCCACAAGCCTCTGAAGTAAATACATTTGTATTTAAAGGCCTGCGCGACTATTACCTCTGGAACGAAATGAATGCCGACCTGGCTTCGGCTAAATACGACAACAAAGACAGTTTAAACGTATTTCTGAATAAATATTCCGATCCGCAGGTTCTTTTTACCAGCCTGTTGTATAAATACAAAGAAATTGACAAATGGTCGTTTTTAGTTGATAACTCTAAAACGATTGAAGACTGGATTGCCGGCATTTCGGAAACGATGGGCTATGATTTTATGCTCGGAAGAATTGGTAGTTCTGATAACTTGTTTGGTTTTGTCAGGTACGTCTATAAAGGTTCACCGGCTGAAAAAGCAGGTGTTAAACGGGGTGATGTTTTCCTTAAAATTAACGATCAGCAACTTACTGTTACCAACTACCGGACGCTGTTATTCACCAATAAAACCTACACAATGGGTTATGCCACCATTGCCAATCAAACCATTACGCCCAGCACCAAAACAATTACGATGACTGCCATAGAAATGCAGGAAAATCCGATTGAGAAAGACACTGTTTTTACATACAACAACCAAAATGTTGGCTATCTGGTTTACAATGGATTTAATGCTGACTTCGACGTTCAGTTGAACGATGTCTTCAAAAAATTCAAGGATGCTAAAATAGAACAGCTGGTGCTCGATTTGCGCTATAACGGCGGAGGATCAGTACAATCGAGCGTATATCTGGCAAGCATGATTTATGGAACGGACGTGAACAAGGTTTTTGCCAGAAGCCGCTACAATTCAGGACTTCAGGCCTATTATACCCAACAATATGGCGAAACTTCGCTTAACGATTATTTTGTGACTACAATCGAACAAACGGACAAACATCCGGCTGTTCAAATCAACACGCTTAATCTACAGAAAATCTATATTTTAGTTTCTGACAATACTGCATCGGCCAGCGAACTCCTGATTAATGGACTCAGACCTTATATGAATGTGAAAGTGATTGGAATAAATACTGAAGGAAAGTACACCGGATCTGCTACCATCAAAGACTGGGACGAGAATGGAAATGTCAATCCCAATCACAAATATGCCATGCAACCCATCATCGTAAAATATTCAAACTCTGCTGGGGTATCTGATTATGTAGATGGTTTGATTCCCAACATCGTTGCTGAAGAAGACATTGCACATCTGATGCCTTTTGGCGATCCCAACGAAACGCTGCTAAGTTATGCTCTGGCTGACATGAAAGGTTTAACCATAACGAGCATGACCCTAAAATCGGCCAAAATGGGATTGACTAAATTTACAGATAGCCAAAACTTTAAGCCTTTTGCTAAAGAAATGTATATCAATCCGATTCATAAAAGAGCAGAATAAACCGATTTTTTCTGGCCAGACTGCTATTGTTAGCATTGCATTAAAAATTAAATTGGTATCTGCATTTTAAAAATGTCTTCATACCGATGCATCAATTCGTGTAACACGGGCAAATAGTATCGCTGAAAGATTGTTGTTGACATTCAAATTGCTAATTTTAGACCACTCAACTACAAATCTAACAACCATGAAAAAACTACTATCTGTTGCATTACTTATTTTATTTGCAGCTTTTGCTTATTCTCAGCAACTTCCATTCCGGCTTGAAGAACTAACAGCACCTGATTTTATCAAGGCTGTCGAAAAATCATCAAAAACCTGTATTTTACCCATCGGCGTTTTTGAAAAACACGGACCTCATCTCCCGCTTGGAACCGACCTTTACACGGCCCGTGAATTTGCAATTCGGGCAGCCGAAAAAGAATATACTGTTGTTTATCCATGGTATTATTTCAGTCAGATTAATGAAGCCAGACATCAGCCCGGAACCATTGCCTACAGCCCTGAACTGATTTGGAAAACCCTTCAGGAAACGCTGAACGAACTGGCCCGTAATGGATTTGATAAAATCATCATAGTAAATGGACATGGCGGAAACAATGCTTTCCTGAACTTTTTCGGAATGGCTCAATTGTCAGAACGTCGCAATTACAGTTTGTACTGGTTTCAACCAACCGACGATCCTGAAGTAGCAAAAAAAGTGGAAGAAATGACACAGCACGATCCATATAATGCTCATGCCGGTAACGAAGAATCTTCAGTAATTAAAGCTATCGTTCCTGAAGTTGTTCATTTGGAAAGAGCCGGGAATCAATCCGGAATCGACCAGGACAGATTGAAAAACCTGCCCTATGTTTACACCGGAATCTGGTGGTATGCCAGTTACCCAAACCATTACGGAGGCATTGGAACCAGAGCAACCGCTGAAGCCGGTGAATTGCTGATCAACTCAACTGTTGCACAGCTGATAAAAATGATTCAGGCTGTAAAAAAAGATGAAGCCGTTCCTGCACTTCAGAAACAATTTTTTGATGAATCTGAAAATCCGCTGAAAACGAAACAATAGATTTTTGTTCTTCTACAAAAAGAAAATCGCAACACCAGCCACGGTAATTACAGCACCAATAATCTCTTTCCAGTTGACCTTTTCATGAAAAAGGAAAATAGCTGGTGGAATAATCAGCACCGGAACGATGGACATGATGGTGGCTGCAATGCCGGCTTGAGTGTTCTGAATTGCTAAAAGTGAAAATGAAACGCCCAGGAAAGGTCCGAAGATGGAGCCAAGCGCTACTCTTTTCATAGCCGATTTATGCTTTAGCGCTTTCCATATTTTTCCGTATCTTTTTGTAAAAAGAATAATGATGGCAAATCCCACCATTCCTGTGATAACCCGAATGTGTGAGGCGGCAAAAGCATCGTACTCGCCCATTCCTTTTTTGCTTAATACCAGGCCAACACCCTGACCAATGGCTCCGCCAAATGCCAGCAGAATTCCTTTAATACTATAGCTCGTCGTAATTTTATGCTTTAATGAATCTTCCTGCTTTTCGCGCTTTAGGATGACAATTGAAATTCCGGTGAGCGTGACAATCATCCCAACCCAATTCATGGGGCTCAGGATTTCTCCCAAAATGATCCAGCTGACAAAAGCGGTAATCGGAGGAGCAAGCGCCATGATCAGCATGGCAATCCGGGCACCAATCACCACATAGGCCTGGAAGAGAAGTAAATCGCCGATTACAAAGCCTACCACTCCTGAAGCTGCCAGCCATAGCCAGCTTTCCAGACTTGCATCCAAAGGTAAAATCAATCCTCTCCTGAAATAATTAACTACACCAAAAATTAGAAATGCAAATACCAGACGAATCAGATTGACCTGTAGCGAACCGATTTTCTTGCCTGCCGATTCGAAGGAAAGACTGGTAACTGTCCAAAAGACGGCAGTCAGCAATGCAGCAATTTCCCCCATGTAATGTCCCATTCGATTTTTGTTAAATGAAGCACGAAGATAGATTTATTTCCCTGAACAGGAAGATTTAAAATGCTGGTTTGCCGGCAAATTCTTTGATCAAAACAAATAATTGGCTTTTTCACGACTGTTTTTTGAAAATGACAAACAATCTGTTACTTTTGTCGCCGATTCGGTCTGTAGCTCAGTTGGTAGAGCAGCTGACTCTTAATCAGCGGGCCCTGGGTTCGAATCCCAGCAGACCGACCAACGAATCAGGCGCTTACAAGGTAAAAATTGTAAGCGCTTTTCTTTTTAAGCAAATAGTACTTTGGACGATCATTTTAAAGCAATTTTCCTCAAAAAACGATGAACTGGCTTTGTTTTTTGAATTGTTACGATCATCCAATTCTTTTTCAACTATAATTCCCTAAATTGGAGATGTATTTTTTTGTCCAACCGAGCTAACCAAAATGGTGAGGATACAGCGAATTAGAATAATAAAAACAAATAAAATAACTGATAATCAATGGAATAATATTGAAATAAATTCAGATTGCCTAACAAATCAATCGAAACTCAATATAACCCTGATTTGAATTTTTGAAAAGATATTAGCAAAATTTCAATAATTTGACTAGTAAATTTTTGCTGAAGGTGAACTGGATACTCCTTCTCTGTCAGGTGTTTCTAATAATCAGGCTTAATTTTTACATTTAAAACCAAATAAGTTGAAAGCAATTGTTTATTCGAAATACGGTGGCCCTGAAGTTCTGCAAATCAACGAAATAGAAAAACCTTCTCCGAAGGACGACGAAGTCTTGATCAAAATTCATGCGGTATCAATCAATGATTGGGACTTTGGACTCCTGGAAGGGGATTTTATCAACCGCATGCTAAATGGCTTTCTGAAACCGAATAGAAAAATTCTCGGTTCCGATATTGCAGGACGAATTGAAGCAGTTGGTAAAAATGTTACTCTGTTTAAGCCTGGTGATGAAGTGTATGGTGATTTGAGCGGTCGCTGGGGAGGTTTTGCTGAGTATACCTGTGCAACTGAAAAATCATTGGCACTCAAGCCTGCCAGCATGAGTTTTATTGAAGCTGCAGCAATACCTCAGGCTGCTATGCTGGCTGTACAGGGCTTAATTGATACAGGAAAAATTCACCCGGGAATAAAACTGTTGATTAATGGTGCAGGTGGAGGTGTTGGTACTTTTGCAGTGCAGATTGCCAAATTATTTGGGGTTGAAACAACAGGTGTTGACAGTGAAAACAAGTTAGATATGATGCGATCAATTGGTTTTGAGAATGTTATCGATTACACTGAGGTAGATTTCACCAGAAATGGCCTGTCGTATGACCTGATCCTTGATGTTAAAACCAATCGTTCAATATTTGAATATCTCCGTGTTTTGCGTCCCACTGGAGTTTATGTGACTGTTGGAGGTTCCATGACCCGGCTTTTTCAGGCATTAATTCTGGGGCGGTTAATTTCGCTGATCAGTAAAAAGCACATACGAATCGTTGCCTTAAAGCCAAATAAGGATTTAATTTATATGAACGATCTTTTCGAAACTGGCAAAATAAAACCTGTGATCGATGGTCCATACAAACTATCGGATTTTGCTAAAGCATTCAGGATTTTCGGTAAGGGAGAGCACAAAGGGAAAGTGGTTATAACGATGTAAAGAAAGCCTCTTCTTTCATGCATGAACTGGTTATTCAATTCGATAAAATTGAAAAGTAATGCTAATACTTAAAAAACCTGATCAGCATTAAAAAATGAGGTTGAATAAACGTAAATTAGGCTCCTGAAACGAACCTGATACAATGCGAATAAACGACAAACTTAAACCTGAAGATCTTTCCAACAAACTCAGCCGGTTCTGGCAACTTTCAGATCAGAAAATCCATCTGATTGAAAAACAGTACGATGATTCGAAAGGCTCACCTGTATTTACCATCAAAGGCAAGTACTCTTCCCGCGGATGGACCGAATGGACACAGGGTTTTCAGTATGGATCGGCACTTCTTCAGTTTGACATTTCCAGAGATCAAAAATTACTCGAGCTAGCCCGAACGAATACAATTTCAAAAATGGCTCCTCATGTCAGCCATACCGGGGTTCACGATCATGGCTTCAACAATGTGAGCACCTATGGAAACCTGTTGCGGCTCATGCATGAAGGCAAAATTCCCTTCAATGAATGGGAAATGAATTTCTATGAACTGGCCTTAAAAATATCAGGAGCTGTGCAGGCTTCACGCTGGACAACAATACCATCCGGAGGTTTTATTCATTCGTTCAACGGTGCGCATTCCCTGTTTGTTGATACCATTCGCTCTTGCCGATCTTTAATGATCAGCCATTTGCTTGGTCATGTTTTTCAGTGCGAAGGCGATGTGAAAATTGACCTGCTTGAAAGGGCCATTCAACACATTCTGGCGACAGCCAATTATGCCATATTTTATGGTGAAGGCCGCGATAATTATGATGTTTGGGGCCGCACCGCCCATGAAAGTATATTCAATGTCAAAGACGGAAACTTCCGCTGTCCGAATTCTCAGCAGGGATTTTCAGGATTCACCACCTGGACACGAGGATTGGCCTGGGCCATGTGTGGATTTTCAGAACAATTGGAGTTGCTTGATTTCTTAGACGAAAATGAATTGATCGCCTTTGGTGGCAAGGAAGTTCTTTCAGCTGTTATGCTGAAAGCTGCCAAAGCAACCTGCGATTTTTATATCGAAAATACACCGACCGACGGAATTCCATATTGGGACTCAGGAGCACCGAACCTGCATAAAATGGGTGATTATCTGAACAGACCTGCTGATCCGTTCAATGATTTTGAGCCGGTCGACAGTTCGGCGGCAACAATTGGGGCACAGGGATTATTGCGCCTAGGAAAATACCTATCTGAAAATGGAGACGCCGAAGCAGGGAAAAACTATTTTCAGGCCGGACTTACCGTGCTGAATACTTTGCTCGATGAACCCTATTTAAGTACAAGCGAAAACCATCAGGGATTGCTGCTTCACTCCATTTATCACCGACCAAACGGCTGGGATTTTATACCAAAAGGCAGTAGAATTCCTTTTGGAGAATCGAGCATGTGGGGCGATTACCACATCCGTGAAGCTGGTCTCTATCTTCAAAAGATTATCAGCAAAGAAAATTATTATACCTTTTTTAACTGTGTCAAATGAATCGTGCGCCAATAGCTGAACTTTCGAAACTTTGTGTGCACACCATAACCACAAAGCCCTGGAACATCAATGATGCCGCCAAAAATTACGCGGCCAGCGGCGTTAAAGGAATAACGGTTTGGCGCGATGCCCTGACAGGAAGAAATATCAGGCAAACCGGAGAAATGCTTCGTGACCACGATCTTTCCATCGTGTCATTATGCAGGGGTGGATTCTTCCCAAGCGTTGATCCTGAAAAGCGAAAACTGGCACTTGATGATAACCGGAAAGCCATTGAGGAAGCATTTGAACTTGGCACATCCTTAATCGTGTTGGTTTGTGGAGCCGATCCGTCGCAATCGCTCGAAGATTCCCGGAAACAAATTCAGGATGGCATTGCCGAACTTATTCCTGAAGCATCAGCAGCCGGAATTAAGCTGGCTATTGAGCCGTTACATCCGATGTATGCCGATACTCGTTCTGCAATCAATACTTTATCGCAGGCCAATGACATGACTGAAGCTTTAAACTCTTCGTGGGTGGGTGTTGCTGTCGATGTGTATCATCTTTGGTGGGACCCAAACCTGGAAAAAGAAATTGAGCGCTGCGGAAAAAATAACTCTTTGCTGGCTTTTCATATCTGCGACTGGAAAACCCCAACCGTTGATTTCCTGAATGACCGTGGTTTGATGGGCGAAGGTTGCATTCCGATCCGGAAAATCAGGACCTGGGTTGAAAATGCCGGGTTCAATGGATTTCAGGAGGTTGAAATTTTTTCATCCAGGTACTGGAAAATGGATCAATCGGAGTTTTTGAAACAAATTATTACATCATATAAAAACATTTAGGGAAATGAAACAACATACTGTTGGAATAATCATGAATGGGGTGACCGGACGCATGGGAACCAACCAGCATTTGCTTAGGTCAATCCTCGAAATCATGAAACAGGGCGGAGTGAAAGTTGGCTCTGGTGAAACCATTATGCCAGATCCGATTTTAATCGGACGCAATGAGAACAAACTGAAAACACTTTGCAAACTTACCGGTATCACCAAAATGAGTACAAATCTGGATGAGGCGCTCAGCAATCCTGACAATATCATCTATTTTGATGCACAAACCACGGGTAGAAGAGCAGATGCAGTTCGGAAAGCGGTAAAAGCAGGCAAACATATCTATTGCGAAAAGCCCATCGCGGTGAGTACAGAAGTTGCATTGGAATTGCATAAAATCTGTGAAAAAGCCAGGCTTAAAAACGGAGTTGTTCAGGATAAATTATGGCTCCCCGGAATTGTAAAACTTAAACGATTGATTCAACAGGGCTTTTTTGGTGAGATTCTTTCCGTCCGGGGAGAATTTGGCTACTGGGTTTTCGAAGGCGATTCAATTCCTGCACAGCGTCCTTCATGGAATTACCGCAAAGAAGACGATGGCGGAATTATTGTCGACATGCTTTGCCATTGGCGCTATGTACTGGACAATGTATTTGGAAAAGTAAAGGCCGTTTCCTGTCTGGGTGCCACACATATTAAAAAAAGAATAGATGAAAATGGGAATTCGTATGACTGTACAGCCGACGATTCAGCCTATGCGACATTTGAACTAGAGAATGGCGTTATCGCACATTTTAATTCTTCCTGGACGGTGAGGGTTCGCCGCGATGATTTGCTGACCCTTCAGGTTGACGGTACCAAAGGCTCGGCAGTAGCTGGTCTTCGGGATTGCTACATTCAGCATTATGGAAATACGCCGAAACCAGTCTGGAATCCGGACATCCCGCAGCCTATCAATTATTTT
>Ga0209261_10000523_pt1 | contig 10306 bp, 4 predicted proteins | sample DOMMetBare1Fresh_FD_187470 | JGI IMG/M metagenome (GOLD analysis project Ga0209261, IMG submission 187470) | Wetland sediment microbial communities from St. Louis River estuary, USA, under dissolved organic matter induced mercury methylation -... | ecosystem: Environmental > Aquatic > Freshwater...
CCCTCTTTGCCCTTGTATTTCGAAATACGGTGAAGATTGTGAATGCTCACCAACAAAACATCGTTGTCACGGTAAGTTAAACGAATGGCCTCCTGAAGTTTTCCATCTACCTCGGTTTTTACCAGACCCATAAATTTCCCAATACCATGATCAACATGCACCACCCAGTCGCCCTGATGCAGCTTGTTCAGTTCCTTGAATGTGATGCTGTCGCGCTCGGCCTTGCGCGTTTTAATTTCGAAGCGATGGTAGCGTTCAAAAATCTGGTGATCGGTGTAGCAGCAAATCTTCCGGTCGTGATCAATAAAACCTTCATGAAGCGTGAAATTCACCGGACGAAAATCCACTTTCAGACCTTTGTCTTCGAAAATCGCTTTCAGTCGGTCGGTTTGCGAAACATTGGCCGATAAAATATAATTGGTGAAACCGAAATTCTGATAGTCGACCAGATTTTCGGCCAACATATCGAAGTTTTTGTGGAAAACTGGTTGATGATTGGTATGGTAGGTAACTTTTTTGGAATGCTTAAAATAGATTTTCTGTCCAAATTCGGCACAGGTAAAGCGCTTTATTTCCTTACCAAAAACTTCGCCTGAGAGTAATTTAGTAAACCAGATTTTGCGATCCGCTTCATTCTCAGTTTTTTCAATGGTCTGTTCAAAATTAAACTGCATCAGATCAATAATCAGCTGAACGTCGTTCATGAAAAGCAAAGTATCCGGCTGAATAAAATCAAGAAAACTGATGCGTTCTTCTCCTTTCAAATCCTGTTGTATATTGGGAATGATGCTGATCCGGGTCAGCGCTTCTTTCGAAATCTGGTTGTCGAGGTTGAAACTGCGAATGGTGTCTACCTCATCGCCAAAAAAGTCGAGGCGGTATGGATCTTCGCTCGAAAACGAGTAAACATCCACGATACTTCCGCGAATGGAATACTGGCCCGGTTCATACACAAAATCGACGCGCTCGAAACCGTATTCAAACAGCACTTCGTTTATAAATTCGATGGATAGCTTATCGCCTTTGGTCACCTGAAAAGTATGTGAGGCAAGTCCTGCACTTGAAATTACCTTTTCAACCAATGCCTCTGGATAAGTGACAATGAGCAATTGATTTTCGGCTTTCAGGCGGTTGAGGACTTCGGTTCGCAGGATGATATTTTCCTGCTCGATGGTCTCATAATGCACCGATCGTTTGTACGACGAAGGGAAAAACAGGACCGGTATATCGGGCGCCAGAATATTCAAATCGTCATAAAAATAAGCCGCTTCCTCCTTATCGTTCAGGCAAATAACAAAGGTTTGTTTTATTTCTTCGGAAAGCAGACTGGTTAAAATGCTTCGCGAGGAGCCAACAAGTCCCTGCAGGTGAATCTTTTCACCCGGGGTATTCAACAAATTGCACAACTCACTGGTGAGATCGTGCTTTCTGAACAGACTCCTAAACTCCTTCCGCTCCAAATCAAAAATATTATGCCGCAAATGTAAGCAATAATGTCAGAAGACAGAAGACCATAGTCGGAAGAATCCAGACTGGAAGAACAAGGTCAGTCATTCATGGTCATTAACTTCGTGTCATTTATTGGAAAAGCTGCTCCTTTTGACAAACAAAGACTGATCTTTTCCTTATTTCTCCGGTCTTCTGACTCCGGTCTTCGGTCTTCCAACTTTCTGTTGATTAACTGCCCGATGTTTCTTAACTTTCAGGATAATTATTTCCGATTTTCAAACTTCACAACATGGGAAAAAATTCAGAAAAAAAGCAATCGAAACATGAAGGAAAAAACCTTAAACATGTTGAATCTGAGAAAAAAGACCATCAGTTTGTCAGTAAAAAGAAGTACAAAAAAGAACTTCTGAAACTTGAGATAGAATTAATTCAGCTTCAGGAATGGATTAAACACAAACAACTAAGGGTTGTGGTACTTTTTGAAGGCCGCGATGCTGCAGGAAAAGGCGGAGTAATAAAAAGGATCAGCGGACCGCTGAATCCAAGAATCTGCCGCATAGCTGCTTTAGGGACACCAACCGACAAGGAAAAAACGCAATGGTATTTTCAGCGGTATGTCGACCATTTGCCAACAGGAGGTGAAATTGTACTGTTTGACCGGAGTTGGTACAACCGTGCCGGGGTGGAACATGTAATGGGCTTTTGTACCGAGGAACAATACCAGGAATTTTTCAGAAGTTGTCCGGAATTTGAACAAATGCTTATCCGTTCAGGAATAATCCTCATTAAGTACTGGTTTTCAGTTTCAGATGAAGAGCAGGAAAATCGTTTTCAGGATCGCATAAATGATCCGACCAAAAGATGGAAATTAAGCCCGATGGATGTGGTTTCACGCGAGAAATGGGTGGAGTATTCAAAGGCTAAAGACGAAATGTTTAAACATACCGACACAAATGAATCACCCTGGTTTGTGGTTCCGGCCGACAACCAAAAACTGGCCCGGCTAAACTGTATCAGCCATCTGCTGAGCCAGATACCTTACGAGCCAATTCCTGAATTGCCGATTGAATTACCTCCCCGAAAGGTTCATCCCACCTACGTTCGGCCGCCTGTTTCGGAGCAAAATTTTGTACCCAACCGATATGGGAAATCGCGCAAAAAGGGAAATGATGCTGAAGAGAATGATGTATAATTGTTCATTGGAATGGAAATTCAGCGGACTTAAAAAAGCCTATTTTTGCTGCAGACAAAATCATTCAAAAACAATTTCTAACAATTTCTAATGGCACGATTTCTAAATGACCGGCAAAAAGCAACCGGGAAAATTCCAGGCTCGTTAATCCACCTTGGAATTCAGAAAATTGAAAAACCATTGATTCGTTTTATCAATTTCACTACTGATAATTTTATTGAAACCGAGCCGGAAAAACTGGAAGATTGCTTGCCTTATCTTTCAGAAAATACGATCAGCTGGATTGGTATTTATGGCCTGCACAATGCCGAGATGATTCAGAAACTCGGTGAACTGTATGATATACATGGCCTTCTACTGGAGGACATGCTCAATACCGATCAGCGTCCCAAAATAACCGAAACCGACAAATTGTTGATCATTATTCTGAAAGTTCTGGATTTCAATGAAAAAACTAAAAAACTGTCTTCGGACCAGATCTCATTTATTTTAGATGACAATTACCTGATCACCCTGCAGGAAAAAGAAGGGCATTATTTTGATTCCATTCGTGAGCGGATAAGAAAAGGTACCGGTAGGGTGCGGAGAAAAAGTGCTGATTATCTGACCTATGTATTGCTTGATACCATCGTGGACAATTATCTTCTTAACATCGAACTACTTGGAAGCATAATTGAAAAGGCGGAAGGGAAAATTTTCATCCCCAAACAGAAAGGTCTGATTGAAGAAATATACAAACACAAAACCGAGATCAATTTTTTACGGAAAAACATACGGCCGGTCAAAGAAATAGTACACCACCTGATTGAAAACGAATCAGGATTTATTGCTGACGAAAATATGAAATACTTCCGCGACCTGAATGACCTGGTAGTACAAGCCACTGAAACAATTGAGATCTACCAGATGATGCTGAATGACCAGATGAATATTTACCATGCCAACCTCGATTTGAGAGCCAACGAGATCATGAAGGTTTTGACCATTTTCTCGGCATTTTTTATTCCTCTGACATTTGTGGCGGGTGTTTATGGCACCAATTTCGAATATCTTCCGGAAATTAAATTAAAATACGGGTATTTATATTTTTGGATTTTATTGATATTAATCACCGGGGGATTGATGATTTATTTCCGGAAGAGGAAATGGTTTTAAAAAAAATTGTGAAAAAATGGAATCAGAATTAAGATTCGGGAGGTAAGGTAAAATGAAAAGTACTTCCCATTCCTTCAACACTTTCTGCCCAAATACGTCCATTGTGACGGTCGATAAAATCTTTGCATAAAATCAGTCCTAGTCCGGTGCTTGGCTCACCTTCAGTACCCTGACGACTTGTATATTCATCAATCCTGAATAGTTTTTCGAGCATCACATCACTTAAACCGATACCGGTATCCTTGATTGCCATTTCTACCGTTCCATCAAGCAGAGTACGCGCCGATATCAGAACTTTTCCCCCTTTATTGGTAAACTTAACGGCATTGGATGCCAGATTGCTGATTACGGATTCAATCATGTTAAAATCGGCAAAAACCAGCAAGTCTTCAGGAATATTAAAGGTAATTTCCACTCCCTTTTTACCGGCAATTTCCACTACCGACTGAACACAGCTTTTCATTTTAGGCTGGAGCAGGAAGGGTTTGGGATTATAAGCGATCATGCCTCTTTGCAAACGGGACCACTGAAGAAGGTTTTCGAGCAGGCGGTGCAGGTTTGTGGCCGAATCTCTCATCAACATGGCGATCTCCTGAATATTATCAATCCTTAATGAAGGTAAATCCTGAACCATCAACTGTGTGAATCCAAGGAAAGCAGTAAATGGACTTCGCAAATCGTGCGCTATGATGGAGAAGAATTTATCCTTCTCGGTATTGAGTCTTTGAAGTTCTTCATTTTTGGATCTGATACGTTCTTCTACCTGATTCTTTTCGGTGATGTCGCGGCCCGTTGCAATGAGAACTTCTTTGCCAAAATATTTACCTTTATTGACGAAAATCTCTTTGGGGAAAATATCACCGTTTTTTCGAACGGCCCAGAAGACAAAATAAGAAGGCTTACCCGATTCAAAAACCCGGTTCAGAATATTCATTATTTCATCCAGGTTATTTTTACCTTCAGCTGCAATACTATGAAGAGACTGTCCTATAAGTTCTTTTTTTGAATAGCCATACATTGATTCGGCACCTTTATTTACATCGATAAAAGTTCCTGATTCGTCAATCAGATAAATGGCTTCTGAAACCGAATTGAAAATATCCATGTAGCTTTCAACCGCCACATTCAGCGATGCTTCAGACTTTAGGCGCTCAGTGATATCGCGAACAATTGAAAGAACCTCGTTATTTCCGCAAGGCACGTATCTCGATTCGAAATGTTTTAATTCATCGCCAATTACAAGGTCATAAGTCGAATAATCACCCTGACCTGTGGCAAGTACACTGGCCACCTTTTGCCGGGTGGTCACAACTACCTCATGCGGCAAAATCTCTTCCACCAGTTTACCCAGAAAAAGTTCAGGCTGAACCAAAAGCTGATCATGAGATTCGGAGTGAAAATCAACAATTTTACAATTCGAATCAAAGACAAACATTAAATCCGGAATAGCACCCAAAAGAGCCCTGTTCCGCTCAAGACTATTTTTTAATTCCTCCTCGGCACGCTTCTTGGCGCTGATATCTCTCAGGGTTCCTTGCCCAACATTCTCACCTTTCAGCTTGACCAGTTTCAAATTAATCTCTGCATCAATCAAATAGCCATCCTTGTGAAAAACCTGGGTAGTGAAACTTCCAATTTGTTTGTTTGAAAAAATATTTTCCAGTTGTGTCAGATAGGCAGGCACACACTCAACGGGTAAAAACTCCATGAAGGATCGTCCAATAGCTTCTTCTACTTTATATCCAAGTATACGTTCAATACTATCATTCAGAAAAAGTTGCTTTCCAAATCGGTCGACAATAAAAATCACATCAATGGAGGAATGGGCTATGACCCGATAATTTTCTTCGCTTTCACGCAAAGCCTCCTCTGCCTGTTTGCGTTCGGTAATATCGCTCAGAATCAAAACGGCATTTTTCACTTCATCTCCTACCACAACAGGCGAAAGATGAGATAAGAACCACCTGATTTCGCGATTAATTCCTAAAGCTCTCGACTGATATGTTTGTGGAATGGCTTCCTTGAATACTAAATCAAGAGCATCCTGCATAGTGGAATGATATTCGGTTGCTGTCCAGTCACAGAAATTTTTACCAATAACATCCTCTTTTCTATATCCGGGAAGAACCCTACTTGTATATGAAATCGTACCCTGACTATCAAGTTCCATGATGATATCAGCAGCATTTTCGGTAATCGTTCTAAGCTTTTCTTCACTTTTCCATAATGCTTCTTCAACCCGTTTGCGGCGCAGTGAGGCAGCTGAAAGTGACACAAAATTCTCCAGAATTTCCATGGGCGGGTCATTCTGCTGCTTACCCAACGCCAACAAGGATGCTCCATAAAGTTTTCCATCGACCAGATATGCTACTTCAATAAATTTTTCAGCTTTAAGCAAAGACTGAACTGCAACTCCAACTGTGTGGGGAACCGGCCACAACGATAATTCAGACAACGAATTACATAATTTTAGAGTACAAGTGGTAAGTTTATGATACATATAATCACTAACCACTGTATGAATCTTATGCACATGTTTGTCCAGAATACTGACAATATTTTCGAGTAAAGTAGATTCAAGCTCAATATGCTTGGGAGTCATCGTGCGGGTTTCCGGGTTATACTCAGAAAAAATAACACCAATTGCACCGGTAAACTCCTTAAGACGTTTGGTAATAATCGCTTCCATACTTTCGTCGAGCGACAATTGCGATAACTCGATGGAAAACTGATTAAGTTTGGATAAGGCTTCATTTTGCATAGCCAAGGCCTTTTCCGCATTCTTTTGTGTACTTATATCGCTGAAGGTTGCCACATACCAGTTTCCATCCTGGGTAGCAGTAACAAACGAAGAAACTTCAACTGTTAATTCAACTTCATTTTTACTTTTTATCTTTTGTTCATAAACCTGTCTCTTCCAAAAAGCAGATTCATTAATCGTCCGAATTAATTTAATTTTAAAAGCGTTCAACAATTCCGAGTTTTTTAACTCGTCAGCGGAAAGCAGATATTGAATATCCCAGATATATCGGTCTAAAGTTTCTGATTGCTGATAGCCTGTAAGGTTTTCCAAAGCTTTATTCCAGCTGATAATCCGGCCATGACTATCGCTAATTAAAATTCCAACTACCGATTGTTCGATAATGCTTTTGTACTCCTCAGGATTAAGTAATGCAAAATTTTCTGATGCAGTCCCCCTGTGATCTCCAATCATATCCTCAAAGTCAAACGCCTTCTTTCCCAATTCGTGATAAGTTGGGCTTCCCTTTTCCATAACAGTCAGTTGAAATTAAGAATATCAGGTATTTTATTAATACCGATATCTTTCTAAAGCAAAATTTATTAAAACAAATCGCAAATTATTCAGACTATTACCTTCCCTTAGGTAAGATTTTGCAGATAAAAAATAATCCTGCAAATAATCTGATACAAGATAGTGATTTTCTTTCATTTAATCCAAATAATTTGGTTCTGTTGATCTAAATAATTCTAAATATCTTCTAAGAGTATTGCTAAATCAGCATTTTATTTTTGAATTATTTTCTTTTTTTTTGATTCATCTCTTCAATAACAACTAAATTTCCAATTTCAATTGCACATTACATCTCAAAGATAGTTGTGTAAGGACCAACAATTATTGATTGAAGACTGTAAATCAGATCAATTGAAAAAAAAGAAAATTGAAATTTCTTGTACAAAAAATCTATTTTTTTTCTATTCTACATCCAATAATTTAAGCTTAAAATAGAATTATAAACCCTTTTCAAATCGAAAAAATCCTTAAAATTGTTGTTTAACATCTTTCTAAAAACAAACAAAGTGTCCTGTGGTTTAATGAAATAAGTACATTTGATTAATAACTATAAAAAAATCTAAATGAGCCCGAATTCTATAAGACAATCTGCACCCAGATTATTATCGCTTGATTTCTTTCGGGGCCTCACCATGTTTCTTTTAATTGCTGAAGGAACTGGTTTGTGGTGGACCTTGGTACAGGATCCAATTCGGGGAACTTTTCTGGAACATTTTTTCATTCAATTTGAGCATCATCCCTGGCACGGCCTGCGATTTTGGGATCTGATACAGCCCTTTTTTATGTTTATTGTAGGTGTGGCGATGCCCTTTTCATATCAAAGCCGGATATCAAAAGGAGAATCCCATCACAACATAAGCAGGCATATTATTCAACGGTCATTTATACTTCTTGCTTTTGGTGTTGGCCTGCATTGTGGTTACAACAAAAAACTGGTTTGGGAACTCTGGAATGTACTTTCACAACTTTCAGTTACCATCCCAATTGCATATTTCATAATGAAATATCCGTTAAGAGTACAGCTTTTGGTGTCTCTTCTCCTTTTACTGCTTAGCGATCTGGCTTATCGGTGGTTTCCTCTGGAAGGATATAACCAGCCCTGGGTTATTGATAAAAATTTTGGAAGTTGGGTAGATATGCTCCTCATGGGGAAAATCAACAATGGAGGCGGATGGGTTGCGGTTAATTGCATATCAACAGCGGCACATACAATCTGGGGCGTAATGGCCGGAAAACTATTAATTAAAGAAATCAGCAAGTTAAGTAAGTTCAAGACCTTACTTCTGGCAGGAACAATTGCCTTGGTTATTGGATTCGGCCTTGATCTTCTTGGAATTACACCGATTATAAAACGTATTGCGACATCTTCCTTTGTATTTGCCTCAGGTGGATGGGCTTTAATCGGATTAGGCTTAAGTTATTGGCTGATTGACATTAAAGGGTATAGTAACTGGATATTTATCTTTACAGTTGTGGGCACCAACTCAATTTTTATTTACATATTTAGTAATACTGTCGGAGGTCAGTGGCTTAACGATTTTATAGCCATTTTCTCAAAAGGATTGCTGAGTTGGACCGGAGCCTCCGAATTTATTCTAAATCTATTTACCTCATTGTCCCTACTTGCAATTGAATGGGGATTGTGCTACTGGTTGTACCGTCGCAAAATATTTTTCAGGATATAACTCTTATTGAATATTTCCGTTGTCCTGGAAATTTCGATCTGAACTTTTTTTGAATAGTTTGTGATATTCTGCAATTATCGGCTTTTAGATACATTTGGCTACAATGTCGGAAGACATAATTCATCTCCCCGAACTTTCTGAAGAACAGAGACATACCTGTCAGGAGAAATTTTGACCAAAAACATTTCTGCTAATTAATGTTAATTCCACCTATTAATTGAAACAATGAGCCTGCACTAAGCGTAATTCAATTTGACTTTGCAATCTTTTCTAATTTTTTGAACTTTTTTGGGTTGATTGGTTTTTTGGTGAAAAGCAAAGTTCGTAAGGTAATTTTAGTTGTTTGTTTAGTGAAAAGCGGTGGCTTAACACCGCTTTTCATTTTTTTATTCTTTTCGTTTCAAAATAGAAACACCCATCCTTTTTCTCCTTGAAGATTTGAACAATCCAACCCTTCAATCAATCAACTTCAATACTAATTTATATTTATTAATCATGACTTTTTAATTATTTTATTAAAGTATCGTTTGTTTTTTGAAATAAATAAAATACATTTGTGTCGTTTATTATTAAGAAATACAATCGAAACAATGATCTTTCCAGCAGTAAATTCTTCATCTGAAAGCGAATGCAATGTTGTAGAACTTAAAAATAATTCGCAAAAAAGAAAAATCGTCAAGCATTTGTTTCTGTATGGCGCTATGACGAATACCGAAATTGGTCAAAAACTCAAACTCAGTACGCCAAAAATCATTAGCCTTTTAACTGAATTAATAGCTGATGGTTTTGTTGAGGAACTTGGACAAGGAAACTCAAGTGGAGGAAGAAAACCAAATTTGTTTGGAAACAGTGAAAGAGCATTTTACATTGTTGGTATTTCAATCGGAATAAATAAAACATCAGTATCAATTTTTAATGCTAAAAATCAAAAAATTACTGACGATCATATTCTTCCGCTAACCATTTCACATGGAACATCGATTATTGACCCTATTGTTGAATTTACCGAAAACATCATTCATACTAAAAAGATTTCACGCGAAAGAATTCTTGGAATTGGAATTGAAATGCCTGGGATGATTGATTCTGAAACGGGAATAAACAAAACTTACCTTGTTTCAGAGTTCCCGGTGGCTGAACTTTTTAAAAGTAAATTCGGACTTGAAGTACTGATTGAAAACGATGCAAAAATCGATAAAATCATTTCACAAATGACTCTCGATGAAAAAGTGGCCATGTTGCATGGTAAAAACATGTTTACTTCTGCCGGTATTGAACGACTGGGCATCTCAGACATGAATTATGCCGATGGCCCGTTCGGAATAAGGGAGGAATTGGAACCTCATTCATGGAATCCTCTACGCCTTACCAAGGATTCGGCTACATTTTTCCCAACTGGTTCAGCTCTTGCAGCAACATGGAGTCAGGAACTCGCTTATTTATATGGTGTTGGGATGGCGAGGGAAGCACGATTACGTGGTAAAGATATGATTCTGGGACCTGCAATAAATA
>Ga0209261_10000524_pt1 | contig 10296 bp, 11 predicted proteins | sample DOMMetBare1Fresh_FD_187470 | JGI IMG/M metagenome (GOLD analysis project Ga0209261, IMG submission 187470) | Wetland sediment microbial communities from St. Louis River estuary, USA, under dissolved organic matter induced mercury methylation -... | ecosystem: Environmental > Aquatic >...
CAACGACCACCTGGTGGAGCTCGCGCGGACCGGCGCCGGCGGCGTCGTGGTGGTGCCGATCGGCTTCGTCAGCGACCACATGGAAGTGGTCCATGACCTGGACACGGAGGCGGCCTCGTTCGCCGATCGGCTGGGGCTGGCGTTCGTCCGGGTGAGGACCGTCGGGACCGATCCGCGGTTCGTCCGGACCCTGGTCGATGCCCTGCTCGACCGGGCCGCGCAGACCCGGGACGGCACCCCGTCCCCGCCTGGGTCCTGCTGCGGTGAGGGATGTTGCCGATCGTGAGTGGGACACCCGAGGAGGGCCCGGGCTCGCCGCCCGGGCACCCGGCCAGGGCGTTGCTGGAGCTGGCCGAGCGTGCCGCGCGGGAGGCCGGGGACCTGGTCGAGCGGGACCGCCGAGCCCGACCGGTGGAGGTGGCGGCCACCAAGAGCAGCCCGACCGACGTGGTGACCGCGACCGACCGCGCCGCCGAGACGTTCATCCGGGACCTGGTGCGCCGCAACCGTCCCGGCGATGCCCTGTTCGGCGAGGAGGCCGGGTTCTCCGACGTCGGGGCGCCGGGGGAGCGGGGCTCCACGGCCGCCGACCGCACCGGACTGACCTGGGTGATCGACCCCATCGACGGCACGGTCAACTACCTGTACGGGTTGCCGATCTACGCGATCAGCGTGGCGGTCGTCGACGGGGACCCGAGCCGGCCCGGCGGGTGGCGCCCCATCGCCGGCTGTGTGCACAACCCGGTCTCGGGGGAGACCTGGACCGCTCTGGCCGGGGCCGGGGCCTGGTTGGACGGTGCGCCGATCACCGCCCGGGAGGCGGTCCCGTTGGATCGCGCCCTGGTGGGCACCGGGTTCGGGTACCTCGCCGACCGCCGTCGCGACCAGGCCGAGGTGCTGCTGCGGGTGTTGCCTCGGGTCCGCGACATCCGCCGGCTGGGCAGCGCCGCGCTGGACCTGTGCGCGGTGGCCTCGGGCCGGCTGGACGCGTTCTACGAGCGCGGACTCAACGTGTGGGACATCGCCGCGGCGACGCTGGTCCTGGCCGAGTCCGGGTGCCGGATCATCGGGCAGGCGGGCGCGGCGGCGTCCGCCGACCTCGTGGTCGCCGGCCGTAGCCCGCTGGTCGACGACCTGCTCGCGGTGCTCGCCGAGGAGTGATCCGCGCGGTGTTCGACGACACATTGCGTACGCCACACCCGCACCGGTTCGCGATGGCCGTCTCGATGGTGCACAATCACGCAGCGCCGTCGGGGCACAATCGCTCGCCTCGGTGCGTTACGCGTGCGACCGGCCCCGCATGCGGCCCCCTGTTCACTTCATTCCATCGGAGCGTGACCCCTTATGGCGACCGACTACGACGCGCCGCGAAAGACGGACGACGAGCTCAGCGAGGACTCGATCGAGGAGCTCAAGGCCCGGCGCGTGGACAAGGGATCCGGCGCCGTCGACGAGGACGAGATCGAGGCCGCCGAGGGCTTCGAGCTGCCCGGCGCCGACCTGTCCAACGAGGAACTGTCCGTCCGGGTGTTGCCCCGGCAGGCGGACGAGTTCACCTGCTCGAGCTGCTTCCTGGTGCACCACCGCAGCCAACTGGCCAAGGAGGTCGGCGGGCTGCCGGTGTGCAAGGAGTGCGCTGCCTGACCACGTCCCGGGCCCCGGCAGGTGGCCGCCGGCCCGGCACTACGGGGCGGTGGGAGCCGTTCCCTCCTGGCGGGCACGCGAGATCGCCTCGACGAGGTGATCGGGCCGGCGGCTGGAGATCAGCCAGTAGGGCGTGGGGTCGACAGGGTCCTGGACCGCGACCCGGACCCCGGTGGGGATCCATCCGCGGATGCACAGGAAGGCCCGGGCGTCCAGCCCCGGGCCGTTCGCGTGACGCATCGCCGCCGGGTCCAGTCCGGTCAGCTCGGCGGTCAGGCCGAGCGGCAGGTGCGCCCGGCCGGCGTGCAGTTCGCCGTCGCGGACGGCGACCTCGGGGGTGTTGCGGTGCAGCAGATAGGCCAGCGTGGCCGTGGCCGCCACCGCGACCGCCCAGCCGAGCCCTGTGCCGTGGGGTGAGACGACGAGCCCGAGACCGCCGCCGATCAACCCGGTGGTTCCCCAGACCCACCACGCCGGACCCAGTCTCTCGCTGTAGGTGACGCTCACCGGACCAGGCTCCCACACGGGCTAGTCTGCCCTTCATGCGGATCCAGCTCCGCCGCCTCGATCCCGACCTGCCCCCACCGAGCTACGCCCATCCGGGCGACGCCGGTGCGGATCTGGTCAGCGCGGTCGACGTGGTGCTCCCCCCCGGACGGCGCGAGGTCGTGCCGACGGGCGTGGCGATCGCCCTGCCCGAGGGCTACGCCGCGTTCGTGCACCCGCGCTCCGGGCTGGCCGCCCGGCACGGCGTCACGCTGGTGAACGCACCCGGTACGGTCGATGCCGGCTACCGCGGTGAGATCAAGGTCACGTTGATCAACACTGACGCCGACCGGCCGTTCACGGTGCGCCGTGGAGATCGGATCGCCCAGCTCGTCGTGCAACGCGTCGAACGGGCGGCATTCGTCGAGGTGGACCGGCTGCCCGAGGCCCTGCGCGGCGCGGGCGGCTTCGGGTCCACCGGGGGGTTCGGAGAGGGTGACGAGGAATGAGGGTGTTCCGCCGGCGCGATCGCGAGGCGGCCGAGGCCACCTCGACGCAGGACACCGGCGATGTCCCGGTCGCGGACGAGGAGTGGTCGGACGAGGAGCAGGACGCCGACCTGGCCCGCTCGCGCTCCCTGACACCTCGCCCGTCCGGCCCATGGGACGTCGCGGAGCAGCCGGACGCCGAGGGTTATGTGGACCTGGGGGCGCTGCGTCTGCGCGGTCGCAGCGGCATGGAGTTGCGCCTGGAGCTGGACGAGTCCACCGGGGCGGTCACCTCCGCCACGGTCCAGCTGGGTGAGTCGGCCGTGCAGTTGCAGGCCTTCGCCGCCCCGCGCAGCGAGGGCATCTGGGAGGAGATCCGCACGGAGATCGCCTCGGGGATCACGCATCAGGGTGGGACGGCGGACGAGGTCACCGGCGTCTTCGGACCGGAACTGCTGGCCCGGATCCCGGCGCGCACCCCGGACGGGCGGACCGGGCACCAGCCGGCGCGGTTCGTCGGCATCGACGGGCCGCGGTGGTTCTTGAGGGCGGTGTTCCACGGCAGGGCGGTGCACGACGCCGAGGCGGCCGCCGAGCTCGAGGACGTGCTGCGCGACGTGGTCGTGGTGCGCGGTGTCGAGGCGATGGCGCCGCGCGAGCTGCTGGCCCTGCAACTGCCCGAGGCGGTGGCCGAGGCGATGGCGCCCACGGACACCGAGGTCGAGCCCCCCGTGCAGGACCAGGGGACCCGCCGGCGCGAGGACCTGCACCCGTTCGAACGCGGTCCGGAGATCACCGAGATCCGTTGACGGTCCGTCGAGCAGCCGGCGGGTGTCCCGCGCGCAGGGCTGGCATAACCTGGAGGCATGGCCATCTCGCCGAGTTCGTCGAACGCCGAGCAGGGCGGCCCCTCGCGGTGGCGGGCGGCGCTCGCCCGCATGGTTGCCCCGCAGCACGAGGTGCACGCCGAACAGGAGCAGCAGCAGGCCGCCCGGCTGGGAGGGACCCCGGTCGCCCGGCTGAGCGTGCGCCGGGAGGCCACCGTGTGCGGCACCCTGCGATCGGTCACCCTGCGGCCGCGCGCCGGCGTCCCCGCCCTGGAGGCCGCGCTCTACGACGGCAGCGGCACGATCACCGTGGTCTGGCTCGGCCGGCGTCAGATCGCCGGCATCGAACCGGGACGGCGGGTGCGGGTGCACGGCATGATCACGAGGTCCGAGGGCGAGTTGGCCGTGTTCAACCCCCGCTACGAGCTCGTCGCCCGCACCGGTGACTGAGCCCGGGGCTGCGGGGGCCGCCGGCCCGACCCCCTCCGGCCCGGCCGCCTCCGCCACAGCGCCGGCGTCGCTGCGGTCCGGCCTGGCCCAGGCGGTCGGCGAGCAGTTCTCGGTGCAGAACTCGATCGGCGGGGTGCGCGGGCTGCTCGAGTCGGTGATCCCGATCACGGTGTTCTCGCTGCTGTACGGCATCGACCACGACCTGAAGCGCGCGTGCGTCGCCGCCCTCGTGCCGTCGGCAGGGTTCGCCCTGTGGCGGGTATACCGGCGAGAGCCGCTGACCCAGGCCGTGTCCGGCGTCCTCGGGGTGGGCATCGGAGCGTTCCTCGCCCTGCGCACGGGACGGTCGGAGAACTTCTTCCTGCCCTCGATCCTGAAGAACGCCGGCTTCGCACTGGCCTATGCGCTGTCCGTCCTGCTGCGCTGGCCCGCGATCGGTGTGGTGCTCGGGTTCGCCCTGGGCGAGGTGACCCACTGGCGTCAGGTCCCCGCCCGGATGCGGGCCTACCAGCTGGCGACCTGGTTGTGGGTGGGGATGTTCCTGGTCCGGGTGATGGTCCAGGTCCCGCTGTTCCTGGCCGGCCAGACCACGACCCTGGGGTTCCTCAGCGTGCCGCTGGGTCTGCCGCTGTTCGGGCTGACCATCTATCTGACCTGGCTCGTCGTGCGCCGGGTGCCGGTGGCGCATCCGCCGGCCGCCGAGAACCCCCGGTCCTGATCAGGGGTGCGGGCTGAGCAGCCGCTGCAGGTCGTCCTCCGACTCCGGCACGGTGATGAACATCAACTCGTCGTTCGCCTCGAGCGTGTCGTCCCGGCTCGGCGCGATGGGCCGCTCCGCCCGGATGATCGCCACCAGCACGGTGTCCTCGGGCCATTCGATGTCGCCCACCATCGTGCCGACCACCGGGGCGTCCGCCGGCAGGGTGAGCTCGACCATGTTGGCCTGGCTCTGCTGGAAGGTGAAGATGCGCACCAGGTCACCGATCGAGACAGCCTCCTCGACCAGAGCGGTCATCAGGCGTGGGGTGGAGACGGCGACGTCCACCCCCCACGCCTCGTCGAACATCCACTCGTTCTTCGGGGTGTTCACCCGGGCGACCGTGCGCGGCACCCCGTACTCGGTCTTGGCCAGCAACGAGACCACGAGGTTGACCTTGTCGTCCCCGCTGGCCGCCACCACCACGTCGCAGTCGGCCAGACCCGCCTCGGCCAGAGAGGCGATCTCGCAGGCGTCCGCCAACAGCCACTGGGCATCCGGCACGCTGGTCAGCCGGATCGCCGCGGGGTCGCGGTCGACCAGCAGCACCTCGTGCCCGTTGGCGAGCAGTTCGGCGGCGATGGACCGGCCGACGCTGCCGGCCCCGGCGATCACCACGCGCATCAGTGGCTCACCGCCACCGGGGGTGAGGCGAGCAGGGACTGGGCACCCGGCAGGTCGCCCTCGCGGAGCATCAGGTGCACCAGATCACCTTCCTGGTAGACCGTCTCCGAACCGGGGACGATGCCCTCGCCGAGTCGGGTCAGGTAGGCCACCCGGCCGCCGCTGGCCTCCTCGATGGTCTGCATCCGCTTGCCCACCCAGGCCAGGTGCACCACCACCTCGGCCATGATCAGGGCGCCGGAGGGGTCGCGGTACTCCGAGGCGGCGCCGACCGGCAGGAGTCGGCGGATGATCTGGTCGGCCGTCCACCGGACGGTGGCCACGGTGGGGATGCCGAGGCGCTGGTAGACCTCCGCCCGGCCCGGGTCGTAGATCCGGGCCACCACGTTGGAGACCCCGAACATCTCCCGGGCCACTCGCGCGGCCAGGATGTTCGAGTTGTCGCCGCTGCTCACCGCTGCGAAGGCGTAGGCGTCGCCGATCCCGGCCTCCTGCAGGGTCTCGCGGTCGAAGCCGACCCCGGTCACCCGCTGGCCTTCGAACGCGGTGCCCAGCCGACGGAAGGCATCGGGGTTCTGGTCGACCACCGCCACCGAGTGACCGCGCGCCTCACACATCTGCGCCAGGGTCGAGCCGGTCCGCCCGCACCCCATGATCACGAAATGCACTGCTGTCCGACTCCTCGCCGATCGTGATCTTGCCTCGAAAGCGGCTCGACTGCTTGTGCAGACGCTACACGCCCAGGCGACGCGCCTACGATGCCCTTCGTGCCTGCGATCGCCGACGCCCTCAAGCGGATCGCCCTGGGGCGACCGATGCACAGCGAGCGGCTCTCCGAGACCCTGTTGCCCAAGCGGATCGCCCTGCCGGTCTTCGCCTCGGACGCCTTGTCGTCGGTGGCCTACGCGCCGGACGAGATCCTGCTCACCCTCGCCCTGGCCGGCTCCGCCGCCTACACCTTCTCGCCGCTGGTCGGGCTGGCGGTGGTGTTCGTCATGCTGATCGTCGTCCTGTCGTACCGGCAGAACGTGCACGCCTACCCCTCGGGCGGCGGCGACTACGAGGTCGCCACCACGAACCTGGGCGTCCCGGCCGGGCTCACCGTGGCCAGTGCGCTGCTCGTCGACTACGTGCTCACGGTGGCGGTCTCGGTCTCCTCCGGGACCCAGTACGCGGCCTCGGCCATCCCCGCGATCCGCGGTCACGAGCCGATCGTGGCGGTGGTCGTGGTGGTCATCCTCACCGCGATGAACCTGCGCGGTGTTCGCGAGGCGGGCATGGCATTCGCGATCCCGACCTATGCCTTCATGATCGCCATCCTCGGCATGGGGACGTACGGGTTGACCCGGCTGGCCATCGGCGACCTGCCGTTGGCCGCCAGCGCCGAGCTCACCGCCAAGCCGCTGCCGGAGTTCGAGACGGGGCTGGTCGGTCTGGGCTGGGGGTTCCTGCTGCTGCGCGCGTTCTCCTCGGGGTGTGCCGCCCTGACCGGGGTCGAGGCGATCAGCAACGGCGTGCCGGCGTTCCGCCGCCCGAAGAGCAAGAACGCGGCGACGACCCTCGCCATGCTCGGCCTGATCGCCGTCAGCATGATGATGAGCATCCTGGTCCTGGCCCGGCAGATGGAGGTGCACTACGCGGAGGATCCGGCCACGGAGCTGTTGCGCAACGGCGTCCCGGTGGGTGAACAGTACGTGCAGGACCCGACGATCGGTCAGATCGCCAAGGCACTGTTCGACGGGTTCCCGATCGCCTTCTACGTCGTGGCGGCCACCACCGGACTGATCCTGGTGCTGGCGGCGAACACGGCCTTCAACGGGTTCCCGGTGCTCGGCTCGATCCTGGCCCGCGACGACCTGATGCCGCGCCAGCTGCACACCCGCGGTGACCGGCTGGCCTTCAGCAACGGCATCGTCAGCCTGGCCGCGGCGGCGGCCGCCCTGATCTGGGTCTTCGACGCCCAGGTGACCAAGCTGATCCAGCTCTACATCGTCGGGGTGTTCATCTCCTTCACCACGAGCCAGACCGGCATGGTGCGGCACTGGAACCGGTTGTTGCAGACCGAGGCCGACCCCGCGGCTCGGCGGCGCATGCAGCGCTCCCGAGTGGTGAACGTGATCGGCCTGACCATCACCGGCCTGGTGCTGATCATCGTGCTGGTCACCAAGTTCGTCCGCGGCGCCTACCTGGCCCTGATCGCGATGGCCCTGCTCTACCTGCTCATGATGGGGATCCGGCGGCACTACAACCGAGTGCGCAAGGAGCTGTCGCTCGGCAGCGACGAGAAGGCCCGCGCGCTGCCGTCCAGGGTGCACGCGTTGGTGCTGGTCTCCAAGATCCACAAACCCACGCTGCGGGCCCTGGCGTACGCCCGCGCCTCGCGCCCCTCGACGCTCGAGGCGGTCACGGTGGTGGTCGAGCCCGAGGAGACGGCGAGACTGCAGCAGCAGTGGGAGGCGGCCGACATTCCCGTCCCGCTGCGCGCCCTGGACTCCCCGTACCGGGAGATCACCCGGCCGGTGATCGACTACGTCAAGAGCATCCGCCGGGAGAGCCCGCGCGACCTGGTCGTGGTCTACGTCCCCGAGTACGTCGTCGGGCACTGGTGGGAGCACATCCTGCACAACCAGAGCGCGCTGCGACTGAAGACCCGGCTGCACTACATGAGCGGGGTCATGGTGGCCAGCGTGCCGTGGCAGTTGCGCTCCTCCGAGGGCGCCGGGCGGTGGGCGGATGATCTGCCGCAGCTCACCATGCGCGCGCTGCAGACCGGCGCACCGCGCACCCTCGAGTCCCTGATCGAGCCCGAGAAGACGCCGGATGCCTGACGATCTCCTTCGCCTGGAGATCGGCCGCGTGGCCGCGGGCGGTTCATGCGTGGCCCGCCACGACGGGCGCGTGGTGTTCGTCCGGCACACGCTGCCCGGCGAGGTCGTCCTGGCCCGGCTCGACGAGGACTGCCGGGGCGAGGCCGCTGCCGGCCGACGGTTCTGGCGGGCGGAGGCCGTCGAGGTGCTCGCGCCCTCCCCGGACCGGGTGCCCGTGCGCTGCCCGGTGGCCGGTCCCGGCGGCTGCGGCGGCTGCGACTGGCAACACGCCGACCTCGCCGCGCAGCGCCGCGGCAAGGCCGGGGTGATCCAGGAGCAGTTCGGCCGCCTCGCCGGGATCGACCTGCCGGAGATCGTCGTGGAGTCGCCCGGCCCGGCGAGCGACGCGGACGAGGGACTGGCCAACGGGCAGGAGGATGGGCTCGGCTGGCGCACCCGGGTCCGGTTCGCGGTGAACGCGGAGGGTCGGGCCGGGCTGCGCGCGGCGCGCTCGCACCGGGTGATCCCGCTCGACGACTGCCCCATCGCCCATCCTGCCGTGATCGCCTCCCGCGTCCTCGACCGGCGCTGGCCCGGCGTCGAGTCGATCGACGTCATCTGCGGCACCGACGGTCCGGCGCTCGTCCTGCCCGAGGTCGCCCCGGCCACGGGCTCAGATGCCGGCCGGACCGGGACGTCGTCGGGGCGAACGTGGGTCGAGCACCGCGTGCTGATGCCGGGTCGGGGGCCCCGGACCGAGCGCCGGTTCCGGGTCAGCCGCGGCGGGTTCTGGCAGGTGCATCCCCGGGCCGGGCAGGTTCTGGTGGACGCCGTGGAGGACGCCGCCGAGCCACGGCCGGGGGAGCGGGCGATCGACCTCTACGCCGGGGCAGGACTGTTTGCCGCCGCGCTGGCGCTGGCGGTCGGCGACGACGGCGAGGTGGTCGCGGTCGAGGGTGACGCCCGGGCGTGCGCCGATGCCCGGCGCAACCTGCACGACCTGCGCCACGTGCGGATCGACCAGGTGCGGATCGACCAGCGGCGCGGGCCTGAGGCGCCGCGGCGGCTCGACGTCCTCGGGTCGAGGGCGGACGTCGTCGTGCTCGACCCACCCCGGGCAGGGGCCGGCCGGCGGGTGATGGAGCGGCTGATCGACCTCCGACCGCGCGTCGTGGCCTACCTGGCGTGCGACCCGGCCTCGCTGGCTCGTGATGTGGCGCACGCAGCGCAGAATGGGTACCGCCTCGCGAGTCTGCGGGCATTCGACCTGTTCCCGATGACGCACCACGTGGAGTGCCTTGCCACGCTCCGACCCACACGATAGTTTGATGTCGAGATACTCGACGTCGAGATAGTTTGACCTTCCCTTTCTGTCAGCCACCGGACGACGCGAAGGAGCGGACCGTGACCATCGGCAAGGACAGCTTCGGTGCCAAGGGCACTCAGGACGTGGGCGGCACCGGCTACGAGATCTTCCGGTTGTCCGAGGTGGACGGCGCGGCCAACCTGCCGTTCAGCCTGAAGGTGTTGCTGGAGAACCTGATCCGGACCGAGGACGGCGTCAACGTCACGGCCGACCAGATCCGCGCGCTCGCCGCCTGGGACGCCTCCGCCGAGCCGGACACCGAGATCCAGTTCACCCCCGCTCGGGTGATCATGCAGGACTTCACCGGCGTGCCCTGCGTGGTCGACCTGGCCACCATGCGGGAGGCCATGGTCGAGCTCGGTGGCGATCCGTCCCGGATCAACCCGCTGACGCCCGCCGAACTGGTGATCGACCACTCGGTGATCACCGACGTGTTCGGCCGGCAGGACGCGGTCGAGAAGAACATGGAGCTGGAGTACGAGCGCAACCGCGAGCGCTACCAGTTCCTCCGCTGGGGCCAGAGCGCGTTCGACGAGTTCAAGGTCGTCCCGCCGGGCACCGGCATCGTCCACCAGGTCAACATCGAGTACCTCGCCCGCGTCGTCATGACCCGCGAGGTGGACAGGCCGGACGGGACGGTGACCCGGGCCTACCCGGACACCTGCGTCGGCACCGACTCGCACACGACGATGGTCAATGGTCTCGGCGTCCTCGGCTGGGGCGTCGGCGGCATCGAGGCGGAGGCCGCGATGCTCGGCCAGCCGGTGTCCATGCTCATCCCGAGGGTCGTCGGCTTCCGGCTCACCGGCGAGATCCCGCCGGGCGCCACCGCGACCGACGTCGTCCT
>Ga0209261_10000525_pt1 | contig 10287 bp, 9 predicted proteins | sample DOMMetBare1Fresh_FD_187470 | JGI IMG/M metagenome (GOLD analysis project Ga0209261, IMG submission 187470) | Wetland sediment microbial communities from St. Louis River estuary, USA, under dissolved organic matter induced mercury methylation -... | ecosystem: Environmental > Aquatic > Freshwater...
GAAGGGGTCGGGCCTCGACGCCGACGCGCTCCGCGCGCTCGCCGAGGTGGACGCGTTCTGCCTCGTGGTGCGCGGGTTCCCCGGCTTCGACGGCGGGCCCGCCGATCCGGAGCGCGAGCTGCGCGACTTCGACGCCGAGCTCGTGCTCCACGACCTCGCCGTCCTAGAGAAGCGGCTCGAGCGGCTCGCCCGCGAGCACAAGCAGGGTACGGCCGAGCACCACGAGCTCGAGCGGCTCCACGCCCACGTCGACCCGGGCCGCCCGCTCCGGACGATGCGGTGGAGCGACGCGGAGGAGAAGGAGCTCGCCCACTTCTCGTTTTTGTCGCGCCGGCCGATGCTCGTCCTCGTGAACGCCGCCGAGGGGGACGCCGCGGCGCCGCCCCCTCCCGGCGTCGCCGCCGCCGCGCGGGAGCGCGGCTGCGAGGTGCTGTCGCTGTGCGCCACGATCGAGGCGGAGATCGCGGACCTGCCGCCGTCCGACCAGCCCGAGTTCCTCGCCGCGCTCGGCCTGACCGAGCCGGCGCGGGCGCGCTTCATCCGCGCCGCCTACCACCTGCTCGACCTCGTCTCCTTCTTCACGGTGGGAGAGGACGAGGTGCGAGCCTGGCCGATCCGGCGCGGCGACCGGGCGCCGCGCGCCGCCGGCCGGATCCACTCGGACCTCGAGCGCGGGTTCATCCGCGCCGAGGTGATGCACTACCAGGACTTCATCGCGGCCGGCAGCGAGGCCCGGGCGCGGCACGAGGGGAAGCTCCGCCTCGAGGGCAAGGAGTACGTCGTCCAGGACGGCGACATCATGACGATCCGCTTCGCGGTCTGATCCGGGGGCTACCTCGCGGCGGCGACCGGCTCGGCGCCGACGCGCACCTCGTGCTTGTTCCCGTCGGGCGTCACGAACCGGCGCCCCACCAGGAGGCCCGCGTCGACCTCTCCGAGCGCGCGCAGCGCGCCCTCCAGCTCCCGGGCGAGCGTCTCGGGCACGCCGAGCTCCTCGAGCGTCCGCGCCGCCTGGGTCTCGTTCGCCTTCGCGGCGTCCTTCGATTCGGTGCTCCTCATGGTCTTTGCTCCCTCCGTGGCCGGTGCCCGCTGGGGGCGCCGTTCACGTGAGACAAGATGGCGCGCGTGACGCGCTGCGTCCAATCGATTGATCGGCGATGTCCGATGAAGGATCGTTATCGAATGGAACTCCGTCTCCTGCGCTCCTTCCAGGCGATCGCCGAGCACTCCCACTTCGGGCGGGCGGCGCGCGCCCTGCACGTCAGCCAGCCCGCGCTCTCGAAGCAGCTCGTCCAGCTCGAGGAGGAGATCGGCGCCCCCCTGTTCGACCGCGGGCGCCACGGCGCCCGGCTCACGCCGGTCGGCGAGACGCTGCTCGCTGACGCCGCGCCCCTGCTCCGGCACGCCGACGGGGTGCTCGACCGCGTCCGGCGCGCCGCGCGGGGCGAGACGGGCGCGCTGCGGCTCGGCTTCGGCGTGGCGACCCGCCTGCTCGTGCCGCGGCTGGTCTCGCGCTTCCGGCGCGCGCACCCCCTCGTCACCGTGTCCCTCGCCGACATGTCCTCGCCCGATCAGCTCCAGGCGCTCGAGCGCGGCGAGCTCGACGTCGGGTTCGTGCGCCTCCCCGTGAAGAGCGCCATGGCGATCGTCCCGGTGGTCGAGGACCGCCTCGTCCTGGCGGTGCCGGCGGGGCGCGCGGCCGAGCTCGGGCGGCGGCGCCGCGAGAGCCTCGCGGACGAGCCGTTCGTCGAGGTCGCGCCGTCGCGCTCCTCGAGCCTGCACGCCCACGTGCTGCACCTGTGCCAGCGCTACGGCTTCCGGCCGCGGGTGGTCCAGTCGGCGAGCGACCTCTTCACCGTGCTCGCGCTCGTGGCCGCGGGCATGGGCGTCGCGGTGGTGCCGGGCTCGGTCCGGACGTCGCGGGTGGAGGGGATCGCCTACCTCGGGCTCGACGTCCCCGAGGCGCGCTGGAGGGTGGGGGCCGCGTGGATGCCGGGATCGCGCCGCCCGATCCGCGACGCCTTCGTGGCCCTGCTGCGCGAGCACCTCGCCCGTCACGAGCGGTGAGCGTCCCGGCCCGGCCGGCCCGTCTCACCGCGCCGCCGGAGCGCCGCCGGCGGGCGGGCGTTGCGCTCCGCCCGCCCGATCACGACGAACAGCCCGCCCTCCCCGCCCAGCGTCCACGCCCAGGAGAGCTGCTGGAGCACGTTCTCCACGGGCCAGTCGTCGGCCGCGGGCGTGAACAGGCCGCCCGGGCCGAGGGGCGCCTCGCCGGCGAGCGTCGTCGGGTACGTCCTCACGTAAGAGAGACCCGCCGCCCCGAACCAGCGCTGCACCTCCGCGAGCGTGTGCCGGTGCTCCTCCGGGTGGCGGTACTGGTCGAAGAGCCACGCCGCCCTGCGGGCCGGCTCGGCCTCGCGCTCGCGGAGCACCGGATCGAAGGGGATCAGGCGAAAGCCGGTGAGGCGCGCGACCGCCCTCCGGAGCCGGTGGGGGACCCGGGCGTAGGCGTTGTAGAGCCCCACCACCACGAAGCCGCCCGGGCGGGCGAGCCGGGCGATCGACCGGAACGAGGCCTCCGGGTCCGGCGTGTGGTGCAGCACGCCGGAGCAGTAGACGACGTCGAACGCGCCGGGGCGGAGCCCGGGACGCCGCAGGTCGGTCTCGACCAGCCGGACGCGCGGCACGGAGAGGCGCCGCGCGGCCTCGGCCGCGAGCAGCAGCGAAGCGCGGGTCAGGTCGGCTCCCACCACGAGCCGCTCGCCGGTCGCGAGGAAGAGGCTCGTCTGCCCCGTCCCGCAGCCGACCTCGAGCACGGTCGCGTCGGGGGCGATCGCCTCGTCGAGCAGCCTCGCGAACTCGCTCCGCCCGGCGCGCGCGCGGAGCGCCGCGGCGCTGTCGCGCGGCGGGTACCCGGGGAACGGCGCCGCCGAGTAGAAGTCGCGGACCACGCCGGCCTGGAGGTCGACGTCCGCGCGCAGCTCGGGGATCCCGTCCGGCGCGGCGAACCAGCCGCCGCACCCCGCGCAGGCGAGCCCGGCGCCGGCCGTGGCGAGCTCGCCGCCGCACGCCGGGCAGGCGAGCAGCGGGAGGAGATCGCCCGGCACGCCCGGCATCAGAAGATCGAGTAGATGAACGGCGCGAGCGCCTCGACGCTCGCGGCGAGGAGGAGCAGCACCGAGGTCAGCGACAGGAACACGACGAGCGGCACGAGCCACCGCTTCCGCTCCCGATCCCGCCACAGGCCGCGCACCAGGTCGGCCGACGACGGGAGGATGCTGCCTGCCACCACGAGGCCGTTCCTGAGCCTGCCGTGCTTGCGGATCACGAGACCGCCTCCTCGAGCGCGCCGCCGGCGGCGCGCTCCTTCGAGACGAGACAGCGCCCGGCGACGAGCAGGTCGAGCCCCGATCGCCGGAACGTGGAGTAGCCCTCGACGGCGCGCGCGACGATCGGCTCGCCGGCGCGGTTGAACGAGGTGTTGAGCAGCACCGGGACGCCGGTGCGCCGGCCGAACGCGGCGAGCAGCGCGTGGAAGCGGGGGGACGTCTCCCGGTCGACCGCCTGCACCCGTGCCGTCCCGTCCACGTGCGTCACGGCGGCGAGCCTCGCGCGCCACTCGGGCCGGACCGGGAACACCCCCGACATGAAGCGGGCCAGGCGCACGCCGCCGGGCGGGAGCACGAAGTACCGCTCCGCGAGCTCGGCGGGCACCGCCGGCGCGAACGGCCGGAACTCCTCGCGGTACTTCACCTCGCGGTTCAGCCGGTCGCGGGTCTCGGCGCGGTCGGGCGCCGCGAGGATGCTCCGGTTCCCGAGCGCCCGCGGGCCGAGCTCGAGCCGGCCGTCCATCCAGCCCACCAGGCACCCGCGGGCGAGCGCGTCGGCGACGCCCTCCAGCACGGCGCGATCGTCCTCGGCCTCCTCGACGCGGAGCCCGTCCTCGCGCGCGACGCGCTCGAGCTCCAGCGGATCGACGACGTTGCCCCACGCGGCGTGGTCGGGCACCGGGCGATCCGGCCGGCCGAAGTGGATCCGGTCCGCGTACAGCGCCGCGCCGAGGGCGCAGCCCGCGTCGCCGGGTGCCGGCGGGACGAGGACGCGCTCGAACCCGGCCTCGCGGAGGATCCGCGCGTTCGCGCACCCGTTCAGCGCCACGCCGCCGCCCAGGCAGAGATCGCGGAGCCCCGTCTCGGCCCGGAGCGCGCGGGCGAGGTCCACGAGCACGTCCTCGAGGACGCGCTGGACGCTCGCGGCGACGTCGGCCCAGCGCGCGCCGTCCGGCGTGGCGAGGTCGACGGGCACGTGCGGCGGGCGGGGCGGGCCGAAGGCCTCGACGAAGCGCGCCGACCAGGCGCGCCTCGCGGTGGTGTGGTGCTCGAACCAGCGAAGGTCGAGGGCGAACGCGCCGTCGGGCGTCCGCTTCACCATGGCGCGCACCTGCTCCGCGAACCGCGGCGTCCCGTACGACGCCAGGCCCATCACCTTGTACTCGCCCTCGTTCACCTCGAACCCGAGGAAGGCCGTGAACGCGGAGTAGAGGAGCCCGAGGGAGTGGGGAAAGCGCAGCTCGCGCAGGAGCTCGATGGCGCAGGCGCCGTCGTCCCGCTTCACCCCGCGGCCCACCGAGAGCGTCGTCCACTCGCCGACGCCGTCCGCGGTGAGGATGGCGGCCTCGCGCGTGGGCGCCGTGAGGAACGCCGCGGCGGCGTGGGACCGGTGGTGCTCCGCGAAGAGGATCCGGCGCGGGGACACGCCGAGGCGGGACGCGATGATGCCCTTCACCCATGCCTTCTCGCCGAGGGTGTTCCTCATCGCCTGCGGGAAGGTCCGCCACGACCGCGGGAAGGCCCGCAGCGCCGTGACGAGGATGCGCTCGAGCTTCAGCATCGGCTTCTCGTAGAAGACCACCGCGTCGAGGTCCTCCGGCGCGACCCCGGCGTCGTCGAGGCACCATTCGATCGCGGCGAGCGGGAAGGCCGCGTCGCCCTTCCGGCGCGAGAGCCGCTCCTCCTGGATGGCGCGGACCGGGACGCCGTCGACCACCAGCGCCGCGGCGGAGTCGTGGTAGTGCGCCGAGACGCCGAGGATCTTCATGTCAGTGCTGGCTCCGCATCGCGGCGGGGCCCTGCTCCCGGGCGGGCGTCCAGCCCGGGCGTTCGCGCCGAGCGGCGCGCTTCGCGCCGAGCGCGAAGACGGGGAGCACCACGAAGTACTGGGCGAGGAGGACCACCGTCCCGAGGAGCGCGGCGATCGCCGTCGCGAGGCGGAGGTAGAGCTTCCACAGCCGGGCCGCGCGGGCGGCCCACAGGTGCCGCCGGGGGGCCCCCGGCGCGACGCGCTCGAGCTGGGAACGTGTGTACCTCATGTGGAACACCTCGTCCTCGAGGACGCGCCGGAAGACGGCCGACGTGCCGGAGTCCGCGATCACGTCGCGGTACGTCGCGAAGCGGGCAGCGGCCGCCTTCTCCGAGAGATGGAGGAACGCGAGCAGCGACGCGTCGCTGGCGCCGTCGACGCGGAGATCGTCGAGCCCTCGCTCGCCGGGCGAGAGCCAGTTCCCCTCGAACCGGGCGCCCCGCCCCGGGGCCACGCCGGCGAGGACGGCGCGACCGCGGTCGAGGAAGGCCTCCGCGTGCCGCTGCTCGTCCATGGCGTGGCGCAGGAAGAGGCGCCTCAGCAGCGGATCGGGCGTGAGCTCCGCGGCGCGGGAGAGATCGCGCCCGCCGTCCGCCTCCGTCGCCGCGAACGTCAGGAGCTTCCGCGCGCGGCGGCCCGCGTCGCGCCACACCCAGCGGTGGACCGGCCGGAGGGCGCGCTCGACGAGGGTGGCGCGACGCTCGGGCACGACGGTTAGATGTCTGGGCGGGCGGTGCGAGGACATGCTCCCGATGGGCACGTCCGGCGGGCGATCGGGTCGTGGACCGGCGGCGCTCGCCGCCGCGGTGGGCGCGCTCGCCCTCGGCGCGGCCCTGCTCGCGTGGGCCGTCTCGGCCGACCCGCACTGGGCCGAGCGCCACGTCCTCGCCTCGCGGTGTGTCACGAGCGAGGCCGAGCACCTGCTCGCGCGGGGCGCGCGGTGGCTGGGCGCCGCGCTCGGGATCGCCGCCGTGGCGCTCGCGCCCGCGCTGGCGCGGCGCGCCGGCGGCGCCTCGGGGCACCTGCGGACCGGCTCGGTCGCGGGCATCGCGCTCGCGATCGCCGCGTCGCTCGGCGTGGCCGAGCTTTACCTCCGCCTGCTCCACGACCGGCTCGCCTTCGGCGGCGCGCCGCGAGGCGGCGAGGAGCGGGACGGGGGCATGACGCGCGTCGACGCCCGGCTCGGCTGGGCGCACGTCCCGGCCCGCACCACCTGGACGCGGGTGGGCGGCCGCGACGTCGCGTACGCCATCGACGGGGACGGCGATCGCGCCCCCTCGGCCGATCACGTCGCCCCCCGCGCCGCCCCGGCCGTGCTCTTCGCCGGTGAGTCGATCGCCTTCGGGTACGGCCTGCCCTGGGAGGAGACGTTCCCGGCGATGGTCGCGGAGCGGCTCGGGGTGGAGGCCGTGAACCTCGCGGTGATCGGCTACGGCAGCGATCAGGCGTACCTGCGCGTCGTCGACGCGCTGCCGCGCCGGGCGCGCCCCCTCGCGGTCGTGTCGCTGTTCGTGCCGGAGCAGGTGAAGCGCAACGTCGAGCCGTGGCGGCCACGGCTGGTGCTCGGCCCGGGCGGCGCGCTCGCGGCCGCGCCGCCCGCGGGCGGCCCGCGCCTGCTGCGGCTCCTCGGGCAGCTGCCCTACCACGGCGACGACGACCTGGCCGTCACGGCCGCCGTGCTCCGGGCGACCGCCGCCGCGGCGCGCGCGCGCGGCGCGGTCCCGCTGTTCCTGGTGACGAACTACGGCCCGGCCTGCCGCCGCGACGCCGGCCGCGAGGCCTTCGTGGTGGACGAGCTGTTCGTGCGCCAGGGCCTGCCGTTCGTCCGCGTCGACCTCGGCCCGGAGGATCGCCTCCCGGGCCTCTTCGAGGGGCACCCCAACCTGCGCGGGACGCGGCGGCTCGCGGACGCGGTGGAGCGGGCGCTCCGGGCCGAGCTGGGCCCGCTCCTCGAGGAGGCCCGGGCGCCCCGATCGCCGGGGCCGGGGTGATGCGTCATCTCCGGAGGCCGTCGCGGATCTCGCGCAGGAGCACGACCTCCTCGGGCGGCGCCGCGGGAGCGGGAGGCGGCTCCCTCCTCCTGAGCCGGTTGAGCTGCTTCACCATCAGGAAGACGACGAGCGCGAGGACGACGAAGTTGAAGCAGACGGTGACGAAGCTGCCGTACGCGATCACCGGCACCCCCGCCTTCCTCATGGCGTCGAGCGCGTGCGCCGTCCCGGGCGGCGGCTCCCGGAGCGGCAGGAAGTAGCTCGCGAAGTCGAGCCCCCCGAGGACCGCCCCCACCACCGGCATGATCAGGTCGGTCACCAGGGAGTCGACGATCTTGCCGAACGCCGCGCCGATGATGATGCCGACCGCGAGATCGACGACGGGGCCCTTCAGCGCGAACGTCTTGAACTCCGAGACGAAGCTCACGGGGGTCTCCTTGCTCGAGGGCGGGGGCCGGCGCACCGGACCGGCCGCGACGGATGGTAGAGCGGCCCGCTCGCCCGGTCGACTCACCGTCCGGGTCCGCCCGGCCCACGGCCCGTCCCGGCGCTCGCCGCTGCGGGGCCCTCGCCGCCTCCCACGGGCCCCCCGGGCGGGCGGGTGATCACGAGGACTGCTGGCGCGCGGCCGCGACGAGGCGGCCGCGACGTCCGCGTCCCTCCCCTCACCCGCGCCCACAGATCCTTCCCGTCGTCCGGGCGTTCCACCCGACGGCGGCTTCCAGGGCGCGACCGCGGCCTGCGAAGCTGTCCCCGGGCCCGCACGTCGCACGTCGAGGGCCGAGGTCCCCACTCGATCGCGGCGCGGCCGCGCGAGGAGAGCGCATGCGCGTGCTGCTCGCCGGCCCGGATCAGGAGTCGAACCTGTCGCTCCTCTACCTCGCCGCGTCCCTGCGCGCGGCCGGGCACGAGCCCTCGATCGCCGCGTTCAACGGCTGGGACGACGCGCCGGCCGTCCTCGGCGCGGCGCGGCGCGCCGACCTCGTCGGGCTCTCGATGTGCTTCCAGGTCCGCGCGGCCGAGTTCCTCGCCCTCGCCGCGGAGCTCAAGCGCGAGGCGCCCCGGCGCCCGGTCGTCGCCGGCGGCCACCACGCCTCCTGCGCCGCGACCGAGCTCCTCGACGCCTACCCGGCCCTCGACGTCGTCGTGATCCACGAGGGGGAGGAGACGCTGGTCGCGCTGGCGGAGCTGGGCGACGCGCTCGTCGCGCGCGCCGCCGAGATCCCCGGCATCGCCTGCCGGCGCGACGGCCGGGCCATCCTGTCGCCGCCCCGCCCGACCGCGGCGGACCTCGACCGGCTGCCGCGGCCCGATCGCGGCGGGCCGGCGCGCCTCCTCTGCGGCGTGCCCACCGCCTATCTGATGGGCAGCCGGGGGTGCGTCTCCGACTGCGACTACTGCTGCATCACGACCCTGCACCGGCTCGCCCCCGGGCCGCGCTTCCGGCAGCGGACCCCCGAGGACGTCGCCGGCGAGATGGCGGACCTCTACCACCGCCGCGGCGTCCGACAGTTCGTCTTCCACGACGACAACTTCCTCGTCCCGAGCCGGGCCCACAACCGCGAGCGGATCGGGCGGCTCGAGGCGGCGCTCACCGCCCGCGACGTGCGCGACGTGGGCCTCGTCCTGAAGTGCAGCCCCCGCGACGCGGAGCGCGAGGCCCTCGAGGCGCTCCGCCGCCTGGGCCTCCTTCGCCTGTTCATGGGGGTCGAGTCCGGGAGCGCCTGCGGCCTCGCGTCGATCGGGCGCCGCCAGAAGGTCGAGGAGTCGGAGCGGGCGCTCTCGCTCTGCGAGTCGCTCGGGATCTCCACCCAGTACACGCTCATCGTCTTCCACCCGGAGGCGACGATCGCGAGCATGCTCGACGACCTCGCGTTCGCGGGGCGCCACCCGGCCCACCCCATGAACTACTGCCGCGCCGAGATCTACGCGGGCACGCCGCTCGAGGGGAGGATGCGCGCTTCGGGGCGGCTCGAGGGCACCGCGCTCGCGCCGACGTACCGCTACACCGACCCGAAGGTCGCGCTCGTGTGGGCGCTCGGCAGCGAGCTCTTCGCGGGCCGGTGCTGGGGAAAGGACGACCTCCTCGGCTCCGTGATCCGCCTCGACCACCAGGTCGCGGTGCTGGACCGGTTCTACGAGGGCCGGCGCGTGCGCGAGCTCGCCGCGTCGTTCCGCGCCTGGCAGGTGGAGCTGAACCTCGAGACCGCGGGGCTCTTCCGCGAGCTGGTCGTCGCCTGCGGCGAGGCGGCGGACGAGGAAGACCCCGCCCTCCGGCGCGCGCTCGCCGGCCTCCATCGCCGCGAGGCGCCTGCACGCGCCCTGCGCCTCGAGCAGGTCTGCGACTACCGCCGCGGCCTCGAGCGGTACGCGGAGGTGTCGGTCGCCCTCGGGAGGCGCCACGCCGCGGCGGGCGCCGCCGGCCGCAGGATGCGCGGGCCCCGCCACGTCGCCGCGGTGGCCGCCGCCATCGGCGTCCTCGGCTGCGCGGTGGCGCACGACCGCGGCGTGGCGGAGGCCGCGCCGCCGCCCCTCGACCCGACGTCGTCGGGGCCGCCGCCGCCGCCCCGCGGGCCCCCGGACGCGACCTGCGTCGTGTCACCCGCGCCGCCGGCCCTCGAGGCCGTGGAGCCGCCGTTCCGGCACGACCAGGGCGTGGCCGAGGCGGCGCCGCCGCCGTACCGGCACGACCAGGGCGTGGCCGAGGCCGCGCCCCCGCCGTACCGGCAGCCGGTCCCCAAGGCCGTCGCGCGGCGGTTCCAGGTCCGCACGGTGCCGCCCGTGCCGCTCCGCTTCCGCGGCGAGCCGGTGGTGCAGCCGTTCGCGTACCCCGCCGGATCCGAGCCGCTCGTCGTCGGCGACGGCGGGGGCGCGGTGCCGATCGTCGCGCGCATCACGGTCGCCCCCGCGCAGCCGGGCGGGACGCGGGTGGCGGTGGAGTCGAGCGCGCGCCTCCGGGTCCGCTGCGGCGACACGATCTCGTGGACGCCGGCCCGGGTCGTCCTGCGCGCGGAGGCGCCCGGCGAGCGCGGAGGAGCCTTCGTGCTCGAGGACCCACGCTCGGGCGCGCGGGTCGAGATCCGCGTCGCGCCGGTCCGGTGAGGCAGGCGTCACGCGCCGTCGCGGCGCGAGAGCTCGGCCATGACCGCCGCCACGA
>Ga0209261_10000528_pt1 | contig 10236 bp, 7 predicted proteins | sample DOMMetBare1Fresh_FD_187470 | JGI IMG/M metagenome (GOLD analysis project Ga0209261, IMG submission 187470) | Wetland sediment microbial communities from St. Louis River estuary, USA, under dissolved organic matter induced mercury methylation -... | ecosystem: Environmental > Aquatic > Freshwater...
AGGCCTGACCGTGCTGAGCAGCCTGCACGACCTGGTGCTGGCGGGGCAGTACGCCGACCGGATCGTCCTGCTCACCCGCGGCCGGGTGGTCGCCGACGGGGCGCCGGCCGAGGTGCTCACCGCTCCGGCGTTGGCCGAGCACTACGGGGTCAGCGCCGAGGTGGAGGCCGGTCCGGGCGGCGTGCGGGTGCACCCGGTGCGCCCGCACCGGCCGTGACCCCTCGCGACCGATCGTCGTGACGGCCTGTCGGGCGGCGACCTTCGCGCCTGGTACCAGGCGCTGCGGCTCGACAGGCTCGAAGCGTCGGCAGCCATCAGTCGGTGGCTGACCAGGTGGGGACGGGCCGGCCACCGCGAGGAGCTGGTCGTGATGCGACACCCATCGGGTCCCGGTCTCCTGCGCGCTGCCCGAAGCGCCCGCCGCGCCGTGCTCGCCTGTGGCGCCGCGATCGCTGTGGTCACCGCCCTGGCCGCCCCGGCGTCGGCCCGGACCGGGCCGCACTGGGCCGCACTGGACGGTGCGCGACCTGGGGATCCTGAAGGGTGGGCTGACCAGCACGGCCTCGGCGGTCAACGACCGCGGCGAGATCGTCGGCTGGAGCCTGGTGACAGCACCTGGTCCGGTGGCAACGGGGCCTTCCTGCTGTCGCACCGGCGGTTCAGCACGCTGACCAGCGTGGCCGGTGAGGGTTTCCCCCAGGTGTTCGGACTCAACGACCATGGACAGGTGGTCGGGTACACGACCTATCACGGCTTCGTCTGGCAGCACGGCCACGCCACCGCCTTGCCGCAGCTGCAGGGCAGCACCAGCGGAGCGCTCGGGATCAACAACCGCGGCCAGGTGGTCGGGTACGGTGCCACGACGGCGTCCGGCGGGAACTCTCACGCGGTGATCTGGACGCAGCACACCCACTGACGGATCTCCCAGCCGCCGTCGACCTTGGGCCCAGCCCAGCTCGAGCCGGCGGTCGGACGATGAAACCGTGACGCGTCCGGCTGCCGGCCCGTCCGGCGACGCGCGAGCCACGCGCGAGGGCAAGCCCGCCCCGGCCGGCCCCCCGCGGTGGACGCGGTGGATGCTGCCGCTGACGCTGCTGCTGTTCATGGCCTCGTGGTTCCTGCCCTGGGGCTCGACGTCCGGCCAGCCCTCGCTCACCTACAGCCAGTTCCTCGCCGACGTCACCGCCCGGACGGTCAAGACCGTCACCGTCGACGTGTCCACCGGCGCCGCGACCGGCACCCTCGCCGACGGCTCCGCCTTCCAGACCGTGATCCCGTTGCCGTTGGCCGGAACCGGGCTGATGGACAAGCTCGACGCGGCCGGCGTGGCGGTCACCGCTGTCACCAGCGCGCAGCCCTCCGCCGTGTCGACTCTCCTGTCCTGGCTGCTCCTGTTCGGCCCGATGATCCTCATCGGCTGGGTGGCCTTCCGGATGAGCCGCAACGCCGGTCGCGGACTGCAGGGCGTTCTCGGTGTCGGTCGGTCGCGGACCCAGATCTTCGATGCCGAGCGGCCGACCACCAAGCTGGCGGACGTCGCCGGCTACGAGGGCGTGAAGAGCGAGATCGCCGAGGTGATCGAGTTCCTGCGCAGCCCGGAGCGCTACCGACGGGCCGGGGCCACGGTGCCGCGGGGCCTGCTGATGGTGGGTCCGCCCGGCACCGGCAAGACCATGCTGGCCCGCGCGGTCGCCGGGGAGGCCGCGGTGCCGTTCCTGTCGGTGGTGGGGTCGAGCTTCGTCGAGATGTTCGTCGGCGTGGGCGCGGCTCGGGTCCGCGATCTGTTCGCCGAGGCGCGCAAGCGTGCACCCGCGATCATCTTCATGGACGAGATCGACGCCATCGGCCAGCGTCGTAGCGGAGCCGGGGCGATCGTCTCCAACGACGAGCGCGAGCAGACCCTCAACCAACTGCTGGCCGAGATGGACGGGTTCGACGTGGCCGAGGGCATCGTCGTCCTCGCCGCGACCAACCGCCCCGACGTGCTCGACCCGGCCCTGCTGCGGCCCGGCCGGTTCGACCGCCAGGTGACCATCCCGCTGCCGACCCTGAGCGAGCGCGCAGCGATCATCGCCGTGCACTGCCGGGACAAGCACCTCGCGCCGTCTGTCGACCTGACCGTCGTCGCCCGCGGGACGCCGGGGTTCTCCGGCGCGGATCTGGCCAACCTGGCCAACGAGGCGGCCATCCATGCCGTCCGGGACGGTCGAGAGGTGTTGCTGCCCAAGGACTTCGACGAGGCCCGAGACCGGATCCTGCTCGGCCGGCGGGAAGGGTCGAACGTGCTGCTGCCCGAGGAGAAGCATGCCGTGGCGGTGCACGAGGCCGGGCACGCCGTGGTCGCGGCGCTGTGCGCCCACGCCGATCCGGTGGCCAAGGTGACCATCCTTCCGGCGGGTCAGACCCTCGGGGTCACCGAACAACTGCCCCTGGTCGAGCGGCACCTCTACGGCGAGGACTACCTGCAGGACACCCTGGCCGTGCGGCTGGGCGGGCGTGCCGCCGAGCTGGTCGTGCTCGGCCAGGGCTCGACCGGCGCCGCCAACGACCTGGCCGGCGCCACCGAGCTGGCGATCAAGATGGTGCGCGAGTTCGGGCTCTCCCCGGCGCTCGGGCCGGTCGGTTACCCGCAGGGCGGCTCGGTGTTCCTGGGCGGCGGGGGCGCGCCGCTGTCCAGCCGACCGTTCGCGGAGCAGACCCAGGCCGCCGTGGATGGCGAGGTGGCGCGGCTGCTGCGCGAGGCCGAAGCCCGGGCCACCCAGCTGCTGACCGCACACCGCGACGTCCTGGACCGATTGGTCGCCGTCCTGCTCGACCAGGAGACGGTGGACGGAGAGACCGTCTACCAGCTCTTCGAGATGCCCGTGGGGGAGCCACTCGGCCATGCCGCGACCGCCTGAGACCGGCTCGCACCCAACGGATCCGGGCAGCGCCCGGGGTGTGCCGCAGATCCTCGCGGACGGCCCGTTCCGCTACCGCATACCGCAGTCCGGGCGGATGCGGGTGCCGGGCATCGTGTTCGCCTCCGCCGGCCTGCTCGCCGGCGCCCAGGAGGCGCTGCGCCAGGTGGTCGACGTGGCCTGCCTGCCAGGCATCGTCACGGCGTCCTTCGCCATGCCGGACATCCACTGGGGTTACGGCTTCCCGATCGGCGGGGTGGCCGCCACCGACGTCGCGGACGGCGGCGTGGTGTCCCCGGGCGGGGTGGGTTTCGACATCTCGTGCGGGGTCCGGTTGCTCGCCGCCGACCTCGACCGGGACGCGCTGGCCCGGCCCCGCTCCGGCGCCGGGCTGATCGGCCGGCTGATGGACGGTCTCGGTGACGTCGTGCCCCGCGGCCCGGGCCCGGGCGGGGTCTGGCAGCTGGCCGACCGCCAGGAACTGGATGCCGTGCTCCGCGGCGGGGCCCGATATGCGGTGGACCGCGGACACGGTCAGCCACGCGACCTGGAACGGTGCGAGGACCTGGGTGCGGTGGCCGACGTCCGCCTCGACCAGGTGGGGGATCAGGCGGCCCGTCGCGGGTTGCGCCAGGTCGGCAGCCTCGGCTCGGGCAATCATTTCCTCGAGGTGCAGTATGTCGCCGACGTGCGGGACGAGCGGGTGGCGACGGCCTACGGACTGCGCCTCGGCCAGGTGTGCGTGATGATCCACACCGGATCCCGCGGACTCGGCCACCAGGTGTGCTCCGACCACGTCCGAGCCATGGACGCGGCAATGCACCGGTACGGGATCACCGTTGCGGACCGGCAACTTGCCTGTGCCCCGGTGCACTCGCCGGAGGGTCAGGCCTATCTGGGCGCCATGGCGGCGGCCGCCAACTTCGGCCGGGCGAACCGTCAGCTGCTCGCCGAGGCCGCTCGGCGGGTGTTCGCCGCCGCAGCCGGTGCCCGGCTCGACCTGGTGTACGACGTCTCCCACAACCTGGCCGCGCTCGAGCACCACGAGGTGGACGGCGTCCGGCGCCTGCTCTGCGTCCACCGCAAGGGAGCGACCCGCGCGCTGCCGGCAGGGCATCCGGACCTGCCCCCCGAGCTGCTTCCGGTGGGGCAACCGGTCCTGATCCCGGGCACCATGGGCACCGCCTCCTACGTGCTGACCGGCGTCCGGCACAACCCGGCCTTCTTCTCCACCTGTCATGGCGCGGGGCGCGTGATGAGCCGGCACGCGGCACTGCGCCGGGTGGCCGGCCCGCAGCTGAAGGCGCGGCTCGAACACGCCGGGGTGGTGGTGCGCCCCGGGTCATGGCGCGGGCTCGCCGAGGAGGCCCCCGAGGCCTACAAGGATGTCGACGCCGTGGTCGAGGCGGCCGAGGGGGCCGGTCTGTGTCGGGTGGTGGCCCGCCTGGTGCCGCTGGGCGTGGTCAAGGGTTGATCAGACGTCCAGGACGACGCTGCAGTCCCATCCGTGCGGCCCGGCAGCACACCGGAGTCGGTGCCAGGAAACGGCTTTCGGCGGTGCGCCGATGATCCGCACGTGATCCAGGGCCGCCAGCGCCAGGACGACCTCGACCCCATCGCTCCCCCGGTGCACCTCGACGTCCACCGGCAGGCAGCCGTCGACGTCGAGGCGCACGATCACCTCTGACAGCACCGCGACGAGCACGTCCTCGTCCGGGCCGTCGGGCAGCGCGACTGTGGCGGCGCTGCTGGGGCGGACCCCGGTGACGTCGGCGAAGGTCGCCACCATCGCGGTGATGGCCTCGGCCAGGCACTCCTCGCGGGTGGGTCCCCACGCCTCGATCGACACGTCGGCCGTGTGCGGCAGGAACCGGTGGCCCCGGGGCGCCCCGTGTCTGCCCACGACGGCGCGGATCAGTTCTCGGACGGGGTGATCAGGCCGTAGTGGCCGTCGTAGCGGTGGTAGACCACCGCGCCGCGTCCGGTCTGCGGGTTCGCGTAGAACACGAACGGCAGTCCGGTCAGGTCCAGCCGCCGGATCGCCTCGGCCCGGGTGAGCACCGGGGCGTCGTGCGGGCTGTAGGTGAGCGGCACGGCGGTCGGTCCGTGCCCGTCGGTCAGGCCGTGGATCTCGGCCAGCCGGTACCCGGTCGGCCCGGCGCGGTAGATCACGCCGTCCTGGCCGGTCTCCACGTCGTTGAACAGGTGGAAGTCGTAGTCCATCGACTCCAGCTCGAGGACGGCCTCGTCGAACGATTCGACCGCGAGCGCAAAGGTCTTGTGCCGGACGACCTCTCGCTGCTCGATCGGCCGCGGGAAGTACTCGGCGCGGTGCGCCGGTTCGCTGGCGTGGCGCCATTCGGGGGGCGCCGCGGCGCCGGGCTCGGCCGGGCGCGGCACGCCGCCGCGACGGGCCTGCCAGTGCGGTTCGAGCCGCTCGATGCGGTTCCGGAGGCGGTCCTGCAGGGCGTCGATCGCCTCGCGCATGGTCACCGCGGCCACCTGGGCGCGGACCAGCCGTCCGTCGAGGTCGAGGTTGGCCTGGGCGATCGCGGGTCGCTCGACCGCGGGATCCGGCCGCCGAGTGAGCCGCACGCGGGCATGCAGGATCGGCTGGCTGACGTGCCGGGCCAACGCGGCGATCTTGTCCCGTGCGTAGTCCGGCGACGTCCGCGGCATCGGGCCACTGGTCTGGACGACGATCTCGGGCATGCGCACGGTCGGCGCCCGGGACCGACCGGTCCGGGTGGGGAGCTGGGTCAGGGCGCGAGTCATGTGAACCTCCTTGGCCCGGGGCTGGATCCCAGCCTGCGCCCGATCCGGGGAGCCGCGCTGATGCGAAGGTCCCGCGTCCGGCGGGACGTAGGCTCGGGGCGTGCTGCACGAATGGGCGGACGGCGACGTCCGGCGTCCGGTGCTGATCCGTTCGCTCCCGCCCGGCTGGCGGGCGATCTCGACCGCGGTCCGCGGCGGGGGGATCGGCCCGTGTGGCTGGTGGCTGAACGCGCAGGTGTCGAAGACCTACGACCACCCCGACCCGGTGGCCCACACCGCCGACCTCGCCGCGTCCTTCGGCCTCGCCCGGGCGGGGGTGGCGATGCTCACCGCAGCCGACGTCACCCGGTTCACCACCGCCGAGAACGACGGGGTGAGCGTCGTCGCCACCGTCGGTCTGGGCCTGCCCGTGCCGGCGGCGGCACACCCGGATCACGCTGCGACCGAGCGGTGTCGCCGCGAGCCCGGGTCCGGGCCGGGGCTGCATCCGGCGCCGGGGACCATCAATGTGGTGGTGACCGTGCCGGTGCCCCTGGCCGACGCGGCGTTGGTGAACGCGGTGGTCACCGCGACCGAGGCGAAGACCCAGGCGCTGGTCGAGGCCGGTGTACCCGGCACCGGGACGTCGTCCGACGCGGTCTGCATCGCCTGTCCCGAGCGGCCCGCGCCCGGCGAGGAGGTCGAGGCCTACGGTGGGCCCCGCTCGCCGTGGGGCGCGCGGATCGCCCGCGCGGTGCACGCCGCGGTCGCCTCCGGGACCACGGACTGGACGACGATGCACCCCTCGGGTGATCCGCACCGCAGCTGGGGACGGGCCTGGCCCTGACCCGGTCAGCCGGCGAGGTCACCCCAGCGCGGCTCGAGCTCACGCCAGCTGCCCTGGTCGAGCACCCGCCCCCCGGCCAGCACCAGGACCCGGTCGGCCTGGACCAGCGCAGCCCGCTTGGCGCTGGCCCCGATCACCGTGATCCCGCGCTCGCGCAGTGCCCGCCACAGGTCCAGCTCGGTGGTCACATCGATCGCCGAGGAGACGTCGTCCGCGATCAGCAGCTCGGTCCGCGGCGCCAGCGCCCGGGCCAGCGCCAACCGCTGCAGCTGGCCGCCGGACAGCCGAGTGCCCTTGTGTCCGATCAGCAGGCCGAGGCCACCGCCCGGGCCGGACAGGTCGTGCTCCAGTTGCGCCGCGGCGACCGCGTGCCCGGGGTCGACCGGATGCCCGAGGGAGATGTTCTCCGCGATGGTGCCGGAGAGCACCCGAGGCAGCTGGGCCACGTAGGCGACCTGGTTCGGCCGCAGGAACGCGGTCGGCTCGGCCACCTCGTGGCCGTTCCAGCGCAGGGTCCCGGTGTGGTGCACGATCCCGGCCAGCGCGCGCAGCAGCGAGGACTTGCCCGAACCGACCGGCCCCATCACCAGCACCAGCTCGCCCCGGCGCACGGTCAGGTCCACCCCGGCCACGCCCACCGTGCCGTCCTCGTGCACCGCGGTGAAGTTGTGCAACTCCAGCCGCGACAGGCGTTCCCGGGGGGCCGGAACCGGCGGCGGAGCGGTGCCCGCGGACAGGTCCACGCCCGGCACCGGCGCCGAGTATGACGCCACTGCGCACATCGCCACGGTGCGCTTGGTCCAGACCCGGGCCGAGGGAAGCGCCGAGACCAGCGACGCCGTCGTCCAGGCGAACCAGTGCGCCGAGCCCAGTGTGGCGATCGCCACCAGGGCCGCCGCGGGCGTGATCGTGCCGGCGACGAACAGCGCCCACACGCCCACCGGAGCCAGACCGGCTGCCACCGCAGGAGTCGAGCGTGCCCAGACCTGCACCGTGATCTCGCGCCGCTGCCGGTCGCTCCGCTCGCGGTCCAGGCGCGCCAGGTGGGCCAGCACGCCGGTGGTCGCGCCGGAGAGCTTGACCGTGCGGGCCGCCGACAGCGACGACACCAGCGCCGTGGCGAACGCCGCGCGGGCCGAGACCGTGCGCTGCGCCGAGCCGGCCAGGTGGCGTCCGAACGCGCTCGCGGCCACGCCGGACAGCGCCATCGTGCCGCCGAAGAACAGCGCCGGCACGATCGACCCGGACACCACCGTCATGCCGACCATGAACACCACGCAGGCGGCCTGGTCGATCGCGTTGTCCGCCAACTGGACGACGCGCTCGGTGTCGCCACCCTGGGCGACCACCTCGGCCGGGGTGTGCTCGCTGACGCGTCGCGGGCCGGTCTGGCCGTAGACCAGGCGCAGGCTGATCCGCAGCATCTGGCGCACCCACCACTCGGGGAACCATCGGCTGGTGTAGTAGTGCGCGGGCACGGTGACCAGCAGCCCGCTGACCAGCCCTACCGTCGGCCAGAGCAGGTCGCCCGAGCCGTCCACCAGGTGGCTCCACAGCCAGGGCAGCACGCTGCCATCCAGGCCGAGCAGCATCATCGGCACGAACAGCGCGACGGCGCCGAGGCCGAACCGCGGATCGTTCACCGCCAGCCGCAGCACCTCGCGCAGGGTCCGCGCGGGAGGAGTGGTCGGCAGCGGTGGCGCGTCCGTGGTGCGCTGGGCCCCGGACAGGTCCAGGCCGGCCAGGGCCAGCACGGCGTCCGGCTCCAGCTCGTCCTCCGGCGCGGCGTCCAGACCTCGGACCAGACCGCCGGGCTGCGCACCGGCCGTCATCAGCTCTCGGAAGCGCACCGAGGTCTGCAGCGGACCGGCCTCGACCACGCGGCCGTCGGCCAGCACGACCACCTCGTCGCATTGCTGCACCGAGGAGAGCCGGTGCGCGATCAGGATGCCGATCCGGTCCTCCAGCAGCCGCCGGGTCGCCTCGTGGACCCGCGCCTCGGTCAGCGGGTCCAGCCGGGCGGTGGCCTCGTCCAGGATCACCACGTGCGGGTCGCGGACCAGGATCCGGGCGAACGCGACCAGCTGCTCCTGACCCGCCGACAGGGTGAGTCCGCCGTCGCCCAGCCGGGTGGCCACGCCGTCCGGCAGGTCCGAGACCCAGTCGTCCAGACCGAGTTCGGCCATCGCGGCCCCGGCACGGTCGAGCAGCGCCGGTTCGAACAGGGCGATGTTCTCGGCCAGCGTGCCGGCCAGGATCTCGGTGCGTTGCGGCACCACGGCGAACCAGCGGCGCAGCTCGTCCAGGTCGAGGTCGAGCAGGTCGACGCCGCCGAGGAAGACCCGCCCGCGGGGCAGGTCGACGGCCCGGATCAGCGCCTTGGCCAGCGTCGACTTGCCCGAGCCGGTCCGTCCGATCAGCGCGTAGGACCGGCCGCGGCCAAAGCTCACCGACACCTCGCGCAGGGCGGCAGCGCCCTCCCGGCCGCCGTAGCGGAAGGTCAGGTCGCGCACCTCGAGGTCGCCGCCGACGATGGCCCGCCCGTCGGTCGGTTCCTGGGGCGCCTCGGCGAGCAACTGCACCCGGCCCCACGCCCCGAGCGCGTACTGCAGCTCGGGGACCATCCGGCTGATGTGCTCGACGGTCAGCCCGAAGGTGACCGCCAGCAGCCAAATCGCGGTCAGCCGCGCGGGGTCGATCCGGTCGGTGGCCAGCGCCCAGGCCCCACCGACCACGAGCGCCGCGATCGTGCCGCGGGTGATCGCGGCCGCGGCGACGGTCACCTGGGCGGCCATCGTCCACACCCGGCGGCCGAAGCGCAGGACGGCGCTGGCCCGGTCGGCGTAGAGCCCCAGCACGTAGGGGCGGCCGAGGCTGGTGCGGACGTCGTCCTGACCGTGGATCGACTCCTCCATCACCGCGGCCAGCGCCGACCAGGCCTCCTCCTCGGCCATCCGGGCGGTCGAGATGCGCGCCACTCGCCTGCCCAGGCCGGCGGAGACGGCGAGGACGGCGAGCAGCATGCCGAGGCCGGCGGGCCACCAGACGACGAGCGCGGTGATGATCGCGGCGCTGCTCATCGCCGCCGACTGCAGGATCCGCACGCCCGCTCCGCGAAGCTCGGCGGCCACCTGGTAGACGTCGCCGTCGATCCGGTCGAGCAACTCGCCGACCGGGGTCGCCTCGAGCCTGGGCAGGTCCTGACCGAAGGCGACCTCACACAGCCGCCGGCGCACGTCGGCCGCCCAGTCGGCGGTCAGGCCGGCGGCGAGCAGGCCGACCGCGAGGTCGGCCGCCACTTTGGTGACCAGCGCCCCAGCCAGCGCGACGAGCATCGTGCTGGAGCGCCCCGTCAGCACCGACCCGGCCAGTGGCGCTGCGCTGGCCTGGCCCGCGGCGGCCAGGGCCACGAGCACGGCGACCAGGGCCACCCGCCGCGGCGAGGTGGCCCACAGATCGCGGATCAAGAGCATGGCGAAGCTCCACAACGGTCGTGGGGGGACGGATCGAGGGTCCCGCGACGATCAGGTCCGGCTCAACTCGTTTTCCCCGGCCGGTACGTCCCCGAGGGCGCCAGCCCCCTCCCACGGTGACCCGCCCCTTTCCCTCTCGCGGTGATCATGCAAACCTGTCGGCCGAGCCGACAGGTTTGCATGAACGGTGCATGGCCCTTCGGGCCACCCCGGATGAGGGAAAATGGGGGTTGGGCGGCCCGTCCGGGGTGACGTCGTAGGT
>Ga0209261_10000529_pt1 | contig 10210 bp, 10 predicted proteins | sample DOMMetBare1Fresh_FD_187470 | JGI IMG/M metagenome (GOLD analysis project Ga0209261, IMG submission 187470) | Wetland sediment microbial communities from St. Louis River estuary, USA, under dissolved organic matter induced mercury methylation -... | ecosystem: Environmental > Aquatic >...
GCGGTGAGGTGCCGTCACGACGGCGGCAGCCGGCGCACCGGCTACGCCAGCGCCCGGCCGATGAGGATCTTCTGCACCTCGCTCGTGCCCTCGTAGATCTGGCATACGCGCACGTCGCGGTAGATGCGCTCGACCGGGAAGTCGCTGACGTAGCCGTAGCCACCGAAGACCTGGATCGCCGCCGAGCACACACGCTCGGCCATCTCGCTGGCGTTGAGCTTGGCCATCGCCGCTTCCTTCAGGCAGGGCCGGCCGGCATCCTTCAGGCTCGCGGCATGCCAGGTCAGCTGGCGCGCGGCCTCGATCTGCGTGGCCATGTCGGCCAGCTTGAACTGCACCGCCTGGTGCTCGAAGATCGGCTTGCCGAACGCCTTGCGCTCCTTGGCGTAGGCCAGCGCCGCCTCGAACGCGGCGCGCGCCATGCCCACGCTCTGGCTGGCGATGCCGATGCGGCCGCCCTCCAGGCCCGACAGCGCGATCTTCAGGCCCATGCCTTCGTCGCCAAGACGGTATGAGGCCGGAATGCGGCAGCCGTCGAAGTTGATCTGCGCGGTGTCGCTGGCATGCTGGCCCATCTTGGCCTCGATGCGCGCGACCGTGTAGCCCGGCGTCGAGGTCGGCACGACGAACGCGCTGATGCCCTTCTTGCCGGCGGCCTTGTCGGTGACCGCCATCACGACCGCGACGTCGCCGTTCTTGCCGCTGGTGATGAACTGCTTGACGCCGTCGAGCACGTAGTGGTCGCCATCGCGCCGTGCCGTGGTCTTCAGGCCGCCGGCCTCGCTGCCGACATGCGGCTCGGTGAGGCAGAACGCGCCGAGCATGTCGCCGCGCGCCAGCGGCTTGAGGAACTGCTGCTTCTGCGCCTCGTTGGCAAACGCCATCAGGATCGAACACACCGGGCAGTTGTTGACGCTGACCACGGTGCTGGTGGCGCCGTCGCCAGCGGCGATCTCCTCGATGATGATCGCCAGCGCCAGGTAGTCGAGCCCGGCACCGTCGTATTCGGCCGGCACGGCCACGCCATAGCAGCCCAGCTCGGCCAGGCCGCGCAGCTCGGCCTTCGGGAAGTGGTGCGACCGGTCCCAGCGCGCGGCCTGCGGCGCGATGCGGTCCTGCACGTAGGCGCGCACGGCGTCCTGCACCGCACGATGGTCTTCAGTCAGCAGCATGGATGTTCACGGCGAGGGCGCCGGCCTGATGTCGGAAACACGAGGTTGATTGTCGCGCCGCGCCGGCACCGTCGCGGCGTTGCGGTGGGGTTCAGGCCTTCGCGGGCCCGGCTGCCGAGTGGCCCGCCTGCACGCCAGGCCACTCGGCCGGGTACAGAGCCTGCAGCGCATTGCAGGCCGCGTCGCGCATCAGCGGGTGCAGCGCCTGCGCCACGCGCTCGCGATCGTCGGGCGCATCGAAGCGCGTGCTGCGCGACTGCCACAGCGCGGCCAGCGCCGCCTGGTGCGGTGCGAGCGCGGCGCCGACCACCTCGCGCCAATGCGGCGGCGCCTCGCCCTCGGCCCATTCGCCGCGGCCGCGACCGAAATGCGCCACCGCCAGGTAGCGCAGCAGCGCCGATTCGACGATCGGGCCCAGCGCCTCGGCGCTCCAGCCCACCCACGGCGGCCCGCCGCCGCGCATCACGTTGATGCCGCGCGCCAGGCCTGCGCCGCCCAGCGCGCCGAGCAGGCCGCCAGCAAGCAGGCCACCGCCGAGCGTCAGGCCACCGGTCGCGAGGTCGGCCTTCAACCCGGCCAGCGCGCCGCTCAACATGCCGCCGAGCACCGCCGCCTTGCCCTCGTCGACGCGCTCGCGGCGCTCGAACTGCGTGGCCACGCGCGACAGGATCTCGCCCTGCACCCGGCCTTCGAGGCCGTGCAGCGCGATCAGTTCGGCGGTGCCGGCGCGCACCTCGTCGTCGAGCGCGGCGGCAAGGGCACGCTGCGCCTGCGCCGCCGCATCGTCGTCGCGCGCGGTCGCGCCGACCAGCGGCGCCAGCAGGTTGCCCAGACGCTTGACCGTATCGGCCAGCCCGACACCCGGCTGTACCGGCTGGCGCGCGGCGGCCAGCCGCGCGACGCTGCGCGACAGGATCGACAGCGCGCGCTCGAAGGTGGCCCAGCGCGAACGCACCCAGGTGTCACGCAGCCGGCCCATCGCGTCCAGCTTGTCATCGCTCAACTCCGACTCGACGGCGCGCAGCAGCGTCAGCTCCTGAACCCAGCAGCGCGCGAACGCGTCCATCGGCAGCACGCGGACCACGCGGGCGCGCACCTGCAGGTGGCGCTGCCAGGCTTCGACGTCGGAGGCTTCGGCGCTGGCCGGGCGCGGCGCACCGAGCTGGTTGAGCAGCACGATGACCGGCTTGCCCGTCCAGGCCAGCAGCTCCATCTCCGGCGCCACGTAGCCCGCGGCCTGCGGCGACTCGGCCGCATTGACCAGGTAGAGCACGACGTCGGCGTGGTCGCGCACCTCGCGCAGCGCCTGCTGGCTGGACCAGAAGGCGCGGTCGCGCCAGCGATCCCACACCGCGCCCAGGAACCAGCCGATCGGATTGCCGAGTTGGCGCAGGCGGCGCATCAGCCGCACGCTGTCGCCGAAGCCCGGCGTGTCCCACAGGCGCAGCTCGTCGCCGTCGGCGCTGCTCAGCAGCAGGTGGTCCTCGGCGAATTCGGTGACATGCGGTGCGTCGCGCACCTCGCCGATGTCACGCTGCAGCAGCGTGCGCGCCAGCGTGGTCTTGCCCGCGTTGGTGTGCGAAACGAGGCACAGTGCGATGGTCTCGCTCATGGCTGCAGCGCCTGCTTCAATGCCGCCTCGGCCGGCGCCGGATCGGGCGACTCAAGATCGATGCAGCATGCCCGCACGTCGTGCTCGGCCGCGAACGAACGCCAGGCCGCGCGGCGCTCGTCGGCGCGCGCGGGAATGCCGGCAAAGCGCCGCAGGAACGCCGCCTCATCGACCACCAGCAGCAGCGGCGCCGGCGTCTGGACCTCGCGAAGCGCCTTCAGCAATCGTCCGTGGTGTTCCGCCTCGGGGGTGGCGCCCAGCTCGACCAGGACGACGCGCAGCGTCGCCGGCGCCGCGGCCGCACGGCCGGCGGCCGCCTCTTCGTCGCCGATCGGCGTGACCTCGGCCATCTGCAGCTGCAGCTCGTCGCCATAGATCCGCGCCAGCATCGCGCGCAGCCCCAGCGCCGCCTGCGCGCCCGGTGGCGCGGCGTAGGGCAGCAGGCGCACCAGCGGCGGCCCGCCGCGATGGCGTCGCAGCAGCGGCTCGAGCGCCGGGTCGTCGATCGGCACCACCAGCGCGCGCGCGCGCATGAATGCCTGCAACAACGCGGCCAGCGCCAAGACCAGGCGCGGGCCGACGACGAACAACGCCAGCGTCGTGGCGAACAGATGAATCCACGGCGCCGCGCTGGCCTGGCCCTGGGGCGCCGCCGGCGTGAGCCGCATCGCCTCGATCGCCGCGGTGTCGGGCACGCCGATGCCGGTGACCGCGCTGGCCGGCGCCAGCAGCGCCGCCAGCCATTGCCGCACGCTGGCCGCGTCGAGGAACGTGCTCTGCCAGCCGACCCGGAAATCGAACACCAGCCCGCGCAGGTACAGGCTGGCGATCAAGCCCAGCGCGAGCGCCGCCGCGGCGGTGTGCAGCAGTGCCGACGCGCGGGACCACTGCAACGGCGCCGACAACTGCGCCCAATGCGCTGCCGCCGCCCGCAGCGGCCCGGCCGTGGGCAACCTTTGCCATGCCGCCAGCAACCGCCGGCGCAGACCGCCCGTCGGCCGCGCCGCGCGGCGCGCCAGGCCGACCAGCAGGAGCAGGTAGACGACGAGGTTCCACGCGATCACGCCCCACACCGGAGGCGTGAGCAGATCGATGTGCGACGAGCGCCCGAGCAGATCGGCCATCAAGCCGGTCAGGCCGGCGAGCGCGGCCGCGCCCAGCAGCCAAGGCCAGCGCCACAGCGACTGGGCAAGCCAGCGGCGCACGCCGGGGTCGCGCGGCGCCAGGCGCTGCAGCGCGTGCCGCGCCCGCTCGGCCAGCAGCTGCTCGGGTGTCGCGTCCGCACTCGCCGTCTCGACCGCCAGGCGGCTGGCCCAGGCGCGGTCCTCCGGCGTCCACAACGGACTGTCGGTCGCATCGAAGGCGCGCACCAGCACCACCTGGCGCGCGCGGGCCTCATCCATTCGGCCGGAGGCGCGCGCGCCGCGAAGCGCACGCGCGCGGTGTGTCGAGGTGGCCCAGGGCCGTCAAAGCAACTCGACCGCCATCGCCGTGGCCTCGCCGCCGCCGATGCACAGCGCGGCAACGCCCTTCTTCAGCCCGCGCTTTCTCAGCGCACCGAGCAGCGTGACGACGATGCGCGCGCCACTGGCACCGATCGGGTGGCCGATCGCGCAGGCGCCGCCGTGCACGTTGACGATCTCGTGCGGCAGGCGGAACTCGGCCATCGCAGCCATCGTGACCGCGGCGAAGGCTTCGTTCACTTCCCACAGGTTCACCGCCTTGGCGTCCCAGCCGGACTTCTTCAGCACCTTCTGGATCGCGCCGACCGGCGCGGTGGTGAACCAGTCGGGTGCCTGCGCATGCACCGCGTGCGCAACGATGCGCGCCACCGGCTTGGCCCCCATCTTGGCGGCGGTCGACTCGCGCATCAGCACCAGCGCGGCAGCACCGTCGGAGATGCTCGACGAGGAGGCGGCCGTGATCGTGCCGTCCTTCTTGAACGCGGGCTTCAGGCCGGCGATCTTGTCGAGCTTGGCCTTGAACGGCTGCTCGTCGCGCTTGAAGACCGTCTCGCCGGCCTTGCTGGCGATCGACACCGGCGCGATCTCCCAGTCGAAGCTGCCGTCCTCGTTGGCCGCCTTGGCGCGCAGGGTCGACGCGATCGCGAACTGGTCCTGCGCCTCGCGACTGAAAGCGTACTTGGCCACGCATTGCTCGGCGAACACGCCCATCGCCTTGCCGCGCTCGTAGGCGTCCTCGAGGCCATCGAGCGCCATGTGGTCGTAGAGTTGCGCCGCGCCGTACTTGATGCCCTTGCGCACGAACGCGAGGTGCGGCGCATTGGTCATGCTCTCCATGCCGCCGGCCAGCACCACGTTGGCGCTGCCTGCGGCCAGCATGTCGTGCGCGAACATCATCGCGCGCATGCCCGAGCCGCACATCTTGCTCAGCGTCACGGCGCCGGTGGAGTCGGGCAGCCCGGCCTTGCGCATGGCCTGGCGGGCCGGCGCCTGGCCCTGGCCGGCCATCAGGCAGTTGCCCATCAGCACCTCGTCGATGCCGTCGCCGGGCACGCCGGCACGCTCAAACGCGGCCTTGATGGCCACGGCGCCCAGCTCCCACGCCTGCAGCGGCGAGAAGTCGCCCAGCAGGCCGCCGATCGGCGTGCGCGCGGCGGAAACGATGACGATGGATTCAGCCATGATGAAGTGCTCCTTGTCAGATCGGTCAATCAACAGACACCAGCGCGCTGGCGCGCTCTTCCTGCGCCACCAGCGAAATGTAGCGCTGGAACTCGGGGTCCTCGCCGCGCAGCGGCAACGGCAAGGCGTTGAGGAAATCGTCGCGGCGGCACCATTCGCGCATGCAGTCGTCCCAGGAATTCTTAGCGCCCGTGCTCGGTGTCGGCCATGTCGCTGTTGTAGACCACAAGATACGCCCGTTCGAAGAGCGAGATCAACATATCGACAATCACCGTCATGCGTTCGTTCTGCCGATCACCGTGACGACGAAGCTCGCCAGCCCGAGTGCGTCGCGCCAGGTCATGCCACGCTCGGCGCCAGTTCCCGTCGCCGCTGGTGCACGAAACGCCGGCCGGTCTCGTACGGAAACACGTCGTGCACGTGGCCGGCCAGGATGCGCTCCTTGTGGCCCTGCCAGAAGGCCGCGTCGAGCAGGTCGGCGTGGTGGCGCATGAACACTTCGCGAACCTCGGGGTTGCCGAGCAGGAACGGCCCGAAGGTCTCGGGGAACACATCCTTGGGGCCGACCGCGTACCAGATCTCGCCCGACAGTTCCTCCTCCTCGGTGCGCGCCTGCGGCACGCGGCGGAAGTTGCAGTCGGTCAGGTACTCGATCTCGTCGTAGTCGTAGAAGACCACCTTGCCCTGGCGCGTGATGCCAAAGTTCTTGTACAGCATGTCGCCGGGGAAGATGTTGGCGGCCACCAGGTCCTTGATGGCGTTGCCGTACTCGATCACCGCCGACTCGATCTGGCCCTTGTCGGCGTCGTGCAGGTAGATGTTCAGCGGAATCATGCGCCGCTCGATGTACAGGTGCCGGATCAGCAGCGCATCGCCCGATTCCTCGACCAGGCTGCCGCAATAGTGCTTGAGGTCTGCGATCAGCTCCGGCTCGAAGCGCTGGCGCGGGAACGCCACGTTGCTGTACTCCAGCGTGTCGGCCATGCGGCCGACCCGGTCGTGCTGCTTGACCAGGCGGTACTTCTGCTGGATGAGTTCGCGCGTCGTGTCCTTCTGCAGCGGGTAGAAATCCCTGATCACCTTGAACACGAACGGGAACGACGGCAGGTCGAACACCAGCATCACCATGCCCTTGATGCCCGGTGCCATGCGAAAACGATCGCTCGAATGGCGCAGGTGGTACAGGAAGTCGCGGTAGAAGAGATTCTTGCCCTGCTTCTGCAGGCCGAGGGCGTTGTAGAACTCCGAGCGTGGCTTCCGAGGCATCAGCGAGCGCAGGAACTGCACATACGCGCTCGGGATCTCCATGTCGACCATGAAGTACGCGCGCGCGAAGCTGAACAGCATCTGCAGGTCGTCCTCGCCGAACAGGGCCGCGTCGATGGCCAGCAGGCCGTCATCCGTATGCAGGATCGGCAGCGCGAACGGCGTCTCGTTGAAACCGTTGACGATCTTGCCCACCACGTAGGCGCCCTTGTTGCGGAAGAACAGGCTCGACAGCACCTGGATCTGGTAGTTCGCGCGCAGCCGCACCTCGCCGGTGTAGGCGCGCAGCGCGGCGACCACGTCGTCGACGTCACGCCCGAGGTCTTCGAACGGGCGTTGCAGCTGGAAGTCGTCGATCACGCGCAGCAGCGTGTCGTGCAGGCTGTCGCGCGTGGGATAGTAGGAGCGGTAGGTCGGCAGCGCCGCCGGCTCGTCGTTCTCGATGTACTCGGTGGACACCGCCGGCCGCACGAAGATGAAGTCGTTGCGGAAGTAGTCGCGGTGCAGGATCTTGGTGGTCACCGAGTTGAAGAAGGTCTCGGCGAGCTCGGGCTGGTGGTGGTTGGTGAGCAGCCCGATGTAGTGCAGCTTGGCCTGCTGCCAGGTGTCCATCGACAGGTTCGCGGCATCGAACTCGCGCTGCAGGCGCTCCACCGCCTCGTCGACGCGACGGTCGTAGAACTCGATGCGCTCGCGCTGCGCTCGCTGCTGGCCGTGCCAGTCGGCCGTCTCGAAGCGCACCTTGGCGGCTGCGCTGGTGGCTCGGAACAGGCGGTAGTGCTTGTCGAATCCTTCGACCAGCGCGCGCGCGATGTCGAACGCCCGCGTGTCGTTCAGCTGGGTCGGGAACTTCACGGCGCGCCGACCTCGGGGGTGCGCCAGCGCCGGCAGCAGGTTGCGCAGGTCATGCCTAGTCCAGTGAATCGGAGAAACCGGATGTGCGCAGGCAGGTCAAGCGCGCGCGTAGCGCGTCTTCAGTCCGCCCAGCGCCAGCCCGTAGGCGGCGCCGATGCCGGCCGGCTCGGCCACGGTCATCTGCAGGTCCACCAACAGGCCGTTGTGCAGGCCGTAGACCCAGCCGTGCACCACCACGGCCTGCCCGCGGGCCCAGGCATCCTGCACGACGGTGGATTCGCAGACGTTGTGCGCCTGCTCCAGCACGTTGAGCTCGCACAGCGCCCGATCGCGCGCCTCGTCGTCGCGCAGGCCATCGAGGAACACCTCGTGCTTGTGGCGCACGTCCTGCACGTGACGCAGCCAGTTGTCGGCCACGCCGACCCGGCTGCCCCGCATGGCCGCGCGCACGCCGCTGCAGCCGTAGTGACCGACGACGATGATGTGCCGGACCTTCAGCTGGTCGATCGCGAACTGCACCACCGACAGGCAGTTGAGGTCGGAGTGCACCACCACGTTGGCCACGTTGCGGTGCACGAACAACTCGCCGGGCAGCAGGCCGACGATCTCGTTGGCCGGCACCCGGCTGTCGGCGCAGCCGATCCACAGGTATTGCGGCGCCTGCTGCTGCAGCAGCCGCGTGAAGAAGCCCGGCGAGCGCCGCTCGGTCGCTTCGGCCCACTGGCGATTGCTGTGGAAGAGTTCGTGCAGATCGTCGTTCAAGTCGGGCTCGCAAAGTCGTACGGCGCGTTCGATTCTGCCCGCTTTGTCAGCGGCCGATGCATGCGGGGGTCATCCAATGCCGTCGGCAGCAGATCGAAGCGTCGCCGACCCGCCGGTTCGGGGATCAGTCCAATGCTGGCAGCGGTTCGTCGTCGAGCAGCTTGCGTGCGTGCTGGTAGTCCGGCACCACCGAGCGCACCACGTCCCAGAACGCGGCGCTGTGGTTCATCTCGCGCAGGTGGGCCAGCTCGTGCGCCGCCACGTAGTCGATCACCGGCAACGCAAAGTGGATCAGGCGCCAGTGCAGCCGGATCGAGCCATTGGCGTTGGCGCTGCCCCAGCGCGTGGCCGCCGAACTCAGGCCCAGGCGGCGCACCTGCACGCCCAGCCGGGGCGCAAGTTGGGCGCAGCGCTCCTCGAAGACCCGCCGCGCCTGCCGCTGCAGCCAGCCCTGCACGGCGTCGCGGATCTGCCCCGGCGTGGCGTGGTGCGGCAGGCCGACGTGCAGCCGCGGTGCATCGGCCGGATCGTCGCCGCGCAGCACCGTGCCCACGACCATCGGGTCGAGCACCAGGCTGATCGATCGGCCGAGGAACGGCACCTGGGCGCCGTGGCGCCACTCGATGCGCGCCGAATCGAGCCGCGCGCGACGTTCGCGCTGCTCGCCCAGCTTGCGCAGGATCCAGCTGCCGCGCTCGCGCAACGCCAGCTCGATGTCGGAGACGGTGACCCAGCGCGGCGCGCTGACGCTCAGACCCTCCAGGCCGACGATGAATCCGATGCTGCGCCGGCGCGCGCGGCGCAGTTCGTAGGCTACGCGATGACCGTCGATCGACAGCTCGCGATTGGCGCGCCGGTGCTCCCAGCGAGTCACCTCGTGCCGTGGCGGCGCCGGCGCGGCGGACGCGACGGGCGCGGCGTCGAAGAGCGACAGCTGCACTGCGCCGGGCTGGATCGGGTGGGCGGCGTCGCGCGGCATCGCGCTCAGGGCGCCACGGCCGGAGCGTGTCTGGCCTGGACGGCGTCGCGGTAGGCCTCGGGGTCCAGGCGCCGCATTTCGGTCTCGATCCAGGCCTCCACCTCGCGCATCAGCGCGTCGGGCTCTCGGCCGACGCTTTCAATCGGCGCGCCGATCGACACGTCGATCACGCCCGGGCGCAGCAGGAAGCTCTTGCGCGGCCAGCAGCGCGCCGAGGTCACCGCGATCGGCACGATCGGGGTGCCGGTGGCAACCGCCAGCCGGGCAGCGCCGCTCTTGTAGGTGCCCTGGCTGCCCCGCGTGGTGCGGGTGCCTTCGGGAAACATGATCACCCAGACCCCTTCGCTCATCAGCCGCTGTCCTTGCGCCGCCACCTTGGCCCAGGCCTCGGCACGCTTGCTGCGATCGATGTGGATCATGTCGAGCCGCCCCATCGCCCAGCCGAAGAACGGGATGTACAGCAGTTCGCGCTTGAACACATAGGCCAGCGGGTGCGGCATCAGCGTGGGCAGGGCGAATGTCTCCCAGGTGGACTGGTGCTTGGGCGCCAGCACCACCGCGGCGGTGCCTTGGGCGGCGGTGGGCACGTGCTGCATGCCTTGCACACGCGAGCGAATGCCGCAGATGTAGCGCGAACCGAGCATCGTCAGGCGCAACCAGCCCACCACCAGCCAGTACAGCGGCGGCCCGCGCTGGAACACCGACACCGCCAGCACCATCAACGCCCAGGGCACCACCGTGACGAGCAGCCACAGCACGTACAGCAGCGACCGCAGCAACCACCCGGCGCGTTGCATCGTCAGTGCAGGCCCATCGGCTGGGAGTGCGGCACGTGCGCCCGCTCCAGGACGAACTCGGCGAATGCACCCAGGTCGGCATGCACCTCGGTGTCGGGAACCTGGTCCAGCATTTGCTGCAG
>Ga0209261_10000531_pt1 | contig 10197 bp, 9 predicted proteins | sample DOMMetBare1Fresh_FD_187470 | JGI IMG/M metagenome (GOLD analysis project Ga0209261, IMG submission 187470) | Wetland sediment microbial communities from St. Louis River estuary, USA, under dissolved organic matter induced mercury methylation -... | ecosystem: Environmental > Aquatic > Freshwater...
GAAATAACCAGATTGTAACTTCCAGGTAATACTTTTTCAATCCTGAAATTGCCGTCAAAATCGGTGACCGCTCCATTTGTAGTACCCTGTAGCGCAACAGTAGCTCCAATCAGGGTTTCTTTGGTATTCGCATCCGTAATAGTACCTTTAATAACTCCCGATTGTGCTTCGACGGTAGCTGAAATAATCATCAAGGCCGCTAAAAGCAAAATTTGTTTCAGTTTCATTCAATAACGCTTTATAATAAGGTGCCTTTCATTTAATTTTATACTTTCTGAAAGGCAGATAACTAATTTTGGCGCTAAGGAATAGGTTAATAGTTACAGAATGATGAATATATATTTGCGGAATCATTACATTTAAATAACAGCATTGTAATAATTATTACTATATTTCACGATATCAATGCTATAGCCCAATTTATTTCTACCAATCGGATCAAATGACATTAACTATCTGTTAATAAATACCAGAAATTGAGTTGGAAAATTGGTTACAGAGATTAAACGTTTGTTATACTTTTGTAATCGGTTTAAATGCTTAAAAAACATTGAATTACTATTATTTCCAACAGGTGTAATCTATAATTAATAATAGTGTAATCGTTCTGTAACATTATTGGGGAAACTTTGTACTGTTCTTTAATATTATAAATTTAAAATTGCACAATGAAAAGAATTAGTTTGATTGCTCTGGTATTAGTTTCTGTTTTATTTTTTAATGCAAATGCACAGGAACCGTCTACTGATGAAAAAATTACCGCAGTAAATGACATTGTAACTGGCCTAACCGAACGACTGGCAACAGCCGAAAGTGATCTTTCCAAGCTGACCAAAATTAAAGTTTCGGGATACATGCAGGCTCAGTATCAATATTTCGAAAATCCTTCGATTCAACCCAATAACTATTTTTCGCTGCGTAGGGCTCGTGTAAAATTTACCTACGAAATGACTGATGGCGTAAAATTCGTTCTTACTCCTGAATTTGTACCCGGAAACCTCTCCGTAAAAGATGCTTATGTGGTTTTGAATGACCGATGGACTAAAGCATTTACTATTTGGGCAGGTAAATTTAACCGTCCGAACTACGAAGTTGAATATTCTTCGAGCAGCCGCGAACTGGCTGAACGTTCAACTGTTATCCGGACACTTTATCCGAATGAACGTGCAATTGGAGCTAAACTGGAGTACAATCCGATTAATGTTCCTGTCCACTTTCAGATGGCTTTGCTGAATGGCTCCGATTTAATTACCATTAACAATGCTGCAGGTGTTAACCAGAATACCACCGAAAACAGAGATTTCGACAACTATAAAGACATCATGGTTCGTGCAACTTATAACCTCCAATTGGGCAACTTCGGTGGGCTTGATATTGGAGCTCATGGTTATTTCGGATCATTAAAATCGAATGCTTTAAAAACTTTAAGCAGCGATTATACGACGATTAAAGACGTAAAATTTGGCGATGCTGTAAAACGGAACTGGCTTGGTGGTGAATTCCAGCTTTTCGCTGACATTCTTGGTGGTATGTCAGTAAAAGGTGAATACATTGCAGGTAAGAATGCTTCAATTGGTTATTCTCCGGTTGCTGCTGTTGGAACAACTGCTGCAATTCCTGGAGTTGCCAATTTCCAGAATAAATTTTCAGGTTACTACATTTATTTCATTAAGAATATAGGCAAGAAAGATCAATTTGCCTTCCGCTACGATTATTACGATCCAAACACCGATATCAGCGGTAAAGATGTAACAATTGCAAAATATACTTCTGCTGACGCAATAACATTAAGAAACAGAGTAAGCGGCAAAAGTGACCTTGCTACCTCAACTTTTGGATTTGCGATGCACCACTATTTTGACGACAATTTGAGAATCTCTCTCAACTACGAAATCATACAAAACGAAAAAGTAGGTTCTGCAGGATTGCTTACCGAAGATTATACCAAAGCTGATGGAACCAAAGTGGTAAAAGGATTGGATTACAGCAATGTGATCAACCAGAATTTACTAACTTTAAGGATTCAGGCTAAATTTTAATAAGGAAAATAAATATCAATAAAAAAATGAAAACACTTAATATGAAAAAATTCGCAGTAGTTATTATTTTACTTGCATTTGTTGGTTTTGCCTTTACCCCGGCCCCCGAACGTATCACGGTAAAGGGATCAGACACTATGGTTATTCTCGCTCAAAAATGGGCAGAAGTTTATATGCAGGCTAATCCAAATGCAGCCATTCAGGTAACCGGAGGTGGATCAGGAACCGGAATCTCAGCTTTGATTAACGGAGCCACCGATATTGCCACTTCGAGCCGCAAAATGAAAAACACCGAAAGGGAAAAACTTAAAGCCAGATACAACACGCTTGGAATTGAAGTTGCCTGCGCCAAAGATGGAATTACCGTCTATTTACACCCTTCGAATAAGGTAAAAGAATTAACAGTTAAACAATTGGGCGATATTTTCAGAGGCCAGATTACCAACTGGAAACAAGTTGGTGGCGCTGACCAAAACATCAAATTGTATGGTCGCGAAAATAGCTCAGGAACCTATGTTTTCTTTCAGGAAAATGTAGTAAAAGGTGATTATGCACCAAGCTGTCAAACTTTACCCGGAACTGCGGCTGTTGTAAATGCTGTGAAGAAAGATCCCAATGCTATTGGTTATGGAGGTGCAGCATATGCTGAAGGAATCGAACTTTGTAAAGTGAAAAAAGACGACAACAGCCCGGCTTATGTGGCTTCGGCTGAAACCATCAAGAGCAACCAATATCCTATTACCCGCTACCTTTATATGTATTTAAGGAACAAACCAACAGGAGCAATGAAAAGCTATATCGACTGGATTTTAAGTCCTGAAGGCCAGAAACTGGTAGTTGAAACAGGCTATTTCCCGGTAAAATAATTCACATATCCAAATTGCCATTTTCGATTGCATTCAATTTATAAATTGTAAAAAAACGAATAAGGTAAAAAAGATGAAAACATTCAATATGAAGCATTTCATAGTAATTGCGGTTTTACTTGGTATAGTTGCAACTGCATTTACACCTGCTCCCGAGCGTATCACTGTAAAAGGTTCGGATACCATGGTTATTCTTGCTCAGAAATGGGCTGAAGTTTATATGAAGAGCAATACGGAGGCAGCAATTCAGGTAACAGGGGGTGGATCCGGAACCGGAATTTCGGCATTGATTAATGGCGCTACCGACATTGCCATTTCGAGTAGGAAAATGAAATCTACCGAAATGAATAAAATGAAATCGCTTCATAACACAAAGGGTGTAGAAATTGCCTGTGCTAAAGATGGTATCACTGTTTTTTTGCATCCTTCCAACAAAGTGAAGGAATTAACCATGAAACAATTAGGCCAGATTTTTAGGGGCGAAATTACTAACTGGAAAGAAGTTGGCGGCGCCGACCAAAAAATCAAATTGTATGGCCGCGAAAACAGTTCAGGAACCTATGTGTTTTTTCAGGAGCACGTTTTGGGAGGTGATTATGCCGCCAGTTGTCAGACTTTACCCGGTACTGCTGCAGTTGTAAATGCGGTGAAAAAAGACCCTAATGGAATTGGTTATGGTGGTGCAGCTTATGCTGAAGGGATTGTTATATGCAAGGTAAAAAAAGATGAAACAAGTCCTGGTGTTTTAGCTTCGGCTGAAACCATCAACAATGATACCTACCCGATTAGCCGCTACTTGTTTATGTATATAAAAAGTAAACCGACCGGACAAATGAAGAAATTCATCGATTGGATTTTAAGTCCTGAAGGGCAAAAATTAGTTGTTGAAATGGGTTATTTCCCGGTAAAATAAAAAAGTCTCAAGTTTCGGGGTACTGAAGTTCCTTAATTTTTCAAAGGCACTTTAGTACTTTGTTACCTGAGTACTATTTTTCTATTATGACAAAAAAAATCAAAAAAAGGAAAAAATCAGATACCTCGAACTCAGGACTGATAGACATTACCAAAAAAAAGTTCAGATGGAGCGATTATCTGGCCGAAAAAATAATTAAAGGAGTTGCATTTCTTTCAATTACCATCATTATCCTCATTTTCTTCTTTGTATTCAGGGAATCAATGCCTATATTTTCCTCTGCAAAACCAGCTGAGACAACAGTTGCCAGTCAGGAAGTTCAGGAAACCTATGGTGAGGTGACAGATCAATCAGACAAACAGGAAACTTATGGCGAAGTGACTGACCAAACTGATGTACAGGAAACATATGGAGATGTAGTAGACACTACTGCTGCAAATGTAGCTGCGGAATCCTACACGGTTAGCGCCGGAAGCGGTCATGATGATAACCAGTCGGCACTCAAAACGCTGATGAGTAAGGAATGGTATCCTGTTTCAGAGAAACCGCGATTTGGATTATTTTCGCTCATCATTGGAACTTTCAAAATTACACTCATTTCTATACTTTTTGCTGCACCGCTAGCCATTTTGGCTGCAATATATTCCGCTTCGTTTGCAGGAAAACGTACCAAAGAAATCATCAAACCAACCATCGAAATGCTAGCTGGGTTTCCTTCTGTGGTAATCGGCTTTTTTGCCTTGATGGTTTTGGCCACTTTTCTTCAGGAAGTATTTCATTACGAAACCCGATTAAACTCTTTTGTTGGAGGAATCGCCATGGGAATTGCCGCTATCCCTATTATTTTCACCATTACTGAAGATGCATTAACAGCGGTACCTAAAACGTTTAACGAAGCCAGTCTTGCGCTTGGAGCTTCTAAATGGCAAACCGCCTTTTTCGTAATTCTTCCTGCAGCTACTCCCGGCATTTTTGCTGCCGTACTATTAGGTATTGGCCGCGTATTTGGCGAAACGATGATTGCGTTGATGGCAACAGGAAATGCTGCTCAGATGGGAATGAACCCTTTCGAATCGGTTCGTACTTTAGCAGCTACCATTGGCGCCGAAATGGCCGAAGTGGTTTTTGGCGACACACATTACAATGTACTTTTCCTCATTGGCTCGGTTTTGTTCATCTTCACTTTTGTGATTAACGCCATCGCTGAGTTCTATGTGAAAGGGAAATTAATGAAACGAATTCAGGGAAAATGATAAAGAGCTTTAAAAATAATATAAAAGGAATTCTGATTGAAGGTCTGACACTTTCTTCAGCCCTGCTCATAATTGCCATTGTGGTAGTGATGTTTACAGTAATTTTCATCGGAGGAAAAGATCAGATTTCATGGGAATTTTTAACCAGCTTTCCTGAAGATGGAATGACCAAAGGCGGAATTTTTCCGGCTATTTATGGTACTGCCCTGCTGGTTATACTGATGTCGGTGGCTGCCGTACCATTTGGAACCATCACCGCAATCTACCTGACCGAATATGCCCGCGAGGAGTCAATTATTGCAAAATCTATCCGGTTTGCTGTTCGAACGCTGGCAGTAATTCCATCTATTATTTATGGATTATTCGGATTGGGATTTTTCATCAAGTTTGTGGGAACTTCTATGGACAATGCATTTTTGGGAGGACAGCTGAAATGGGGTCAACCCAATATTCTGTGGGCTAGTTTAACCATGTCGCTGCTTACTTTACCTGTGGTAATTGTGTCGGTTGAGGAAGCTCTAAAAACAGTACCTCGCGATTTGCGTGCAGCAAGTTTAGCACTTGGAGCCACCAAATGGCAAACCATCTGGAAAGTAGTGATTCCCGGATCAATTTCGGGAATTCTGACCGGAACCATTTTAGCTGTTAGCCGTGCTGCCGGCGAGGTAGCACCCATACTTTTTACAGGTGTAGCCTATTACCTGGCCACATTGCCTGGCTCATTAAGTGACCAGTTCATGGTATTGGGTTATCACATTTATGTTATGAGTACCCAGTCGGCTAATGTTGATCAAACCATGCCAATTCAGTTTGGCACCACACTTGTTCTTTTAATGCTTACTTTCATCCTGAACTTTTCAGCCATTATATTACGATACCGAATCAGAAAAAAGAAAACAAATTAACTATGAGTTTCGAAAAAATACATACCGAAAATATGACTTTGCACTACGGAAGCAAAATGGCACTCAACAATATTTCCATTAGTATTCCGGAGAAAAAAGTAACGGCATTTATTGGTCCGTCCGGCTGCGGAAAATCAACCTTTTTGCGCAGCCTGAACCGCATGAACGATTTGATTGACGGGGTTAAAATTGAAGGAAAAATTCTGATTGACGATATCAACATCTACGATAAAAACATCGATGTAGTCACCCTGCGGAAAAAAGTGGGAATGGTTTTTCAAAAGTCAAATCCGTTTGCCAAATCGATTTACGAAAATGTGGCTTATGGTCCGCGCATTAACGGGGTGAAAGACAAAAAACAACTCGACGAAATTGTGGAAACGGCTCTTCAAAATGCAGCAATCTGGGGTGAAGTAAAGGATCGTTTAGGCGATTCGGCGATGGGACTTTCAGGCGGACAGCAACAACGGCTTTGTATTGCCCGTACGTTGGCTGTTAATCCTGAAATTGTTCTGATGGACGAACCTGCCAGTGCACTCGATCCGCTTTCGACCTCTAAAATTGAAGAATTGATCGTTCAACTGAAAGAAAAATATACCATTGTAATTGTCACTCACAACATGCAGCAGGCTGCCCGAATCAGCGATCTGACCGCATTTTTCTATCTGGGCGAACTAATTGAATTTGACAAAACCAAAAAGATTTTCACCAATCCTGATAAAAAGCAAACGGAAGATTACATCACCGGAAGGTTTGGATAAAAGGCCCTAAGCCTCCCCTAACCCCTCCAAAGGAGGGGAATATAAAGCATTGAATAAAGTTATCTGAAACATTTATCGAAGCGATCTTTCACCCCTCCTTCGGAGGGGATGGGGGAGGCTGAAATTTTTACTTTATATGGAAACCTACAGAATATTCGATTCAGAACTTGAAAAACTTTCTCAGAAAGTCATTCAAATGTGTTCTCAGGTGAATCAGCAGGTTATTGATGCACTAACTGCGCTGAAAAATTACGACCTCAAACTTGCCAAAAAAGTAATTGGTAACGATAATGAGATCGACACACTGGATATAAAAATTGATCGGCTGTGTCAGAAGATTTTTGCATTACAACAGCCTGTAGCATCCGATTTACGGTATATCCTTTCAGCTCTGAAAATTAACAACGATCTGGAACGGGTTGGCGACCATGCTGTTAATATTGCTAAACGCATCTCTCCACTGGAAGATTACCGGCTTTTGGTTAGCGAACTCGGCGTTGATCAGGTTGGTACAGAAACCTCACTCCTTTTCGCGGATGTCCTTGATCTGATTAAGACTCATGACATACAATACTGTCAGAAAATTTATCGCCGGTCTGCCATTGTGAAGGAAGGATGCCATGGCATTGCCGATCAAATACTGAATGAAATGATGCAGAAATCGGAAATTGTGGTGGTTGCCTCCAACATCCTGATCATCGTTAATTTGATTGAACGAATTGCCAGTTATTCCAACAACATTGCAGAATCAATTACTTTTGTAGTTGAAGGCGAAATCGTTAAGCACAAAAAAAATATCCAGTAGGGGAATTCTTTCTGAAGAAATACCAAAAACAAACCCGGAAATCGAGAAAGATTTTCCGGGTTTGTTTTCAATATGGAAGCGAACTCCTCTCACCAGGGAGTTGATTCTAACAACCAACTCCTGAATTCTGTCGTCCGCTAAAACACCGCTTCCACTATTTTCCGGGTGTTATCTGAAACTCCGTACGTGTAAATATGCAAACTCGGAACATGGTGTGCAACCAGATCTTTCGACTGCTGAATGGCCCACTCGGTACCAACAAGCTTCGCGTCGTCGTCGGATTTACATTTAGTCAATTCAGTGGCCAGTTCCACCGGAATATCGATACTGAATAATTTGGGCAGCACCGTCAGCTGATTCTTCAGGTTGATGGGCTTAATACCCGGAATGATCGGAACCATGATTCCGATTGCCCTGCATTTATCCACAAAGTCGTAATACTTCTGATTATCGAAAAACATTTGGGTAACAACATATTCTGCCCCGGAATCCACTTTCTTTTTCAGGTACTGAAGATCAATTTCTGCGTTGGGCGATTCAAAATGTTTTTCCGGATAGCCCGCCACCCCAATGCAAAAATCCATTGGATGTGTATTTTTTAAGTCTGCTTCAAGGTATTTTCCCTTACGCAGATTTACTATTTGTTCAACAAGTTCACTTGCATTCGCATGTCCGTTCGGATCAGGCCTGAAAACATGTTCACCTTTATTCCCATCGCCACGAAGTGCCAGAACATTTTTTACTCCCATAAAATTCAGGTCAATCAGTACATGCTCGGTTTCGCTTTTAGAGAAGCCTCCACACAGGATATGCGGAATAACAGGAATCCCATATTTATGCTGGATACTGGCCGCAATGGCCACTGTACCGGGCCGTTTGCGAACCGTGCGTTTTTCGATGCGCCCATCCGGCAATTCAATATACATCATCTCATCACGGTGCGTGGTAATGTTGATGTACTTCGGATCGAATTCCAGCAGGTTTTCGATGGTATTGTATATTTTACTGGCATCGTTTCCTTTGAGTGGGGGCAACAACTCAAACGAAAAGACGGTCTTATTGCTCTGATTTATAATGTCAATTACTTTCATTACTGGTCAATTTATTTTTAAAGAATGAATCAAAACTCAATCTTTCAACGGTAAACTATTTAAAAATGTTCTCAATCTTGTGCTGCGTTTTATTCAGTTCACGTTTCACCTGCGTTTCAATCGAATTGTTGAAATGGAAAATCATATCGAGTACAAACATAACACCCAAACCAAGCAGGAAAAAGATCAGGGCTGTTTTTGTTGATTTTTTCATGAGTTATTAATTTTTAGATTATATTTTCAATCGCAATATCGGACAAATACAGTGAAATCCTAAATATTGACTTTAGATTTTCAAGGTAAATAGATCGGGACAGGCAAAAAAGGCAGGATTTTCATCCTGGCTTTTTGAAGTTTATAGTTGTTGGCGATTTGTTTTATTCCGTCCGAAAGAAGTCATACTTTTTGTTTTTGGTTATTGCACTGACGGTTTTCGTTGGTTCCTTTTTACCCGGGGTGCCGTTCGCTGCTCGCTTTTCCCCGGGCTACAAATATGCCGCTCCTCCGGAGCTGGAAAAATCGCAACCCACTGCCCAAATCTTCCCCTTTCAGGGGAATTAGAAGGGGCTGTCATTCCTAAATCCCCTTATAATTCAGATTCGACGGCATAAACTGCTCGATGACCTCTACGCTTACGCCTTTGCGTCGGGCATAATCTTCGACCTGGTCTTTGCCAATTTTCTCGAGACTGAAATACTTCGATTCGGGATGCACAAAGAATTCTCCACTCACCGAAGCGGTGGGCAACATCATAAAGTGTTCGGTCAGGGCCATACCAATTTCATCAGCTTTCAGCATGTTGAACAGGTTTGCCTTTTCGTGGTGCTCGGGACAGGCCGGATAGCCAATGGCCGGGCGGATTCCCTGGTAATCGACATGGAACATTTCTTCCAGCGAAAGCTTTTCTTCCGGAACGTATCCCCAGTATTCTTTGCGGACCTGCAGATGCAGCAATTCGGCAAATGCTTCTGATAAACGGTCGGCAAGCGATTCGAGCAGAATAGCATTGTAATCATCGTGATCGTCGTGGAAGGCTTTCATCCATTTTTCGATGCCCACTCCTCCGGTTACAGCGAATGCACCGAAATAATCTGCTTTGCCGCTTTCGACCGGTGCAATAAAATCAGCCAGACAATAGTTTGGAGAGCCCTGTTTCTTCGCCTCCTGCTGACGAAGTTCATAAAAACGACCGGCCTCTTTCCGTCGGGTTTCGTCTTCGTAAACCACGATGTCGTCACCATCGGCATTGGCTGGCCAGATACCGAAAACGCCGTTGGTCTGCACCATTTTCTCGGCTTCCATGCGGTCGAGCATCCGGTTGGCATCTGCATACAGCTTCCGCGCTTCTTCGCCCTGAAGTCCGTCGTTCAGGATATCCGGGAATTTGCCTTTCAGCTCCCACACAAAGAAGAAGAACGTCCAGTCGATGTATTTCCGGAGTTCCGAAATAGGGTAATCGATCAGTTGTTTGATGCCCACAAAATTGGGTTTGTAGATCGGTGTATTGTTCCAATCAATTTTCAGTTTATTGGCACGGGCATCCTCAATGGACAGGTATTTTTTA
>Ga0209261_10000532_pt1 | contig 10195 bp, 8 predicted proteins | sample DOMMetBare1Fresh_FD_187470 | JGI IMG/M metagenome (GOLD analysis project Ga0209261, IMG submission 187470) | Wetland sediment microbial communities from St. Louis River estuary, USA, under dissolved organic matter induced mercury methylation -... | ecosystem: Environmental > Aquatic > Freshwater...
TTGCTGGGGCGAGGAAAACGAAGAAAGCGATATCCAGTTCCTGGAATACCTTCAGGATTTTATCGATCAGCGGAAACAGGAAATGCCCGAAGGATCATACACCACTTCTTTATTCACCAAGGGAACACGCACAATTACTCAGAAAGTGGGCGAAGAAGCTGTCGAAACGATTATTGGTGCAATGGCCAACGACGATGAAAATTTCCTTTATGAAGGTGCCGATTTGCTATACCACCTTATTGTTTTGTTATCTCACAAAGGTTACCGGATTGAAGATTTAGCACGCGAATTGAAGAAACGGCACAAATAAATCAGGTGCGGAAATTTGTAATCTTAGTATTTTATGACCGCGATTGAAAATCGCGAAATCATAAAAAGCGGAGAATTCTGGAAAAAGAGTCCTCCGTTTTGCATTATAATGCGACTAAATTGTTAAAAGAGTAGTATTTACACAAACTTAACTTCCCGCTAACCGTAATACCAATTTTGATTGGATTAATCGGCTATCTTTGCGCCTTCATTTTTGGAACCTATGCAGAAGATTAGAAACATTGCGATTATTGCTCACGTCGACCACGGAAAGACAACATTGGTTGACAAGTTGATTTACTATTGTAACATCATGAAGGAGCACGAGAAGAAACAGGAGTTGATTCTCGACAGTAACGATCTGGAACGAGAACGTGGAATTACCATTTTGGCTAAAAACGTTTCAGTTATTTATAAAGATATTAAAATCAATATTATCGATACTCCGGGCCATGCTGACTTTGGTGGAGAAGTTGAACGTGTGCTGAATATGGCTGATGGCGTTTTGCTGTTGGTTGATGCTTTTGAAGGCACCATGCCGCAAACCCGCTTTGTTTTATCGAAAGCACTTGCACTAGGCCTGAAACCTATTGTGGTAGTGAATAAAGTAGATAAGCCAAACTGCCGTCCGGAGGAAGTTCACGAACAGGTTTTCGACCTGATGTACAGCCTGAATGCCACTGAAGATCAGTTAAGTTTCCCTACTGTATACGGTTCTGCCAAGCAAGGCTGGATGTCTGATGACTGGAAAGTTCCGACTGACAATATCGAAGCTTTATTAAAAGCTATCGTTAAATATATCCCTGCACCAATTACCAATCCGGGTACTCCGCAAGTTCTGATTACCTCGCTGGATTATTCATCGTATGTTGGACGAATTGCGATTGGCCGTATTCATCGCGGTGAAATCAAGGAAGGAATGAATGTTTCACTCGTGAAACGTGATGGTTCGGTTAAACGGACCAAAATTAAGGAACTTCACACTTTTACCGGCCTTGGCCGTCAGAAAGTGGAAAGCATGATTTCAGGAGACATTTGCGCGATGGTTGGAATTGAAGGATTCGACATCGGTGACACCGTGTGTGACTGGGAAAATCCTGAACCACTCGATCCGATTGCGGTGGATGAACCAACTATGAGCATGACATTCATGATCAATAATTCGCCATTCTATGGAAAAGAGGGTAAATACGTTACCTCACGCCATCTGAAAGATCGTCTTGAAAAAGAATTGGAAAAAAACCTTGCATTAAGAGTGCTTCCCACTGATTCCGCCGATTCATATACCGTTTATGGTCGTGGCGTTCTGCATTTATCGGTGCTTATTGAGACCATGCGTCGCGAGGGTTACGAATTGCAGGTGGGTCAGCCACAGGTATTGTTTAAAGAAATTGCCGGAGAAAGATGCGAACCCATCGAGGAAATGCATGTCGATGTTCCTGATGAATATTCCGGGAAAGTGGTTGAAATGGCCTCTCAGCGAAAAGGCGAGATGCAAAATATGGAACGTAAAGGTGATCGGATTCATCTCGAATTTTTAATTCCATCACGCGGAATTATCGGGATGCGTACCAACATGCTGACTGCCACTGCAGGAGAAGCTGTTATCAATCACCGGTTTATTGAATATCAACCCTACAAGGGACCTATCGACAATAAAAATAATGGTTCGCTGGTCGCTTTTGAAACTGGGAACGCATTTGCATATTCCATCGGGAAACTTCAGGATCGCGGATCGTTTTTTATTGATCCGGGACAGGATGTATACGAAGGCCAGGTGATCGGAGAGAGCACCCGTGGCGATGATTTGGCGATTAATGTCACCAAGCCAAAGAAACTAACGAATATGCGGGCTTCAGGAACTGACGAAAAGTTAAGGTTGATTACGCCTGTAAAATTCAGCTTGGAAGAAGCCCTGGAACATATTAAAAGTGATGAATTGGTTGAAGTTACTCCGTTATCGATCAGAATGCGAAAAATCTACCTGAAAGAACATGAGCGGAAAAGATTAGCCAAGAACAGCTCAAATTAATTACCTGTTTAGTGATTTAGATACAGAACCCCCGATCAAATATATGTTGATCGGGGGTTTATTTTTATGGGATTAAGCCTGAAAACAGTCAAAAGTGGAATAGTTATGTTTGAAAGGGGGATTGTCATTGACATTGTTTTCTACAACATAATGCTAAAAATCAAGACATCAAACATATCTTTTAAGATTTAATTTTCGTATATTTTAATTGATTATTCCAATAATTCAATTTGTGATATTATGAACGTTATATCAACTTGCCTAACAGGAACTGCAACAATTTTAACATGCAGAAAAATCGCTCAGTCATTTAGCGAGAACATCTATGAACTCTCTTCCATCAGGCGAAATTGGTCGCCCGATTATGCTGGTAACCTGAAAGATAGAATTGAGAAAATCATGAACCAGTATTTTACTTACGAATCACTCGTTGATCATTTGGAAAAAAATGGACAATTCTATGAATTAATGATTGCAGCTCTTAAAGACATCAGTGTTTTCAGGGCTGAAATGAAAGTTGATTTCCATCATGACAAAACATTCCTGAATCAAACATTTGACAATCTGGGCTTTGTCGATTATTACAGTGATGCGAAGAATGGTGATCATTTCAGTCTCTATAAAATGATGGCTACCTTCAAACGCAACATGACTCCTGAATTGCAACAGGTAGTTTTAGCGCGGGGAATTGATGAACATTTGCTCAACCGCTTGATTTCATACAAGGCAAAACTTGCTGAGCTAAAGAATTGTTTCGACATTTCACACGGCAAAGATGAGTTAGGAGCCGATTTAAAGCGGGAAATAAATGCCATTTATGCCGAAGTGAAAGACATTTGCCGGATAGCCAATGCGTATTATGAATTTGATCCTGCCATTCGCGACAAGTTCAATTTTTATAAAGTGATGATTAAACTAAAAAAATCCGCATTAAAATCGGTATAGAAAATCATCTGATTATTAGCTGAAACGAAAGAATTTCCAACCTGTTTTATGATATCGATGTTAGCAGTGCACGCTTAAATGTATTGCTAACATCTTTTTTTTTCAGAAATTTGTTACTCCTGTTCGTCCTGAATTTCTTCTTCTTCCACATCTTCTTCATCGGCCGAATAAACCACATCCATATCCTCATCTTCAAAAACCTGGGATTTGGTGACCTGTGCCAATGGTTTCAGATTCGCAGGAATCGGTTTATTCACTTTGTCTTCGAAGTAAGGAAATACATCAACAATCGTGCTAATTGCCAGGGAGGTTGTTTGGTATGGAACCAAAATATACGAAAGTCCTTCTTCCAATCGCTGAAGAGCTTCCTTAATATCATCCGCGGCTACCAGAAAATAGTTATTTATCTTCTTTTCTTTTCCTGCATTTTCGTCGATGGTGACAATGCCAATTTTAGCTTTATACCACCATTCGCCGTTTTCATGCGGAAATATCTCAACGATATTCGATTTTTTAATGTTGTCAACCACAAATTCGCCACGAACCATGGTTTGAACGTTTTGAATGATGCGTGTTTCAGCATCGGTGAAAGTGACCGCATCTACCAGATAAACTTCGCTGACTTTTCGTTCACGACCATCATCGTCAACCTTTACATATTTTACTTTACACTCGAACCAGGTTTGCATAATTTCATTTTTTTGAATTGCAAAGATATTTTCCTGAATGTGAAATCAGGCAAATTGATGAAATAGTTATTCACAAAATTCATGTTTACGAATTACTAAATGAAAAGTCCGGAATCCATATAATTGGAATCCGGACTTTCAGATATAAACAATAAAGCAATTCAACTAGTTAAGTAATAACTTATCAGCAAAGGCATTCGCCAGATCGACATAACGGCTGAAATGATCGGGTTTCATCGCTCCTTTTTCCTCAAGCGGTTCACCAACGATTTCCCATTTAATTTCTTCGGCGAATTTCTCAAGATTTTTCACTCCGCCCCCATTCCAGCTGAATGATCCAAAAATTCCAAGCAGATGATCTTTAATGCCCATATGCTTGATGGTAGTCAAAAGCGTTTCAACAGTTGGAAACATGGCGTTGTTGTAAGCCGCACTTCCCAAAATAAGTGCCTTGTATTTAAATATATCGCTGATGATAAATGAAGGATGTGTTTTGGAAGAATCGTAAACCCTGATATTTTTTACGCCTCGCACTGCTAGCTGTCGGGCAATAATCTCAGCCATTTTAGCTGTATTGCCATACATCGAACCATAAACAATTACGGCTCCCGGCTCAGTCTGATAGGTGCTTAGTTTATTGTATTTATCCAGAATGAAGTCAATGTGCGACCGCCAGATCATTCCATGAGTGGCAGCAATCATCTTAATTTCGTACTTGGCAATTTTTTTCAGTGCCCGCTGTGTATGCGCGCAATATTTACCAACGATGTTCGAAAAGTAACGAACTATTTCTTCATCATAAAGCGTATAGTCCAGTTCGTCGTCAAAAATTCCACCATCAAGCGTTCCATAGCTTCCGCATGCATCACCGGTAAAAAGAATTTTATTGGTTGATTCGTAGGTCACCATGGTTTCGGGCCAGTGAACCATCGGAATAGTGGTGAATTGCAGATTGGTTTTTCCAAGGGAAAGTTCTGAATCATCATAAACTTCAATGTTTTGTTGTGTTACCTGGTAGAAATTGGACGCCATTTCAAAAGTCTTCTTATTTCCAACCAGGGTAATGTTTGGATATTTAGAAATAACAGCTTTCAAAGCTCCGGAATGGTCAGGTTCCATGTGGTTAATGACCAGATAATCCACCTCACGTCCACCGGTTAAAACAGCAATCTGATCAAGATAATCATCGATATAGGAACGTTCAACCGTATCGATAAGCGCTATTTTTTCATCAACAATGAGATACGAATTGTAGGAGACTCCTTTTGGAATGGGCCAGATATTTTCAAACAGGTGGGTTTTGCGATCATTGAAACCTACGTAATAAATGTTTTCAGCCAAATTAACCTTATGCATTTTGAATTGTTTTGAATTTGATATGAGCTTGCGAAAATACGCAAATTCAATCAAACCAAATATCGCTTCAATTCATTCCTGAAGAAAAAAAAGATAAAGATTACAATCATGTATTCAGGCTTTTAAGAACTACACTGAATTTTGCAATCCGATCGAATTTAGGTTCTTTGATTGAAATGATTATTTTTATGCAAAAAAACCGAAGTAAAAATGGATTTAATCAAAACAAGCAAAATTATGCTGTTTCCAAGATTGAATAAATGGATAGTTATCGTTTTTGTTATTGCGCTTGTTGGTGGCGGATTGCGTGGTTATCAGCTATATCGGTATATTTTCGAGCCCAACATCCAAACTCCGGGAAGTATTATTATTCCACTGAAAGCAACATATGAACAGGTAATCGATAGTTTGAAAAAGCGCAATATAATTCTCAATTACAGGGCTTTCGACTGGGTGGCAAAACGTAAGAATTATGCAGCTGCCATCAAACCAGGTAAATATTTACTCGATAAAGGCTTGAATACAAACGAAATAGTAAACATGCTGAAATCCGGAAATCAACAGCCAGTCAATGTAACTTTCAATAATCTGCGTTTCATTGAAGAGCTTGCAGGAGATATTTCAAAATATATTCAGCCTGATTCACTCGAATTGCTTACCAAATTCAGAGATCCGGCCATCCATGAAAAATTCGGCTTTACAGAAAGCACCTTTCATTGTATGTTTATTCCGAATACCTATGAGTTTTACTGGACCACCACCGCCGATCAGTTCCTTGAACGAATGGCAATGGAGTATACCCGTTTCTGGAATGAAACCCGAAAGCAAAAAGCTGCGGATTTAGGACTGACACCTGAAGAAGTAATGACAGTTGCCTCCATTGTTCAGGAAGAGAGTAACAAGAAGGATGAAAAACCGATTATAGCTGGTTTATACCTGAATCGTATCAAACGCGGTATGCCTTTACAGGCCGATCCTACTGTGAAATTTGCACTTGGCAATTTTCATATCAAACGTGTTTTGAACAGCCATTTGGAAATTGATTCACCTTATAATACCTATAAATATCCGGGACTGCCGCCCGGTCCAATTAATTTTCCGGAAATTTCGAGTATTGAGGCGGTGCTGAATGCTGCCAAAACACCCTATATCTATATGTGCGCCCGTCAGGATTTTTCCGGATATCATAATTTTGCCAAAAACCTCGCAGGGCATAACGAAAATGCACGTAAATACAAAGCTGCACTCGACTCTATGCAGGTCTTTCAGTAATTTTAATCCTGAACTGTTTAAAACAAAAAAGCTACCGAAAATCGCGAGAATTTTATCGGAAGCTTTTTTTTGATGGTTTGATTTGTTTAATCAAATATATCTCTCATTTTCTCGAAGAAATTGCGGTCGGCCTGATCTGGTCCATCCAGAAAATTGGGTGACGACTGTAGTTTTTCAAGTAATTTACGCTCTTCAGAAGTGAGTTTCCGGGGAATCCATACATGAACACGTACCAGCAAATCACCTTTCCCGTAGCCGTTTACATCGGGTAATCCCTTTCCTCTTAATCGAAGAATTTTCTCAGGTTGTGTGCCCGGTTCAATTTTCACCTTCACTTTACTGTCAACCGTAGGTATTTCCTTGGTAGTACCTAAAGTGATTTCAGGGAAGGTCACAAAAAGATTATAAACAAGATTATTGCCATCTCTAACTAATTCAGGATGCTCTTCTTCCTGAATGACTACAAAAAGGTCACCGTTTACACCGCCCCGTCGTCCCGAATTTCCTTTTCCGGCCACATTTAATTGCATCCCTTCTCCTACTCCGGCTGGTATTTTGATGCTGATTACTTCTTCGTCGCGGACAACTCCTTCACCCTGACAATGAACACATTTATTGGTAATTATTTGTCCTTCGCCGTTGCAGGTCGGACAGGTTGAAGTAGTCTGCATTTGTCCGAGCATGGTATTCTGGATGCGGGTTACATGGCCCGATCCTTTACAGGTGGAACAGTTTGAATAGGATGATCCGCCCTGTGCACCAGTTCCGTGACAATGCGTACAGGGAACATATTTTTTTACTTTTAGTTTTTTCTCTACGCCGTTTAATACTTCGAGTAAATTAAGCGAAACTTTCACACGAAGATCAGATCCCCGGTGCTGACGCGGTCCACGGCTGCGGGAACCACCACCAAAACCACCGAATCCGCCAAAACCGCCTCCACCAAAAATGTCGCCAAACATCGAGAAGATATCGTCCATAGACATATCGTGTCCGCCAAATCCGGCACTGCCACCGCTCATTCCGGCATGTCCAAACTGGTCGTATTTCTGACGTTTTTCCGGACTACTCAAAATCTCGTATGCTTCAGCAGCTTCCTTGAATTTTTCTTCCGCTTCTTTATTGCCTGGATTTTTATCAGGATGGAACTGAATAGCTTTCTGCCGGTAGGCCTTTTTTATTTCATCGGCCGTCGCAGTTTTGCTGACACCAAGAATCTCGTAAAAATCGCGTTTTGTCATTATAATCTGATAAATCTGGCTTATTCGCCAATAACTACTTTTGAGTGCCGTATAACTTTGTCATTCAGAAAATAGCCTTTCTGAACTACATCAACAATCTTTCCTTTTAACTCATCGGTTGGGGCCGGAATTTTGGTAATGGCCTCGTGCAAATCGGTATCAAAATCCTTTTCTTTCGCTTCAATTTCCTTTACTCCGTTTTGCTTCAGAAAATCCTGAAATTTGGTGTAAATTAATTTCACACCATCCTTTAAATGATTTTCTTCCTCCATCATATTTAGGGTTTGTACGGCCCTGTCAAAATCATCTATTACCGGAAGAATACTCACCAACAAGCTTTCACTGGCCGTTTTCATTAATTCCATCCGTTCCTTTAAGGTGCGTTTTCTGTAATTATCAAATTCTGCCTGAAGACGAATATGCTTATCTTTCAGCTCCAACAGGTCTGCTTCTGTTTTTTCCAATTGTTCTTCAGCTTTTGACTTTTTGTGCCATCTGTCTTTTTTAGCTTCCTTTTTAGGCTCAGCGGAGTCTTCTTTTTGTTCCTTCATTTCCGGTTTTTCGGTTTCTTCCTGTCCGTTTACTTTGGCATTATCTTCTGTCATTGTCCCTGAATTTTAAAATTTCGAATTCGAAACTGCAAATATACTGCCATTGCAATTACGTTTGACAATTTGGCATTTTAAATAATTGCTAACTGACATCAATTCTGTATTTCATGTGAGTACGACCTTTTATATTTCTGAAAATAAAAAGAATTCATCTCTGAATGAACCGGTAGGATGAATGATTCAAGCTGAAAACTGTTCTACGAATTTTGAGTTTCAACACGCATGTTTTATTAACTGATTAGTTAAATCTGCAGGGTGGTTGGGCCTATCAATAATCTTAAGTTCTAGATTAAACGGTCAAATCAAAATGAAGTCAAAAAACCATTCAGAAATAAATCAATATATTTGAACAAACTAAATCCACGAACTATGAAAAAACCGATCCTTCAAGCAGCTTTTTCTTTTTCCTTTTTCCTTTTTTCCATGACGGCTTTGGCGCAGGCCAAGGTGTCCGATTTCGCGACCAACTGGCCCGAATGGCGGGGCTTGTATAATACTGGTGCAGTTGTTGGTGGAAATACTCCTGTTGAATTTAGCGACACAAAAAATGTGAAATGGAAAATTGAAATTCCGGGGAAAGGTCATGCAACTCCCATTATCTGGGGTAACCAAATCATTGTTCAAACTGCAGTGGCAACCGATAAAAAGGTTGAACAAACTGCTGCAGTGCCTTCGAGTCCAATGGCACCTACCCAAACTGATCTGGTCCATCAATTCACGGTAATTTCGGTAGATAAAACTTCAGGAAAAATAAACTGGCAAAAGGTAGTTCGCGAAGAATTACCAGCCGAACGCACCCATGAATTGGGAAGCTGGGCATCGAATTCGCCAATTACCGATGGCGAAAATATCTTCGCTTACTTTGGTTCCCGTGGGTTATATTGTTTAGATTTTAAAGGAAATGTGAAGTGGGAGCGCGATTTCGGGCAAATGGAAATTGTCGCCAGTTTCGGAGAAGGAAGTTCACCGGCAATTTATAAAGACAAAATTTTTGTACAATGGGATCATCAGCAAAAATCTTATTTGTATGCTTTGGATAAAAAAACCGGCAAGGAAGTCTGGACCGCAGAAAGGGAAGAAATAACCTCTTGGGCAACACCTTTGGTTGTTGAAGTGAACGGGAAAGCGCAATTAATTACCAGTGCCACCAATAAAGTAAGAAGTTACGATGCCGAAACCGGGGAAGTCGTTTGGGAATGTACCGGAATGACCCGCAATGTAATACCTAATCCGATGTATGCGGATGGTATTCTTTACCTGATGAGTGGTTTCCGTGGAAATGCCATTAAAGCAATTGATTTGGCAAACGCGAAGGGCAACATTACTGGAACACCTGTTATTCTGTGGGAATATAACCAGGACGCACCTTACACGCCAAGCCCGATCTTGATGGATGGAAAATTATATTTCCTGAAAGGTAACAACGGAATAATGACCTGTTTAAATGCCAAAGATGGAAAAGTTATTTACAGCAATCAGAAAGTGGAAGGGATTACGAATATTTTCTCATCACCAACCGGAAATAAGGACAAGATTTATGTTGCTGCCATCAATACAGTGGCGGTAGTAAAAGCTGGCGGTGAATTCTCATTAATGGCAAAAAATACGCTGGATGATACTTTTGAGGCTTCCCCGGTAATCGTTGGAAACGATCTGTTTTTAAGGGGAGCTAAATATTTGTATTGTATTTCGGAAAAATAGGCGGAAAGATCAGGGCTTTTAGGAGTTGTAGAACCACAT
>Ga0209261_10000533_pt1 | contig 10186 bp, 11 predicted proteins | sample DOMMetBare1Fresh_FD_187470 | JGI IMG/M metagenome (GOLD analysis project Ga0209261, IMG submission 187470) | Wetland sediment microbial communities from St. Louis River estuary, USA, under dissolved organic matter induced mercury methylation -... | ecosystem: Environmental > Aquatic >...
TATTTTTTCAGATGTTGCTGCAATTTAGCTTTTAAAATGAAAATAAAATTACGTCAATTGCGCAAGACAAACCCAGCAAAAATAATGATTTTTGGCTTTTCCAAGTTTCTAAAAATTGAAATAAATGATCGGGAAGGAAAATGGTTGGTTTCGGGTACATGCTTCAGATGCAGCCTGTATGAAAGTATACTTAAGCGAATGTAAATTTTCAGGAGAATTGGACTAAAAAAACAAAACCCTGAAGTGATTCTTCAGGGTTTTGTTTTTAGGCTTCAAGCATCGCCTGGTATTCGGCAGCACTTAATAATTCATCAAGTTCATCCGGATTGCTCATTTTTATTTTAATGAGCCAGCCTGCTCCAAATGCATCCTTATTCACCAATTCAGGTGTCGATTCAAGTTCAGAATTTACTTCAAGAACTTCTCCTCCAACAGGCATGAACAAATCGGAAACTGTTTTTACTGCTTCGATGGTTCCAAACGTTTCACCTTTATCAAGCGTTTCACCAACGGTTTCAATTTCAACGAAAACAATGTCACCCAATTCACCCTGAGCGAATGAGGTAATTCCTACTGTGGCAACTTCACCTTCAACACTAATCCACTCGTGTTCATTGGTGTACTTCAAATTTTCAGGCAACTTCATGGTATATATTTTTTCGGTTTATCCTGAATCAAAAGTAATACAATTTTTTTATTCAAACCTTTAACAAAAGTCAGGGTTATTCATATTCGCTGAAGTTTTATTAATTTGCGGAACTATTTCAAATCAACATGTTTCAAACTAAGATTTCCAATTTATCGGCACTCGGTGATGCTGTAAAAATGTTGCTCAAATCCTTTCCCGAAGATCGTGTGTTTGCCTTTTATGGAGCAATGGGAGCGGGGAAAACTACTTTTATTAAGGCGCTCTGTCACGAATTGGGCTCAGCAGATTATGTAACAAGCCCTACTTTTGCATTGATTAACGAATACACTACTGCAAACGGATCAGTGATTTATCACTTTGATTTTTATCGGATTAAAAAAATTGAAGAAGCCTATGATCTGGGATATGAAGATTATATTTACAGTGGAAACTATTGCTTTATTGAATGGCCTGAAATGATCGAGTCTTTGTTACCTGAAGGTATTGTTGAAGTTCGGATCAGAGAAGCAGAAAAGGGAATCAGGCTTGTTGAGGCAAAAAAAGTGTAGAATCTTGTGTCTTGTTTTTCCGTATTTTCGATATCACGAATACAACCTAACCGCCATGACTGAAAAAGAAAAATCATCAGAACAATCAATCTCCGGTTCAACGTATATGTTGCCGAAAGAAGAAATGCTCGAAATCAGGAGAAAAGGAAAAAAAATCAGGATTGGAATTCCTTCGGATAGTGAAAAAGTGGAGTACAGAGTTCCGCTTACTCCGCAGGCTGTTGAGTTGCTTGTTTCATACGGACACGAAATACTGGTTGAAAAGGATGCCGGGAAGGCGGCCAGTTATACGGATGAAGAATACCGTGAAGCTGGTGCTTTGGTCATGGACGACCGGAAAGAAATATTTGAATGTGAGATTGTGTTGCGCGTTTCTCCGTTTGATGAATTGGAAATTGATTTGCTGAAAGGCCATCAGGCTTTAATTTCGAACTTGCAGATTAACGCACAATGTCCGAATTCAATTTCGAAACTTATCCAAAAAAAGCTCACCAATATTGCCTATGAATATCTGGAGGATGAAGATGGAAACAAACCGGTTGTTCAGCTCATGAGCCAGATTTCAGGAAGCACTTCCATTATGCTGATTAATGAATACATGAGTAAATCGCACAATGGTAAAGGAGTTTTGTTGGGTAGTGTTACAGGAATATCACCATCAGAACTTGTTATTCTTGGTTCAGGCACAGCGGCTGAATTCGCCGCCCGGGCTGCACTGGGACTGGGCGCTATTGTGAAAATATTTGATGATAATATCAGCTCTTTGCGCCGGTTGGAACAGAAACTTCCTCAACCAATATTTACTTCAGTTTTTTATCCAAAGGTGATGAAGAAAGCCCTTAAATCAGCCGATGCCGTTTTAGGAGCCATGCCAGTTGGAATGCCACCTTCTTTCCGGATAACTGAAGACATGGTGAAAAAAATGAAACCGGGATCAGTTATCATTGATCTGAATATCAGTCAGGGAGGTTGTTTTGAAACTTCACAATGTACCGATCTGAATAATCCTTCATTTATCAAACACAACGTAGTTCATTATTGTGTGCCAAACCTGCCGGCTATCGTGTCACGTACAGCATCTATTGCACTTAGCAATGTTCTGATTCCAATCCTGATTTCGATAGGAGAAATAGGCGGAATTGAAAACTACATAAAAAACTCGAAATGTTTCCGTAAAGGGGTTTGTGTGTACAACGGAATACTGACCAACGCCACGCTTGCCGAAAAATTTAATTTACCTTACAAAGACATTGATTTATTGCTAGCAGTGTATTGATTTTGTATGGATTAAAGGTAGCCGAAAAATAGCTGCTCAATCTTCCACCAGCATCAGCATTGAAATGCCCGGAACCATGATTTCTGATCCTTCCACATAAGTCGTGCTTTTGGTATCAATGGAATCATCCTTTGCAACTATTCTCCAATTAATATGTGGCATCAGATTAAATGCAATTTCCGACCTGTTTCCGTTAAAAACCAAAAGAACGGTTCTCCACTCATCGTCGTTAGCATGGTTTATTAAAACATAAGATGCAACACCAGGCTGGTAGTCGGACGAAAAAATGAGATGGTTTCTGATTTCGTTGGCCGATGTCATCCGGAAGGCAGGATGTTCCTTTCTTAATGCTATCAGGGATTGGTAGTAACTGAAGACTTTTTGATAGGTGCTTTTTCTTTGCCAGTCAATCTGATTAATACTGTCGGGTGATTTGTACGAGTTGTGATTGCCCTGTTTGGTTCTCGCCATTTCTGATCCTGCATGCAGGAATGGTATTCCCTGCGAGGTGAGCACCAATGCTCCTGACATCATAATCATCCGGCATAATTCTTCCTCACTTGCTTCCGGACAACTCAGTTTCAGCTTATCGTACAGGGTATAATTATCGTGACAAGATGCGTAATTGATGCATTGCCAGGGTTCGGCAGCCCAGGGCGATTTGGAATGTTCCACATAGCCATAAACAATTTGCGGATGGAAACAGGCCGCGGTTATCCCGAATTTAATGTTTTCCTCCTGAATGGTTTGTCCGCTCACAAAACCTTTGCTTCGGCCATGAAAATTATTTCCTTTTATCCCATCCCTGAAATCGTCATTGAAAACCGCAATACGGTTCAATCTTGAAACATTGGTTTTGACAGCTCTCCAGTTTTCGTCCAGTGGACTTTTATCAGCAGCCCAACCTTCGCCGTAAAGGATAAATTCCGGAGAAATGGTATCCATTTTAGCCCTGATCTGGTTCATGATTTCGATATCGTAGATGCCCATCAGGTCGAACCGAAATCCATCGAGATGAAATTCGGATGCCCAGTAATACAATGAGTCTATAATGAATTTTCGAACCATAGGCCTTTCTGTAGCAATTTCGTTGCCACATCCACTGGCATTTGAAAAGCTGCCATTCGGTTTTTGACGGTAATAATAGCCGGGTACGGTCTGGTTGAAATAGGATCTGCGGGTATAATAGGTGTGGTTGTAAACGACATCAAAAATTACCCCGATTCCATTTTTATGGAGTGCCTGAACCAGCATTTTCAATTCGAGTATTCGCGAAATGGTTTCGGGATTGGAAGAATAACTACCTTCAGGAGCATTGAAATTCTGAGGATCGTATCCCCAGTTATATGCCTGAATTTTATCGTGTTCGTCAACAGTTGAAAAATCGAAAACCGGAAGCAGGTGAACATGTGTAATCCCAAGTTCCTTTAAATGATCGATCCCAGTTTGCAGTCCTTCCGGAGAAATCGTTCCTTCTTCGGTAAAAGCCAGATACTTTCCCTTATTCATCATTCCGGAGGTTGGCGAAATGGAGAAATCGCGAACATGCAATTCATAAATAATAGCGTCAGTTGGATTTTGACATTTTACACGTTGATCGAGATCCCAATTCTCCGGATTGGTTTGGTCAGGATTAAAAATCAATCCCCTGTGTCCGTTTATTCCAACAGCTCTGGCCTCTATTCCGGGAGTTTCATTGAGCCAGCCCTGACTGTCACTCACCTTAATGGTATAATAATATCCGTTTAGATCACCATGGATCAAAATGGTCCAGGTTCCGTTTTCTGTCTTTTGAAACTGATCGATCCTAACGGCTGAACCGCTGGCTCCGTGTTTATAAATGCGCAATTCAACCTGATTGGCGGAGGGTGCCCAAATCCTGAAAGTCGTCATTTCTTTTGTCCAGAAGACACCCAAATCATTTCCTTCGTAATAAGGATATGCATTAAAATCAACTCCAATAAATCGCCAGTCTCTCATTTATTTTCTTTTTCCCTTTTTCTAATTTCTGGTTTTTAGGTTACCAGACTTTTTCGAAGCTTTACAGAATTTGATTTCCAAAGTCGGCCATCCGCATCAGTTACAATTACTCTTGCCCAATAGAATGATTTTATTGAACGATCGTATTGATGAAAAGTTGAAGTTTCAATTCGCAACTGGTGCGATTTACCTGTATCAATAAACATGGGATAGATCGCATTTCCGTTTATTCCGCTGAGTTTAAATTTGCGTTTGGTCCATATTTTCCTGAATTCCAGAACCGGAGCATCAATGTCTGCTTCATTTTTCCCGGTATTGCGGATTGTCATGGTTAACAGTTGGGGGCGAAGAGGTTTGTCTTTTTCGAGTTTAACTTCTAGTTTAACTACCCGGAGAAACCGGGATAACTTTATGGGCCTGATGTTTTTGGATATTCTGAAAATAAAGACGAACAACACAAACAAAAAAGGAATAGTCATAACCAGAATAATCCATACCAGTGTTTCCTTTTCGAAATATTCGGCCAAATGCGAAATGAAAGGTGGTAAACTCAGCATCTTCAGTAAAAAATACCCTTTGATCATGTTGTTTTTTAATTCGTCACCAAAAATAGAAAAAGTCCTGCGATAAATGCAGAACTTTTTCTAATCGGTAAAGGGTATTCTTCTGTTTTAGAAATGCAATACTTCCTTAATTTTTTTATACCCGGTTTTACTCACCTTTAATTTGGTTTTGGCAGTGTCTTTCAGGATAACGATGTATGATTCTTTCTCATATTGCTGAATTTCGGCAATGTTATCGACCTGGACAATGTATGAGCGGTGAATCCGGATGAAATTTTTCGGATCGAGGTTATTCTCGAAATACTTCATGGTTTTTTGTTTCATGTGCCGGCCGTCGTTGGTATAGATCATCACGTAATCGTCGAGCGATTCGATATATCTGATTTTATCAACGGTAATGATGTGTATTTTATGACGGTCTTTCACCACTACGCGGTCAATGAAGTCTTCTCCGGGCCTCAGATTGGTAAGTTCCTCCAGTTTTTCAGATGTATCTTCGCCAATTTGGATGCGGTGCTGTACTTTTTCAATAGCCGATAGCATCCGATCTTTCGAAAATGGCTTCAGTAAATAATCAACAGCATTCATTTCAAAAGCTTTCAAGGCATATTGGTCATAAGCAGTTGTGAAAATAATTTGAGGTTTGAAATCGAGGAGTTCGATCATTTCAAATCCGGTAATTTTAGGCATTTGAATATCCAGAAAAACCAAATCGGGTTTCTTTTCGTTGATGGTTTTTACGCCTTCGAATCCGTTTTCACATTCTCCTATCACTTCAATGTCGGGATGATCTTTCAGGTACGAACGTAACAGGTTGCGGGCCAGTTCCTCGTCTTCGATAATCAGGGTTTGTAATTTTTCACTCATGACACTGGTTGTTTTTGTGGTATGATTAATTGAACTTCAAAACTTGTTTTATGGTCATTAATTTTAATCAGGTCGGGCTGATTGTAGATGATTTCCATGCGTTTGCGAATATTCCTCAAGCCAATTCCTTCGCCTCTCCTTTTAATCGAATTGGAATCATAATCGTTCCGGATCGATATTTTAAGATAAGGACCATCGCATTCGCAGGTGGTGGTGATGGTAACCTGATCTGTTGTTTCATAAACTCCATATTTAATGGCATTTTCGAATAACGGCTGTAAAATCATATTTGGAATTTCAGCCTCCAGACAATGTGCATCAATTTCAAACTCGGCATTCAGTTTTTTACCAAACCGCACTTTCTCAATACTCAGGTAAAGTTTGATATTCTCCAGCTCCCTCGAGAATGAAACCATTTCCTTTTCATTGTGCATCAGTGAATAACGCATAAAGGTAGAAAGATTGATCACCATTTCCTGCGCTTTTTCAGGATTACTTACCGTTAGCGACGAAATGGAATTCAGGCTGTTAAAAAGAAAATGCGGATTGATCTGCGACTTAAGCGCCTGTAGTTCGGCTTCGCGGATTAGTGCTTTGTATTCTCCCTCTTTTTTTATCTTTTCTTTCAGGCTTTGGTAATAATTAACAGCGTAGAAAAAAACCAGGTAGATAATGTACATCACATAACCTACAAAAATTTTGGAGGGAAGTCCGTCTTTTAAAAAGTTGTTGTTGTCGTAAATAAAAGGCTGATAAATGGCATAACTGATGTATACCCAGATTCCGCATAGGATAGAAGCTGCTATAAAATGAAATGCAATTAAACGGCCAACCGATATTTCTTCCAGACTGTTGTACCGGATACTGTACCAGATACTCGAACCGAGTAAGGGATACAGAATATAATTGGAGCCGGAGTCGAGCAGGGAATATGTAAGCGGAACATTATACCAGAATACTTGCAGTATAATGTTCACAGTGGCTATTATTCCCCAAAACAAGGCATAAAATAGCAGCAACCGGTAGTTGTTCGTTAAAGGGTGCTTCATGGATTAGAAGTGTTTGACTTCAATGCCACCAAAAATAGAAACTCCTTTAATTACAATAGTTTTAGAAGGGTCGTAATATTTATCGCTGTAGGTATCGCCCCGTTTGTCGGTAAAGGCGCCGAATATGGTGGTTACTTCGTTTCGAACATTCCAGTCCATGGGAATTTTAAAGCCACATCCGCCGAAAACGCTTACACAATCAATTACCGCACCGCCGGGTTTCAGATTCGCTTTTCGCAAATCAAATTCGATACCTCCAAAAATGGAGGTGGCTTTTCCTCCTGCCAGTGCCTGCGAGTTAATAAAAATCTCACGGCCGCCAAAAATGACAAAATCATCGAAAGTCTGAAACGAATTATCGTTAGGAATTTCGGTATTAATATCGTTAACCGGAGGAAGTTTATTCGAATCGCGTCTTCGCAACAGGATGGAAATACCGATGGCAACCAATATGACAGGCCAGTATATTCTTCTGATTTCGTGGGGCACAGTAATCAATTCCGGAATCATAAAAGTTCCTCCGATGATGATCAGGATAGTTCCTGCTGTTCGATTACCTCCAATCAATGAGAGAACGCCAAATCCAATAAGCAGCATTTGCCAGGAAATGAGCATGTCGGCCAAAGATTCAGGAATGAGGTTCAGTCTTTCAAAAATCAGGATTACGCCTAAAACAATCAGGATAATTCCGAAATATAACCGCTTATCACTACTTCTACGTTCCATATCTTTCAGTTTTTACTTGGTTACAAATGTAATTACTATCAGTTTCTATTCGAGTCCAGATCGGTAAAGCGTCTGTTCTTGTCGGTCAAATCTGATTTTTTCGTGTGTCAAAACAGTTTGCTTAAGATAATTATCCCTACAATGATCAGTAACACAGGAAAAAAAAGCACCATGAATATGCCAGGGATGATTAAAAAATGTGGGATGAAAATCATCAGCAGCAATACGAAAATGAGTGCTCCCAAAAAGCGCCTTCCGGCGATCAGCGAAATTCCAACTAGGATGATCAATATTGGAATAATTGCGCCAAAGGACCAATGTGCGATGCTGCTGAAAAAGTGACCAATACCGGAGAAAAATTCGCCGATGCCAGGGAAATGAATATCCCATCCACTTTGCTTTAGTATCCACAGAATTCCGAAAATAATGAGCACATAGGCCCAAAACGATCCGGAATGTCTTTTGTGTTCAATATGATTTTCCATAGCTCGATTGTTTTGATGAAGTAAAAATAGAATACCCTGATCCCCCAATCCATCAGGGATCGGTCAGTAAAAGTTAAAAATCGGTGAATGGATTGAAAAAGACGAAAAGGAAAGAAGGAACAAGAATAGCCATTAGGTAGTGTTCACCGGTCATTTGTCATTTGAAAAATGTTGATTTAAGTTTCCTAATAACTGATGACTTTTTCCTGCCGTTAAAAATCAGGCATTACTTTTCAGTTCAATCTTCGTACTATTTTCCCTGAAGCTGTTTCATGCAACTTTTCCTGAAAAAAAATTGATCCGGGCCGTTCATATTTGGAGAGTATTTCAATGATTTTTTGTTCCAGCAAAATGGTGTTGAATGGTTTTCCTTCGATTATCAGTACCAGCTTTTCTCCCAGTTTTTCGTCGGGTATAGATGAAATAATGAAACGCTGACTGATTAAATTTTCCAGTTTTTTCTCAATTAATTCGGGTGAATATTTGACACCTCCGGAAATAATGACCGAGTCGGCACGTCCCAAAATGCAAAAAGTAGTTTCTGACTGAACCTCGGCCAAATCGTTGGTTAGCAATGGTTCGTCGAATTCGGGATGCAGAATCTGCAGGCATCCGTTTTTACCCAGGCTTACTGAAATGCCTGGTAAGCAATGGTAAAATTCAGTTTTTCTGTTGCCGGAGAGTTCTCGAATAGCAATGTGCGACGCTGTTTCTGTCATTCCATAAGTTGAAACCACCCGATTGGTCAGTTTGCTGATTTGCTCTTCTGTAGCTTTTGAAATAGCTGAGCCACCTACCAGCAAGTTCCGAATGTTCTGCAATTTATCTTTTCCGAAATTGTGCTCCAGCAACTTAATAAGCTGGTTGGGAACCATGGCGCCAAGATCAACACATTCGTTTTGTAAAAGATCAAAATTACCAGCCGGATCAACGGTTACCAAATTCATCTGACCGACAATTGCCCTGACGACCATCATTTTTCCGGCAATGTAATGGCACGGCAAACTCAGCAACAGGCGGCTGCCTTTTTGTAATCCAAAGTAGCTGATGGTTCGTTCGGCACTTCTGATCATCAGCATTTTTGGCATTTCAATGGATTTTGGTTCGCCGGTACTTCCCGAAGTTTGAACCCGGATATAATCAGTCGCAGAAAACCATTCGTTCAAAAACAGATACAATTCTTTTTCCCATTCCGGAATATCCTGATCAACCAGTTTCCGGGCTGCCTGTTCTGCAATTTCAGCGAATGAAAAAAGCTGACCATTCAGGATAATATGTGACGCTGCAAACTCCATTTATCTTATTTTATTTCTGAAAACTGCGACTATCCTTTCATTAAAAGTCGTCGTCAGAATCGGTATCATTCAGGTTCTCAAGATTCCAACTTTTCTGTTGCCGATGCCATAACCGATCGCCCGAAATTTCAAGTGGCGAATCAATGTTGTTGGTGTAAAGCTGTCCGGTACCAAGTCCCTGTTCGTTTTTCGCATCCAGTTGGAAAGTCCATTGTGCAATGGCATTTAATCCGATGTTTGATTCCAAAGCTGAAGTAATCCACCAGCCGGAACCGAATTTGCCGGCTTGTTCTATCCATTTTTTGCAACCGGAAAAACCTCCGTGCAAACTGGGTTTAAGAATCAGGTAAGCCGGACGGATCGTTTCCATTAGTTTTTGCATTTCGGCAAGGTTATATATGCCAATCAATTCTTCATCAAGTCCAATGGGTACAGGCGATTTTTCACAAAGCTCAGCCATTTCCTGCCATCGGCCTGTTTCAATTGGCTGTTCAATCGAATGAATTTGAAGGTCGGAAAGTCGTTTCAGGTTTTCAAGGGCAGGTTGAAAGGAATAGGCACAATTGGCATCAACGCGTAATGTAATTTCTTTCAATGAAAACTCCTTGCGAATGGCTTTCAGCAATTCAAATTCGGTTTTAAAATCCAGCGCGCCAATTTTCATTTTAATGCAACGAAATCCCGCATCCAGCTTATCCCGGATTTGCTTTTTCATGAATTCAGGAGTACCCATCCAAATCAGTCCGTT